>Ga0180085_1000825_pt1 | contig 10584 bp, 3 predicted proteins | sample EasRiv730_16_10D_FD_123013 | JGI IMG/M metagenome (GOLD analysis project Ga0180085, IMG submission 123013) | Soil microbial communities from meander-bound floodplain in the East River, Colorado, USA - East River metaG ERMLT730_16_10D | ecosystem: Environmental > Terrestrial > Soil > Floodplain ... | reverse complement strand
TAGAGAGAGCTCTGGCAGCGTGCCTCGGTGGTTGAGCGGCCAGTGGTTTTTGCGGCCCGAATCGCTCTTCCTCATTCCGGGCGACTCGCCCATGGGATATCGCTTGCCGCTCGACTCACTGCCCTGGGTGTTTCCCTCCGAGTATCCGTCCATTCACGAGGCTGATCTGTTTGCGGCGCGCGAGCCTTTGCCCGAGCGACCTGACCGACGGGGACAGCGGTTCGTACAAACTAGTTTCTCAGGGGAGCGGGTTCAGCGCTTCACCGTGCGCCCTAGTGGGTCAGGCGGAGGAAGCGCCCGGGAGTTTGAACCTGAAGAGACTCCAACACCACAGTTGGGCGAGTCGGCGCCGTGGATTGTTCGCACTGCGCTCTGTGTCGAACCCCGAAGCGGGCGCCTGCATGTGTTCATGCCGCCGGTCGAAGATTTGGAAGATTACATTGGTCTCGTTGCCGCCGTCGAAGACACCGCAACCGAACTGAAAATGCCCGTCGTGATTGAAGGCTATTTGCCGCCGCCTGACACTCGGCTCAAGCAACTGAAAGTCACACCGGACCCTGGCGTCATCGAAGTCAATGTTCATCCGGTGTCGAGCTGGAATGAACTGGTTGAGACCACGGAGATTCTTTATGACCAAGCACGACAGTCGCACCTCGGCACAGAGAAGTTCATGCTCGATGGAAGGCACGTCGGGACGGGTGGAGGCAACCACGTCGTGATTGGTGGCGCAACGCCCGCGGATAGTCCGCTGCTGCGCCGCCCCGATCTTCTCAGAAGCCTGCTGTCGTACTGGCACAATCATCCGTCGTTGTCTTATCTCTTCGCCGGATTGTTCATTGGGCCCACCAGCCAGCATCCGCGTATCGACGAGGCGCGTAACGATGCTGTCTATGAAATCGAGATCGCTTTTCAGCAGCTTGCGAAGGAAGCCGGATGCCCCCCTTGGCATGTGGATCGTGTGCTCAGAAATCTGCTGGCCGACGTCACTGGAAATACGCACCGCACGGAGTTCTGCATCGATAAGTTGTTTCCACCAGAGAGCAGCAGCTCTCGGCTTGGATTGGTGGAATTGCGTTCCTTCGAAATGCCGCCTCATGCCCGAATGAGTCTCACTCAGCAACTCTTGCTGCGCTCGCTGATTGCCCGCTTCTGGAAGACTCCCTATGAGGAGAGGTTGGTTCGTTGGAGTACGGAGTTGCACGACCGTTTCTTGCTGCCACACTTTGTGAAGCAGGACTTCGAGGACGTGCTTAGGGATCTCCAGGCATCGGCCTACGCGATGATTCCGGAATGGTTTGCTCCGCACTTCGAGTTCCGCTTCCCGTTGTATGGCTCGGTGAACCAGCGCGGTGTTCACTTGGAACTTCGCCAGGCACTGGAGCCGTGGCACGTGTTGGGTGAGGAATCCGGAGGTGCCGGAACCGTTCGCTATGTGGATTCGTCGGTGGAGCGGCTGCAGGTGAAGATCGACGGCATGACGGACACGAGGCATCTTGTGGCCTGCAACGGCCGCCGCGTTCCGCTGTATCCCACCGGGACGAACGGTGAATTTGTGGCTGGCGTCCGGTACCGAGCGTGGCAGCCGCCAGCCTGCCTCCATCCGACGATCCCGGTGCATTCACCCTTGGCTTTTGATATCGTCGATCGGTGGTCAGGTCGAAGCAGCGGGGGGTGCACCTATCATGTCGTCCACCCCGGCGGGCGCAGTTTTGAGACGTTCCCGGTCAATGCTTATGAGGCGGAGAGTCGTCGTCTTGCCAGATTTTTCGACACTGGCCACACACCCGGCCCCATGAACATTCCAGCTGAGGAACGTAATCCTGAGTTTCCGCTTACGCTCGATTTGCGGAATGCCGTTTGAAGGACGGGACCGACCACAAAGGGCCCGGGGTCGTCTTCGACTGCTCGCTCTACCAGCAAGAGTTATGATCGCTATTGCATTGAGAAACAGCAGAAACACCTCAAAATCGATCTGCAAGTTTAGTGCTCACACTTCTAGCCAGCGTCTCATTCTCCGGGTCTCTGTGTGGCCATCCGCAAACTCGCGCCTCGTAACTAATTGATGAAACCTCCTCCAGAAATCCTGGAAACGCCTGAACGATCCACCCTCAGCTCAACCTACCAAGTCTCCGGACAGGTTTACGACGAGATGTTGGCCGGCCCCGGCGTCTTGCGTCCCCACTGGGAAACCTTCATCCGAGCTCTGGATGCGATGGGTGTTGAGGAATTGCCGCGTCGTTGGGAGCACGCGCGGCGAACCATCCGTGAGAATGGCGTCACTTATAACGTTTACGGGGATCCGCGCGGAACAAATCGTCCCTGGGAATTGGACACAATTCCTCTGCTGATTCCGGCGGAAGAATGGCGTGCTTTGGAAGGGGGCTTAATCCAACGTGCCCGGCTCCTGAATTTCATCGTCTCGGACCTTTACAGTCGCCAGGATTTGCTCTCTGAAGGGCATCTCCCCCCAGGACTCGTCTTTGCGAATCCCGCCTTTCTGCGTCCCTGCCACGGCATTCCAGTGCCGGGTAGCATCTACTTGCATCACCTCGCTGTGGACCTGGCGCGTTCCCCTGATGGCCAGTGGTGGGTATTGTCTGATCGTACTCAGGCTCCCTCTGGGACCGGATATGCCCTTGAGAACCGGGTAGTCCTCTCGGGAACGTTTCCCGACTTGTTCCGCGATTGCCAAGTGCATCGATTGGCTTCATTCTTTCGCGCGTTTCGCGACACACTGTCCGGCGCTGCATCACCCCGGACCGGAAGCCCACGCATTGTGATTCTCACGCCGGGGCCCTTCAACGAAACCTATTTTGAACATTCCTACCTGGCCCGATACCTCGGCTTCACGCTCGTTCAAGGCAGCGACCTCACCGTGCGCGAGAACCGAGTGTTCCTGAAGACGCTCGAAGGTCTTCAACCGGTCGACGTGATCTTACGCCGGTTGGACGACAGCTTTTGCGACCCGTTGGAGCTGCGCGGAGATTCCTTTCTGGGTGTGGCAGGACTGGTCGAAGCCATAAAAGCGGGCGGCGTCGTCGTCGCCAACGCGCTTGGCAGTGGACTCGTTGAGACAGCTTCGATCATGCCGTTTCTGCCTGGCTTGTGTGCTCGCTTCCTGGGTGAACCCTTACGCTTGCCCTCCGTCGCAACGTGGTGGTGCGGACAACGCGATGCGCAGCACTACGTTTTGGACCACCTCGACCAGATTGTAGTCAAACCCGCCTTCCCATCCCTTGGAATGGAACCGGTGTTCGGGCGCGAGTTGACAGGTGACCAGAGAAACAAGCTGGTGGAGCGCATACGCCTGCGTCCTCACGCATTTGTCGGCCAGGAACAGGTCGCTTTGTCCACCGCGCCGGTTTGGATCAACCATCAACTGCAACCGCGAAGCATCGTGCTGCGAGCCTATCTCGTGGCTACTGGAGACACCTATCTGGTCATGCCCGGCGGGCTGACCCGCATGTCGCTCGGCCCCGACACCTCTGTCGTCTCAATGCAGCGGGGTGGCGGAAGCAAAGACACATGGGTGCTTTCGTCTGTCCCGGTGGATAAGTTCAGCCTGCTTGCGCCCCCGGATCAACCGGTCGAGCTGAAACGCAGCACCAACGATTTGCCGAGCCGGGTGGCCGACAATGTCTTTTGGCTGGGAAGATATGCCGAGCGTGCCGAGAACACGGCGCGACTACTTCGCACAATCCTCACCCGACTGACCGGCGAAGCTCGTGCTTCGGAGAGAACCGAACTGAGGTTGTTGGTGCAATTGTATGGCTGTCTGCGGCCGAGACAGGAAGCCTTGGAGGACGTTCCCAAAGGAGATCTTGCCCGAGAACTCGAACAAGAGTTGTTCTCGACCATCTTTGACGAGGCTCGCGCCGGCAGCCTCCGCGATACGATGCAGCAGATCAATCGAGTGGCCGCTGGCGTTCGCGATCGCCTGTCAACCGACACGCTGCGCATTCTGAGCCAGTTGGCCGTGCGCAGCCGGCCGCGGGGTTATGTTCCGATGGGCGATGTGCTTTCGCTGCTCAACCGCAGCATCATTACGCTGGTGGCGTTTCGCGGCATTGAAATGGAAAACATCACGCGGGGACCCGGTTGGCGATTCCTGAACATCGGGCGGCGGTTGGAGCGGTCTGCGCATCTGACGCAGCTTTTGCGGGGTCTCCTGGTTTCCTACTCCCCTGATTGCGGCCCACTCTTGGAGATGCTGCTCGAAGTCGCCGACAGTTCGATGACCTACCGCTCGCGTTATTTCACCACGCTCCAGCCCGAACCGGTACTGGATTTGCTGATGGCCGACGAAAACAACCCCCGCTCTTTGGCATTTCAGTTAGCCGATCTTGGCGAACACTTCAATCACTTGCCACGGCTGAAGTCGCAGGCATTGGACCGTGAAGAGAAGATCATCGAAGAGTCATTAGATCGGATCCGACAATCTGACATCTATGCGCTGTGCCAGGCCGATGCGGATCATTTTCGACCACAGCTGGCAGAACTGTTGGGCGAAGTGGCCACCATGCTACCCAGCGTCTCGAATACGATTACGCACGGCTATTTCAGCCTGGCACACACGTCCCAACAGCTCGCTTCAATGCAATCAGGGCCCACGTCATGACCTATCGTGTGACGCACCGGACGACCTACGAATACGATGAACCAGTTTCGACCTCCTACCACGCTTTGCGATTGACTCCGCGAACACTGGCCCACCAGAAGTGTCATTGGAGCAAGGTCGCCATGGATCCATCGCCCGCGCTTTCCAGTGACAGCCTGGATTACTTTGGCAATGCGGTCATGCTCTTTGCGCTGCAGGAACCTCACCAAAAGCTCATAGTGACAGCGACTAGCCAAGTTGAGGTTTTGGCCAGGACTTTGCCGGAGCCCCGCGAAACGCCGGCCTGGGAAGGAACCGCAGACCTGATGACGAGCCACGCTGGCCCGGAGGCGCTTGATGCGTGCCAATTCACCTTCGAATCATCACAGGTGCGATGCTCTAAACAATTTGCAGACTACGCCAGGGTCTCGTTTGGGGCAGGAAAACCCTTGCTGGCGGGCGCTTTGGACCTCGCTGAGCGGATTCATAGAGATTTCAAGTACGACAAGACAGCCACGAAGGTGACGACGCCGGTGGAGAAAGTCTTTGAGGAAAGACGCGGTGTCTGTCAGGACTTTGCCCATTTCCAAATTGCCTGCCTCCGCTCCATCGGTTTGGCGTCGCGTTACGTGAGCGGCTATCTGCAAACTTCCGCCCCAGCCAACCGGGAACGACTCATTGGGGCCGACGCTTCGCACGCCTGGGTCTCGATTTATTGTCCCGGCACGGGGTGGATTGACCTGGACCCTACGAACAACTTAGTTCCCTCAACCAGTCACATTACACTGGCTTGGGGGCGCGACTATAGTGACGTCAGCCCCATCCGCGGCGTCATTCAAGGCGGTGGCCAGCACGAGCTGACGGTGTCAGTGGATGTGAAACCCGTTCACGACCGCTGAGTTCGTCGTGTGCGAGTTGAGGGAACCCCGCCCTAATGTTTTGATCTTCAGGGAAGACGAACTCCAGGCAAGAAGCTAGCAAGAGAGTTTGCCTTCGACGTGAAACAAGAGTGGGTAGTCTTCAACGGCAGCTTCTGTTCCCAACCCGCTGGCGACGCGAAATGAACTGCGACTAAAAGTAAACCAACAACCACAATTTCGGGCTGTCGTGTTTCCGTTCAACGCGAAGGCGCCAGGCAAGATTGCCGCACTAAAACAGCAATCGCAGCCCGAGGAGAACAACCCGAGGCCCAGCATTCGGCTGCAGTGCCCGAATCTTTCCATAGTTGCTACTGGACAGGTTTGCTTCAGGATTGAACAAGTTCGTATGATTCGGCAAGTTCTTGATCTGAGTCTGTATACGGAGCTTCAGACCTTCGCGGATGCTGAAGTCTTTGAACGCCCCGAAGTCAATGCTCACGAGACCGGGCCCGATGATTGATCCTTTGCCAGCGGTTCCAAAGCGTCCGGCAAAGATCGCTCTTCGGTTCGCGTCGAAAAACGCGGCGTCGGTGAACGCTGCCTTGTTAAACCATTGTTCGGTTGTCTTCGTTCCTGAGTTAGGGTCTTGCCCGGGAACACTATCGGCCTTTTCATTGCCGTAGCAGTTGGTTCCTGAGCTACAGTGACTGCTATAAAACGCCGTCAGATGTTGCCCCGTTTGCAGCGTCGTAATATTGGAGATGGTCCAGCCCCCGATAATGGCGTCCAGGCCTCGGTTCATATCGCCTCCAAACTTCCTGCCACGGCCGAAGGGTAAGTCCCAAATGAGACTCGTCTGGAAGCGATGGTCAGGAATCGCCTGGCTGGGCCCGCGCAGATAGCGGCTGTCAAAGCGGTTGTCCGTGCGACCGTTGATCTCCGATTGAAAATCTGTCGTGCCGTTTCCCCTTTCTTCGATGTTGTTAATACCCTTGGCCCATTTGTAGCTCGTAAGGTAAGTCAGCCCGCTCAGTACCGTTCCCTTGAACTGGATGGTGAAGTCGTGATAGCTCATGTCGCCGCCATTGTCGCGCGTGTTGACCCGGGCCCAGTTCGGATATGGCCGGGCAAAACGGGTCAGGTTGGCATATCCGACCGTGTTCGGTTGGATCTGGTTGAGATCGGGCGCCATGGTCAGCTTGACGCTGTGGCTTCCTGAATAGGTGACACGCAGTGCGTTCTGTCTATTTAGCTCCCTCTCGACGGTCAGGCTCCATTGTTGAGTGTAAGGATCGCGGAAGTATGGATCGTTGGCCGTAGAAAAATTCTGGTTGCCCACAGCTGCTCCACCGCGTCCTGCGGTGCCGGCGTAGGTGTTGGGCCATACAATGGAGTGAGTGCGTGTCGTGGCATCGAAGGCGTTGTCATACGATTGGTTGTCGGACGTGTGGATGGCTGTGAGGGAATTGAAAATCGCTCCCAGCATGCGTGTCGTAAAGACTCCATAGCCTGCGCGAATGACCGTAGACTTTCCAAAAGGCCGCCAAGCAATTCCGAATCTCGGCGCAAAATTGTTCTTGTCGGTAAACCGCAGGGACTCGGGATACCCGACTTGAGCTGCCGTAAGAATCTTCGATGTCCCCAACCCCGACGTGAAGTCGGGTTTGGCCAGTTTAAGAGACTCTTCGTTGGGAACCACTGCGTCACCGTTCGGAGTATCTCGGAGAAAGTTTGTGATGTTGAGCTCGTTGTCCTTGAATCCAGGATGCAGCTCATAGCGGAGCCCCAAGTTGACAGTCAACGTGCTATTCACCCGCCACTCATCCTGGAAGAAAAAGCCGTAATGGTAGGCGGAGCCGTCGATATCGGGTCCCACGTCGGTCTGGTCGACGTTCGTGGGCAACCCCAGCAGGAAGTTGGCAACCGCGTTTCCTGTACCTCCCGGAAGATTGTTGTTGAAGTTGAACACTCCGAAGTTGTCTGCGCCGGTGAAAACAGAGGGACTGGTCCAGTTATACTGATGGATAACAAACCCTCCTTTAAAAGTGTGGCGGTTGCGGATCCAGGTGAGGTTGTCAGACCCTTCAAAGTTTCGCGACGTCAGGGGTTCGTCTCGACCTTCGCCGAAGCGCGTATATCCAGAAATGCTTACATACGACGAGCCTCCTCCTTCCGGCAGGTTCTGAGAAAACAACTTCAAACCGGTGCTGGCCACAAAATCGCGGCCTATCAGACCCGTGGTTGGGCGGATGTCCGCGGTGGTGAATCCGAATCGGCCTTCATTGATAAGATTCGGGCGAATGACAAAGTTATCAGAAATGACCATCGTTCGAGTGGGATACGCTCGGAATCGCGGGCCAGAAGACTGGTAGTTTGTAGGACTCACGATATCTAGGTTCTTCAGGCTGTACCGTCCAAAGATGTTGTGCCTTGAACTGAAGGTTTGATCGATGCGTGCGTCAAACTGATTGGAAATCTCCGAAGTCGGTTCGCGGTAGCTATGCTGGCTCGCGAGCAGATTCGGGGCAGGAATGTACTTGTCGAGCAGGATCTTCGTTACTGAGTTTATTCTGTTTGCCGGAATAATGTTGCCAGGAAAGGGGCTACCCATGCTGGGGTCCACGATAGGCGTGGATAGCCGGGAGAAGTTGCCTTGCCGAAAATCGGCTTCAGGCACCGTTGCTGTGCCCACCCCGGTCCCGTAAATGCTCAGCCGCTCGAAAGCACCGAAGAAAAAGGTACGGTCCTTGAAAATCGGACCACTGGCATAACCGCCGAAATCGTTGTTGACCTTTCTAGGCGGGCCCGTCACGCTCTTGCTGAAGAAATTGGGGTCGGCATTCAGCTTATTACCGTTGTAATTCCAGAAGCCTGACCCGTGCAATTGGTTGGTGCCGCCCTTGGTGACAGTAGTGATGTCTCCGACCTGAGCCAGCTCCGCATTATTGTTGATGGAGCTGACCTTGATTTCCTGAATGGTTTCGATCGAGGGGAAGATGTTGACAGCGCCCTCGCCGATGCCGTTGCGCCGCACATTGGTTGTAAGAATGCCATCCACCGACACCTCATTTTGGTAAGGCAGACTTCCCGAGAGCGAGAATTCAAAGTTGGTGCCTTTCTGCACCTCCGGAAGAACGGCAATGGCGCTGATGGGCGATGTGTTGGTCGTGCGGAAGACAAAAGGCAACTGCTGCAACTGGCGGTTGGAGGTTTCACTAGCAATCGTTGGATTCTCGGTGTTGATCAGGGGCGCAACATCCACGACTTGAACCTCTGTGGTCACGCCGCCGGTGAGGAGTTCTGCATCGATTCTTACTGTTTGCCGAGCTTCCAGAGGAAATGGCTGCGTCGCGTACTTCTGAAATCCGCTCTTGTCCAGGTCAATCCGGTATTGCCCCAAAGGAACATTGACGAACTCGTAGTTGCCATCCGCCTTCGACGTCGTACTACGCTGAACGTTCGTCCGGACTTCAGTCAGGGTCACACTCACACCGGGCACCACGCTCTTGCTTGCATCGGTGACTGTGCCCACGACCTGGCCATAGGTCGATTGTGCCAATGCAGGTCGAGCAAGCAGGCAGAGCATTACCAGCCAAATGGCCCACATCAACACTCGAATTCGAAGCAATAGAGAAGCTTGAAGTTTTAGGGAGTTCATCTGTGTTGCCTCCGCTGTTGCGACCGCCGACTTTGCCGGGCCTGTCGCAGAAGTTGAGAACTAGAAAGAGAACACTCGAGTTTTCGATTCAATTTGATTAACGAACTGAAGACTAGTGATTGTTCTGTGCCATGTCAATGACTTTCTTCTGATAGGGGTCTTTTAGGACGAACAAACTCTGTCACCCCAATTGAGAACGCGCTCATGATTTGATTCACAATGCAAACTGATCCATGATACCTTGTTCAGATTACCGAGCCCCAATGAACTCCCAATGAACTTGAGATGAAGTTTCATTGTCGTAGGGCAAGTGTTCATTGCGAGGGTCAAGAGCTCTCGTGAAATCAGATCGTAAGAACCCGTAATGCGCAAGATTAATTTCGAGCATTTCCAGACCGCCAAGATTCAGGGTCTCCGCTCGACCAATCGGGCGATCGTGCTGAACTTTATCCGCTACCACCAGCCTATTGCCAGGGTTGACATTGCCCAACGCACCGGACTCCAGCGCAGCACGGTGTCTCTGATCGTGGACGACCTGATTCGCGATGCGTCGATCCTGGAACAGCGTGCCAGCTCGCTACGGCGCGGAGGCGTTCCGCGCCTGCTCACCATCAACACCGAAGGACACACTGCCATCGGCATCGACATCGAATTGAGCGAGGTAACCGTTGCGCTGGCGGATCTGATGGGAAGCATTTTCGACCGCGAGGTTTTCGCAACACCGGAGGATCCCGCTGAGTTGGTCCAGGCAATTGGCCAAAAGGTGAACCGCATGTTGGCAGCTTCCCGCCGCGAGGGAACCCAGCACGTTGGTGTGGCCGTAGCAGGGCTTGTAGATCACGAAGCAGGCACGATTCTAACAGCCAGCAACCTTGGCTGGGCCAATTTCCCGCTTGGGCCAAAGCTGCAGAAGAAGCTGAATGCTCCAGTGCTACTCGACAACGAAGGAAACCTCTGCGCTTTGGCTGAGATCTGGCAAGGTGATTTCTCGGATCGTTCTTGCCCGGATCTGGTTTTCGTCAACGTCAAGGAGGGAATAGGCACAGGGTTGGTGATTGGAGGACGGGTCTATCGGGGCTTTGCGAGCCTGGCGGCGGAGTTCGGCCACATGATCATCCAGCCCGAGGGCCCCCAGTGCAGCTGCGGAAATCGAGGTTGTTGGGAAACTTTGGCCGACAATCGCGCTACTGTTGAACGATTCAAGGGTAGGCAACCGGCAATGGGGACTGAGAGGAAGGCGAGCCGCCGGGCGGACATCGAAGAAGTCGTACGGCTGGCGCTCGATGGGGATCTCGTTGCCCGCGAGTCTCTCACCGAGACAGCAAGATATCTCGCGATGGGTCTGCAAAACATCGTCGTGGGATTGAACCCGGAATTTGTGGTCATTGCCGGGGCCATTACCAAAGCCTGGTCGCTCGTTTCAGATCAGCTTCAAATCCAGATGCGCAAAGGAATTCTTGGCCTGCCAT
>Ga0180085_1000824_pt1 | contig 10584 bp, 7 predicted proteins | sample EasRiv730_16_10D_FD_123013 | JGI IMG/M metagenome (GOLD analysis project Ga0180085, IMG submission 123013) | Soil microbial communities from meander-bound floodplain in the East River, Colorado, USA - East River metaG ERMLT730_16_10D | ecosystem: Environmental > Terrestrial > Soil > Floodplain ... | reverse complement strand
GACCGCCTGCGTGGCCTCCGGGGTCGCGAGCCCGGCGTACACGGACGGACGAGCGGGCCCCGCGTCCGGCGACGGCTGGTTCTACCTGGTCCGCGCGAGGAACGCCTGCGGGACCGGCAGCGCGGGTCCCGGTCACGATTCTCTGTCGGCCCTCGTCTGTCCTCCGTGATCGAGACGGGGCCGGCCCCGTGCTACCTTGGCCGGCGATGAAGTCCCCCAAGGCGGAGAAGGAGCGCCTCGATCGGGTCACGGTCGAGGCGATCGTCGGGGTCGCCGACACGATCCACGGCGGGATCGAGAAGCTGCGCAAGCCGGTCGTCGACTTCCCCGTCCGCTCGCTCTCGAACGTGCGCTACGACGTCAAGAAGGGCTACTTCGAGATCGGTCGCGAGCGGTCCAGCCGCACGCTGACGGTCAACACGGCCAAGACCTTCGCGCAGACGCTCAAGATGATGGCCCTGTCGAAGGAGCTGGTCGAGACGAGCGACTTCGCCACCAAGCGAGATGCCTATTACCAGTCGAAGAACTGGGGTGAGGCCTGCTTCGACGAGCAGAGCGAATCCGATACCGTGATGGACGACATCGAGGCCATGTTCTCCGTGCACGGGGTCAGTCGCGAGCAGCTGCGCTACATCCCCGACGAGCACGGCGGAGCGGTCGCCGGCGAGCTGCTCGTCCACGACACCGACCTCGAGACCGGCAAGACCGAGACGATCGATTGCACGCGCTTCGGCTCGGGGGCCTACTCGATCCCCTCGCTCGTCGAGCACCTGCGCTTCGAGACCAAGGCCAAGTTCGTGCTGTGCATCGAGACGGGCGGCATGTTCCAGCGCCTGCAGAGCCACAAGTTCTGGAAGAAGGCGCACTGCATTCTGGTCTCGATGGCCGGCGTCCCGACGCGCGCCACGCGGCGCTTCGTGCGCCTGCTCTCCGAGCAGTGCAAGCTCCCGGTCTACGCCTTCGTCGATTGCGATCCGTACGGGATCTCGAACATCTACCGCACGCTGAAGGTCGGGTCGGGCAACGCCGCGCACATCAACCGTTTCTTCTGCGTTCCGGGTGCGAGCTACCTCGGCGTGACGCCGCAGGACATCGTCGACTACAAGCTGCCGACCCACCCGTTGAAGGAGGTGGACGTCAAGCGCGCCAAGGACGCGCTGAAGAACGACCCGTTCTTCGAGCGGCACAAGCCGTGGCGCGAGGCGATCGAGCGACTGATCCGGATGGGGGTTCGCGCCGAGCAGCAGGCGCTGGCGCGCTGGGGCCTCAACTACGTGATCGACGAGTACCTGCCGGCGAAGCTGAAGGCGCCCGAGAAGTTCCTGCCCTAGGACTCCCCGCCGCCGCCCGGAACGATCGCCGCCGGGTCGAGGCCCTGATCGCGCAGGCACTCCGCCCACACGTGGGCCGGCTCGTGGTCCAGCACGAAGCGCGGGTCGACCGGCGCGAAGATCCACGAGCCGTCGGCGATCTCGCGCTCGAGTTGCCCGGGGCCCCAACCGGCGTACCCGGAGAAGCAGTGGAACCGCCCGCGCGTCATCCCGCACAGCCGGGACAGCGTGCCGCGCGAGACGCTGACGTGCAGGCCGTCGATGACCTGGCGGCCCTCCGGATCGGCGTGCTCCGCTCCGTACAGCACGAGTCCCTGTTCGGGCTGGACCGGGCCGCCGCGCCGCACGCGCTTGGCCGGGTCGCCGCCGTAGGGGATCTCGTGGTCCGCGCACAGCTCGCGGAGCAGCAAGGGGCTGTCGTGGTTGATCACCACGCCGAGTGCGCCCTCCGGGTTCTGCTCGAGGAGCAGAACGACCGACTGGCGGAAGTTCGGGTCGAGTAGCTGCGGGACCGCCACCAGGAACCCGGGCGCGAGACTCGTCGCCATGCCTCCTGCTCTTGCCGGGCGCCGACCGAAACGTTGACCGAGCGGCGCAGCCGCGAGTATAGTACCGCGCTCCCGGGGCGGCGTAGCCAAGTGGTAAGGCAGAGGTCTGCAAAACCTCCAGTCACCGGTTCAAATCCGGTCGCCGCCTCCAGTCGTCCCGCCTCGCTGCGCCCCACTGCGGCAGCGGCTTACGATTCCGAAGTACCACGCTGACACGTGCCGTGGCGGCGCGCACACGCGCGCCGCGGGTCGAGCGTAGCTTCCCGCGCCAGGCCACGACGCGCGATCCGACGATTCCCGATGCAAGGCGACGCCGCACGAACGTGCGGTGTGCTCGCAGCGGGCTGCGCGAACGCGTGCGTTTCGCGGACTTCGCACGCGGGAAACCGTCGGAGCTACCGTCCTCGTCACCTCATGTTACGAGAACGCACGAAGCGCGCTCCGATAGGGCTTGGCGCGCGGCGCGCCAAGCGGTGGCAATCACGCGATTTGGATCCCCCGACCGATCGTGGCACGGATCTGGCAAACCGGCCCGACGTCCGACACTGACAACTCGGTGGGTGGGGTGAACATGTCCGTCGACACGACTCGCACGCTCCGGATCCTGCTCGCGCTCGCGCTCGCGCTCGCGTTCGGCGCCGCCGCCGCGGTCGAGGCCGGCACGATCTCCGTCACCTGGGACGCGCTGAGCCATCCCGATCTCGTCGGCTACCGCGTGTTCTACGGAACGGCGTCCGGAACCTACACGCAATCGATCGACGTCGGCTTGACGCCGCAGGCGACGCTGACCGGCCTGACCGACTGCACGAACTACTACGTCGCGGTCAAGGGTCGGGCCTCGGACGGCTCGCTGAGCCCGACCTACTCGGCGGAGCTGTCGGGCTGGTCGCGGCCGACCGTCACGACCTCGAACCCGACTTCGATCGCACGCGCGTCGACGGGGAGCGTGACGCTCGGCGGAACGAACTTCCGCAGCGGGGCGAGCGTGCTGCTGTCCGACGCCTCGATCGTCGTCAACAGCGTGACCGTCAACAGCTGCTCGCAGCTCGTGGCGAACATCACGGTCCCGGCCACGAGCGCCCTCGGCGCGAAGAACGTCTCCGTGCGCAACACGGACCAGACGACCGGCACCGGCACGAGCCTGCTGACCGTGACCAACGCCGCTCCCAACGGCACGATCACCGCTCCCGCCTCGAGCGCGACGATCACCGCGGGATCGACCGTGACGTTCGCCGGCAGCGCGACCGATCCGGACAATACGACCCCCTTCACCTATCGCTGGGACTTCGGCGATCCGGCGATCGCCGACTCGACCGCGCAGAACCCGGGCGCGATCCGCTTCGACACGGCGGGCACGTTCCAGGTGACGTTCACCGTGACCGACGCCTCGGGCCTTGCGGACCCGACGCCGGCGACCGTGAGCGTGACCGTCAACGCGGCGCAGGCGCCCGTGATCAGCAACATCCAGGCGCCGACCGTCGGTTCGACCACGGCGACGATCACCTGGACCACGGACAAGACGTCCGACAGCCAGGTCCTGTACCGCAAGGTCGGCGAGAGCGCGTTCCAGCAGACGGCGATCGACGCCACGCTGGTCACGAGCCACTCGGTGGCGCTCGCCGGCCTGGCCCCCGCGACCGACTACGAGTACTCGGTGCGCAGCGCCGACTCGGGCGGCCTGGCCACGACGCAGGCCGCGGCGGCGCCGTTGACCACGCAGACCAACTCGTTCGCGTACCTGCGCGTCGAGGCCGAGAGCGGCCCGATCAGTGCGCCGGCGCAGAACGTGAGCGATGCGACCGCCTTCCGCGGCGCGTACACACGCCTCGCTTCGGGCACGGCCACCGGCACGGCGAGCAACCCCTCGGGCACGTGGGACTACGGCGTGAACCTGCCGTCGACCGGCACGTGGTACTTCTGGTACCGCCTGTTCGGCCCGAACACGAGCTCGAACTCGTGGTTCGAGCGTGTCGACGGTGGCTCGTTCCAGTCCGTCGCCACCACGCAGAACAACGCCTGGCAGTGGATCGAGGGCCGGTCCTACGGGCTGACCAGCGGTCTGCACACGCTGTCGCTCGGCGGACAGGAAGCGCTGGCCCGGATCGACCGCATGCTGATCACGAACGATCCGTCGTTCGTGCCGACCGAGGCCCCGAACGGCGACACCACGCCGCCGTCCGCGGCCACGACCTTCACGGCGACGGCCGGCGACGCCGCGGTCACGCTGGGCTGGACCAACCCGGCCGAAACGGGCTCGTTCCGCGTCGTCGTGCGCTACAAGACGACCGGAGGCTACCCGCTCCATCCGCTCGACGGCTTGCCGCTCGCCGACAACCCCGGCACGGCATCGACCGCCGAGAGCCTGGCGCACACGGGCCTGGCCAACGGCACGACCTACTCGTATGCGGTGTTCGTCGTCGACGCGGCGGGCAACGCATCGAACGCGGCGACGGCCCAGGCCACGCCCCAAGCGCCGCAGCCGCCGCTCGGCACGGTGCAGAACGTGCGGCGCTCCGACACGACCCCCTGACGCGTCGCCAGCGCGTCCCGGCGGCCCCCCGATCCAGGCGGATCGGGGGGCCGTTTTGTCGTCAGGGGGGCCGGTCTAGAGACCTGACCCCGAGACCTGACCCCTTGGCGGTTCCGGCAGGTAGCGCTCGGTGTACTCGCACACCATGCGCGACGCGGAGAAACGCGGGGTCAGGCGCCCCATGGCGAGCTTCATCCTGCGGATCCACTCGCGGGGCAGGCCTTCCGCATCGCGCTCGTAGAAGCAGGGGACGATCTGCTCGCGCAGCACGCGGTACAACGACTCCGCGTCGCCGCGGTCCTGCTGCTCGTGATCGGGTGTCTCTTCGGACTCACCGATGGCCCAGCCATGCGCGGCGTCGTAGCCCTCGCACCACCAGCCGTCGAGCACGCTGCAGTTGAGGCCGCCGTTGAGCGCCGCCTTCATCCCGCTCGTGCCGCTGGCCTCGAGCGGTCGCCGCGGGTTGTTCAGCCAGACGTCCACGCCCTGGACCATGAAGCGCGCGATGCGCATGTCGTAGTTCTCGAGCAGCAGGACGCGCCCCTTCAGCTCGGGTCGATTGGTCGCCTGCCAGATGCGCTGGATCAGCTCCTGGCCCGGACGGTCGGCCGGGTGGGCTTTGCCCGCGAACAGGAACTGCACGGGCCGCTCGTCGGCCGAGACGATCTCACGCAGCTTCTCGAAGTCGCGCAAGAGCAGGTCGGCGCGCTTGTACGTGGCGAACCGTCGCGCGAAGCCGATGAGCAGCACGTCGGGGTCGAGCAGGCTGCCCAGCGCGCGCAGCTCGTCCGGGGACCGGCCGTGCCGAGCGTACTGATCGAGGGCGCGCTCGCGGAGCAGCCGCACCAGGCGCTGCTTCTGCCGCAGATGCGCGTCCCAGATCTCCCGATCCGGGACCTGGGCCACCGCGCCCTCGAAGTCGATGTCGAGCAGGTGGCGCTCGAAGCGCGCCTCGACGTGGCGTCCCAGCGCCCCGCGCATGTCCCGCCCCAGCCAGGTCGGCACGTGGACGCCGTTCGTGATCGCCGAGACGCGCCGCTCGGGTTGGCGCTCGCCGAGGATCCGATCCCACATCTCTCCGGCGACCCTGCCATGCAACTGACTCACTCCGTTCGTCTCGCGGCTCGTGCGCAGCGCGAGCACGGTCAGATTGAACGGCTCGTCCTCACCGCCCGCGCCCGCGCGGCCGAGGGCCAGCGTGCGCTCGAGGTCGAATCCCGGGATCCCGCGCCAGGATTCCAGGTACCGGCGAACGAGCGGCGCATCGAACGTCTCGTTCCCGGCCGGGACGGGCGTATGCGTCGTGAACACCGCGTCGGCCGAGATCCGGGCCAGCGCGTCGTCGAAGGACCGGTCGGGCTCCGTCTCGATCGCCCGGCGCAGCCGCTCGAGCGACAGCAGCGCGGAGTGGCCCTCGTTCATGTGCCACACCGCCGGCTCGATGCCCAGCTGGCGCAGCGCCTCGACGCCGCCCACACCCAGCACGTACTCCTGGCACAGACGCATCTCGCGGCCGCTGACGTAGAGCAGCGAGGTGATCGGCCGGTCCGCGGGGTCGTTGGTGGGGACGTCCGTGTCGAGCAGCAGGACGGGGGCGCGACCGACGCTGGCCTTCCAGATCTTGGCCCGGACGATGCGACCGGCCAGGTCGAGCGCGATCTCGATCTCGCGATCGTCCGGACCGACCACGGGCAGCAACGGGATCCGGCGCAGGTCGTAGTCCGGGTAGAAGTGCTGCTGCTCGCCGTCGGCGTCGATCGTCTGCCGGAAGTAGCCATGCCGGTACATCAAGCCGATGCCGACGAAGGGCAGGCCCAGGTCGCTCGCGGCCTTCGAGTGATCGCCGGACAGGACCCCCAGGCCGCCGGAGTAGATCTGCAGGCACTCGTGCCAGCCGAACTCGGTCGAGAAGTAGGCCACCGGTCCGCCGGCGTAGCCCGGGTTCCGGCGCTCGAACCAGGTCGGCTCGTCGGGCGCCATGTACTGGTCGAACTGCTCGACCACCGAGCGGTAGCCGCGGATGAAGTCCGGGTTGGCCTGCAGCGAGTGCCAGCGCTCGGGCTCGAGGTCGATCAGGAGCTCGATCGGGTTGCGATAGTGCGCCCAGCGGGCCGGGTCGAGCAGATGGAACAGCTGGCGCGTCGGCTGGTGCCACGTCCAGAAGAGGTTGTAGGCGATGTCGGTGAGGCGAGAGAACTGAACGGGGATGGCGATCGCGGCGGTCGGGCGCGTCCTGATCTGGGTCCGCAACATCCCCGGCTCACTCTAGCAGGTCGGGCAGGCCTTGCGTCGCCCGGCCCGCTGCGGCTAGCCTTCCGACGACACGGTGAACCACCTCGTGCTCGACCGCCCGCTCGTCGTCTTCGACCTCGAGACGACGGGGACCGACCCGGCCACCGACCGGATCGTCGAGATTGCCGGACTGCGCATCGAGACCGACGGCCGGCGCGAGGCGCGGACACGGCGGGTCAACCCCGAGCGGCCGATCCCTCCCGAGGCCACGGCGATCCACGGTATCGCGGACGCGGACGTCCGGGACGCCCCGACGTTTCGTCAGATCGCCCGTTCGCTCGAGCGCTGGCTCGAAGGAGCCGATCTCGCAGGGTTCAACGTCGTGCGCTTCGACTTGCCGCTGCTCGAACGCGAGATGCGCGACTGCGGCATCGACCTGGGACGCGCGGGCCGACGGATCCTCGACGCCATGACGATCTTCCATCGCAAAGAGCGTCGGGACCTCACGGCAGCCGTCCGGTTCTACCTCGGGCGCGAGCACGTGGGGGCCCACTCGGCCGAGGCCGATGTGGCGGCAGCGGCGGCGATCCTCGAGGCCCAGCTCGCGCGCTACGACGACCTGCCGCGGGGCATCGGCGAGCTGGCGACCTGGATCGGCGCGGAGCGTGGCGAAGGATCCGAGCGAGCGACGAAGTTCACCTGGCGCGAGGGGGAGCCAGTGTTCGCGTTCGGCCGCCACCTCGGTCGCACGGTCGGAGAGGTGGCCCGGGAGACCCCCGACTACTTGCGCTGGCTGCTCCAGGCCGACTTCCCGCCCGAGGCCAAGCGCGTCGTGGCCGAGGCCCTCGAGCGCCGCGGCGGCGGTCAGTCGACGTAGCCGAGCGAGCGCAGGCGCGCCGCGCTCTCGGCGTCGAGCGGCTCGGGAATGGCGTCGTCGAGACGAGTCAGGCCGTCGTACACCGTCTTCATCCAGCCCAGGACCCCCTCGGAGGGCGGAGACTTGATCGCATCGAGGCTACGCACCTCGGCCGGGTCGGTCGACAGCTCGTAGCGCTCGCGGCGCTGGTCGCGGACGTAGAAGATCTCCTTCGTCGTACCGTGGATCAGTCCGACCGCGAGCAGGCCGGACCGGCGAGCCAGGTCCGAGTCGTGCTTCGACAGGACGACCCCGCGGTGCGCCTGATAGCACGTCAGGCGGTCGCCGGGCGGCGGGTCGCCGCCGAGCACACCCGACCAGTCGAATCCGCGGAACGATGCCGGAGCCGCTTCGCCGACGAGCCCCAGAATCGTCGGCGCGACGTCGAGCAGCAGCGCCGGTGCGTCGAGGACCCGTGCTCGCACCCGGCCCGGCCAGACGATGGCGAGCGGGATGCGCAGGCTCGGCTCGTACAGGTTCCGGCCGTGGCCCCAGTAGTCGTGCTCGCCCAGGCTCTCGCCGTGATCCGCCGTGAACACGACCAGCGTGTCGGGGGCCAGGCCCCGCCGCTCCAGGTGATCGAGCAGGCGCCCCACCGCGGCATCGACGAACGCCACCTCGGTGTCGTAGCGGTCCAGGCGCGACAGATCGCCCGTCGGCGGCAGGCCGAGGGGCGCACGATGCTCGCGGCGCAGGAGATAGGGACCGTGCGGGTCGACGTAGTGGACCCACAGGAAGAACGGCTGAGCGCCGCGCGCGCCCGGCCGGGCATCGAGCCACTCGAGCGCGGCGTCGGTGACGTCGTTGCCGTCGGCCTCGCCGTTCGCGAGCCCGAGCCAGCGCTTGCGCGTCAGCAGCTCGTCGTAGCGCTCGAAATGATCCCCCAGGCCGGTCAGCTTGTTGCGCAGGGTCCAGTTCCCGACGAGCGCGGCCGTGGCGTAGCCGTGGGCCTGCAGCGCCTTCGGGAGCGAGGCCAGTCCGGTGCGCATACGCAGGCCGTTCCGGGACGCGCCGTGGTCCTGCGGGTCGGCCGAGGTGAGCATCGACGTGAGCGCGGGAGCGGTCAGCGGCTCGATCGTGCGGGCCTCGCGGAACCGCACGCCCCGGGCCATCCAGGCGTCGAGCCGTGGCGTCGTCGGGCGACGGTACCCGTAGCCGGACATGTGGTCCGCGCGGAGCGTGTCGACCGAGATGAGCAGGACGTTGGGCCGGCGCGGTGGCGCCGCGGGATCGCTGGCCCAGACCGGCGCGCAGGCCGCGAGCGCACATCCCGTCACGGCGATCCACCCGGCGCGGGCGCGGCGGGTGGGGGAGCGAAAGGAGCGATGGCTCACGGCGGCCGAGTATAGCAAGTCGCGGCCAGCACGACGTAGCAGCGGCCGCGCTCGTGTGCCCGCCGCTCGTCGACGACGGTGTATCCGTGCTCGGCGAGCCAGCGGCGGAGGAGCGCCGGCTCCGTCTGCGGCTGGAGCAGGAGCAACCGCGGCTCGAGCCTGCGCCTTCGCGGGTCGTCCAGGATGCGCACGATCGTGCGCGCTCCGAGCCCCGCCAGGACCACGACGTCGATGCGGTCCCCGGCCTCGATGGCCCCGAAGCCGTCCCCCTCGCGCACGACGAGGTGCGGGCCGCAGCCCCGCGTGGCCGCGCGCGCCGCGCTCGCGGCCGCCGGACTCGAGTCGATCGCCAGACAAAACGCCGCGCGTCGGCTCTCGAGGAGCGCGCGCGGCAGGCGGGCGCCGTCGGCTCCGATGTCGGCGACACGGGCCCCGGGGGGCACCAGCGCGGCGATCGTGGCGAGGCGACCGCGCGCTGGGGCGGGATTCGTCATGCGCTTCCTCCGGCCGGAGTGTCTATAATGGCGGGCACTCGTCGGCCGGCGTGACGGCGAGCGCGCGGAGGCGGGCCGAATGAACGTATACCTCACCGATCGGTTCACGGCTGCGCACGCCACTGAGCTGTACGGGCTTGACGGCTGGGGCAACGGATATCTCGCCGTTCGCGAGGACGGCCACCTGACGGTCACCCCGCGACGCGAGGCGAGCGAAGGGGCGTCCGTGCTCGAGGTCGTCCAGGAGCTCGCCGCGCGCGGCGTACGGACGCCGGTTCTGCTGCGCTTTCCGCAGCTGCTCGAGGCCCAGGTCGAGCGACTGTGCGGCGCGTTCGGCCACGCGATCCGCGAGTACGAGTACCCCGAGCCCTACGCGCCGGTCTTCCCGATCAAGGTCAACCAGCAGCGCACCGTCGTCGAGCGGCTGCTCGGCAGCGGCTGGGCCCACGGACTGGGTCTCGAGGTCGGGAGCCGGCCGGAGCTGATGGCCGCGGCCTCGCTACCCACGCCGCCCAACGCGCTGATCGTGTGCAACGGGTTCAAGGACGCCGAGTACCTGCGCTCGGCGTCGCTGGCCGTCCGCCTGGGCAAACGGGTGGTCGTCGTCGTCGAGAAGCCGTTCGAGCTGGGGCCGATCGTCGACCTGGCGGCGACCGGTCGGGAAATGCCGATGATCGGCTTCCGGCTGCGGCTCCAGGCGCGCGGCGCCGGGATGTGGGAGAAGTCGGGCGGCGTGGCCTCGAAGTTCGGCTTGACCACGCTGCAGCTGCTGCGGGCCCTCGAGCGGCTCGAGGCTGCGGGGCTCAAGGACCAGGTCAAGCTGCTGCACTTCCACATCGGCAGCCAAATCCCGGACATCCGCAGGATCAAGACCGCGGTCCGCGAGGCCACCCAGATCTATGCCAAGCTGCGCCATCTGGGCTGGGACGTGCGCTATCTCGACGTCGGCGGAGGCCTGGGCATCGACTACGACGGCTCGCGCACGTCCTCCGACGCATCGGTCAACTACAGCGTGCAGGAGTATGCGAACGACGTCGTGTTCGGCATCAAGGAGGTCTGCGAGCAGCAGGAGGTTCCGCCGCCGGCGATCCTGAGCGAGTCCGGTCGCGCGCTCGTGGCCTACCACTCGATGCTCGTCACGGACGTGCTGGGGACGATCGCCGGGATCGAGCCGCACCCGCCCGAGATCGACGGGACGG
>Ga0180085_1000823_pt1 | contig 10592 bp, 9 predicted proteins | sample EasRiv730_16_10D_FD_123013 | JGI IMG/M metagenome (GOLD analysis project Ga0180085, IMG submission 123013) | Soil microbial communities from meander-bound floodplain in the East River, Colorado, USA - East River metaG ERMLT730_16_10D | ecosystem: Environmental > Terrestrial > Soil > Floodplain ... | reverse complement strand
GTGCTCGCTTCCGCCTGGAAGCCGGGATGGTCCGCGACCAGGCGCTGGCGATCAGCGGCCTGTTGTCGCACAAGCTGCGCGGGCCCAGCGTCTATCCGCCGCAGCCCGATGGCTTGTGGCAGGCGGCCTTCAACGGCGAACGGACCTGGCCGACGAGCAAGGGGGAGGACCGCTATCGCCGCGGGCTCTATACGTTCTGGCGGCGGACGATTCCCTATCCCTCGATGACGACGTTCGACGCCCCCAGCCGCGAGACATGCTCGCTGCGCCGCTTCCGCACGAACACGCCGCTGCAAGCCTTTGTGACGATGAACGACCCGGCATTTGTCGAAGCGTCGCAGGCGCTGGCGCGGCGAATGCTGAAGGAGGGAGGCACGTCGCCACAAGAACGGGCTGCGTTCGGCCTGAAGCTGTGCCTCGTGCGACGCGCGACTCAGGAGCAGATTGAGGCGATCGTCAAGCTGTTCGAGAGCGAGCTGGTCCATTATCGATCCGACGCTGCGGCGGCGACGAAACTCGCGACCGAGCCGCTCGGCCCGCTGCCGGACGGCGTGGATGCCGCCGAAGCCGCGGCCTGGACGGTCGTGGCGAATGTGCTCTTGAACTTGGATGGAGTGTTGATGAAGGGGTAGGTTCGAGTCAGATGCTTACCGATACACCAATCGAAGTCGCCCAGCAGCAGGCTGCACTCTACCGCGCGATGCCGCTGGCGAGAAAGCTCGCGCTGATCGACGGCATGTACCGGAGCGGCCGGGAACTGGCCGATATCGGTTATCGCCTGCGGCATCCCAATGCGACGCCAAGGGAGTGTTTGGAGAACTGGGTGCGTTTGACGATTCCACCGGAGCACGTCGATCAATTGATGGAGGTGGTTGTGGACACTCCCGAATCCGCCATTGCGGAAGTTCGCCACCTGGCCCGCAAATTGGCCCCAATGAACGCCGAGCTCGTGATCGGCGGCTCGGTCGCGGGTTCGATGTACAGCAATCCGCGGCACACGCAGGATGCGGACGTTTCGCTCGACCCGTTTCCGGGGCGCGAGGAGGAGTTGATTCGTCTGCTTTCGGATGACTACGTCGTGAGCTTGTCCGCGGTGAGATCGGCCGTCCAGCGGCGAAGCACGTTCAACGTAATTCGCAAGACAACGTCTTTCAAGATCGATGTATTCGTTCAAGGGAATCGGCCGTTTGACCGCGCCAGCCGCGAGCGACGCCGACCGCTTCCGGTGGAGTTTCCCGGCGACACCGTCGTGTACGTCCATTCGCCCGAGGACATAATTCTTCAGAAGCTGGCCTGGTATCGACTGGGAAATGAGATTTCCGACCGTCAATGGACGGATATCCTGGGAATTTTGCGAATGCAGCGAGGGCATTTGGACGGCGACTATCTGCGGCGTTGGTCCAAGAAATTGGCTGTCGGAGACCTTTTCCGACGCGCTTCTGAAGAGCTCGACAAGGAGAGCTTGCCATGAATGAACGAACAATGGCAGTCCGATTTAATACGCGGCGGCACTTTTTGCATCAAGCCAGTCTCGGACTCGGGGCATGGGCATTTGCTGAATTGACTGGCCGCTGGTTGAATGCGACACCAGCGCCCAACACCGACAATCCTCTCGCCCCCAAGGCACCGCCGCTGCCGGCGAAGGTCAAGCGGGTGATCTACCTGCATATGTCGGGCGCGCCGCCGCAGCACGATCTGTGGGACTACAAGCCCAAGCTGGTCGAGCACAATTTGCAGCCCTGCCCGGACGACCTGCTGGCGATCCTGCAAAAGGAGCGGCTGCCGTTCATCGACCTGAAGGCTCGCCGGCCGAAGATGCTGGGAACTCCGTACAAGTTCGCCAGGCAGGGCCAGGCCGGGATCGAGATGAGCGAGCTGTGGGCGAACCTTAAGGACGTGGCCGACGAGCTGTGCGTGATCAAGTCGATGCACACCGACCAGTTCAATCACGCCCCGGCGGAGCTGTTCCTCTATACCGGCTCGCCGCGCAACGGCGGGGCCGCAATGGGTTCGTGGATCACGTATGGACTGGGCTCCGAGAATCAGGATCTGCCGGGCTTTGTCGTGCTGATCAGCGGCGGCACCGATCCAACCGGCGGCAAGGCGCTGTGGAGCACGGGCTACTTGCCGTCGGTCTATCAGGGCGTGCAGTGCCGGACGGTCGGCGACCCGATTCTGTATGCCAACAACCCGGCCGGCATGAGCCGCGAGGTGCGCCGCCGCAGCCTCGATGCGCTCGAGCGGCTCAACGAGCTGGAACTGGCCGAATTCGGCGACCCCAAAACGCTGACGCGGATCAGCCAGTACGAGCTGGCGTATCGGATGCAGATCGCGGTGCCCGAGGTGATGGACATCGCTAAGGAACCCAGGGAGATCATCGACCTGTACGGCGCCGAGCCGGGGAAAGCGTCGTTTGCCAATAACTGCCTCCTCGCCCGCCGGCTAGCCGAGCAAGGCGTGCGCTATGTCCAACTTTACGACTGGGGCTGGGACACCCACGGCACGGGAGCGGGCGACGACATCATGACGGCACTTCCCAACAAGTGTAAGCAAACGGACCGGGCTGTGACGGCTCTCCTCAAGGATCTCAAGCAGCGAGGTCTGCTAGCCGACACGCTGGTGGTGTGGGGGGGCGAATTCGGCCGCACGGCGCTCAACGAAGAGCGCGGCGGGTCTAAATTCCTGGGCCGCGATCATCACCCGCATTGCTTCACGATCTGGATGGCCGGGGGCGGCGTGAAGGCGGGACAGGTCTATGGGGCGACCGATGACCTGGGCTATTTCGTGACGGAGAACAAGGTCGGCGTGCACGATTTGCAGGCCACGATCTTGCACCTCCTGGGCCTCGACGCCAAGCGGTTCAGCTATCCGTATCAGGGACTGAATCAGCGGCTGATCGGCCCGACGGACGAGGCGAAGCTGATTCAGGGTGTGCTTTCCTGAAGCCCCGACCAGTGGTTGGGGTGATGATCGGATCACCCGTCAATTGCCATCCACCCCGACCACTGGTCAGGGCTTTGAAAAGCACGAAACCCCCGGTGGTCGCCGGGGGTTTCGCAATATCTTGGTCGCGGCCGGCCGATCGCAGTGGAGTGTGCGCCGGCCGGTTGCCGCGGTACTTGGCTAACTAGGCGCCGCAGCCGCAGCTCTTCGCCATATCGCAGCCGCAGGTGTTTTCGCAGCCGCAGCCCCGGTCGTGCCGGTGGCAGCGGTCGCGGCAGCAGCGATCGCGATGGCAGCGATCCTTGCAGCAACGGTCGCGGTGGCAGCGATTGCGGCAGCCGCAGTCATTGTCGCAGCCGCAGGCCTTCTCATAACCGCAGCTCGGAGCGGCGGCGCACGACGGCTCAGCGGCGCAGCTCGGGGCGGCCTTGGCGCAGCCCATGTCGCAACCACAGGTGTTCTCGCAGCAGCGATTGCGGTGGCAGCAGCGATCGCGATGGCAGCGATCGCGGCAGCAACGGTCACGATGGCAACCGCGGTCGCAACCGCAGCCGTTGTCGTGGCCGCAAGCCGACTCGCAACCACAGCCGCCGTATCCACCGCCAAACGAGAACAGCTCGAACGCGCTGGCCGAGGTGGCCATACACAGCATTCCAACGGACAACACCGCGGCAAACAGACTTTTCATGGGAGGGGCTCCAGTAAATCAGAACACGTAGGGAGACGGAAACGGAAACCACGGAACAACGTGTCGCCGGAACCGCCGGCCCCGCGATGCTCTCGGCATTGGCGGTGGGCCGTAACAGGGACTTTCAGCGACCGCGCAGCACATCAAGGTGCTGTCTCTAGCCGTTGCTATCGTCGGCCCCATTTGCCGATCTTCACCGAGCGGCAGAGTCTCGCCCGTTTTTCCAGCTTGCGCGGCCGGTGGCGCAAGCGATGCCGCGCGTGCCGATCCTAACGAACTACAAGCCTGTGGCGGCCGTACGGAGGGCCACCAGGTAGGGCACCGGCTCGGCCCCCAACGCATTGAGCACGGTCCCCCCGGCGGTGAAGCAATGGGTGACCCAGTCGGCCCGGCCGTAATTCTCCAGGGCGGTTCCCCCTTCGCCGCCGCCCACATAGACGGCCAGGCCGGCGTCCTTCAGCCGCTTGAGCTGGGCGATAAAGGCCTTCGTCCCCGCCTCGAACCGCGGATCCTCGAACATGCCGAACACGCCGTTGTGAAAGACGACCGCCGGCTGCCCGCGATGTGCCTCGATGAATGTCCCCACGTTCCGCTCGAACAGGGCGATGGTCTTGGGGCCGATGTCGAACTGCTGATCGCCCGGCTGGAGCGTCTGGACGACACGCTCGTCCCCCAGCTTGAAATCGACCGGCAGCACGAATTCAATGCCCTGCCGCTTGCCGGCTGCGAGCATCCGCCTGGCCTGCTCGATTCGCTCGGGCGGGATGTAATACGGCTTGTCCTTGTGAGCCGAATCCTCGGTCACGCCCAGACAAAAGTCCTTCCCCGCGGCGAGGGCCTCGGCCTTTTTCAAGGCCATTGCCAGCGACCCGGCTGAGAAGATCGTGCGGATTGTGCCGCGGTCGATCATCGCCTCCAGGTCGTCGAGTTTGTCGATCTTAATCCCGCTAAACACAACGAGCTTCGCCTTAAGGCAGTCGAGCATCGGCCCTTCGAACTCGCGTGCGATGTACTGGCCGAGCGCGACGCGCTGCATCGCCAGCGGCACGATGGTGCTCGAAGCATCGAGGCTGCCGGCCGAAAGGGCCTCGTTGACGTACACCGCGGCGACCTTCTCGGACAGCGAATCGGCCAGCGCGGCCAGCTTCGGCGCGATGCCGGGCAGGGCGTCTTCCTTTGCTTTCCAGAGCACGGTTTCCAGGTCGTAGGCCCGCACGTTTTGCAGCACCATCACAGCTCCCGGGGCGGCAGCCGCGATTTTTTCGCGCACGTGGTCCTTGACCGTGCCGGTCGCATCGTCGAGCCAGTCCTCAACGAGCGGCACTTCGCAGCCGAGGATCAAGCCGATGCGAGCCGCCACTTTGGCCAGCGAACCGATGGGCTTGTCCTTCTCCTTGCGGCCGAGATGGCCGACGACGATCTGCTTCCAGCCCCGCTGGCGGCCGAACTGGAGCGTTTCCTGCATCGACCGCAGGCGGATATCGCCCTGGCCCAGCTCCGCCCCCGGCTTGGCATCGACATCGCCGCGCACGAGCACCGGCGTGCCGCTGGCCACGTCGGCGAGCGACTCCAGCCGCGGAAGTTCGCGGAGGTATTGCTCGAGCGAGAGATTCTCACGGGGATCAAACCCCTTGAGCACGCGGGCGAGTTTCAGCACTCGGTCGGCGGATACGGGCATGGGACGATCTCCCCAGGTGACATTCGCGGTCGGCGACAGCGGTAGCGTCGATTCAAGGTAGCAACGGCCGCCCGTTTGTCCCAGTCGGGGTCACGCGCTGCGGGCTGTGATCGCAATCCCCGCGAGCACCAGATGCGGCACGAACTGTGCCTCGTCGCCGACCAGCGGCGTGAGTCGCGCCAGATCGCCGCCCGTGACAAACACGTGTGGACGATGGCCGAGTTCTGCGGTGATGCGACTGGTAAGCTCACGGACGGCTCCCACCGCGCCCCAGAACAGACCACTTTGGATCGCCGCGTCGGTGTTTTTGCCGACGACCGGCGGCGGTTCGTCGCCCGATTTCCACTCGGCCAGCGGCAGCAGGTCCGCCGTTTCAAACAGCGCCCTGGCCTGCATCCGAAATCCGGCGAGGATCACGCCCCCTGCGAACGCGCCGTCGCGACTGACAAGGTTCACCGTCAGCGCGGTTCCCGCGCCGATGACGATTGCCGCTCGATTCGGCTCGCGCAGTACATTAGCTGCAACGGCAGCAGCGAGCCGATCGAGGCCAACGCGCTGGGGTTGCTCGACGCGGACTTCGATCGGCAGGTCGCCAGCAGCCAGGACGCGGACGTCGTCGTGCGGCCGCCGCGAGCGGACCGCCTCGGCCAGGATGCGTCGTCCTTCGCGATTGACGCTGGACACACACCAGCGGACTGCCTCGGCCGGCAGGTCGTTCCACCAGGCGTCGGGCGGAGACTGGCCCGTGGGAAAGTCGCGGACGATCGTGGGCTCTGGCAGTCGCGGCGCGGCAACGGCCCCTTCGAACCAGCCTGCTTTGGTCAAGCTGTTGCCGATATCGACCGCGATCAGTTTGCCGCCGCTCATGTCGCTGCAAGCTCGCGCGTTTCCAACGCCTTGGCGATGGCCTGCACCAGTTGGTTGAGCGCCTGTCCCGTCACGGCCGAGACGAGCAGCACCTCCTTGCCGGTGCGGGCGGCCAGCGCGTCCCGCACTTCTTTGGCCCCCGGCAGCTCGGCCTTGGTCACCGCGATGAGCTCCGGCCGCTCGCCAAGTCGTGAATCATACTGCACAAGTTCATCACGAATCGTGTCGTAATTCGACAGTGGCTCGCTCCCATCGATGGGGGCCGGCTCAACCAGGTGTACCAGGATTCCTGCCCGCTCGATGTGCCTCAGAAACTCGTGCCCCAGACCCGCCCCGGCATGGGCCCCTTCGATGAGGCCCGGGATATCGGCCATGACGAACTGCCGGTCGCTATCGACCGTGACGATCCCCAGGTTGGGATGCTTCGTCGTGAAGGGATAGTCGGCGATCTGCGGCCGGGCTTTGGTCAATCGCGAAAGCATGGTGCTCTTGCCGGCGTTGGGCTTGCCGATCAGCCCGACATCGGCGATCACTTTGAGCTCGATGAGCAGCTCGCGCCGCTCGCCTTCGCCGCCGGGCGTCGCATCGCGCGGAGCGCGATTGGTCGGCGACTTGAAGTGCGTATTCCCTTTGCCCCCTTCACCGCCCCGGGCCGCGATCACGCTCTGGCCGTCCTGCGTCAGGTCTTTGATGACAAAGCCCGCCTTGGCATCGACCAGGATCGTGCCGGGCGGCACTTCGATGATCAGATCCTCGGCGCTGCGGCCCTGCTTGTTGCTGCCGCTGCCGTTGCTGCCCCCCTGGGCGCGCCAGAAGCGGTGGTGAGCCAGGGCGGAGAGGTTATTCACGCCATTCCTGGCAATCACGATCACGCTCCCGCCGCTGCCGCCGTCGCCGCCGTCGGGGCCCCCCTTGGGAATGTACTTCTCGCGCCGGAAGCTCGCGCAGCCGTTACCCCCTTTGCCTCCCTGGACTTCGATAGTGACGCGATCGACGAACATGACGGATCCAAGAGATTCAGCATTCAAAGCGAAAGGGACGTTCTCGCGTCCGAGAACGTCCCTCGTATTTCTCGTAGGACAACCGTCTCGGTTGCCTCTGCTTTACGATAGGGGACAAGCGAGACGCTTGTCCTACAAGGAGCTAATTCTGCGACACATCGACGTTGACGCGCCGACCTTCCCGGTCGAACCGGACTTTGCCTTCGACCAGGGAGAACAACGTCCAGTCCTTGCCCGTCCCGACGTTGGCCCCGGCGTGAAACTTTGACCCGCACTGGCGGACGATGATCGTTCCCGCTGTGACCGCTTCGCCGCCAAACCGCTTGACTCCGCGCCGCTGGGATTGGCTGTCGCGCCCGTTGCGGGTGGAACCTTGACCCTTTTTATGTGCCATTGCTGAAACTCCCAACTCGGGAACCGAGATCACTTCCGCACAGGCCGGAGGCAAACGTGCCTCGGGTGGGTCGCGGACCGGTTCGCTCGCGGATTTCGGAGGCCGATTGCCTCCGGCAATTCTGATCAACAGAGAATCCCGGATTTTATCGGTACACCCAGATGTGATCAAGGGGCTTATCGACGCCGTACTCGGCGAAGATTGCCTGCTGTTCGGTCGGATCCGCGTCGATCCGGCAGCCGTAGCGAATCTCCTCCTCGTGCGGATCGACCGTGTCGCCAGGCCGCCAGAAGTTGAGCTGGAGCGTCTTCTTCGTGAATTTGCGGCCGGTGCCTGGGGCTTCTCCCTTCTTATACTCCCCGTCCTCGAACTGGTAGGCGTTGGTCAGCCCCTGCACGAAGACCTTGTAGTAATCGATCCGCGGATCGACATCGACCCAAGTGACCACGCCCCACACGCTGTGATCGACGTTGCTCGCCGGATCGCTCACCGGCAGCGGCACCCCGCTGATCGTCAGCGAGTTTTTCAGATCGACCTCGCGGCCGGGAAACTCCCGATCGCGAATCGGCGCGAGAGCAGCTGGAATCACCCGGTCGAGATACTCCTTCTTGTACTCCGACGAAGCGAGCACAAAATGCGGGAAAAACCGCAGGTCCGTCGTCGCCCGTCCGAACATCTCGACCTCGTTGGTTTTCTCCGTCTCGTACGTCGTGTGCACCAGACTTGGCTCCCCGGCCGAGGTCCGCTCGATCGTCTCCTCGATCGGCTTGGGCTTGATGTGATTGCCCAGGTTCCGCACGCGATAGACCATGTACCACACGAGCTTTCGCTGCATCTTGCCCGAAGGCTGCGGAATATCGACGTAAATCATTCGCAGCGGCTTGAACGAGAACTCCAGGTTCCAGATCGTCCGCCGCAGCGTGACGTTCTTGGCCCGTTCAAAGACCGTGGCTGCCTTGGGATTCAGCTTGGGGTCATACTCCAGCCCCTCGATGGCAATCGGCACCTCAACCAGCGGCCGCGGACCGCTGAACATCTCCTCGTTCTGAGGCGCGGGGTCGATCGTCGTGAGCACTCCCGGCGCAAACTCAATCGGCGCCGCAGCTTGTGCCTCAGGCTGTGCCGCCGCTTGAGCCAGCGCGACCTGAGTCGCCCGGCTCATGCCCAGTGCCGCGAGGGCCAGGACGATCGCCGTTTTTCCAAGACCCCTCATCGCCACACTCGCTTGTCTGGTAGGGACTTGCGTCACCCAATTTCCGACCTCGACGCATTAACAGGTCACGCAGTCGCCTGCTGAGCCCGAAACTCCAGTTGCCTAATCAATCTCTAGCAGCCCAGTATAGTTAGCTCGCCATCCCAGGGTCAACGAACTACGCCAGTTCCCTGGACGACGTGATTTCACCATCTATCCCAAAGCTGCAGAATCCGCATAGCCTTTGCAAACCCGCTCCCCCTACATTCGCAACTTGTCCGCGAATTGTTCCCCCTGTGAAGCGATAGATTCCATTCTCGTCAACGATGCATGCATACCAATAAATCCTTTTCAGGGACTAAATCGCTGCAAGTCTTTGTCGTACAAGTGGTTGCGACAACAAATTTGGCCATGCACTTATGCACGTTATGCATATTATGCAGTTAAAGGACTTTGCCAACCCAATACTCTTGAATCAGCCTCACCTGACAGGTCGTGTTTTGTGCATAATGGCACAATGTTTAGAACGCTTGAAGTCCCGAGGTGTTCCCAAAAAAGTCGCCCCGGCATCCATTTTTCTAGGGATCGTTGTAACCTCTTGTCCATCAATCACTTGCGTAGTTTGCTCGGAGCTGAAGTCGCCAGACTTCAGGTCTTAAGTGGTTGAGATCGAGCCCGATCTGTGGTGAGTTCGGCTACGTGTCATCGCTCGCCGATTGCGCTTACCTGGGGCTGCCGCTACAATGCTCGCATGAGCCAATGGGTCCAAATATCGTTCGATTGTTTGCCCCTTCGCACCGTGGGGCGGATGGATATCCCGCTCGACGCTTCGCCTAAGTTCCGCGAGCGGTGTGAGCGGATCAAAAGGGCCTTGGAGAAGCACGGTTCGTTCAATACGTATTACGTGCACAACGCGACGTGCAAGTTCCACCTGACCAACCGCGAAGACGACGGAATGATCGAGTTCCGCTTCGAGGGAACGGTCATCACCGACGAGTCGGACCTGAAGACCAAGAGCACCGACCTGGCCGTCGAGCTGGTCCGCGAAACGTGCGACTGGCTCACCGCCCCGATTGTCGAGTGGTTCCACTCGTCGGTTTCCCATGCCGTCCGGGTCGAATTCGATCGCTATATCGAAGCGGGCGACCTGGCCAAAGCCAAGGAACGGATGCAAAAGCTCCAAGCCGAGATCGAGAAATCGGGCGGGCATGTGGGGATGTATCTCTAAGAGTTCAATGTTCAAGGTTCAAAGTTCAAAGTGAGGTAGCAATGCTGGCAACTTTGAACCTTGAACTTTGAACTGCTAGCGGTACCCATTTCCTTCAGGACTAAACATTTCACCAAAGTTTGACGGTTAGGCAGACGATAAGACGGCTACCGTTTTCCGCGCCTGGGGGCGTGCGCTCACGCGCACCACCCTTCTTGGGAACCGGTCAGGGGGGCCTGACCGCACGAAACTAGGTCCGGGTAGCGCGTGCTGGCTGCCCAGGTTCCGCCCGGTAGGCGGAACCTACTACCTGCCCCAAGGATGGGAAATCGATGAGCCGCCCAGTCGCTTCCTGGCGAATCCTGCTGGTGCTTGCCGTGATCGCCGTCACCGGTTGCCATCCGGCGCAGCCTTTCTATCTGCACGAAGACGGCGATCTGTCGCACTACCTCGACAAGGCCACGCAGACCGAAACGCCCGATCTCGATGCACACGTGCTGGCCGAAGTCGAACATGCCGGCCGGCCGCTGACCCTCAGCCATCCCGAGTTCAAGGAATTCTGGGACCTGACGCTCGAGGAATGCGTGTCGATTTGCCTCAACAACAGCAAAGTCATCCGCGG
>Ga0180085_1000821_pt1 | contig 10601 bp, 7 predicted proteins | sample EasRiv730_16_10D_FD_123013 | JGI IMG/M metagenome (GOLD analysis project Ga0180085, IMG submission 123013) | Soil microbial communities from meander-bound floodplain in the East River, Colorado, USA - East River metaG ERMLT730_16_10D | ecosystem: Environmental > Terrestrial > Soil > Floodplain ... | reverse complement strand
CATCGCGTTTTCGAGGGGAACCGGCCGTCAAACACGATCCTTGCCGAGCGGCTCACGCCCGAAACACTTGGCGAGCTGGTAGCCCTCTATGAACACATGGTCTTTACGCAAGGCGTGATCTGGAACATCGATTCGTTCGACCAGTGGGGCGTTGAGCTGGGCAAAGTGCTCGCCCAGCGCATCATCCCAGAGCTGGAGAGCACGCGCGAACCCGCACTCAAGCATGACAGTTCCACTAACAACTTGATCCGGCGATACCGGAGACTGAAGGAGGCGCCATGAAAACGCTCGCTAATGAACAACAACTTCAAAAAATGAAGTCCGCCCCCGGCTTCATTGCCGCGCTGGACCAAAGCGGCGGCAGCACGCCCAAGGCGCTCGCCGACTACGGCATCAAACCGGATGCCTGGTCGAGCGAGGAGCAGATGCACGCTCTGGTGCATCAGATGCGCACGCGAATCATTACGAGCCCCGCCTTTAACGGCAACCGGATTCTGGGTGCGATCCTCTTCGAAAACACGATGGACCGCGAGGTTCAGGGACAGCCGACCGCGGACTTCCTGTGGAACGTGAAAAACGTGGTGCCGTTTCTCAAGGTCGATAAAGGGCTGGCCGCCGAGAAAGACGGCATCCAGTTGATGAAGCCCATTCCGCAGCTTGAGGCGCTGCTAGATAAAGCGCGAGCCAAGCGAATTTTTGGCACGAAGATGCGGTCGGTAATCAAACGAGCGAATCCGACTGGCATCGACGCCATCGTCAATCAGCAGTTCGAGTTCGCCTCGCGGATCATCGCTGCCGGTCTGGTGCCGATCGTCGAACCGGAAGTCGATATTCATTGCCCGGAGAAGGCGCGAGCCGAGGCGCTGCTGAAAGCGGGCCTCTTGAAAAAGCTGTCGGCTCTACCGGCGGAACAACGGATCATGCTGAAGCTGACGCTGTCGGAGCAGGATAACTTTTACTCCGACTTTGTAAGCCATGACAAGGTCGTCCGCGTCGTCGCGCTGTCAGGCGGCTATTCGCGTGACGATGCCAACACGCGCCTCCGCCGCAATCATGGCGTCGTGGCCAGCTTTTCCCGTGCTCTGGTCGAAGGGCTGTCGGCACAGCAATCGGATGCCGAGTTCAACGCGCTGCTGGATCGCTCGATTCAGAGCATTTATGAAGCGTCGATCACCTAGCTCGGAGAATCGCTGCCTGGCAGGCGCTGAGTGATGAACAGCGATTTCAAGACCGGACGCAGCGATCCACTCGGTGCCACGCTATTCGCCGGGGGAGTCAATTTCAGCGTCTATTCGCGCAGTGCCGACCGAATCGAACTCTTATTGTTCGACGACGAAAACGACTCGCGCCCGCAGCTCGTCATTCCGATCGACGCGGCCACGAATCGCACCTATCATTATTGGCACGTCTTTGTGCCCGAATTAAGGCCAGGACAACTATATGGCTACCGGGCCGATGGCGCCTTCGATCCCTGGCAAGGCAAGCGCTTTGACGCCAGCAAAGTGCTGCTCGATCCGTATGCCAAGGCCGTTGCCGTTCCCAGGGATTACAGCCGCGAGGCCGCCCAGAATCGGGGCGACAACACGGCAACGGCGATGAAGAGCATTGTCGTTGACCCCTCCGATTACGACTGGGAGGGCGACGCGCCTCTGCGGCGTCCGAGCGCGCGAACCGTGATCTATGAAATGCACGTCCGCGGATTCACGCGACATCCGAGCTCGGGATTAGAGCCGACTGCCAGGGGCACGTATGCCGGCCTGGTTCACAAAATCCCCTATCTCCAGCAACTCGGGATCACGGCGGTCGAGCTGCAGCCCGTGTTTCAATTCGACGCTCAGGATTGTCCGCCGGGGCTGGTGAACTATTGGGGCTACGCGCCCGTCTCCTTCTTTGCACCGCACCAGGCGTATAGTTCCCGGCGGGACCGGCTAGGCCCGGTCACCGAGTTCCGAGACATGGTCAAAGCCCTGCACCAGGCCGGAATCGAAGTCATTCTCGATGTCGTCTTCAATCACACGGCGGAAGGAGATCACACCGGCCCCACGCTCTGCTTTCGCGGCCTCTGTAACGATACGTATTACATTCTTGACGAGGACCGTGCCCATTACGCGAACTACAGCGGAACGGGGAACACGCTGGATGCCAACCATCCGATCGTCCGCCGCATGATCCTTGATAGCCTGCGGTATTGGGTCGGCGAGATGCACGTCGATGGTTTTCGGTTCGATCTGGCGTCGATCCTGTCGCGCGGCTCTGCAGGCGAGTTCTTGCCTCATCCGGCGGTGCTGTGGGACATCGAATCGGACCCCGTGCTGGCCGGCACGAAGCTGATTGCCGAGGCGTGGGACGCGGCCGGTCTGTATCAGGTCGGCAGCTTCATCGGCGACAGTTGGCAGGAGTGGAACGGCAAGTTCCGCGACGACGTGCGGAGCTTTTTTCGCGGGGAAGAAGGATTCGTGTCGCCGCTGGTCGATCGAATCCTCGGCAGTCCTGGCATTTATGCTCGCAAGGGGCGCGAGGCGGAACAGAGCGTCAATTTCGTGACTTGCCACGACGGTTTCACGCTGAGCGACCTGGTCTCGTACGACGAAAAACACAACGCGGCCAACGGCGAAGGCAACCGCGACGGCACTAACGACAACCGAAGTTGGAACTGCGGCGTCGAGGGAGAAACGAACAATCCCGAGATCGAACGACTCCGGAACCGGCAAGTGAAGAATTTTCTGACCGTGACGCTGCTCTCGCTCGGCACGCCCATGGTCCTGATGGGTGACGAAGTCCGGCGCACGCAGCGCGGAAACAACAACGCCTACTGCCAGGACAACAAGATTAGTTGGTTGGATTGGTCGCTCTTAGAAAAACACGCCGATTTGCACCGCTTTTTCCGGGTGTTAGCGACTCAGAGAGCCCAATGGCCACCTGATGCGGCGATAATACGAAAGAAGAGCCTGAGTCAGCTACTAGCGGGCGCCAAGATGGCGTGGCACGGGATAAAGCTTAACCAACCCGACTGGAGTCAATCTTCGCATGCGATTGCTTTTTCAGCGGACATTCGCGAAGAAGACGTGTTGCTTCACATTATCTTTAACGCGTATTGGCAGGATCTTAATTTCGAGCTGCCAGCCCTCGTTCATGACTGCGAACCTATTTGGCGGCGCTGGATCGACACCGGCCTCGATTCGCCGAATGATATTGTGTGCTGGGACTATGCACCGGTGATCCCCGGCGGTACCTATCGCGCGGTTTCGCGCTCAATTGTGGTGCTCGTCGCCCATTCCGACCGTGGGTCCGAGTGATCGGCGGTGCGCGCTTACTGAAGCGGATCACTGGAGTATTCGGGCCGGGCGGGACTTCTTGCATGCTTCGTCCTCTTCGTCCTTGTGGGGGTGCGCAAAACACGTAAACTAAGTAGGCGCTAGTTCCGCCGCAGTCACCTCTCCGGTCGGAGGATCGGGATCATGGTTTCCATCGAACACGACTGCCGGACGTGTGCCGGAAACAAGTACGTCGCGCTGCTTGACGTATCGGAAGCGATTGTCCTACATCGAGATTTGCCGTCCTTGTTCCACGATGTCGCCGGCCGACTCCGGCAAGTGGCGGAGTTCGATTACCTGTCGTTGGTCCTTTATGATACGCCGACAAATACCATGCGGCTTCACGTCCTGGAGCCTTGCGTACCAGCCGAAGCTGTCTCGAAGTTCGTTCTCCCCCCGCAAGACGATCCGGCAGGCTTCGTGTGGCAAAGTCAACAGCCGCTGATTACCTCTCGCCTCGGCGACCTGCGGCGCTGGCCGCGATTGCTGGAGCTGGTAGAGCCGTATGGGGTCCAGAGCTATTGCTGGTTGCCGCTAAGCACCGCGCGTAGTCGGCTGGGAACGCTCGTGTTGACCAGCAAGAAGCCGTGCACGTACGACACGGTTGACATCAACTACTTTAAACGGGTCGCCAACCAGGTGGCCATAGCCGTGGAAAACGCCTTGTCCTTTGAGGAACTGGCGGCCATCAAGGATCGCCTGGCGGCGGAGAATGCCTTTCTGGTCGAGGAGGTGCGTACGGAGCTCTCCAGCAACATGATTGCTGTGAGCGGCGCACTGTGCGATGTGCTCAAAAAGGTCGAAATCGTTGCGCCCACGGACTCGACCGTGCTGATTTGTGGTGAAACCGGCACGGGCAAGGAGCTCGTGGCCCGCGCCGTTCATGACCTCAGCCAGCGCCGCGAGCGAACGTTCCTCAAAATGAATTGCGCGGCGATTCCCATGGCTTTGTTGGAAAGCGAGCTGTTCGGGCACGAAAAGGGCTCTTTCACGGGTGCCATCGAGCGTCGCGTCGGCAGATTTGAATTGGCCGACAAGGGCACGCTCTTCCTTGACGAGGTTGGCGAGATTCCGCTGGAATTGCAGTCGAAGTTGCTCCGCGTTCTCCAGGAGCAGGAGTTCGAACGTCTGGGCAGCACGAAGACAATCAAGGTGGATGTACGCATTGTGGCGGCGACCAATCGTGATCTGGCGACGATGGTCGCCGAGGGCAAGTTTCGCAGCGATCTTTACTACCGGCTCAACGTCTTTCCCGTCACGCTGCCGCCACTGCGCGAGTGTTCTGACGGTATTCCGGCGCTCGTCCGCCACTTTACGCAGCACTTTGCACGTCGCATGGGCAGGAAGATTGACACCATTTCGGCCGCTACGATGGACGCGCTCGTGCGGTACCCGTGGCCGGGGAATGTCCGCGAGCTGCAGAATGTCATTGAGCGCGCGGTGATTCTCTCCGCTGGCCCGCAGCTCCAGGTTCCGCTCGACGAGATTAAGCCAGCAGGCCAGCAATCACAGGCCGCGGTCGTCACCCTGGCCGACGCCGAGCGCGAGCATATCGAGGGCGTTCTTCGCGAAACCGATGGAGTGGTGGGAGGTCCCCGGGGCGCCGCCACGCGCTTGGGGATGAAGCGATCCAGCTTGCAGCACAAGATGAGAAAGCTCGGCATTTCCCCACCGCCCAAGCCACGCTAAGTGCATACGCTGAGTTAATTGTGCTGTAGCCCTCCCTACCCAAACAATTCCGCGGGTCCACTTAGGCCGGCCCGTGGGCGCTTTTCGCCGGCCGGGCACGACGTTTCCCAGACGGCGCGCAGTTTACCAATAGATGCCGAGCCGAGCGGCGAAGACGTTGGCGGCGCTGGTGCCCGTATTTGGCCCGTCCGGCAGGACATAGGCATAGTTGAACATCAGCCTCAAGTGGTCCGCCAAATACCAATTCACACCAAACGTGAAATCCGGCAAGCGGAGGCCGACCAACTGGCCTGTGGGACCTCGGGGCGTGTCCGAATCCCGGAAATCGAGATACGAAAAACGTGCCGCCAGTTCCCACGCTCCCCATCCGGCTGGCCGATCTGGCGTCGCATGGCAGCCAAGCAAGGGTCGATTCACTCGTATCGGGCCGAAGGTTCCACTGGCGCCTTGGTAGGGCCGGTGTTCGCCGGTGAGGAAATAACCGCAGTCCGCATGACAGCCGTGGAAGAAGACCCCGCCTCCGCCCCGCTGATCGATCCACGTCCCATACCACTCGGCCTGAGTCCAGAACGGCCCGTTGGCCGCTGCGCATTGAAGGTTTAGCAATTGCTGAAAGCTGGCTGGGATGGAAATGCGCGGGGCGAACGGGGAGGAAGGGAAGTCTCCCAGACCGAGTAGCGTCGCTTGTTGCGGCACACCAATCACAATGACTCCGCGCTCGGGCAGCCGTTCGGAGAAAGCCAGGCCCACGTGGACTAAACGCTCGCCATCGCCTTCGTTGATCGGAGCTGCCGTGAGCTTTCCAGTCAGCCCAACGGTGCTTCCGTCACCGATCTCAAAATCGTTCGGGCCAGTACCCGCCTGGAAGACCCCGAGCGCGAACGTCGTCTCGCTAAAGCGCGCTCGGAAAATCCCCAACCCCCAACTGCGGAGCGGGTCAAGAACGCTCACCGGCGAAGTTTCCATGAAAGGGAAAGAGTAAGAGGGGGCGCCGATTTCCAGGCTAAACGGTTCCAGGAAGTGGCCAGCTTGAAGCTCGCCACGATCTTGCCTATCGCCAAGTCCCACGAACAAGTCGCGCACGACCACGCTTCCCGATGCGAGGTCGATTTCCGAAATGTATCGACCGCCGATTACGAGGTCGCCTTGGGCTCCAATCCACGCCCGGCGAACGCCGACAACGTTCCCCAAGTCGCCGAAGGTCGCCACGTTCGCCGCGCTCTGCGTCGTCCCGACGGCGTCGAGATCGAAGCGTCCCCGCAATCGAAAGGTAGTGGTTGCCGCTGGCCGATCCGTAATGAAATTCCCCGTGTCCAGGCTCGGCTCACTAATCGATTCCGGTTCGCCAGAAATTTGGCCCGGGATCGCGAACTGGTCGGCAGCCTCCAGAATACTCCGCCGTCCCCCGACTGCCGCTGTCGCCGACCCACCGAGATTCGACTCTTGAGATACGCACGCCGATGCAGCAGCTAGCCATAGACAGGCAGCAGTAACACCTTGAGCGTTAATGAAGCGGGAATATCGCACATCGTTAGATCGATCTTCGTCCGACTCGGAAGTGAGGAATGGCAAGAGATTACCGTTGAGGTAAACTGTGCAGCGTCTGACGCCTGATCAGCGATCATCCACCTGCGGTCAACTCCTCGATGCGGGGTGCCGTTTCTCTGATGCGCGTGAAAGAGAATTCGTGAGCGCCTGGGGCCGGAGGCGAAGTGGAGTTGGTGAAAGGTAACCGTCCAGCCCGTCCTGTGAGTTAATAACGTCGGGCCTTGGCGCGTTCGAGAGCGCGGCGGCGGGCACGACGTCCAGTGACGCTGGGGCAACTATCAATAGAAAGGGTGAGCAATGGCTGGGCCCGCGCCGACGGACGACGACCTGAACCGGATTCTGACGGACGAGGAGCTCCGCCGGCTGCAGCGGACCACCGTCCTGTACTACCTGCACGAAACCAATCCGGACAACGGGCTGGTGCGGGACAAGACCGAGCCGGACTCCCCTTGTAGCATCGCCGCCGTCGGCCTGGCCCTGGCGACGATCCCGGTCATCGTCGAGCGCGGGGTGGTCATCCGCAAGTTCGCGGCGAAAATCGCCCGCCGCCAGCTCCGCAGCCTCCTCGACCTCCCCCAGGGCCCGGGACCGGACGCCGCCGGGTACAAGGGGTTTTTCTACCACTTCCTCGACATCGAAACCGGCCGCCGCGTCTGGGACTGCGAGCTGTCCACACTCGACTCGGCGTTCCTGTTCGCTGGCGTGCTTACCTGCGGTACCTATTTCGACGCCGACACGGCCGACGAGGCCGAAGTCCGCCGCCTGGCCGATGAGCTCTACCGCCGGGCCGACTGGGACTGGGCCCGCAACGGTGGCCCGACGCTGACGCACGGCTGGCGGCCGAGGACCGGTTTCATCCCCCACCGCTACCAAGGCTATGACGAGGGGTTGCTCCTGTACGTGCTCGGCCTGGGCTCGCCGACGCACCCGCTGCCCCACGAGAGTTACGCCGCCTACTGCGCGACTGACCAGTGGAAGGAGCTCTACGGCCGGGAGTTGCTCTACTCCGGGCCGCTATTCACCCACCAACTCTCCCAGCTGTGGATCGACTTCCGCGGCATCCAGGACGCCTTCATGCGCGACCGCGGCAGCGACTACTTCGAGAACAGCCGCCAGGCAACCTACGTTCAGCAGGCGTACGCGGTCCACAACCCGCTCCAATTCGCCGGCTATGGGGAGCACTGCTGGGGGTTTACGGCGTGCGACGGCCCCGGTTGGGTCAAGCAGGTCGTGGACGGAGTGGAGCGGCAGTTCTTCGACTACGTCGCCCGCGGCGCCCCGTTCGGCCCGGACGACGGCACCGTCGCCCCGTGGGTCGTGGTCGCCTCACTGCCGTTCGCCCCGGAGATCGTCATCCCGACTGCCCGCAGCCTGGCGGGCGTGAAGCTGGGCGGCCAGCACCGGCCGTACGGGTTCAGGTGCTCGTTCAACCGGACGTACCGCGTGGACGACAGCCCGACCGGTTGGTGGGTCACGCCTTACCAGTTCGGCATCGACCAGGGGCCGGTAGTATTGATGATCGAGAACTATCGCACAGGGCTGCTCTGGGACATCATGCGCCGTTGCTCGCCCGTGGTGACCGGCTTGCGCCGCGCGGGATTTACTGGAAGTTGGCTGTAGGCCTCGCGCGAATTGGACAGCCAACTATGTCACGAAAGGCATCGTGAACCAAGTTACCAAATCCGTGGAGCAACGTAAGAACTGGTGTCGGGAACGCGACCGGAGAAGCACTGAATCAAGAGAAAGGATCAATCGCTCGGCCGTTGCTAATAGATTTAGAAACAGCGGACCGATTCATGACGAGGATTCCAAACCGGCGCAGGACTCAACCGCGCTCGCTACCGACGGTTCTGCTAAATGAGCCAGAATGTCCGCAACTCGTTCGACGGCGCGCCGACCCTCTTCGATGGCTTCCTTGGCCCGGTGAAAGTCGAGCAGGCGAAGATGCGCTAGCCGCGGCGCAACGATTACGTCCGGCGGGTCACCGGCCAGGCGGCTCCGCGCAATCTGCACCTGCATAATGTTCAGGCTGGAGGCCAGAACTTCGGCGATCGACGGCATTGTGGGCTCTTCTACTGCATTCAATGGTTTTTCGATGCCCAGTTTCTCTTGCACCTTGCGTCTCACCACGCCGAGGATGCCTGGCGGCCCGACGCCAGCGGGATTGACGCGCAGATGACGGCCCAGGATATCTGAGGCAAGGTCCACTGCGATGACGATGTCGGCTCCCATCGCGCGGGCCAGTGACACGGGGACAGGATTCACAAGGCCGCCATCCACTAGCACCGCCCCATCGCATAGCACGGGCGAAAACAATCCGGGCAGGGCGAAGGACGAGCGCACGGCGCTCAGCACCGAACCGGACCGCAGCCAGATTTCTGCTCCGTTGTGAAGCGCCGTGGCAACGGCCCCGAAAGGCGTCGCCAGCTCTTCGATCGGGCGGTCCACGAAGCGATGCCGGAAGAAATCCATCAGGCGCTCGCCCTTGAACAGCCCGCCGCTCAAGCTCACATCCATGAAACCGAGAACGTCGGTGACCTCCAAATGGAGCGCCCACTGCTCAAAGTGATCCAATTCGCCCGCGGCGTACGCCGCGCCGACGAGGGCGCCGATGGATGTCCCGGCGACGATGTCGGGGCGAATACCGGCCTCTTCCAGGGCGCGGATCACGCCGATGTGTGCCCAGCCGCGTGCCGAGCCGCCGCCGAGTGCCAGTCCGATGCGTGGTTTTTGCGAACTGTTCACGGACTCACTCCTTCCGCCCGACCACCCAGTGGGTCGGGAGCTTAGTTGGCCTGTTCATTGCGAACCACAACTGGGTGGTTCGAAAATCCGTTTACTTCTTTTGCTTGCCCGCCCGATCCAGCTCCTCGGCTGCCCGCTTGAGCGAGCGGCTCAGGGCCTCGCGTAGCGATGCTGCCGCTCCCTGGCCTGCGCTGACTCCGGCCTGAATGCCCTCGCGAGCGAATGTCGCCGGGTTTTTTCGGATGACTTCCACGACCTCGTTGCAAATTGGCCCCATGCGCTCGGCCACGCGGCTGGCGTGTGTTTTGGCGCTGGCAATCTGGCTCTCGGTCAGTGCTTTGCCCTTTTGAAGGCATTTCGTGACGGTCTCCTCAAACAAGTCGCGGATGGCAGCCAGGTCGTCACGCAGGCGGCCAACGTCCTGTTCTGTAAAGCGGCGAGAGGAGCTGACAGCCTCCTCAACGGCCAGCCTGGCGGCAAGCGCCGTTTGCGATAGCCCGTCTCCCAGGGCATCGACAACTTGCCTGACAACATCCTCGCGGTCTTTCGGCAACGACTTCTCAAGCCCCGCACGTGCGCCTTCGATCACCGACTGAGTCAGCTCGACAAATCCTTCGCCCGTTTCCTGACAGCGGCAAGCGGCTTCGGAAACGACCTTAGTAAGCTGGCGACGAATATCCTCGCCGCCGGCAACGATCTTCTGAACTTGGGGCTTCACTGCCGCTTGGACATCGCTAACGATCGCGGTGGTCATCGCACTTCCTCCTTTGAGACGGGGGTTTCGGTCTGGGGCTCTGGCAGCTTGACCTGCAAATTCGCGGGCCATTCAGCCTGGGGATCGAGCTGCACGTAGGCCATTCCTGGTAGTCCGGTCTTTACATCGCGGACGTACTTCTTGAGTAGGTCAGGATCAATATGGGCTTTGATCCGGAACGTCAGCTTTTGTCGTTCTTCGGCCGTTTCCACGGTCTTGGGCGTGAATTGGGCCACGTCGGCCACAAACGTCACTTTCGCAGGGATGACGAATTGGGGCGCTGCATCGAGTACGAGCCGTGCTTCCGCGCCTTGCTGGACGCGACCCGCCCATTCGGTCGGCAAAAAGAAAGTCATGTACACGTCGGCCAGATCGACCATATTCAGCACCTTCCCGCCGCCATTGAGAACTTCGCCCGGCTGCGAGATGCGATACTGCACACGGCCGTCGCGAGGGGCTTTGAGCGTGCTGTCGTCGATGTCCGACTGAATGCGTTCGATCGTCGCCTGCGTCGAGGCGACATTCGCTTCGGCGGTGATGATTTGCGACTT
>Ga0180085_1000820_pt1 | contig 10634 bp, 7 predicted proteins | sample EasRiv730_16_10D_FD_123013 | JGI IMG/M metagenome (GOLD analysis project Ga0180085, IMG submission 123013) | Soil microbial communities from meander-bound floodplain in the East River, Colorado, USA - East River metaG ERMLT730_16_10D | ecosystem: Environmental > Terrestrial > Soil > Floodplain ... | reverse complement strand
GGCCGCTTTCGGCAAAGAACCGCGTCGTCCCTTCGGTCACCAGCCGCGTTTCCGATTCGTTACTGGTCACCTCGACGCGGAACTGGTGCGTGCCGCCGCGGCCGGCCCGGGCCTTGACCCGCATCGTCAGTTGCTCGCCCGCCGCCAGTTCCGGCAGCGGCAGGCAGACGACCTGCCCGGGCACGATTTTCCCCTCGGCCCCGTCAAACGCGATCGGCTCGATCCCGTCGCCAAATTGCATCACGATTTTGACTTGCCGGGCGGCTTCGCTGCCGCGGTTCATGACCTGGACCTCGTAGGTCGCCATCTCGCTGGTGGCGAGCGGTCCTGCCGGATCGTTGACGACCAGCTTCAGGTCGGCCGCCGCTTCGACCAGCGTCTCGATCTCACCACTGGCCGAGCCGGCCGCGGGCGCCTGGGCCTGGACGACGATCTTGTTGGGCCCGGCGCCGTTGAGCACCAGCCGCAGCTCAAACGCCTTCTCGGCGCTCGCCGGCAGAGTGCCGATTTTCCACTTGAGAGCTGCGCCCGTGGGTGTCGCCCCGTCGATGCCGCCGATGTAGCGCGAGGCCACCGGCAACGTCGCAGCCAGTTGCACATTTTCCGCCGACGCGTTGCCGGCGTTCCGGATTGTGATCTGGTACGCCGCCTCGGTGCCCGCGAACTTCAGTTCCGGACCCTCGACAACGACGGCGAGCTCAGCCTTGCGGACGATCACCTTGCCAGCCGCATCGGCCGACAAGCCGCCGTCGGCCGCCGCGACCGCGTGAATCTCCATTTCGCCGGCCTGACTGGCGACGATCTTGACCGGCACTTCCTTCCGCTGGCCAGCGGGCAGCGTGCCTACGTCGATCTGCTGCCGGCGGTTCTCGCCCGACGAGAGATTGAGAACGACGTTTTCAGCGTCGCCGCTGCCGGGATTCGCCACGGCCAAAGTGAATGTCTTTTCCTCGCCGAAGATCATGTCGGCCGGCCCGGCCAGTGACAACTGAAGCTGCGCCTGCTTCACGGCGATGGCCGCCTTGACCGCCGCCGGCTTGAAAGCCCATTCGACGCCCAGCTCGAAGGCCTGACCCTCACTAGCGATCAGTTCCAGCCGCAGCGATTCATGCCCGCGAGCGGCCACGCCCGGCAGCGACCAGACGAGCCGCGATGCGCCGCCGGCATCGGCTTGGAGTCCCGCTTCGCCGCTCGAAGTCTGGCTGCCCGCCACGTTGATGAAGCCCGGCAGCGACATGCGAAGCTGCACATCGCCTGCCGACGTGTCCCCTTCGTTGACGATCGTGACCAAATATCCGGCTGGCTTGCCGACGGTGATTCCCTGCGGCCCGGCCACATCGACGCGCAGGGCCGGGCTGCGTCCCGATACCGAGACGGCGGTAATCGAGCGGGTGTCGATGCTCGGGGCGACCGGTGTCGTCCGGTGCACGGTGATTCCCGATGCGGCCGGCGCGGGCACCGACCGCCGCGACGAGCCGCCGTAGCTGCTGGCGGTACGCGGGCTTGCCGGCATCGAGGGGACCAGTTGCGGACGCGACGGGGGCTCTTCGGGCATTGCGGTCTTCGTCCGCTTGAGGATCGAGCGAGTGCCGGCGGACTCTGCAGCCGGCGGTGCGGTCGATTCCTCGGGGGCCGGCGCTTGGCTGGCGGGTGTTTCGGCCGACGGGGCTGCTTCGGCGGGCGTCGGTGTGTATTCCTGGCTGGCCGCTTCCGTGCTGGCTTCGTACTGGTTGGTCACGGACGATTCGCCGCGCTTCGTGCGGCCAAAAATTCCCGCCGGCGAAACGCCGCTTGCGGCTGGCGTCAATGCCGTGGGCGGCGCCGTCGGTGGTGCGGCCATCGGTGAGCTGAGCGGCGTGGGAGCGGCGGAAGCGGATTCGTCCACGCCGATCAGCCCCGGTTCAGGCGCGGGGGCAACGTCCGCCTCGCCGCTATCCGAAACGCCCGCATACACCCCGGGCCGGCGCCGGGCCGAATCTTGGGCCGGCAGCAGGGCCACCACGAAGCCCACCGCGATGAGCAGTGCGATCACGACCGTTGTTCTGCGAGCCATGCGACCATCCTTGGAAAAAAGCGGCGGCAGTCTCCGCGCGATCGTGGTATCGGCACGCCCGACCGTTCGGGTTTAAACGAGTTTGCCGAATGAGCGAATTGGCGAAACTTTGCGGCCGCTAGCTGCTGGCGCTGGCAAGCCGGGTGGACTTCCCCGGGAGCGGGCGGCAAACTGGAGAAGCGCCCATTAACCCCGCCAAGGATCTCTCCATGCCCTGGTTTCCCAAGCGGACGGTCATCGTCCCCGTCGATTTTTCCACCGAGTCGATCGATGCCATCGATGTCGGCCTGGCCCTCGTCGATCAGCCGTCGCACCTGCACGTGATCCACGTCGTGGTCGATATCACGCCGCTGGAGGCGGGCGAGGTCTGGGGCGTGATCGATCCACAGACCCGGATCGAGCAGATGGAAAAGGCCCTCAAACAGCGGCTGGCCGATGCCAAGTACCAGGGCATCCAATTGTCCGTGGTCATGGGCGATCCAGCCCACGGAATCGCCAACTTCGCCGAGGAAAAGAAAGCCGAGCTGATCGTAATCCCGTCGCACGGCCGGACGGGCCTCACGCGGCTCTTGATCGGCTCCACGGCCGAGCGCGTTGTGCGGCTGGCGCATTGCCCGGTGCTGGTGCTGCGGAAATAGATTTGGGATTGGGGATTTGGGACTTATGATTTGCTGGTTGTCAGCGAGCTGAAAAGTGCAGGACTCAAATCCCCAATTCGACATCCCAAATCACAAATCGCTGTCTCTCAGCCCGCTCCCCATCGGCTTTCCGGTCGTGCAGGCGGCGCTCTCGGGCTACAGCGATTGGCCGATGCGCGTGATCGCTCGTCGGCACGGAGCGTCATACGCGATTTGCGAGGTGATGCTCGACCAGTTCCTGGTCGCGATCAAGGATAGCCGCAAACGGAATCAGCACTTTCTGCGAATCTCGGACGACGAGCGGCCCGTCGGCGGCCAGCTCATGGGCGCCGAGCCGGAGCAGTTTGCCGCCGGAGCGACGAAGCTCGTCCTGGCCGGCTTTGACGTGATCGACATCAATTTTGGCTGCCCGGTGAAAAAGGTTCTTGGTCGCTGCCGCGGCGGATTTCACCTGAGCCAGCCCGACGTGGCGCTGGAAATCGTCCGCCGCACGCGCGACGCGGTGCCGCCCCACATTCCCGTCACCGTCAAAATGCGACGGGGCCTTGACGACAGCCCCGCCAGCCGCGAGCGGTTCTTTACGATTCTCGACGGTGCGTTTGCCGCCGGCGTAGCCGCGATCACGGTGCACGGCCGCACGGTCGAGCAGCGCTATGTCGGCCCCAGCCGGTGGGAATTCCTCAGCGAAGTCAAGCGGCACGTCGGCACCAGCCGCACGATCCTCGGCAGCGGCGACCTGTTCACGGCTCAGAGCTGCCTTGACATGCTAGCTCAGACCGGTATCGACGGCGTCACCGTCGCCCGCGGCGCGATCGGCAATCCGTGGATTTTCGCCCAGTGCCGGGCGCTGGCCGCTGGCCAGCCGCTCCCCCCACCCCCTTCGCTCTGGGAGCAGCGTGACGTGATGCTCGAGCACTTTGGCCTGGCGCAGGAACTCTATGGCGAAGAGCGGGCCGGCCCGCAGATGCGCAAATTCGGCATCAAATACGCCGCTTTGCACCCGCAGCATTTGCTGGTCCGCGAGGCCTTCACCAAAGTTCGCTGCCTAGATGATTGGCGGGCCGTACTGGGCCAGTGGTATGCCGACGACCTCGCCGGTTGCTATCCTGATCCGGCGAACCACCGCGTGGGGGACTGCGAAGAAGCAGCGTAGCCTGCTATGCGGGAAGCACCAAGGACCAAGCACCAATGACCAATGACCAGTGACCAATGACCAAACAAATCGGAATGACCAAAGCACGAAGGCTCGAAATTGGCGGTTTTGGACATTTGATTTTAGTGCTTCGGGTTTGTTTGTGATTTGGTGCTTGTGATTTGGGGTTTTGACCGATGCTCCTGGCCGACCTCATCACCCTTGCCGAAACCGTTGCCGCGATTGGCCTTTCGCTGGTTGCGATCGTGGCCGCGTTTATGTATATCGGCGGCCCGCTCTTGATCTATTTCAGCCACAAGCAGACGGCCCGACCCAACCTGGTCCCTTTTCAGCCGGGATCGACGCCGCTTCCCGCCAACGTCGATCAGTATTTCCACGCGACGAGCTGGGCCCTCGCCCAGCAGGGTTTCGAAATCGTCACAGGCATGTTCCTGCCGAGCCAGGTCGAGAACGTGATCGTGGCGCTGATTTTTCTGGTCAACCGCCAGGAGAAGGACGGCGCGATCTGCGTCGCCATGCACAACAATGCCCCTGGCATGAACCAGACGCTGTTCCATGCCGAGTTCGTCACCCGCTATCGAGACGGCCGAGTGGTTCAGACGAACAACGCCGAAAGCCTGAACGCCTTTCCAATCCCGCCCGATTGCACGAATTCGTACTTGCCAAGCGTGCGCGACCCCGTGCAACTTTACCGCGTGCATCAAGCCGTCTGCCGGCGGCAGGGGGGCGGTCAAAAGATCCTCAAGCTCGACGAACAGTTTTCCGGCGATGCCCTGCGCTACATGACCGACGCGATCATCGAGGAGCTCGAAGCCGCGACCAAGGCGGGCTACATGCGGCTTGTCGCGGGAGAAGGCGTCTATCGACCCACCGTGATGGGCGCGATCATGATGACCTACGGCGAGCTTTGGCCCTACAAGGGAGTCCGGCTTCGTTGGCGAGCCCATCGCGAGCGGGAATTGATGGCGGAGTTGGCGGGAGCAGTGTAATCGTCGCCGGTAGCCGAACTCGCCAGAGTTCGGGCCTCGACTGAACCAGGGCGTCCTGAATTCTGGCGAATTCAGCTACGTGGACCTGCCCTTTCGTCGCTCCTTTGGCCCCCGTAGTCTTATCCCCTACACGCCGTCACTGGCGGCCACGGACGGAGAGTCTGGACGATGGGCTTCGCGCAATGGTTCTGGCGGCTGTTTCTGGTCTTCGCCGGGCTGATTGTCGCGCACGTCCTCGTGGTGACAGGCATCCTGGCTTTCCGCAATCTATCGCTCGCGTATCGCAATGTTCTGCTGTGGACATCGGCCGGCCTGACGATTTTCTTCGGCGGATTGGCCATGTGGGCCAGCATCCGCCGGATCATCGAGCCGCTCTCGGAGCTGACGCGCCACGCCCGGGCCGCTTCGGCCGGCGGCGACGGTCCAACGACAGCGAATGACTCGCCCGACGAGCTGGGCGTCCTGGCCACCGCCTTTAATTCGATGCAGCGCGACCTGGCCCGCCGCGTCGATCAAATCCAGGAGAACAACCAGCAGCTCCAGACGATCCTGGGTTCGATGGTGGAGGGGGTAATCGCCATCGGCCCCGATACGACGATCCTGATGGCCAACGACGCCGGGCGCGAGCTGCTCGATTTCGCGACGCCCAGGCCGGTGGGCCGCTCGCTGCTCGAAGTGACGCGCGTGCGGCCTGTGCACGAGGCGGTCGCCCGGGCGCTCGCGACCACCGCCCCGATCGAGACGGAGTTCGATTCGCCCGGCAACCAGCGGCGGACGCTCTCGCTGCGGGCGACCCGCCTGCCCGGCGATCCCTGCCCCGGCGTCATGGTGGTGCTGCACGACCTGTCCGAGCTGCGGCGGTTGGAGAACCTGCGCCGCGAGCTGGTCACCAACGTCTCGCACGAGCTGAAAACCCCGCTTGCGGCGATCAAGGCCTATGCCGAGACGCTGCGGATGGGGGCAGTGCACGATCCGGAGCACAACGTCGCCTTCGTCCAGCGAATCGAGGAACAAGCCGACCGGCTGCACGAATTGATTCTCGACATCCTGCAAATCGCCCGCCTGGAGCAGGGCCAGGAGTCGTTTGAAATTGTGCCGGTCCCGGTTGCCGACCTGATCGAAGTCTGTATGCACCAGTTCGCCGACACGGCGGCAGCCCGGCAGATCGCCCTGCATGCGGACCTTCCGCCGCGCGAGGCGACCGCGCTGGCCGACGACGAGGGGGCCCGCACGATTCTCGACAACCTGGTCGATAACGCCCTCAAGTACACTCCCGCCGGCGGGCGCGTGACGATCCGCTGCCGGCTCGAAGAACAGCAGGTAACCCTGGAGGTCGAAGACACCGGCATCGGCATCGCGGAGAAGGACCAGAACCGCGTATTCGAGCGGTTCTACCGCGTCGATCGAGCCCGCTCGCGCGAGGTGGGCGGCACGGGCCTCGGTCTATCGATCGTCAAACATCTGGCCCATTCATTCGGCGGCTCCGTCAGTCTCGACAGCCAGCCGGGCCGCGGCTCAACGTTTCGCGTGACGCTGCCGCGGGGTACATAAAAGTAGCTGGCCCTACACAATCACCGTCGTCAGGGCCTGGAAATGCGGATGGTTCCGCACCGGGTCGAAATCGCGCTCGCTGGCCACCAGGTCGCGGTAGTTCGGCTCCAGCTCGAAGGCCTGCGACAGATAGGTAACGGCCAGCCGCACGTTGCCCGCCAGGCTCCAATAGCAAGCCAGGTTGTAGTGCACGATCGCGTAGGCCGGGTCGGCTTCGAGGGCCTCTTCGAGCGTCTGAATCGCCAGGTCCAGCCGGCGGCACCGCTTGTAGCACCAGGCCAGCGAGAGGCGGATGTGAATGTTCTGCGGCTCGATCTCGGCCGCTTCGCGGAGCGGGGGGACCGCCTCGACGTACTGGCCCATCGACCGCAGGGCCTGACCCTTCAGAAATAGGACGTGCCCCTTCATGCCGCCGGGGTTCTCGATCCGATCGAGCGTGTCGAGCACGCGGCGGGCCAGTTGATCCCGCACGTCGGGCCTGCACGGCATCCGGTCGCCGAAGACCGTTATCAGGTCCAGATAGCCTTCGGCTTCCCGAAGGATCTGCTGGCGGCGAATGCGTAGTGGATCGGACATGGCGGCACCGCACGTTGGCCGACGGGCGAGTGATATGACACCACTCGTATTGCAATTCTAGTCGGTCTGCGGGAAATGCCAAATCGGGGTTCGCCCAAACCGCTCGGAAATCCGCACAAATTTTCCGCCGAGCGTAGGGAAGGATGGGAAGGGCAAAGAGTAGGGCTACTTTGGTCGCGTACAAAGTTCGACGTAATGCCCATCCGGATCGACCACAAAAATCTGTTCCGCGCCGTCCGGCCGCAGCCGTCGCGGAGCGAAATTGGCCTGGCAAGCGGTTAAATGCCGCTCCCAGGCGTCCAGGTCATCGACCAAGAGGGCGTAGTGATTACCCCGGTTATGTGAGACAACGGCCTGCTGGCGCTCGCCGATGATGTGCAGCTCCTGGTCCGCGCCCAGCCGGAACCAGGCGCCGGGGAAGGTGAATGCCGGCCGCGGGATCGGCGCGAGCTTGAGCACGTCGCGATAGAACGCGACCGACCGCTCGACGTCGGCGACGTGGATGGCAACGTGGTCAAGCTGGGAGATGTGCAAGAGGAGTGCGTGGTGAGTGGGGGTGGTCGAGGGAAGGATACAGGAAAATGGGGGACGGGAAAATGATTGCTGCCGCCGAGCCGTTACGTTTCAATAGGGCACAACCACCTGTGTCACGGGGCCTTTCTTTGACGGGATTGTAACCATGCGTGCTGGCTGCTGGGGATTGATGCTGATCGTAATTGGGGCCGGATGGCTGCCGGCTGCCGAATCGTGGATGCAGTTCCGCGGGCCGGGCGGCCAAGGAGTTTCTGCGGACAATTCGCTCCCCACGACCTGGTCGGCGACCGAGAATGTCGCCTGGAAGACTGCTCTGCCCGGCGCGGGCGCTTCGAGCCCGATTCTCGTCGGCGACAAGATCTACCTGACCTGCTACAGCGGCTACAACGTTCCCGGCCAGCCGGGCGAGATGAGCGACCTGGCGCGGCATCTGGTCTGCCTCAATCGGACGGACGGCAAGCTGCTGTGGAAGAACTACATTCCCGCAAAGCTGCCCGAGCAGGAGCGGATTCGCGACGATCACGGCTACGCGTCGAGCACGCCGGCCAGCGACGGCAAGGCGATTTATTGCTTTTTCGGCAAGTCGGGGGCCTATGCCTTCGACTTGTCCGGGAAGCAACTTTGGCAGGCCGACCTGGGCGACGGACTCAGCGACTGGGGTTCGGCTGCCTCGCCGCTGTTGTTTGAGAACCTGGTCATTGTGAACGCCAGTGTCGAAAGCAGCCGGCTCTATGCCCTTAACAAGACTACCGGCAAAGAGGTCTGGCAAATCGACAACATCAAGCAGTCGTGGAACACGCCGGTGCTTGCCCACGAGAAGGAGGGCAAGACCGAGCTGCTCGTGGCCGTGATGGGGCAGGTGCTGGGGATCGATCCCAAGACCGGATCGCAGCTCTGGTCGTGCGAGACCAAGATCCCGTGGTACATGGTTCCGAGCACCGTCGTTGAGAACGGCGTTTCGTACTGGATCGGCGGCCGCTCAGGAGCGGCGTTCGCGGTGCGCCTCGGCGGAGAAGGGGACGTGTCCGATACGCACCGCGTGTGGACCGGCACGACCAACTCGAACGTCCCGTCGCCGCTCGTGCACCAGGGGCACATGTATTGGGCCAGCGACAACCAGGGAATCGTCTATTGCGCCGAGGCGGCCACCGGCAAGCTCGTCTATCAGGAGCGCTTGCCGCGCGCCGACCAGTTTTACGCCTCGCCCATCCTGGCCGACGGCAAGATCTACTACCTCACCCGCAGCGGCAAGACGTTCGTAGTCGCCGCATCGCCAAAGTTCGAGTTGCTCGCGACCAACGACCTGCGCTCCAGTGATGAGCGGGGCATGTTCAACGCCTGCCCCGTGGTCGCGGACGGCCGGCTGCTGATCCGGTCCGACAAATACCTCTATTGCTTGGACGAGCGGTGAACCCACCGTGACGGCTGCGACGCGCGAGCAGCCGCACGATTAGTGACCAGCCTTGAGCATTCGATTCGCGAGGCTCGTCGTCCGCTGGTCGTCGTTGTCCCACAGGTCGGCCAGCGCCCGGCATATTCGCCGGGCCGCGGTCGTCAGATAGTAGCGGCCCGTTTCTAACTGCATTCGCAATTCCGCTTCGTCCCCATGCTGATTGCGAATCAGCGCGTCCAGCCGGTTGAGCACACACGCGCTCACATAAATCTCGATCACCGCATCTGACACGCGGCCGAGTTGATACTGCCGATCGACGATTTCCAACTGGTACGTGCGCAACAGCCGCTCGACGTTTGCACCCAGTTTGCCGATCAGCCTGCCGAGCGCAGACGCTTCCCCTTCAAGCTCACTGCTGCGTACGGCCACCGCGGGCGCAACCAGGAGCGAACCCATCTTCCGTCCGGCGAACCGCCCCAGGCGCGACAGGTTGCCCAGCGGGTAGCTGATCGCGTCGAGAATGCCCTTCAGCTCCAGCCCCACGTCGCGCATGCCGACCAGGGCCGTGAACGCTCGCAGGACGTCGTTGGCCCCCTCGCCGATCGTGTTGATGCGGGCGTCGCGGAGCATCCGCTCGAAGGGCTGATCGTTGAAATAGGCCGTGCCGCCGTGAATCTGGAACGTGTCGCTTAAGATTCGCCACAGCGTCTCGGTCGCATAGACCTTGAGCATGGCCGTTTCGAGCATGAAATCCCCTTCACCCGAATCGATCAACGCCGCCGTTTGATAGGTACACGATTCCATCGCAAATGTGCCGGCCTGCATGAAGGCGAGCTTCTCCTTCACCAGCTCGAAGCTTCCCAGCGTCTGGCCGAACTGCACGCGGCGGTTGGCATGTTCGATGGCCCGGGCGACGCAGAACTTCGCCGCGCCGGTGCAACTCGCACCAAAAGTCGTGCGGCCGAAATCGAGCACCGTCAGGGCGACCTTGAGCCCCTTGCCGAGTTGTCCCAGCACGTTCTCGCGCGGCACAAACATGTTCTGGAACGCCAGCCGGCTGGTGGCCGTGCCGCGGACGCCCAGCTTTTCCATCCGCTTTTCGACGACTTGAAAGCCCGGCATGTCGGGCGTCACCAGGAAGGCGGTAATCTTGCTGTCCTTGCCGTTGGGCACGGGCGTGCGGGCCATCACCGTGAGCACCTGGGCAATGCCGCCGTTGGTGATCCACCGCTTCTCACCGTTGATGTTAAATCCGCTGCCGTCTGGCGTAGGCGTGGCGGTCGATTGCACGTTGGCCGCATCGCTTCCTGCTTTGGGTTCGGTCAGGGCAAACGCACTGATCCACTGGCCGCTGGCCAACTTGGGCAGCCACCGTTTCTTTTGCTCTTCCGTGCCGAACAGCACCAGCGCCCGCGGGCCGATCGAATGGTGCGCGTTGACGAACAGGGCCGTGCTGCCGCAGTGGCCGCCGAGGACTTCCAAAATACGGCAATAGGCCGTTTGCGATAGCTCCAGCCCGCCGCACGACCGTGGCAGGCAGGCGCCGAGCACGCCGAGGCTGCCCAGGCCCCGGATCACGCTCTCCGGAATCATGGCCTGCCGGTCGATCGCCACGGGATCGACCTCGCGGGCACAGTATTCCCGCAGCCGCTGGACCAATTCATCCGCCGCCGGATCATGGTCAAGTTGTGGGTACGGCAGCAGGCGCTCGCCCCGATGTTGGCCAAAAAACAGCCCCTTGGCAAAG
>Ga0180085_1000819_pt1 | contig 10635 bp, 10 predicted proteins | sample EasRiv730_16_10D_FD_123013 | JGI IMG/M metagenome (GOLD analysis project Ga0180085, IMG submission 123013) | Soil microbial communities from meander-bound floodplain in the East River, Colorado, USA - East River metaG ERMLT730_16_10D | ecosystem: Environmental > Terrestrial > Soil > Floodplain ... | reverse complement strand
CCCGCGGCGAGCCGGGCGACGAGCTGCGCCAGACTGTCGCGGTCTTCGCCGCCCTCTTGCGCCAGGATGCGTCGGCCGCGCGCGACGCCGTCAGCCGGTTGGCCAAGGTCCTCATTCAGCAGCCATTGCTCTATGTGCCGCTGGCCAAGGGGGGTAATCCGCAGGAAATCGTCGCCGTGCGGGTCCGGCAGCACGCGATTCAAGACTTGCTCGCCTGGCTGCCGCGACTGGGCCTGTGGGTCGAGACCTGCGAGCTGCTTGAAGCGGCCCGCACGATGGAGCGCGAACATCCGGTCGGTCCCGGCGCCGTGACCGAGTTCGACGAGCTGTTCAAGATCGGCTACCGGTCGATCGTCGAAAGCCTGGTCGCGTCGTCGGCCCAATGGCCCGCGCCTCAGGAAGGGGAAGAGGACGAAACCCAGTCGGAAGCTCTCGTCTCGTGTCTGGAAAAACTGACCGAATCGCTCCTCACGAGCTGGCTCGCCCACAGCCGCACGCTGCGCCTGAGCGTCCTCGAACGGGTGCACGACAAGGCAAGCTGGAAGAAGCTGGTCGAGTTCGTCGAACTCTATGGTGACGAGCTTTTCACGCAGCGGTTCCTCAACCTCGGCAACATCCGGGCCATTCTTCATCAGGGAGTCGCCAACTGGATCACCAGCCTCCAGGAAGACGAAAGCGAAGAAGCCCCCGAGCGGCTCTTGGGCGATCTGGCCGCTGGTGAGCCGGTCGATTCGGCCGCCGAACAGCTCACGCTCGTGCTGGAAGCGGTCGTCGAAAACTACGGCGAATATCGCGACTACAACAGCACCACCACCCAGTCCGACAAAGGCGACTTGCTGTACATGCTGCTCGACTTCTTGCGGCTGCGGACCCGATACGACCGCGTCTGCTGGAACCTCAAGCCGGTCGTGCTGGCCCACGAGATACTCGTCCGCCGCAGCCAGGACCAGGCGGCCCGCATCTGGCGGCGGGCCCTGACCGAGCGGATCAACGACGAAGCCGATCAGTACCTGGCCAAGCTGGCCGACCTCCAGAAAAAGTATGCGATGCGGATGCCCACGGTCGCCGATCGGCTGGCCGAGCGGTTCGTCCGGCCGCTGGCGATCGACCGGATTCGGGCCCTCGTTGGCCCCGCCATCGACGAGGCCAAAGCGGGCGCCAAGGACTGCCCCAAGTTCGAGATGCTGCAACATGACACGGAGTACCTGACCCGCGAGCCGACCGGCGTCGGCCTCGATGTGCCGGCTTGGCTGGTCGCGCTCGAAGAAGAGGTCGAGCAGGCCCTGCGGCCCGAGCACCAGCGCCGCCAGGACGACGAACTCTCCCGCCTGATTCCGCTCGTCCTGCTCTCGCAGCAGCAAGCCCGCAAACAGCTCGATCAATGGGCGACGCGGCAGACGTAATGTGCCCTAGCCGGGACCAAACCTGGTCCCGGCGACCTCTTCTAAACGCTCGTTTTTTTATCGGCCCGATTGTGGAGGATGCTGACCGCTGGTCGCTGCCCATTGATCGGCGCAAGTTATTGCCAGACTTGCATTTACATCCGCCGATCGTCGCGCCGTAGAACGTTCTAAACGCTGTTCTAAACCCCTTCTACGGCCGTTCTAGCGCCTCTCCGGCAAGTAGTGCTAGAACGCGCAACGTAGGGCAAGCTGCCAGCTTGCCCGTACACGATTCCCAGCGGCTGGCGATCGCCGCGCTTTCGTCGGCTTCAAGTGCATAGCCGCGACGGCTGGGCGCCCTGTAGTGAATCCAATTGCTTTGCACTGTGGTCAAGTGCCGCTGATCGTCCTAAACTCTTACGCCTTCGACGGGCGGCCTTCCGGCGCCGGCTCATATCAATGGCAACTTTTCTCCGCTGCATGTTGGCCCCTCGATTCTCCCTAACGCGTTCTCTGCCAGCAACTTGCGCTTATTAGCGCCGGCCAGCAGCCGCGCTAATAATATTAGCCGTATTAGCTCCCATCACTCCCTCTCCCCTGGGAAAGGGCCAGGGTGAGGGTCCGTGCCTCCTGGCTCCTGACTCCCGGCTCCTGACCTCATGCGTGCATATCCGCAAAATATTTTTCCCGGCAAAATCTCACCCTAACTCCAATCTCCACAAGCACTTAAGACGCAAACTGCCGTATGCAAGTTATGCACGTTATGTATCCTAAGCCCGCCCGCATTCCCCTCTCCCCTGGGAGACGACCAGGGTGAGGGTGCCTTCCTCCTGGCTCCTGGCTCCTACCACCCGCCACGTGCTCCCAGCGGCACACAGATAGTGCCACATTGTATAGATGCGCTCGCAGGCCGCTTTATTTCCCCAAAAATCACTGGTTGGACGAGTTTTCACAAAATAGTTGCAAGTCGTTGCCTGCTAACAACTTGCGAAGTCACATCCAACCGCCGTATCGCGTAGCCCTGCCTCTGAACCAGGCGACGTCGAGCAGGTACAGCCGCAGCGGCGTGGAGTGCCGGTTCACGATCCACAGAAACACCGGCTGGATGCTGCGACGGGCCAGCGGCACCCCAAACAGCCGCTGACTTTCATAGGCCGACAGCACCGCCACCGTAACCTGCGCCAGCGGCAGCACCATTGAGCCCACGGCCTAAGCCGTGGGGTTGCGTGTTGCGCGTGCAGCCCAGCCGCGGAGCGACGAAACCGGCCAGTCGCCGATCAACATCCGCTCGAACGTCCCCGTGCCGCCGCTCCGCGGCTCATGGATCCTGACGGGTTTTTCGCGACCCACGGCTCACGCCGTGGGCTGAACTGTCACGCCGCTCCGCGGCTAATCACGATCGCTGGTAGTTTATTTCCGGCCCACTGCCTTACTGCCCCTTTCGTCAACCAGCGAGCGAGGAAAGAAGCAGGTTCCCGTTTGCTCTTCGCCATCGGGGGCTGTGCGGCGAGGGAGCGGCCAGTGCCGGCTTTCGCTCCACGAAGGCCAGCCCTTTCACGGCGCGAAAGGCGACAACCGTGCGAACGAATCCGCGACTCGGAAATTGGACTTATCCCCGTTTGCGTTTCCGTTTCCGGTCCCCCGTTTCCGGTCTAGGTGAAATGAGGAGTGGCAGAAGGTAGGCGCTCAATCGCATTGGTGCAGAGTTGTTTCCCTTCCTCTACTGCGCGGGTTCGGCGCGCACGTCATCCTTCGCTTGTTGCTTCACATTAGAGCGCGGCCAGTTCCGTGGATGGTCGAAATCGGTCGTTTTCAGCCGATTGATCAGTCGGGTAAAGTTCTGCCGCTGGATCGCGGACAACGGTTCCGCAGCCAGTTCCTTTTCGACGCGTACAATGGCAAACCTTTTGCCATCGATCGTGTGGAGCAAGCACGCGAGCACATAGACGTACTCTGGTGACCGCTCTTCAAGGAACACTGCTGGCAGCGCTGGGTAGAGCTCTTTACCATACGCAACTAGGGCTTCGGCCGCCAGAAAATTCATCAACGGGCCCGGCTCGGTGATCGCCCCCGCCTTGAAGAGCAACTGCTGCAAAAGCGGCAACACCGCTTCGTCCTGCCTGAGTCCACCCAGGGCAACGATGGCGCGCTGGCGATAGCCCTCATCGACGGTGGCGTCGTTCATGACCTCGATCAATTTCGCGGTCACGCGGGACACGGCGAGATTGACACGCGTCAACTCGTCAAATACGGGCGGTGGAGGGACACTTCTCTGGGCCGAAGCTGCGTTGAGCAGGCCGAAAAACAGCAAGACGCTAATTGGGGTTGGTCGTATAGTCATTGAATTCTCCAATGTGGTCAAATGCGGGTACTCGTGCCGCTACCCGATTTGGCGCCGTGCCGGTCTTGGTTATCTGACTTCGACTATGCCAATAGAACTTCGTTGAAGCGCGGCTGCCAATCGGTGTGTTGCCGGTCCCGCTGGGTTTCTTTCCATCGACCTTGACGCGGATGAACTCCTCAAAATTGTGGCGATCGGCTCGCGACGTGACCGGTTCCGATGCCACACCCTCACGACCCGGCCCATCATAGACAAAGAGCAATCCGTCATGGGGTCCCTGTTCATCGGCCTTTTGAGGGTTGTCATCGTTAGCCGCATCTAGCTTGTCGGGCATCGTCGCGTCGTGAAATTGAACGAAATCGCCGTCTGTTCGGTCAAATCGGACATCGTCGGCCCGACGAGTAATGTCGAATTTCACTTGTGGTTCGTCGAGTATGCCCTCGGGAAGCGGTCGCCAAGCTTGGAGAATGACGTTGGCAATGCCGCATCCATCGTCGATGCGCCTGATGCCAATGCCTTTGTAATACTGGTGAAGTTGCGCGGGGATGACGCCCCCCGCTCGCCGATTCATTGCCGCCGGCTACGCGTTCCCCGAGCGGTGAAAATGCACGTGCTTCCATTGGCCGCCGATCTTCTGCCAGACGCGGGTTTCTTCCATCCGGCCGGTCTGCGGAGCGCCGCTGGCGTCGAGCGACTGCGTCAGCCGCACGTAGCTGATCACCGCGGCGCTATCCCCCAGTAGGCGGACGTGCGGCTGGCTCATCGTGACCTGCTTGGCGGGCTTTTGCGGTGAGCCGGGCAGATCGAAATAGTACTTGTGAAACGGCATGCCGATGACGACCTGGCCGCGAGCCTCGGGCTCGAAGCACGTAATCGACTCATCGCAAAGCGACTCGTAGGACTTCCAGTCGCCGCTGATGATCGCAACGAGGAGCTTTTGATTCAGGTCGAGCAGCTCTTGGGCAAGGTCGGCAGGCATGGGGGGGGTTGTTGAAGTGGATGAATACCGACCCGAAGCGTCGGCTAGGACTTTTACGGATGCGCCCTCGCTCGCGCGTCGGGTTAGTGTGTGCGGTTGTAGGTGGCGAACGTGTAATCGTACTGATTCTTCGCGTCGGCGGAATGGCGCTCCTCGGCGACGAGCCGCCAATCGTGCGGACTCCAGGCGGGAAAGAGCGTATCGCCGTCGATCAGGGCCTCGACCCACGTGACGTGCAGGCGCTCGGCCAGCGGCAGGGCCTGGGCAAAAATTTCGCCGCCGCCGATCACAAACGGCGAATCGTCGTGGCTGGCGTGACGCAGGGCCTCGGTCAGGCTATGGACGACGAGCACTTCCGGCGGCAGTTGCAGCGACGCCTGCCGCGTGATGACGATGCTCGTACGGCCGGGGAGCGGGCGGCCGAGCGAATCGTATGTCTTGCGGCCCATGATGAGCGAGTGTCCCATCGTGAGCGACTTGAACCGCCGAAGGTCGGCCGACAATCGCCAGGGCAATTGGCCCCCTTTGCCGATGACTCCGGCGCGGGTCATGGCGACGATCAGCGACAGATGGGGAAACTCAGCCATGCTTCACGGCAGGACCTGCCCCACGTAGATGGCCTTGCTATCGCCGGGGGCGTAAAAATCATCGAGCACCGCCGCGAGCTTGTAGCCGCACCGCTCGTAGAAGCCGCGGGTGGCCTGATAGTCGGCCCGGTGCGAGGTTTCGATATAGACGCGGCCCCCGCCAGCGCGGGCGATGTGCTGCTGCACGTGTTCGAGCAGCACGCGGCCGAGCCCGTGGCCCTGAATCGACTTCTCGACGGCGATCCAGTACAGGTCCCAGCTCTGCACGGTCAGCGCGTTGCGGCCGAAACAGGCGTAGGCGACGACCTGCCCCTTTTGCTCGGCGAAGACAAACTCGTAGCCCGAAGCGGCCCCTTTGTCGAGGCAGGTTTGCACCAGCTCCACCGCCACGTCGATTTCGCCGGGACGGAAGAGGCCGGCCGATTCGACGATCTGGCGGACGGCGGCAATGTCGGCGGGGCGAACTTCGGTGCGCAGCGTAGTGGCGGGTGAACGCTTGGGACCTTTCCCCCTCTCCCTTTGGGAGAGGGCTGGGGTGAGGGTGGATGGCGTTAGCGGCGAGGCAGACGGAACGCCACCCGTGGCAGCCCCCCCAGGACGCAGCGCATCCTCCAGAATCCACTCCACGGCCCGCTGCATCGGCAGTTTCGCCCGCACCAGCGCCGCGGCGAATCCGGCATCGGGCGAGAGGCACGGGTTGGCGTTGATTTCCAGAATCCACGGCCGGCCCTTGGCATCGACGCGAAAATCGACGCGGACGTAGCCCCGCAGGTCGAACAGCCGCCAGCAGTCGAGCGCCAGGCCACGGAGCGTATCGAGCAGCGGAGCGTCGGCCGGCGGAAAGTCGAATTTCCGCGGCGTATGGTCGAACTCAAACGCCCCATCGGCCCACTTGGCCGCGTAGCCCACGATGTGCGGCTTCCCCTTGGGAAACGCGGAAAAGTCGATCTCGGCCGGCGGCAGGACGTGCGGCGTCGCAGCGTTGGCCAAAAGCGACAGGTTAAACTCGCGCCCCTCGATGAATTGCTCGGCAAAACACTGCCGGCCAAGCTGCCGCGAGCGCGACTCAATCTGCTCGGCGACCGTCGAGCCGTCGCCGCCGCGGATGATGGCATGGTCGTCGAGGCCGACCGAGGCGTGCTCCCAAACGGCCTTGATGATGTAGGGTGGGCGGAGCGGGGCGGCGCTGGAGCAAATCGCCCAATCGGCCGTCGGCAAACCGGCCGCTCGCATTCGCTCTTTGGCCGCCGGCTTGTTGTTTGTGAGGTGCAGGCTCGTCGAGTGCGTCCCGGTGTACGGCAGGTCGAGGTCGTCCAGCAGCACGGCCGCCAGATGGGCCAGCCGGTCGGAGCCGGCGAGCGATTCGACGAGGTTGAAAACGACGCCCGGCCGGTCCTGCGTGAGCGATTCCTCGACGATTTCGAGATTGAGCGTGCAGGCGATGCGGCGCGAGCTGTGGCCCAGCGTTTGCAGGGCCGCTTCAACCGTCTCGACTTGAACCACGACGTCGCGGTCCGAAGCGGCGTCGGAGTCGGCCACGGCGTTGTGCAGAATGGCGATTTTCATTGGGAGCGGAATCGCCGGGCCTTGGAGAATCTGGCAGCGGCCACCCGCGGCTCGGCGCTGGCGACGATCCGGCGGATCAACTCGACGTAGGTCAAGCCGGACTTGGTTGCCAGCATCGGCAGGTCGGAATGTTCCGGGTGCAGTCCGGCCAGAGGGTTGACTTCCATGAAGCTCGGCGAACCGTTGGCGTCGCACCGCAGATCGACCCGGCCCGCGTCGCGGCAGCCGAGAATGCGCCAGGCATCGAGGGCGACGCGCTCGGCGGCCGCCACTTGCTCGTCGTCAGCGGCTCGCACCAGGCGGCACTCGACCAGCTCCTCGCTGTTTTCCTTGTTCACGTAGGAATAGACGTCGGCCTCGGCCTGGGGGAGCAGAATGATCTCGAGCGTAGCGACGGCCCGAGCGGCCGCGCCGGTGCCGGTGATGCCAACCGTAAATTCGCGGCCGGGAAGAAAAGTCTCGACGAGCACCGGCTGCTGATACTTCGTCAGAAGGTTAGTGCAAACCGCCTGCAATGCTGCGGCGTCGCGAATTCTCGACGCGGGCGTGATTCCTTTGCCGGTGCCCTCGGCCACGGGCTTGGCAAAGAGCGGATAGGGCAAGTCGATCCGGCCGAGGTCGGCCGCCTGCTGGATCAGGGCGAACGGCGGCGTCGGCACCCCGCCAGCCGCGACCACCGTTTTGGTCAGCCCCTTGTGCAGCGTCAGGGCCATCACCAGCGGATCCGAAAACGTGTAGGCGATGCCGTAAGCATCGAGCAAAGCCGGCACTTGGGCTTCGCGGGCGATCCCTTCCAGCCCCTCGGCGATGTTGAACACCAGGTCCCACTCGGCGCCGCCGGCCAGCCGCCGAACGAGCGCTTGGACGTGGCCAATCCGGTCGGTCGTGTGACCCAATTCGCGAAGCGCTTGCTCCAGCGCCTCGACCGTGGACGGCCGGTCAAACTCAGCCGTTTCGTCGTCCGAAAAGCCGGCTGCGAGGTACTCCTGGCGAAGGTCGTAAGTCAGGCCAATGTGCACGGGCAGGTTCGTCAGCCAGGGTTTTGTTCACGAATGCCAAACTGGCAATCTAGCTGATTGGCGGCATTTCGCAGAGGAGGGGACAATCGCCTCGGGAAAACGGTCGCTGGAAGACCGTTGCAACCGCCATAAACGGCCACTTGGTTTGAGCCTCTTGCGCTCTCCCGCCGACACACCTCGCCTAGCGGCAACGTAGATTCTTTGGGCAAACTGCGTCGCGATTTGGTGGGGCCCGATCACCGTCCGCCTCTCGGGGAGAACGATGCTTACCGTCGTCGGATTCATTGTCGTTACGGCAGCAGTGCTCGGCGGCTTTGCCATGGCCGGCGGCAATGCCGGTGCGCTCGTTCATCCGTCGGAAATCGTGACGATTGGTGGGGCGTCGCTGGGGGCCATGATCGTGATGGCCCCGAAGAAGGTGCTCATGGACTTGATGAAGGGGATGCTGCAATGCTTCAAAGGTTCGCCGTTCAATAAGAAGGCGTATGAAGAGCTGTTTTCCGCGATGTACGAGCTGGCCCGGCTGGCCCGCCGCGACGGCATGCTGGCCCTGGAATCGCACCTCAACGACCCGCACCACAGCACGATCTTCACCAAGTACCCCTCGGTCGCCAAAAATCACCACGTGGTGCAGTTCATCTGTGGGGCCTTGGGGCCGCTGATGGACGGATCCGTTACGGCGGAACAACTGCCGGCCCTCATGGAGACCGAGCTCAAGTCAATGGAAGAGGAACATCACGGGCCAGTCAGCGTGCTCTCGAAGACGGCCGACGGCTTGCCTGGTTTCGGCATTGTGGCAGCGGTCCTGGGCATCATCGTCACGATGAGTGCGATCGATGGTCCCGTGGAGGAGATCGGCCACAAAGTCGGCGCCGCGCTGGTCGGCACTTTCCTGGGGATTCTGCTGTCGTACGGCTTTTTCGCTCCGCTGGTCGTGAAGATGGAGTTCATGGGCCAATCGGAAGCGACCTATTTTCGGACGCTTTCCAGCATCGTGCAGGGGTTTGCGGATCAGACGCCGCCGAAAGTGGCGATCGAAATGGCCCGCCGCGGTGTGCCCAGCGAGTTCCGCCCCGGTCAACAAGAGATGGAAACGATGCTCAAGGCACTCGACACGGCTGCATAGCAAAACAAACCAGGACTCAAGAACCAAGTACCAAGAACCAAAGGATGAACCTCGACCGATTTGGTTCTTGGTTTTTTGGCCCTTGGTTCTTAAAACGAAACATTGACCTATGGCTGGCCACGGCGGTGGTGCTTGGAAAGTCGCCTACGCGGACTTCGTGACCGCGATGATGGCCTTTTTCATGGTGATGTGGCTCACCAGCCAGAACGAGGCGATCAAGGAGGCGGTGGCGCACCACTTTGAAGATCCCTTCTCGCCTTACGAGCCGGTCGAGGGGGCCAATTCGAACAAGCCCAAACCGGGGCCGAGCAGCAACGTGCCGCTTCCTAAGCAGCCGGACGACAAGAAGAAGGCCCGTCGCACGCGCAGGCCAACGCTGATCACGATGGGGGATGGCCAGCAGACGACCACCGGCACAATGGTCTTTTTTGCCCCGCAGTCGGCGGCCTTGGATCAGGCGGCGCAAGCGGAACTGAGTTCGCTCCTGCCGTCGCTCCTGGGCAAGCCGCAGAAGATTGAGATTCGGGGGCATGCCTCGCGGCGACCGCTGGCGGCCAGCAGCCCGTACAAAGATCCCTGGCAATTGTCCTACGCGCGCTGCCTGGCGACGATGCAGTTTCTCGAGCAGCAGGGGGTCGGTCCCGAGCGAATGCGGATGAGCCAGGCGGGCGTTTATGAGCCGCTAACAGCAATCGCCGGGAGCGACAAGCTGGCCGACCAGGAACGGGTGGAGGTCAGCCTGCTCAACGAGCTGGTCCGCGACTCGCTGACTGGCGCCGATGGGTCTGCCGACCGGGCAATCTCCGACGAGCCAGCGACCAACGACCAGGCCCACGTTGCCGAGCCAGCCAGCGAGATCGTGCACGCCGAAGCGCCTGTCCCTGCCGCCGCCCAACCGGCGCATTAGCGTTTGTGCTACAATCAGGCCTTCAGTGCCACTGGCTGCGAGGCGCCTATGTCGAACGATACGCGGACGATGCTCGTCGTGTTGCTGGTGTGTGGGTTCTTAATGTGCGGCTGCATCGTGCTGCCAATTGGCGTCGGGGCGATGTTTTTCCTGACGGCCTCGCGGCAGGCGGAGATGGCCCAGGCCCAGGCGCAACGTGCCCTGGCGGCCGAGCAGCAAGCGCGGGCCCAGGCCGAATTGGCACGAGTACAAGCCCAGGCAATGGCTCCGAATGCGGTTCCGGGAATGCCGCCGATTCCCACGCCGCCGGGGATTAGTCCGCCTGTAATTCTTCCGCCCGGATTGGCAGCCCCGAATCTGAGTGACGTCGAGCAGCGGAAGCAACTCTATACCGCCTTCAAGGAGCTGCGCAAGGCGGATGAGGAGTTGAAGAAAGCCGCGAGCGACGATCCGACAGTGGCGCTGATCGCATCGGCCGTGAAGCAACAGAAAGACGCACTGCTGAAGGGCGCCGGTCTGACCCAAGAGCAGATCGACGAGATACTGGCCGAAGGGGACAAGGCTGGCTGGTAGTTTGCCATGCAGCCAAGCCACCAGTTACACTGCGGGAGAATCGACCGCCCGCGTGAGTAGTCGCCGCGCTGGATTTTCCGGGATTCTAGAAGCGAGTTCTCCATGTCTCGGTCCGTTGGCTTCTTGGTTGCCCTGCTCGCCATCGAACTCGTAAT
>Ga0180085_1000818_pt1 | contig 10641 bp, 5 predicted proteins | sample EasRiv730_16_10D_FD_123013 | JGI IMG/M metagenome (GOLD analysis project Ga0180085, IMG submission 123013) | Soil microbial communities from meander-bound floodplain in the East River, Colorado, USA - East River metaG ERMLT730_16_10D | ecosystem: Environmental > Terrestrial > Soil > Floodplain ... | reverse complement strand
CTGTCAGACCGACAGGGCCATGACCAACCTAGGGGGGACGGCTGCATTCAACAACGCCGGGACGTTCAAGAAGTCCGGTGCGTCCGGTCAATCAGCCATCGGCATCCCGTTCAACAACTCGGGGAGTGTCCAGGCGCTGGCGGGAATTTTGCAGTTCACTGCGGGTTACACCCAAGCCGCCGGAGCGACAACGGTCAACGGTGGGGTGATCGCATCGACGACGACCATGAACATCGACGGAGGGATCGTCTCAGGATCCGGAACGATCACCGCAAACATTACGAGTTCAGGGACGATGGCGCCGGGGCTCTCGGCTGCCGTTCTCCACGAGACCGGCAGCTACACGCAGTTGCCAGGAGGGAGCCTCTCGATCGAGCTCGGAGGACCGGCAGTCGGTACCCAGTACGACCAGCTGAACTTGACCGGCACCGGTATCGCCAACTTGAGCGGCACGCTCGACGTCAGTCTCATCAACGGCTTCGTCCCCGTTTCCGGAGACAGTTTCACGGTGATGACGTATGCGTCCCGCACGGGTGAACTTGCTCTCAACCTCCCGCAGGCGGGATGCTCGGGTTGGCTCGCGAGCTACGGCCCGACGGCGCTCGTACTGACCGAAGTCGACGTTCCGGCGGAACTGACCGGCCTGAGGCTCCTCGCGGACAAGACGGCGATCGTATGGGATGCGGCTCCGCCATACCCTGCCACCGCGTACGACGTGCTTCGGGGTGCTATTCACACGCTTCCCGTGAGGCCGGGTACAGGCGAGTTCTGTTTGGCATCCGGTATCTCGGCCACCGCGACTTCCGACTCCGACGTGCCTATCGCTGGGCAGGGATTCTGGTACGTGGTTCGCGAGCGGGTCGCTGCTTGTGGCACCGGAACCTACGGATTCGCAAGCGACGGGACGGAGAGGACCAGCACGGGATGTCCTTGAGACCCTCCATTGCGGGAGGGGCGACTCGACCAACGGGTTCGTTGGCCTTCTGCCAGGCGGAGCGAGCGATGACGGCGGCGAGGACGAGGTCGGGAACAGGTGTCCATCTGGGTGTCCGTAACCCTCGGACTACACGCCACTCCTCGTAATCCTCGGAAACGGGAAAGGGCAACGAATCAAGGAAACTCTCGAAAGTCCTTGATTCGCTGCCCTTGCCACCCTGCCTTAAAATCCCCTTCCCGCAAGGGAGTCCGGGTTCGAATCCCGGCTCCGGCACCAACAGTCCAAATGTCCCCTGGACCGGGAGCGGTCAGAGTTCGACGCGCCGAAGTCTGAGCGCGTTCCCGATGACCGAAACCGAGCTCAGGCTCATGGCTGCTGCCGCGATCATTGGGGAGAGCAGCAGTCCGAAGAACGGGTAGAGGACTCCGGCCGCGATCGGAACACCCAGGACGTTGTAGATGAATGCGAAACACAGATTCTGCCGAATGTTGCCCATCGTGGCACGCGAGAGCCTCCGTGCACGCGCGATGCCACGCAGGTCCCCTTTCAGCAGTGTGATCCCGGCGCTCTCGATGGCCACGTCGGTCCCGGTCCCCATGGCGATCCCTACCTGAGCTTGGGCAAGCGCCGGGGCGTCGTTGATTCCATCGCCAGCCATCGCCACGAACTGTCCCGCTGCTTGAAGCTCACGAACGGCTTCGGCTTTGTCCGCAGGAAGGACCTCCGCGACGATCTCGTCGAGACCAAGCTTCTTGCCGACGGATTCGGCCGTCGCCCGACCGTCGCCGGTCAACATAACGATCCTAATGCCCTCCTCGTGCAAGAGATCGATCGCCTCCTTGGTGGAAACTTTGATGGGGTCCGCGGTTCCAAGAAGTCCCACGGCTCTGCCGTCGACGCACACGAACATCACGCTCTGTCCATCTTGGCGCAAGACGTCGGCACGATCGCTCAACGCTCGGCCGTCCACGCCGAGCTCTTGAAGAAGCGCGGCGTTGCCCAAGGCGACGGCCTTGCCGTCGACCCGGCCCGTCACGCCCTTCCCTGTTACTGAGCGAAAGTCCTCTGCCGCGCCAATCGCGATCGAACGTGCCTCAGCCGCGTTGACGATCGCGGCGGCCAACGGGTGCTCGCTGCCGCGCTCGACGCTGGCGGCGAGCCGCAAGACGTCAGCCTCCGAGAACCCTTCGGTCCCGATCACCGTGACGACACGTGGCTTGCCCTCGGTGAGCGTTCCGGTTTTGTCGACGACGAGCGTATCGACCTTTTCGAGTGCTTCCAACGCAGCCGCGTCCTTGATCAGGACGCCTGACGTCGCCCCGCGCCCGACTCCGACCATGATCGACATCGGGGTGGCGAGCCCCAGCGCGCAGGGGCACGCGACGATCAGCACGGCCACGGCGTTGACGAGCGCATGCGCGAGCCGCGGGTCGGGCCCAATGAGAGCCCAAGCGACAAACGTCAGAATCGCGACCACGACGACCGCGGGGACGAAATACTCGGACACGACATCGGCGAGCCGCTGGATCGGCGCTCGGCTCCGTTGCGCCTCACCCACCATCCGAACGATCTGAGCGAGGAGTGTGTCGCTTCCCACGTGCTCGGCACGCATTACGAAGCCACCTGTGCCATTGATGGTCGCCCCGGTCACTCGATCGCCCGGTCCTTTCTGGACGGCACCGGGCTCGCCGCTGACCATCGATTCGTTCACGGCACTCGTCCCGTCGAGCACCACTCCGTCCGCCGGGACCTTCTCTCCCGGTCGCACACGCAAGCGGTCGCCGACCTTGACCAGCTCCAGCGGCGCATCACGCTCGGCGCCGTCATCGGTCACGAGACGAGCCGTCTTTGGGGCAAGCCCTAGGAGCGCTCGGATCGCGCTGCTGGTGCGGCTCCGTGCACGCAATTCGAGCACCTGGCCGAGCAGCACCAGCACTGTGATGACGCTGGCCGCCTCGAAGTACCGATCCACCTGACCGTGGTGGCCGCGAAACGACGGCGGAAACCACGATGGGAACAAGGTGGCAGCCACGCTGAACGCGTAAGCCGCGCCGGTGCCGATGCCGATCAGCGTAAACATGTTCGGACTGAGGTTGAGGAACGACGCCCACATCCGCTCAAAAAAAGGCCATCCCGCCCAGAGCACGACCGGTGTTGCAAGCAGCATCTCCGACCACGCTTGCACCGTCGGGGAGAGGAGCCGTTGCAACGGGGCCCCTGGGAGCATCTCGCCCATAGCCATCACGAACACCGGAATGGTGAGGACCAAGCCGACCCAGAAACGTCGGGTCATATCGATGAGCTCAGGGTTTTCCTCTTCGTCTCCGGTGACCGTCCTAGGCTCCAAGGCCATCCCGCAAATCGGGCAGCTTCCAGGCCCGCTCCGGACGATCTCCGGATGCATCGGACAGGTGTATTCAGCGGCCGATGAAGTCATGGGTGTCGCCTTGGAAGCGATCGGAGGGGCTACGAGCGATTGTCGAGGCTTCGCAAAGCGCGCCGGTTCCTTCAGGAATCGAGTTCGGCACCCGTCGCTACAGAAGTAGTACGTCTGGTCGCCGTGCCGCGCGCTTCCTCCATTCGGGTTGTCGGGATCGACTTCCATCCCGCATACCGGATCAATCGCTTCGGCGGACGTCCGGCCGTCGGCACTGGCGTGTGGCTGTCCGTGGTCCATTGATCTCCTCCTCCGCCCGGTAGACGCTCGATGCCTCAGGCCCTTACATGCGATGAGAGGACGCCGACGGGAAGCGCGCCTCGAATTCGGTCCCGCCCTCAGCCCGATTGCGTGCCTCGATGCCCCCGCCGTGCGCATCGACGATCCAGGCCGCAATTGAGAGCCCGAGCCCGAATCCCGAGACCGCCGTGTAAGATCTCGCGCCTTCGACGCGGAAGAATCGCTCGAACACGTGATCGATAGCGTCGGCGGGTATTCCCGGACCGTCGTCGGTTACGACGAGCGCGTTATGACCATCGCGATGGGACACCGAAATCGTCACCCGCGCGGGCGGCATGTCTTGCGGGCGTGCCGAAAACTGTATGGCGTGATCGATGAGGTTCGAAACGATGGCGAAGCCAGCGCTCGTCTCCTGACATGACTGCCGGTGATGGCGACTGCACGTCGATCTGGACATTTGCGGCCTTCGCGGGTGCTCGGAGCGATTCCGCTGTTTCCGACGCGACGATGTCGAGTCGCACGTCGTCACGGTCGAGCCGTTGGCGACCGGCATCCGCACGCGCCAGAATCAGCAATTCCTCCGTAATGGACCGGAGTCGATCCACATCCTCACCGACAGATCGAATCACCGCACGATAGGCGTCTTGGACACCTTCATGATGAGGACGACCAGGAGAACCACCGCCGCTGCGCCGAGCACCGGCCATAGCCACATCCCCCACCCGCCCATCCAGCCGTCATGGTTCATAATGGAGACCGCTGCGCCCGTCTATTTGCCGTCCAGGCTCTTCTTACCCGCCATGCCCTTCATGTCTGTCATGTCCTTCATCATCGGACACTGCGACATGGAGTCCTTGCCCATCTGCATGTGCTGCATCATGTGCTGCATCATCTCGTCACCCATCTGGGCCATGTGCGCGTTCCTGGCGACTCGCTGCTCCGCCATCTGCGTGATAACGGCGGCCATCAGGGGCATTTGCTCGGCCCCCGCGGCGCGGTTCATCTTGGCGACCATCTCCGTGAGCGCGGCGTCTTGGGCTTTCACTTCGGCCGCCATGGTCTTCTTGTGTTCCATCATGGTCTTGCAGTGTTCCTGCATCTCGGCCGCCATCATCGGCATCCCTGCCGCGGGGGCGGCGGGTTGCGCTTGGACAGCAGACCCGACGGCCAGGACCAAGGCCAGTGCGAGACTTGAACCGATGGTGAGGTTGGTGATCGTCTGACGTCTCATGTCCCATTCCTTTCCGCTGGAGTCGTTCGCTTCCGCAGCGGCGTCGGCTGACGCTTGCGGAGGGAGCCCGTGAGCCACACCGAGCCAACAGTCACGTTGCGCCGCCCGGGGCGGCTTCGCCATGGGGCAGAACCCTACCGGGGCCTGGCGTGGACACCGCCCGCCGAAGCGCGACCCTGCGAAACATCCATGAGAATTGCGTTGTCGCCTTCGGCCAAGAACCGGGCGTGCCGATCGCCGCGCGAATTCCATGCCCCGCGCGAGCAGGTTGTACCCGAGCCGGCTGCGACTGTCGCTCACCGCGGGCCAGGCACGAGATTGGAGAAAGCGCTGATCCGGCGGGCAGTCTGAGGTGTCCAGCCGTAACCGCGGAAGAGCTGCTCCAACTCCTCTCTCGTGATGCGGGCGAGGAGCGTCGGGTTGGCGATCTTGTAGCCGTTGAGGTGTAGGATCGGCAGCACGGCGCCGTCGGTGGCCGGGTTGAGAAACTTGTTGGAATGCCACGCCGTCGCGAGCGGTCCCGTCTCCGCCTCGCCGTCGCCGACGAGATCGGGGTTGTCGAACACGGCCCCGAACGAGTGGCTGAGCGAATAGCCGAGCTCACCGCCCTCGTGGATCGAGCCGGGGCACTCCGGCGATGCGTGGCTGGAAATGCCTCCGACGCTTGTCTTGACGGGCGACGGCGCGGAAAAGGACTCCCGAGCCTACCGTTAGTACTTCACGTTTGGGACGACGTTGGCCTGGCCGGAACAGGTGTCCATCTGGGTGCCCATAACCCTCGTACTACATGACCCTCCTCGTAATCCTCGTAAACGGGAAAGGGCAACGAATCAAGGAAACGCTCGAAAGTCCTTGATCCGCTGCCCTCGTCCCCCTGCCTTAAAATCCCCTTCCCGCAAGGGAGTCCGGGTTCGAATCCCGGCTCCGGCACCAATTTCGGACAGACGATCATACGCTCCGTGCCGGACCTGTTCTTCCCTCGGATTCCGGTGAATGGCGTCAGCGATCGGATGGATGAGAAAAAGCGCTTTCAGTGATCGCCCGTGCTGCAAGCCGGTTGAGTGGGGATTCGGAGTGCTCACGCATCTCGGTTCCGTCAGGCGTCCCGATCCTCCGCGCGAAGCGCGCACGAGGAGGGTCGGCCCGCCCGCGTTGAGTCATCCTCATCGCTCAGGGCAGAGCGCTATCCCGCCCCGGCTCCGCGCCAGGGATTGATTGCCAGCTGCCGCAATACAGCGGCCTCACGATGTAGTACAGGCCGGTGCCGGCGGACGACTGATCCGCTGCGATGTCGAGTCCGACGGCTCCGAAGAGTGTCCCGTCTCCGGTTGTCGCATAGCCGGCGAGCTGGGAGAGAAACCCTTTGGCCCACCGCACATCGGCTGTTCCGGGCCAGGAGAGATGGCCCTTGTCGGTCGCCACCACGGTTGCGGCAAACGTCGCCAGGCTGGAGCATGACGCCGCCGCGCAGGCGGAAAACTCCGACGTGCTTCCCGTCGCAGAGGTCGCCGTGGCGGTCACCATCTCGCCAGCCGCGACCGGCGACGGCAGTGTGTTGCTGAACGAGGCGGTGCCGGCTCCGTCGGTCGCGACGTCCGTGGCGCCGAGCAATCTCGCACCCTCGCCGTGGCCTGACGCGTCACACGACCCGTTCGCGAAGAACTCGACGTGGAACGAGGTGAGTGGAGTGCTGTCGAGCGTCCCGGCGACGGCCACGACCCCGGATGCCGAGGACTGCACCGAAGTCAGCACGGGGAAGTTCTGCATACCGTTCGGCCCGGTATCGGCGTCGGCGGGATCGTTCGGCGTCACCCCGTCCGACTCCCCGAGATCGATCCCGAGCAGGGCATTTCCCGCGATCACGTTTCCCAGGACCGGGCTGTCCATCGAGGTACCGTGGATGACGACGCCCGCGGCGCCGTTGTTCACGATCTGATTGCCTTCTCCCGCCGAGCTTCCGCCGATCCGGACTCCGTTCGAGTCGAGCACGCGGACTCCGCTCCCGCTGTTCCCGAGGGCCAGGGTCCCAGTCGCGTCGGTCCCGATGGCGTTCCCCTGCACGACGTTGTCGTTAGCGGCGTTCATCAGGAACACGCCGTCTCCCCCGCTCCCCGCGATGACGTTCCGGGCGTCGGAGGTGGTTCCGCCGATCACGTTCGACGTGGCGGCTCCCACGCCGCACGAGCCCGGCAAGGGCGTGCAGCCCACCTGGATCCCGTTGAGCCCGTTCCCGATCACGGTGGTGCCGGTGGCGTCGGTGCCGACGTAGTTGCCCCGAACGGAATTTCCCACCGCGTTCGATTCGAGGAAGACGCCCACCTCGGCATTGCCGGAGATCACGTTCCCCGGGCCGATGGTGTTCCCGGTCGCGTCCTCGATCTCCGCGCCGTCGCCTCCGTTCGGGATGGCCTGCGTGCCGGTGACGTCCAGTCCGAAGTAGTTGCCCAGCACCTGGTTGTTGTTGGCCGAGGTGACCATCCCCACGCCGTTCCGGCCGTTTCCCGAAGAGATGTTCCGCGCCTCGGGTGTCGTCCCGCCCACGACGTTCTCCGAGGCGCCTTGCAGCCGGATTCCCGCGCGTGCGTTGCCGATCGCGAACGTGCCGGTGGGGTCGGTCCCGACGAAGTTGCCGACGATGCTGTTGCCGTCGGCGCCCGAGCCGAGCAGGATGCCGAAGCCGGTGTTGGGGTCGCCGAGCGTGTAGTTGCCCGAAACGACGTTGCCCGGGCCGACGGTGTTCCCGGTGGCGCCATAGACCCAGATGCCCACCTGGTTGTTCGGAACGGCCGCGGACCCCGTGGCGTTGATCCCGACGTGGTTGCCCGCGACCGTGTTGCCGTTCGAGCCCACGTCGAGCAGGATCCCGTACTGCGCATTCCCCGACACCAAGTTGCCAGCGCCCGGAACGGTTCCGCCGATGGTGCACAGCGACGAGTGGTCCAGCTCGATGCCGGCGATCGCGTTCGGAACGGCCAGGCTGCCCGTGACGTCGACGCCCACGTAGTTGCCCGTGACGTCGTTGTCGTCCGAGGTGTTGCCGATCAGCATCCCGTCACCCGCGTTCCCCGAAACGAGGTTTCGCGCCCCGGGTGCCGTGCCGCCAATGAGGTTGGAGCTGCTGTCGTAGACCCAGATTCCGTTGGATCCGTTCCCGAGCGCGGTCGATCCGGTGGGGTCGACGCCGGAGAGGTTGCCCTGAACGGTGTTGCTGGTGGGCCCCACGTTGAGCACGATCCCTTGAAAAGTGTTTCCCGACGTCACGTTGCCGGCTCCCGGGGTCGTCCCGCCGACCGTGTTCGACGTGGTGCCCACCCCTTGGAGCAGAATCCCCGACCCTCCTTGGGGAATCGCGCTCGATCCCGTGGCGTTGATGCCGACGTGGTTGCCGACCACCGTGTTGTTGGCGGGGCCGTCCAGGATGACAATCCCGCTGGCGGAATTCCCGGAGACCAGATTCCGCGCCGCGACGACCGTCCCTCCGATGGTGTTGGAAGTCGCCCCGGTCCCGTTCAATCGAATTCCGGCGGCTCCATTGGCTTGGGCCAGCATCCCGGTCGTATCCGTGCCGACGCGGTTCCCCTCGATGATGTTTGCCGACGTCGTCGCGTAAATGCCATGGCTGGAGAACCGGTTCACGACTAGGCCGCGCATCGTATTCCCGCCGGCGCCGGTAAGCCGCAGGCCGATCACTCCGGCTCCCGCGCCGCTGCCGTTGAGCTCGATGCAGGGTGGGGCTGGGCATCCCTGGGTCGTTCCGTCGATCACGACGCTGTCGGTGATCGCGGGCAGGGCGGGAGCTAAGACCGCGATCGATACCACGGATCCCCCGCCGCCGATGGCGAACGCGATCGTGTCGAGTCCGACCCCGGCGGCGCAGTCGCCCCCCGTCGTCTGGCCGTTCACGTTGGCGTTGTTGATCGCCTCCCGCAGCGTACAGAGGCCGTCCCCGGCGGTGGTCACGTCCAGGTTCGAGTTGACGGTGATCACGGCCTGCGGCGCGGTGAAGGCCAGAGTCGGCCGCAGCAGCCCTTCCTGCAACAGCACGAAGGCGGGCCGCGCATCGGGGTTCAGGCGCATCGGAAGAACGGCGCGAACGCCGCCGGTGACATCCGGGTACGCCCAGGCTTTCAGAGGCGCGATTTCGGCCGGCGGACTTTCTCCGTCAGCCTGTGAATCGGCGCGACCCAGGCCGCTCATGAGCTCCACGGGCCCGCCGGCCGCGTCGAGGACCAGGAGGTCCTCCGTCGCGCGGCCGGAGACGTGCGCCGCGACGACCGTGGCGCCCGAACCGAGGGAGTGATCCGATCCGGCGGACTTCAGGACCAAGGCGTCGCCGTCTTGCTCCAAATCGAAAACAACCAGTGTCCCCGCCGAAGTCACGCCAGCCAGCTCCTCGCGCGGATCGGTCTCCGGCAGGAAGTCGCCACAAGCCAGAGACTCGATCGGGGAAGGGAGCGTCAGGCGCTGCAGCCGCGGCGGCGCGACCTCGGGTTTCCAGGGCGCATCGAACAGCAGGCGCCGGTCCCGCCCCTCGACGATGAGCAGCTCGTCCGCCGCCGCCGCGACGATGTCCACGAGCCGTCTTCCACGGATCGGAGCCAGCTCGAGCCAGGTCGGCTGCGCCGGGACACGGATCGTCTCGGGCTCGGCATAGACCGCGCCGGCCGGGCTCTCGAACACGAGCAGCGCGGGTCCCGTCGGCTCCGCGACGGAGACCACGACGTCGGGGACTCCATCCGCCCGGTTGACGTCGCCCACCGTCATGGCGACGAGACGCGCGGCGAGCGGAATCTCGACGGCCGGGGACAGCCCGCCCGCTCCATCACCGCTGAGGAAATGCAGGCGGTCCCCGCCTCGTGTCCCAGCGACGAGGTCCGCGCGTCCGTCGTTGTCGAGATCGCCGGCGCCGAGGAGATCCACGGCGAACGGGAGATCGATGGTCCGCGCGCCTGGCAGGAACGCGTGGCCCACGAACGCTCCCGCGTCGCGGCGCTGCCGCGCCTCCGGAGAATCCGGGAACAGCGCGTCCACGTTACCGCGATAGAGGACGACCGCACCTACCTCGGCGCCCTCGTAGCCCACCGCGAGGTCCGGCATGCCGTCGCCGTCGAAGTCAGCCGATGCCAGGGCGCTTGGGCGCAGCGCGGCATGCGACGTGTCCGCGCCGGGAAGCACGACAGGGGAGCGGCCGCTCTCCGCCGCCCCAGGATTCTCCAGCACGACCAGGCACACGGATAGCGCGACGATCGATCGATTCGCGATACTCACCATGAACGCCTCCTCCCGCGCGATCGCATGGCCCCTGCGAGGTCGTGTCTCCGGGTGGCAGCGCACCGCACCGCGTCGAGGAATCTCGAACTCTCGGTTTCACCGAGGCCCGCGAGCGGCGCACGAAGCTCCGTTGCTCTCCGCCGCTCGAAGGCTCCGAAGCGTGCCAGGCGTGGCCGTCGAGGTCGTGCGATGAATCTCCCCCTCCATCGGCCCCCTCGCGCGCGCAGCCACCTCCCCCCAGAGTAAAGGGCAGGGCGTACGCCTAGCTGGAACTTTACCGGGATCGCGCCCTTCGGCGGGCCGGAATCGACGCCGAATAAGTTAGATCCGCATTCGAAAAGTCAGATGCAATGAGGTAGAGGGGTCGAGAGGGGGGCTTCCGGTGTCCGGCTCGGCCTTCGCAGCGTGGATCACGGGCTGGCAAAGATGCGCCGGTACTCCTTCGGCGAGACGCCGACGTGGGTCCGGAACCCGTTCCACATCCCTCCGCACCGTGCGAATCCCGATGCTGCGGCAATGGCCTTG
>Ga0180085_1000817_pt1 | contig 10654 bp, 8 predicted proteins | sample EasRiv730_16_10D_FD_123013 | JGI IMG/M metagenome (GOLD analysis project Ga0180085, IMG submission 123013) | Soil microbial communities from meander-bound floodplain in the East River, Colorado, USA - East River metaG ERMLT730_16_10D | ecosystem: Environmental > Terrestrial > Soil > Floodplain ... | reverse complement strand
GTCTTGACTCCAGCGTTCCAGCAAAAGTCGATGCTGGGCATGGTGACCATGAACTTGGCTTGGCCCGAGGGCAGCGAGACGTTCGCCGTAGCTTTCCCCGGCCCGGGATTGCAGTTGTCCGTCCCACAGGTCAGGAAGAAATCGGACTCGCCCTCGTCTGCGACTGGGCACTTGGTCAACTGGATGCTCTCCGAAAGCACGATCGCGGGGTCCGTCGAGGTCAGCGGCGAAGACAGACTGACGTTGATCGGGTTCGGCGAGTTGATCTGGATCGCCGATCCTGCGACATCGTGCAACTGGAAGTTGCTGACCGGAGTGGAACCGAGGTTCTTGACCTCCACCAGGCGAGTAAAGGGAACCCCGATGTTCGCCTGATACGAGTCGGCGCTGGGCTGCAGCTTCACCTGTCGGATGTCGTACGGTTGGACGAGGATCGGCGGCTGCGGTGTGACCGGCGTACCGGAGGACAGCACAATGTAGGAGTTCGTCAGGTCGGTCGGTAGGGGTAGCCCAGAACCTGAAGACGGGAGGAGGGAGCAGTCGACCCTGATCTGGTAAGTGACATCCTGGAAACCGATGCCTGCTTCGTTGACTCGAAGAATGGGCGGAACCGACGACAACTCGGTGGCTCCCGACGCGACACCGACGTAGTTCACGCCGGAAGGGAGGACGATCTGGACTTCGCGGGCGCTAATGGGTATTCCGTCAGAGTAGACCCGCACGCGGACCGTGACCGAGTCTGGGCAGGTTGGCAAATCCGGCGAATACAACTCTTCGATCTGCGCGATGCCGCCCGACGTCACTCCAACCGCGAAGATCGATAGGATGACACTTGTTGCCAAACCGCGAGATAATCGCAAGACTCCCTCCCCTCCGGATCCGGGCCAGCTGCTTCCGCTGGTCTTTCTTGACCACTCGCGTTGGAACGCTCCGGCGACTCGGCCCCTCCTCCGGGGTCGCGCGACGTCGGCGAGAACGAGCGATCCGTTCTCTGCGGTAGCTTCCCCCCTGGCTGGTCGCTTTTATAGAGGATGCAGAGGGTCGAGGTCAACGGCTTTGGTGTGGCCCTTGTGCTCCACCTAGGCGGCATAGCGCCGCGGCCTTCAAGAATGAGCGGTTCCCGCCCTGCAACCCAGCTCGCGCCGGCCCCGGGACCCCGCCGTATGCTCCCGGCCTATGAACACCGCCCGCATCGACGCCACGCTGGCCACGATGACCGCCGACGAGATCGCCGACGGCCTGTGGATCGTCAGCGTGTGCGAACGCTTCGGCACCATGGATCGGGCCGAGGCCGACGAGTTGCGAAGGAGAATCGAGGCGCGGCAGAGGTCGCCGGGTCGGCTCGGCTGTTCAGGGTGTCAGGAGCCAGAGCCGTGCGGTGATGAAGGAGTAGGTGACGACGCTCGGTACAACATCGCTCCGATGACCGTTGCGATCACTGACGACACCGCGTTCGAGATGAGTGGTAACCAAGCCGTCATCGGAATATCGAGCACTACGACCCATTTCAAGGACTGGAGACTCGCGATGATCCACCACGCGAGACCTGCTACGACAGCAGCCCGGACATTGGAGCCCGCCCGAGTGTCAACGAACATGGAAAAGTGGTCCAAGGTGATTGGCCGCGCCGATCGCCGTGCGCCCAGCCGCAAGCACTCGTTCGAGGTCGACCCGGCGTGACCGTCGAGCTTCGCTTGAGCTATCGAGCGGGACGGAAGCACCTGCCGCTCGTCAAGCTGCAGCCCGTCGCGTAGCTCGGTAGGACCGACCACTGCCGCGACGTCGATGTCGACGTGCGCCCGCATTCCGCGGGGCAGCCCGCAGTGTCGCCGTTCGTGACCACGAACGACTGATCGAACGGGATCTCACGACGCTTGCGCGCTCACCGATGCCCTGTTTCCTGTTTCCGCGTCGGAATGCCGCAGCAAAGATCGGTGGAGCGTTACAGTCGCCCGTGAAAACCGCGGCTTCCGCTCAGCTAGGCGGCTTGATCGTGGTAGATCGCGACCGGATGACGGGATTGCCGCGTCGCGGACGCAGGCGCTAGTGTCGGGGACGCGGACCCACACGGCCCACACTCAACCGCGTCGCGCAGTACCCGTCTCCGCTTAGAAGCAAGTGATCACACTCAGGTCACGATCCGCTGCTTCTGTCCCGTCGTTCCAAGTGCCGCCCTCAGCTCTGACTAGGTAGTAGAACCCGTCGCCGGCAGCGGGCACGCGTGGGTCGATAAGCTGAGACTCGGTGCCTCCGTTCGACAGGCAAGTCGCACCGGCGAAGTTCCCTGTCAGCCGCAGATTGCTCAAGAGACCGCTTGCCACGTCAAAGATTCCGCATCCGTCCCAAACCAGCTGATCTTTCGACTCCTGACACAACAAGAACAACAGAGAATTCGTCGTGAGAAGAGAAGGCAGAGCAGTTGTATCAATCATGATTGCGTACAGTCCTAATTGCGCTGACAGCACTGACACCGTGCGTTCGCTAGTGTTAACAACTCGCCCCGTTACCACCACGTCCCACGTTCCCGCTTCGGCGTTGTACCGGAAGATGTCGAGTGACGACTCAACACCATCGAAAGTCGACCGGTATTCCAACGCAATTGTCGCTGGTGACGGAAGCGTGTTAGCGCCGTCCAGCGCGTGGAACTCAAAAGCACCACTCGCGAACTTCTCGGCAGAAGAATTCGGGGGCGGAGGATCACCCACCTGCTCGGCAGCGAACACCTGTCGAGTGATGAGGCTTCCCGGGGGAATCGTGAGCCTCCCCATCTCGGGATCGGCATAGAAGACCGCTCCACCCTGCGGGCCGATTCCAACGGGGTGCGCATGATAACCCTCGCAACGGTCGAGCGCGCCTCCCGCTGCCTTCGTACACGGCCTGCATGTGGTGGGGTTCTTCTCGTAATCAAGGCGGACGGTGACCACCCCCGCGCCAGCTCCGGCATCGGCAGCTGCTTGTGCTTGGAGGTACTGCATGTCGAACGGCAGTCCGCTTATCCAGTCCATTACTTCTCCCCCCAGCGGCACCGGAACGACATTCGGCCGACCAGGAAGGGTTAACGAAACGAACCGAAAATGACCGGCGAACATCGCGCTCAACGACATCGCCAATTGCGCCCGGCTGCGATCCGCGGCCGTGCCCCCAAGCAGTTCTAGCCCGGTTACCACGGTGGTCACGCCGGTGTGCCCTCCGGTTGCTGCAACGCCGGGCACTTCTGCAGCGGAGGCCGTCACTGACCTGAGCGGGCCGGCGACCCCGTCGGGATCATTGTCGCTATAGCACGCGTTGATTGCGAACGTAATGTTCGCACCATTTCGCGCGGTCAGATCGTAAACGGGATGTTCTCTCCCGGTACCGCCGGCGTGGTTTCTTTCCTGGAAGCCCGAATAGTCCTTGCCCAAGTCGACCTGCAAGCCGCCGCCCGTTGTGCCGTCGTCGTAGCTGAAACCATGCTTTATGAGGTGCAGCGTGCCGTTGGGCGCGACTCGCTGCCAGGCCGCGTCGCACGTCGCACCGTTCAGATTCAGATCGTATGCTTCGACGCTTCCAACGAGGTTCTTGTAACCAATCACGTTTCCAGTCGCTTGGCCGTTGTCGGTGATCACTTCGCCGACCTTCACTCCAACAGGGTTCTCAAGATCGAGAGTCCCTGCTTTTCGAGTTGGCGGCTTGCCGTTCTCGTTCAGTAGTCCCATTTGCGAGAAGATGTAGCCTTGCGCCGCGGTGTCGAATCCCGTCGTGTTTGTGCCGTTGAAAACAAACACGGTTGTGGGTTGCGCGAACGCCTCTCCACGGCCAAACAGGGCCGCGATGGCCGCAACACAGAAAGCCGCACTGCGTGCTTTGGATATGCTCACGATCCCCCCCCGGCCAATTTGACAGCGGGCGGTTGCGTGCACTGTGCCTTCCGCGAAATTCGCGGGGCACTCCGAAGGCCCGTTTACTGGTGCCCTCCTCTGGCTGCCAGCGGTTATAGGCGACGTCGGACGCCGCCGTCAACAGGTTCGCTCCTCCATGAGCCCGGTTTCCGCCCCGCAACCCATCTTCTGCGAGCCGCCTAGGGCCGCCGCACCCTCCCGCCGATGAACACCTGTATCGGACCCGGTTACCTGGACAGTTTATTGACGGATCATACACGAGCCTGAGAGAGGCGAGTTTCTCGTCAGGTTCGGAATCGGAGGCGCGCGGCGCGTGAAACGACCTCGTAGGATCGACGAGGAGCGGCGATCGCCACCTCGGGCGACCCGTAGCACCCCCCCGATCGAGACCCCTCCGACTCATGCGGCGATCTCCATCGCTTGCTCGAGGACCTGCGCAGGAGTGCGGTAGCCGTGGCGCTCGAGAATCCAGCCGTGTCGGTAACGCTCGAGGAACGCCGCGATCTTCCGCCGTGCGTCGTCCAGGTCCGTGAACTCCTCAACCCACAGGCACTGCTCCTTGATCAGCCGGATGAAGCGCTCGGCGACGCCGTTGCACTCGGGCTCGCGCACGAAGGCGTAGCTCTGCAGCAACCCGAGAGCCTTGACCCGCTTGGTGAAGAAGCTCGAGGTGTAGACGCTGCCCAGGTCCGAGCGGAGCACGACGCCCCGGGCCACGCCGGGGTCCACCCGCCCGAAGCGCTCGCGGACGGCGGCCTCGACGGCCGTGAAAGCGTGGAATCGATCTGCGAACTCGGAGACCTCGAAGCCGATCGGGTCGAAGTTGAAGTGGTCGCCCGCGATGAACAGCGCGGCCCACGTGGCAGCGTGACCGCGACCGATCAGGAAGCGCGCACCGTCGGTGCCCCACATCCGGTTCGGGGCGTCGGTGACGATCGTTCCGTCGTGGACCTTCGCCGGCCCAGCCGTCGGCCGGCAGGCCAGCAGTCCCGCCTCACGCGTGATCCGCAGCACCCGCTTGCGCGAGACGTGGACGTCCTGCAGGCGCAGCCGGGCGTGGATCTTCCGGTGTCCCTCGCCCAGGAACGGACTGTCCGCGATGACCTGGCGGATCCGCCTCAGCAACTCGAAGTCGGAGAGCTTGGGTCGCGGGCCAGGACGACGTCGGGCCGGTGGGGGTCCCGCGTTCGGTTCGGCGCGCTCCAGCGCCGCGTACAAACTCGAAGGGGCGACCCCGAAGACCCCGCAGATCATCCGCGTCGGGTAGCGCCGGCCCGTGGCCTCGCAGGCGGTGCCTCTCACCGCGAGAGCCTTCTCGAGCGACCCGGCGCCGGGCGGTTTTTTCGGTACAGCTCCAACTGCATGGTCAGCTCGCCCACCTTGCTCCGCAGCTCCAGCAGCTCCTGGCTCTCGTCCTGCTCGCGGCGCTTCAACCCCTCGATCCCGCCGGCGATGAACCGGTCCTTCCACAGCGACAGGTCAGTGGCCGTCACCCCGAGCTCGCGGGCCACGGCCGCGGGATCCTCGCCGCCCAGCACGCGCACCACGGCCTCGCCCTTGCGCGGCGCCCACAGCCGCTGCGGCGGGCTCGGCGCGCGCCGCCGGGCTCCTTCCGTTCCGCCCTCGCTACGCTCGGGCTCCACTCCAGGTGCCCGGCCCTGCCCCTCGATCATCCCACCCAGTTCCTTCTTTGACACCCTTCATCCCTCCAAACGAGTGTCCAGTCTAACTGGGTCCGCAGCACGGCTACCGCTGGGATAGCTACCCGGCTGGTGCCGGGGCAGGACTTCCACCTGCTGGATCCACGGACCTTTGCACGGCACACATGGCGCGCTGCACGCTTCATGATCTCGGCGCACCGGAATCACTCCCTGCTAGTTCCCTGAGCATTTGCTCGATGCGACCCCGTGCCCTCGATACCTCGGATTCATCTTGCTCCACCACATACCCAACGACGGAATGAACAAGACGAAGCAGCGACGCCCCCCGTGACCCGGTCGCTGGGCATGCGATCGACCCGCAACGGATCCCACTTGCCCGGAATGTGTATCGAGTACCATCGAGGCACGGTACGAAGCCCTCCGCTGGAAAACGCGCGTTTCCAACCTCTCGATCCAGTAGCTCAATCAGAGTTCGCCCAAGATCCTTGGGCAGCGTCCTTGCTCCACGCTCCACCTCGATCGTACGACCGGAAGCCTCGTTCCATAACGAAGTCGATGGTCGAACCACTTCGACAGGAGCCCCAACGTCGGTTGGAGTAAAGAACCTGAGGAGCGTCTCCTTATCAGATGCCGGCTCGATCAGCACTTCCATGACTGGCTGACCATACCTTGGGCTGTGTGTTCCAATCCCCAGGATCTCGTTTTCCCGGCGGGCATAGTCCAAGAAGCGCGGAGTAGCCCCCTTCAGAGCCTCACAGGGCCCGAGATCTGCTGGCGTTGCCGTTATCGAATACGGTCCCACCGTGAAGGCGAGAATGCCTACGGCTAGGAGACGGAGGGCTCGATGCATTTCGTGACACCTCACTACGGAGCCCCGGCGGTGGTGGGTGGCCAGTCCCCAACTGTGTCCCTCACCGCCACGTCGATCGCCGTGCGCGCAGCCGCATGCGCTCGTTCGGGGTCGACCCGGTGCGGTCGTTGAGCTTCGCGTCGGCTACCGAGCCGGACGGAAGCATCTCCCGATCGTCACGCTCAAGCGCGTAGCGTAGGTCACGGCCTCCCGCGACCACATCGTCTTCAATGGCGACGTGTGTCCGGACCTTGTGGAGCACTCGACTCCGACCCGCTTCCCGACCGTGAACATCCCCACGACACGTCGCACGCCGCTTCCGAGCTCGTTGTCGTGGCCACTCTCCCCCGAGAATGCCGCAGCAAAGATCGATGGCTCGCTTCACTTGCTGCTGCGGCGCCGTGGGCGTCGAGGTGTGCTCGGACGTCGGCTTGAAGCCTGTTGCGGCCATGCCCGAGCCGTCCGAGATGATCATCGCACCTCTGCTCTGCCGTTCATTGCCGTCGTCATCCGTGCGAAATGCGGCGAGAAAGATCGGTGGAGCCCTTCACCGTCGCGACGTCTGCTCACACGTCGAATCACACGGCGCTTCAACCCGTCGAAGGCTACCCTGCACGCGCCGTGAGCGACGCCATCGCGTCCCGTCGTCGTTCGACTCGTCGGATCCACCGCTCTTTACCGCGTCATCTTGCCGTACCAGAATCGCTGGCGCCCGACACCCGATGACAGCTATGACTTCGAGTGATGAACCGACGCTATCACACTACCTGGCATGGAAGTATCCCCTTCGAGCTCAATTCGAAGGTCTGCCCAATCCGTCACAAGCCTCGGGGTAAGCGAAACACGGATCGGGAGCTTTTCTCGTGTCTCGAGCATCACGCCGCCGAGATCAACTGTCGCGAGAACCTCGGACTCACCGGTGTAGCTGAAACCATGATCCTGCTTCTCAAGCGAGTGCAGCGAGATCGTCACACGATCGGCCCGCATGGGCTGAGGTCGTGCGCCGGAGACTTGCAAGTCCAAGACGACGGTTTCCCCCTCGACAAGCTGTCCCGACAGCGTTCCCGTCGCCCGCCAGCGGCCTGCATCCAAGACAACGACCTGCTTCTCCGAGAGATCCTGAACGCGGCGATACGGCTGTTGCAGCAACAATGTCCCGTCCAGGAGCTCGATAGGCGATCTAAACGAGTTCGCTGTCGGTTGGACGTCACGAACGTCGCACCGATTTGGTCTCGCTTCGGCCAGCAGGTACCAAATCCTTCCCGCCCGGTCGACCGTATAGACGCTCCACGTTGACTCGTGGACGCACTCTCCATCTCGGTAGCCAAATGCCGCGCGGCCCCCGGTGAAGAAACGGATGCGATCCGGCAGGCGGTACGAATCGAAGTCATTCGCCTTCAACCATGGTCCGTTGATGAGCTCGGTGTACAGAGCCGGCGGCGTCACCGGCTTCAACTGGCTCGGGTTACCCTTCACTTCTAGCTTCGCGCCAGCTTCTAACCGACCCACGGGCGGAAAGTCCAGTTCGGCGCCGGATAGCTCGAAGCGAACGACTCCACTGGACGAGAGAAACAAGGCTCCCGCCCAAGGGCTGGAGACCCGCCAGTTCCACACACCGCGGTCCGATCGCGCAACGACGTCGGAGCCTGCCGACCATAGATACGTTCCATCCGCTCTCAGTTCCACAATGGTGCAGCTCTTGGCCATCGGCCCATCCGCACAGCGCATCCATGCGTGCGCGGTCAAGGCCTCGAACAGCTGCAGTTCTTGTTCGTAGGTCGCTTCCCCGCGTGTCGCCAGAACTTCCGCCGATGCAACCCCGGGATCCGGTGCGCTCATTCGGGCCGACAACGCAATGCAGGAAGCAGGCCGCGGGCCACTGTCTCTTCCCTCCGCCGCCTCGATCGACGAGCCACCGCCCGCCCACAGGGCGCCGAACGCGCCGACAAAGGCGTAGAGCAGACCCTTTCGTTGCACATCAGACCTCAATGTGGCCGGCCCATATTGCGGCTCACCAAAACAACAGTAGGCCGCACCACACCTCCGGTCAAGCGACCCGGCCCAATCGAACTCCCAACCACTCACTGGAATCTATTCGATCAGGAACATTCCGTCGTGTCATACGCGTCGCAGGTGTCATTGCATCGGAGCGTGCCGGAGGAGAACCCTTGACTCTGGCAGGTTTCGCACCCCAGGTTCCACCAGTCACACAACTCTCCAGCTTCCAGGACCCCGTTTCCACAGTCGAATACCGGGCAAGCCAGTGGAGACGCGTTCACCTCGACATCGCGCGATCCGACCTGCGAACTGCTCCCAGAATCCAGCGAACCATTTCCGGCGCAGTTGAGGTCGCGAACCAGATAGAACCATCCCTCGCCAGCAGCCGGATCACTCTCGACGACCACACTTGTCAGTTTGACGTTGTTCGCGATGCAGCTCGTGATCGCAACGGTGAAGTCGCCCCCCGACGCTCGAAGCGCACCAAGATCCCCCTGCATCAGATCGTACCCATCACTGATCGTTGCTTCCCACGACACATAGCCGCGCTGCACTTGCAGTGGAATGTTCGACCCTGGCGAAGTCCCAGAACATTCGCACTCGTCTGGTACGCCGTTGCCGTTGACATCCTCCACGGCACCCGACGCGATCTGACAGTCGTCCGGAACGCCGTCGCCGTTGCAGTCAACACTCACACAACCGCCTACGTCCTCGTGATCCGACGTGCCATTACCATTGCAGTCCGCGAACCCCTCCAGAGACTCCTCATATTCCGAGAATGTCAACTCTCGGGCAGTGCCACAGAAGTCACCGATGCTGGAGAAGGTCGGTCCCATCAGGTCGTAGTCTAGGTTCGACCAGTCTATGGCTCCCACTAGAGTCTGGCCCTGCGATGCACTAACGACGAAGTTCACATCTCGCGGCACGATGTCGGTGACGTCGCTATCATCGTTCCAATGCACAGCGCCCGCCTCCACAACGAGCGTGCCGGGTGGTGGTCCGACGCTAACCATATGTCCCGAGTGGCCGCCGATCCCTGACATTTCATTCAAGCCAGTTTCATCAAGTGTATCGAACTCGTCCCTTGAGTAGTCGAGCACCCAACTTGTTTCGAACTGCGGATCGCTGAAGACCCACAGGTTGTTCATGATGCTGTGATAGTTGGGCTTGTAGTCAAGCAATGGATCTTCATTACCCGGTTCGCCGCTATGCTGCAAGCTAAGCGTGTGACCCAATTCATGCATTAACGCGCTGGCGCGGTTTTCCTCGTCGAGCAAGTTGTCATGGACTCTTTCGTCGAGTGCGACGATGCAATCGTTTCCAGGTAGCTCGGCCCGTCCGACGGTGCCGGCCCCAAAGGAACTTACTGATAGGCAGTAGCGGAACGTCTTTGACTTCGCCTTGAGGGTCGCGACGCGATTTCTGTTAGTCCGCTGTAGTTGGGTCCCAAAGTGGTTCTGTTTGACGGCGATGAACTTCGTACGATAACCGGGCACCGCCCCATCCTCACAGTTGGTCGGCCAGTCTTGCGGGATCAGGTTGGCTTCGTCTACACCGGCTGCGCCTTCAAAATGTAAGACTATTCCGCTCTGCTGGTCGGGGTTCGTAACCGGTGCGCCGTCAAACCTCTGTGCAACAAGACTAATCGCTTCAGGCGGCGACGATATTCGCGTGCGAGTGACGTTCCGTAGTCAACCGGCCTCGGGCAGCCCGCGCGAAGCATCGACTGATCGTGCACGAGTGCTTCGGCCGAAGCACTCACTAACCGCTCACTTACCGCATGTTCCCTTTGGCTGGAACGTGGACATGCGGCCCACCCTCGCGAATGGCAAGGAATGGGCCGTTTCGGGGCGTTCTGGACGGGTTCCGGGCGTCCAATGGGCATTCTATGGGCAGTTCTGAGCCCCGAAAACGCGCTCGGCGACAGGTGAGCGACCCCCTCGCCTGGGCCTAACTCGTTGCCGATTTAGGGAGTTACGGCGATCGAGGCGATGGGCGCGGAATGGGCAGGGCCGCTCCGAGGCGCCAATTCACGCCCCATAAACGCACTCGGCGGCACCCCGGAACGACGTTAACTGCACCCGGCGGGGCCCTTTCCCATTGATAACTGCACCCTGGAAGGGCTCGGACCCCTCATTTCCGCACCGGTTCCGGGGACGGGTATCCTGAACACGTGTGCCGCAGGGCGGCGATTTCGTCCCCTACCGTCCACTGATGCATTGGTACCCCCTCCGCCGTCGGACGCCCCGACGCTATCACCGGCTACC
>Ga0180085_1000816_pt1 | contig 10669 bp, 11 predicted proteins | sample EasRiv730_16_10D_FD_123013 | JGI IMG/M metagenome (GOLD analysis project Ga0180085, IMG submission 123013) | Soil microbial communities from meander-bound floodplain in the East River, Colorado, USA - East River metaG ERMLT730_16_10D | ecosystem: Environmental > Terrestrial > Soil > Floodplain ... | reverse complement strand
AGCTGAAGTCGTAATCGTCAAAGCCTTCTCGCCATTCTCCAAAGAGGTCTCCTTAATGTGCTCCTCGCTTCTCCCCAGCTTCGACCGCCAGCTCGCGAAACCCGAGGCGGAGATCGGTTGCCGATGCATATCGTTGGTCTTCAGAATCTCTTGCAGTTTCGCCACCAAGCGATGATCCGCTCCGCGGACGTTCCTGTGAGATTGACCCTTGACTGCAACAGTCTTCGGATTCAACACTCCGACTTCGGCTGCTTCCTCGGTCTCCTGTCTCCAGCGGTTGTTTGTGGGGTCATGCCAGATCTCGAGGTAGCTTGATTGAGGTGACTGCCCGTCTTTCAGCCGGGTTACCCGAAACTGCTGATGAACGATGGGCTCGTTCACCGCAGTGATCCGGCGAGCTTCCGCGTGTTCGGCACGATTCAAGATTTCCCGTGCCGACACCGAGGGAACCGAACTGAACCTTAACCAGAACAAGAGAATGATTGCCACTACAAGGCTCAGTACCGCGACGGATTGCAGAGGAATTCCGAGCGGGATTCTACCCGGCCTTCGTCGGGGCGCGGCGTCGGCTGATTCAGCCTGCTGCGCCAGACGCCGCAGTCTCGACTCAAACCTTCGATCGGCCCGTTCCGAAAGATCTTCGGCACCCAAACCGGTTTCGCGTTCCCGCATGAAAGCAGCAATGGCGCCGGCCAGCCGATCGCGCTTCAACGAGCACGACCAGCACCCTTCCACGTGATCGCGGACCCGGCGCGCGAGTCGGGCGCCCCCTTCGCCATTCACACAGAGCAGAAGGTCTCGTTCCGACGGATGCGAATCGTTATGTCTCCACAAGGTCCAATTAGTCATTAATCTCTTTGGCAATCTTCCGGATACCTCGGTCCAGAAAGGTTTCAACAGTGGAAATGCGAATATTCAGGACTTCGGCAATTTCCCTAAAACATAATCCCTCTGCGCGCAAGTCGAGACAATGCCGTTCCTGGGGCGACAGACATTTCATGGCCTTGAGCATCCGCGTCCGCTTCTCCATTCGCAAGAGGCGCTGTTCGCTGTCGTTCGCTGGATCCGAACGCTCCTGGCTGAGCTTCCACCACTCGGCCTCATCAACCGCTTCAACGATGTGTGGGCGCTTTTGATGGTTCATGGCCAAATTGTGGGCCACTCGAAAAATCCAGGCGCGAACGTTGTCGATGCGAGTTCCCTTCTGAAGCGTTCCATAGAGCGACAGAAACACCTCTTGCGTCATCTCCTCCGCATCATCTCGATTCCCAACCAGTCCGAGCAGATATCGGTAGACCGGCAGCTTGAACGCAACGAAGAACTCTGAAACTTCTGCTTCGAGTTCGGTGGCTTGACGTTCCTGTTGAACCTCCTTGCTTCCAAGGAAGGTCGCAAGTGCCTGTTTAGTTCCGCTCCGCATATCCCGGCATTAGTCCACTTAGATAATGACAACTAGCGTCAGGCGTTTTATGACAAACCACAGCGATCGATCGACCCGACATCTATTGAGACTTACAGAATATAGTGACGACACGATTCGTCTCTCGAACCACTCGATAGACTTCGGTCCCCCTCGCCCCAACGCGGGAGAGGGGTTAGGGGTGAGGGGGCGAGCACACAAGTCGAGTTTCTCACAAGTCTCTTGAGATCGTCATCCAGAGCCGAGTTTCGGGAGTTGATTTAGGGGAGAGGTATCCCCCCTCACCCCCGGCCCCTCTCCCACGCTGGGGCGAGGGGAGCCGATGCTCGCGACTGTTCTAAATCAGACGCTGCTCGCAGCTGCATCACTATAATTTGCAATCCTCAGTAACAAGAAAGATCAACCATCCAGTCTTTTGCCAGCCCACAGGACCGGTTGCAGCCGCCTGAGCTCTCGATCTCTCGCCAAGGTTAGAAGAGGTATTTCAGGCCGAATTGCACCTGACGAGCCGGCGCGGCGGCCAGGATTTGCCCAAAGGTTGTCGAATCGAAATTCGTGTCCGGATTGGACAGATTCACCTTATTAAATAGATTGAACGTCTCAATGCGCAACTGAATGCGCCTCTGCTTCTCCTGAAGATCAATATTCTTAAACAATCCAAACGTCCAATTGTAGACGCCTGGACCGGTAACGACGTTGCGTCCTGCGCTGCCAAATTGGTACGAATCGGGTTCCTCAAAAGCAGCTGCATTGAACCAAGCCGCCGCCGAGGGATCTGGAAGACGCGGGTCAGCCACCAGGTTGGGACGAACCACATAACCTCGCGACCCGATGTTTGGGATATCGCGCGGGATAGTAACATTGATCGGCTGACCCGTGCGAGCCGTTGTGATTCCGTTGATTTCCCAGCCTTCCAGCAAGTGCGCACCCAGTGTCGTCCAGCGTCCTCCTCCGAACGATCGGTATTTGAACGGCAACTCGTAAACGTAGCTCATCACAAAGTTATGCCGGCGGTGGAACGCTGACAGAGCGCGATCGGCGCTCAGATCCCGGGAATTCTGCGGGCTGGCGCTCATTCCGAAGCCGTCACCGCCAATGCTTATTGCTTTGCTGAAGGTGTAACAACCCAGAATCCCAAGCCCTTGAACAAATTTCTTTTCCATCTTGAGTTGGAGGCTGTGATAACTGGAAGTGGCCACCGCAGTCATCAAGCTCATGGGACCCACAGACGCGTGAGGCCGGCGCGGATTGGGGTCTCCCGGCCCAGGTTCGGGGTCATTTCCACTTAGAAAGATAGAGAGCTTGGTTCCCTTCGTGCCAACATAGCCAGCCTCCACGAGCAGGTCCCGGGCCAGTTCGCGCTGCACATGAAGGTTCCACTGCTGCGAGTAGCCAACCCGATTGCGGCGGTCAACAATATGTTGCGCGCTCGGCGCTACCGTTGAACCGGGCTGGACGTCGAGATGGGGAGTGAATGTCGTCTTCCACGGAGAAGCGGGCTGGGTTGTGTTAAGGGCTGTCAACGCTTCGCTGATGGCATACGGCCAGTTGCCTCGCACCCCCTGTCCTTCCCAGAGAAAGTTGGAATTGTAGAAAATGCCGTAGCCACCACGAACCGTAGATCGACTGTTCAGCAGATAGGCCAGACCAAATCGAGGAGCGAAATTGTTGCGATCGGGAGGCACGATGGTGGGGATGGTATTGGGGCCTTCCCCGGTGACCGGATTCGTCCCAGCCCAGATGAATTTCTCCTCTTCCAGGTCGAAGGACGCCAGCTTATTGTCACGATGCCTGGGCCATTGTGTGTATTCATAGCGCAGACCCAAATTCAGAGTCAGCCTGTGACTCACCTTCCAATCGTCCTGAAGGTAAGTGTGGTAACTGTTGCTCCGCATCAAGGCGGCCGTGTCCCCGACGTTGCGATAAGCCTGGTTCGGCAATCCCAGCAGAAACGCCGCGAGCGCCTGTCCGCTGCCATGCACATTCTGCGGGTCCGTGGTTGGATCTTTCGTGAACGTGAAGTTCGCGCTGAACAAACCGTCGTCCATATTCCGCCGATGCTGGAGGTCCATGCCCATTTTCAGAAAATGCTTGCCTTGAATGCGGCTCAAACTCGCAACGGCCTGGTAGGTATCATCAGGAAAAGGAAACCCGCTTTGATTCACCGAAAACAGACCTGACACGTTCAGTTGGGGATACAACGGGATCGTCTGGCTCTTTATCGAAACTCCCTGAAGCCCGGTGTCCGCGAGAAACTCGGAGACACCTGCGAATCCTCCCGGCGCGCTGTCGGCCACACGGAGATTGTTTCGGTGGTAACCCAGCTTGAGGTCGAAGGTCATAGACGGACTCAGGACGTCCGTGCTGTTAAGAACCAAATTCCGAAAGTAGTTCCCCAAGGTGTTGTCAACCGTCGTCAAAGGTCCGGGGCGAAGCGCCCGCGAGTCCACTCCTGAGAAGCGTCCGAATAATGTGTGACTCTCGTTGATCTTGTGATCGATGCGGATCGTCACCTGATCGGAGTCATTCTTCCCCGGCTTGCTGTTCACCAGGTTGGCTGCCAGGCCAGGCAGATTCGGCTCGGGCAGGAATCGCTGTGCGTAGATGGATGCGATGGGATCGATGCGATCTTTCGGAATGATGTTTTGCGGAAACGGATCGCGAATCCAGGCACCAGGCTGCGCCGGATCGGGTCGGAGCGTCAGCGGGTCATAGACAGGCGCTGCAGGTTTCCCCGTCACATCATGGGATAAGTCCCCGGCCAGCATGGCTGCGGTCGGCACCGTCGAGTAAATGCTCGAGTCCCGGCGGAAGCAAAACCCTTCATAGTTCACCATGAAAAAAGTGTTGTGCGAAACCGGCTCTGCACGGGGAATTAGCAATGGACCCGAGATCGTCGCCCCGAACTGGTTCTGACGGAAGCTAGGTTTCTGTTTGGCGAAGGCGTCGCGCGCATCAAACACATCATTCCGGACAAACTCGAAAAGGCTTCCATGGAGAGTGTCGCTGCCCGATTTGGTAATCACATTAATCTGCGACCCGGCTCCACTCCCGTACTCGGCTGATGCGACATTGGTTTGAATGGCGAATTCCTGAATCGCATCCAGTGAGGGCTGCACCGCGAACTGCTTAAAGAACGTTTCGTTGTTGTTCACGCCATCGAGCGTAAAATTGTTGTTCTCACTCCGCGTTCCGCTCACCGAAACATTGGTCCCGCTAGTGAGAAAAGTGGGATTCGGATTGGGTACGGCACCGGGTACCAGCACCGTCAGTTCCGTGAAGCTTCGGCCATTCAGGGGCAGTTCAACCACTTGGTGATTGTCAATCACGGTCGCGGCAGTCGAAGTTTCGCTCTGCAGAACACGCTCCGGACTCACATCGATCGTCTCACTCAGCTCGCCGATTTCGAGCGTGATGTCCTGTCGCAACGTTTGGGCCACTTGCAAGACAACGCGGCCGCGAACCTGTGTCTTGAATCCGGACAGCTCCGCTGTGATTCTGAAAGTACCAGCCGGCAGATAAGGGAGCACGTAATACCCGGAATCGCTGCTCACTCCTCGAGTGCGAAAGCCTGTCCCGAGATTGGTGGCGGTGATCGATACCTTGGGTAGAACGGCCCGGGTCGAGTCTCTAACAGTTCCGACGATGCGTCCGCGGTCTGACTGCGCGTGGAGCAGGGTGGTCGGACTCAAACAGCAGAGCACAATTCCCGACGCAACAATCAATTTGGGCATAAGCGAGAAGCGTTCTTCCCAACCAGTGATTTCTGTCTATAAGTCCGCATACTAGCTCACAGGTAGCGAAGTGTCACGGTCTTAGGGATTCTAGCGAGCGGGAATATTTCTGGCCGCCGGCCATCGGCAGCCCTGGGGATTCCATCGATTTAGGCGCGTCCAGCGCAAGGGTAGCTCATCGCCACAAACGAACCGCCGCGGACGCGCCGGCAAATCTCACCAACGCTCACGATCAGTCACTTCCAGCCCAAAGCCTGGTGTCAATTGGTGGCGAAGCAGTAGAAGAAACCGTCGCCACCGGTGCCCCGCAAGTTTTCCTGGCTACAGCCTCTCGAAGGGTGCGCCGAGTTCCACGAGGTCGGATTCGTGCCGCCACCCTGACGATCGTGATGGCCCACCAGCGCACTGCCTTCGCCGCTGCTGGTCCAGTTCCCGCAGGTCGTTGTAGCAGCGTCGCCGGTCGGAGCCGTTCCGTCCAACTGCGAGCCGGTTAGAATGTCGTGCCGGTTGGGCTGGTCTCCTCGGCCGTTGACCATCTCGCCCTTCTCGGTAAGCTGCGTCTGCTTGGTCAGATTGTTGTGGTCTCCATGCAGGTCGGCCACGTTCTCAGCGATACGAACTCCTTTGGCGTTGTACCAAGGGCCCTTGCCAATGCGGTCGCGAGCATTGACGGCAGCCTGACCGCCGGAAGCCGTGGTGCTGAGATAGGCGTGCCAGGTGCGGTTGCCCGCCCCTGCAGCTGCGGCCAGGCTCTGGCAGTGCTTGTCGGCTCCGGCCAACCCTCCGAGATTGGCTCCGTTACCGGGACCCGAACTCGTGATGAAGAAGGTCATGGCGTTTTGTGCAAACGCGAGGTAAGCGCCCAGAAACCCAAGCGTCATCACGGCAAACACGGTTCGCATTCTGATCATAGGGGTTCTCCTCTGTTGTTAGGATGATGAGCAACGACAATGCTCGGCCTGTCGCCGGGAGCCAGGATAACTCATGACTCCCATCGAGATGTATGGATCATGGGCAGGAGTCTGGAGAGATCAGCAAAAATAATCAACAGCTTTTCACCGGATGAATTCTTGGCGCAGGACAGATGCAATCGGCTGACCATGGGACTCGATTCCCAAGCGAGTTTTCCCTTACACAAAAGACAATAGCGTGGAGGGATGCGCTGGAACGCTCCAATAAGCTCGTTCAGCGATTCCAAGCACCCCGGCTCGGGCTGGGTTTTGCGCGTTCGGATTCGCTGGCGACTTCATAATGGAAAACTCAGAACAGACTCGGTCTCATCATTGTAGGACCTTCGCCAAGGGTGCTCTGCCGGCGGGGATGAGTGGTGGAAATGATTAGCAGGAAAAATCGAGCTTGGTTGCATGGGGGGAGTGGGGGGCCTGAAGAGCGAACTCGGTGGCTCGTCTAGCAGCCAATGTTAAAAAGCAGAGTAACCTCTAGCCTATGGCTTGGCCCCGTGCTTTCTTGTTTCGTTTGTGTAGAAATCTATCGACGAACTTATCGAACCATTGATCGGTGTTCTCTGGTAGATCTGAAGTAGGGGCTGATGCAAACGACAAATCGACCTTGAGCGTGGTTATGGTGGGTTTGACGTAAGCGCGTTTCTGAAGGCTTGTTTTTGAGTCTTCGTCAGCAGACATGAGAAGGTACCTTGATCGTTGGTGAGGGGGGAGCAGTTCTGGTTTACGGAAGTATTCCAAGTAGAGCCGCGCCGACAAAGGCGCCGGCGCAGAGAAGGACAACCGTCATAATGAAATCGGCAAAGGTTTTACCGGCCATCTTTGGCCTTTGCCTGACATTCCTTGCAGACTTGACCGTCAGCGGGCTTGATAGCTGTCACGATTACCTTCGAACCAGTCGGGTACTTTGAGCAATCGCGAGAGTTATGCCAAACCGATCGATCTCTTTTGCGTATGTAGATGGGCATCGGTTCTCATCACTGCTGAGGTGGGATTTTTCCAGGCTTTGAGGCAATCAATTGATCTGCCAAATGGCGGTGGGAAAGAAGTCCTGATTTACCAATCGCGATTTCTTTCTGGATAGCGACTAAAGTGAAAAAGTTTTCTCACAAACGGACAGTGAATGCACAGGAAGCTAACTAATGGCACGCGGAACCAAATCAGCTGCATCTACCATAGAAAGGAGCAGACGATTTACGAAAGGGTGAGGAATGACCGAGCAAAAGCCATCAGCAGAGCAACAGATTGACCGGATGAATGAGTTATTGGTTCAAAATCTCGAGTTTCATCCGGGATTCGGCTTGTTCCGCGGGACGCCGATTGGGGCGAGTGGAAACAACATCACTGGTTTTGACTGGAACAAGGATCAAGATCGCAGCGGGCTATCGGAGGCACTACATGTGAAGATAGTTCAACAGGTCTGCCATGAGGTTGGCATGGACAGACCGCACACCCGGTGAGGGTCGCGCCATCCCACTCAACTCGACACTGATGAACTAACGATCAATTGTAAATTTTGGTTTAAGTCGTTGACTGGATTGGCTCCCCTTCGTGGAGGCATACCGGAACTTCTGGGCGTAGTTTATCGCTCGTGTTCTCTCTGCAAATTACTTTTTTCCAACCGGTGATAAAGGTAGAGAATCTCACTAAACACGTGATCGAAGAAAGAAAGGATTGGAATGGATTCACTTGGCTGCGAAGCGATCGTTGCGGAACGTCCTCAGAGCGCCTATACTCCGGCCATGACGCTCAGCAAAGCAGCATTTCTGGCGCTGGTTGGAATGATCCTGGCAACGATTCTGCTGGTTGTGGGATTCATCGGCGACGTATTCGGCGTTGTGCGAGGTCTGATTCCGGCGATGAGATTGTTGACATCTTTCATCTATGCCTTCGCTGGTCTGAGTATGGTGGTGTTTCTGTACGCTTTTCACAAAGCGCAGTCTTGAGTGGCTGCTGACCACACTCAGGAACTACATCTGAAGCCAGCAACTGGCAGAGCCTTGTAGATGCAGGGCTCTTTATGGCCCCAGCGGACCACGCTGGTGCAGGCTGGCGTTCGGGGTGCGTTTAGCAGATGACTTCAACATCTTGTTCAGACAGCGACGAACTCGCTAGCTTCGCAACGGATCGAATGCCCCTCGGATTCCTTTGAGGCCGCTCAGTTCGACGATATCTGCACCTTACCTTAGCGACCGTGTTCCTGTCGCAGCCGCTCCTGGTTATCAACCGCTGCGTTAAAGAGAGTTTGGAACTGTTTCAGTCCTTGGGGATCGGTTGTGAAGTCCTCACGCCCTGGGGCGTCAAGTCCCGTGTAATAGATTGCTCCCAGCACTTCTTCCGTTGCAGAAACTTGGTTGAGTCTGCTCTGAAGTGAATCCAGGTCAACCATTGTTATCGCGAACGATTCTTTGTCCCAGATGTAGACCTCAACGATGTCGTTGCCCTGGGCGAGAGCACTCACCTTCTCCAGGATTTGCGGGATTGTCATCGTACGATTATCTTTTTCAAAAGTGGGCGGGGAAACCCACGCATATGCCTCAACCCTTAGACGGTCATCGTGCTTTCAACAGCTGCATTCCTAATCTCCAGAACTCACCTCTTCATGATGTTACGATACGACACATACAAATCAGACAGCCGATCGGCAGCAACGGGATCATTACGAGCAAGCAAAGTGATGATCTCGTCACGTCGGATAAAAAGGGGCTTTAACCCGCCTTTCTGTGCCTGCGAAAGGGCCGAACCATTCCCTTTATCAGTTTCTGTCCCTAAGGAAGTGAAAAAGCTACTGGCAGCTTGACGGGCTGGCTCATAATCGGCCCGTCGCGCGTCAATGCTGGCCGATGCGAGAGTATTCTGTATTCTGGCTAGGTTGAGTTGGTGGGCAGCATCAGAGAACGCACTGGAACATTCACGAGACTTGACCCACATCGGGACGATGCCCAGTACGAAGCCCACGAGGATCAAGGCAGTAGAATTTATGAGCCGCCGCATCAGCGGTTTACTTTTGACCGCTTTAGGAGACAAAGCTTCACGCATACGCACCTCCTCGCGACGCGTGATAACTTTACGGTCGCGGATGCTCAATTGACTAACACGGTACCTCGGTTTGCACTTCGGGAGGCCGGTTGTCTTTCTGAAAGGAGTGGCCAAACTTGCTGATGGCGTCACGCATGTTTACTCACGATTCCACAGGGTCAAGGGAGACGGAGTCGTCGCAAACCAAGAGACTCAGGAACTTTCGCCGGGCGGTGCGATTTCGGGATGCTATAGGCCCTTTGAGCCGGACAAGGAATTATAAGTGCTGTTCGATGATCTAGCTGACCGCGCTGTAATGATGCTAAAGGCCCTGGGTGCAGCGGTGCTTCGTGCTGTTTCACCGCGAACCTGCGCTCTGGACTACTTCGGTGCAGCTCGTTACCGAAAAGCTTCCACGAGTTCACCGCACACCCACTTGGTTTGGCTCCCCAATCTCGAACGGGGGTTGCTCCAAGTTAATTTGAGACTAGGAAAGGACCCTACCCCGAAGACGCACGATGGCGCATTTTAGCAGAATCGGCCTTTTGCGAACCGAGCGTGGGGGCAATGTCTGACCCCGTGTCAGTTTCGATGCTTCCGTTGAATTTGGCGCCATCAGCGATCACAACGCGTGGGCATTTGATACTAGCCTCGACTGATCCTGACCATCTGATTTCCACCATCTCAGTGGCTGTGATTTTTCCAACTAGGGCGCCGGCGATGATCACGTTTTTTGCATGGATCACCGCGTTGACTTCCCCGTGAGGAGCCACCCAGAGATTATGGCCGCCCAGATCGATCCTTCCTTCCACACACCCATCAACGGTCAGATCTTCTTCAACTCGTATCTCGCCCTTGATAAAAAAAGATTCCTTTATGTTCGCAGTCATCGGCACGTGCATCCAGTTGTCGGACCCACAAGTCGAGCAAACCAGATTCCCAGAAATCAAAAGAGACAATGTACGAGTGGCGTCGCAATCCGCACACAATACGATTCGATCCTCCAGGGACCTCCGTATGCCAGAGCTGGAAGTCATGGTATATACCCCTTCCCGCCTGCCTTGGATTTACTTCCTCGAAGTAGCCTTCATCTCTTTTACTTGTAGTTCGTTTACCACTTGCTTAACGTTGGGGACAGACGCTGCCAAGTGTTCAATCTCATTCCGCCTTTCGATGCTGTTAACATCACCGGTTATGGTGATAACACCATTCTTAGCGGAGTATTTAATGTCACTGCCGAGCTGTCTACCTACCACAAGAGCCTCAAAATTCTTCTCTATCGCAGAATCCAGACTGGAATCGACCTTCTTTGCCTCAGATTCGAAACCAGACGGTCTCACGCCGATTTCGTTAGCGACTACTGATGATCGAGCCATTGATTTCGCAATCTCTTCCGCTTTTTGCTTATCTGCCTCGGTTAGAACGTCTCCCGTAAGTGTGATCACACCTTTGTCTCGATCTTGAGAGACATTGACGCTCTTAAGTCCTGCCTGGTTCAAGGCTTGTTCAACATCACCTTTGACGTTAGCACTCGT
>Ga0180085_1000815_pt1 | contig 10672 bp, 8 predicted proteins | sample EasRiv730_16_10D_FD_123013 | JGI IMG/M metagenome (GOLD analysis project Ga0180085, IMG submission 123013) | Soil microbial communities from meander-bound floodplain in the East River, Colorado, USA - East River metaG ERMLT730_16_10D | ecosystem: Environmental > Terrestrial > Soil > Floodplain ... | reverse complement strand
CATGTTCGCTGATTCGGCTGAAACTCACAGCCAGTGACTTCAGCCTCGTCAGTACCGCTAGATGCTCCAGCCCGGTGTCGGTGATTTTGGTGCCCCGCAGATTCAGACGTTCCAACGCTGTCCAGCCCTTGAGGTGAACCAGACCTTCATCGGTAATGAACTCGGCAAATCCCAAGTCGAGGTCAGCCACACCTGCCAACCCCTTCAGATGCTCCAGGCCGTTGTCGGTGACGTGAGTGTAGGAGAGGTCGAGACGTCGAATTGTTGGAATAGAGTCCAAGCGAGCCAAATCACCGTCAGTGACCCAGCTATGCCGCAAGCTGATGCTGGCAGCCTGCGAAGTCCGGTCGATGGTGACCGTGCCGCCCTGTGTCTGCAGCCAGGAGGTTGCCTCGTTGAGGTCAGCAGCTGCGAGGTTCGAGGCGAGCAATAGGAGACACAGGACACTTGGGGAGACTCTTGTCTGATTTGAACTCATAGCGGCAGCGTAACACAAAAATCTGATCCCTGGCCTAGCGTACTCTTCACCGACACATGACCACGATGGGCTTCGACAATGTGTTTCACGATCGCCAGACCCAGGCCGGTTCCACCTTGCTCGCGCGATCGGGCTTTGTCCACGCGGTAGAAACGTTCAAAAATGCGGGGCAAGTCCGACGACGGAATGCCAATCCCCCGGTCCTTGACGTGGAGCTCAACGCCTGTTCGCTCCGCGTTGAGACGAACTTCCAGTGAAATCTTGCCCTCTTCCGGAGTGAACTTGACAGCGTTGTCCAGCAGGTTGATCAGTACTTGTCGGATTCGGTCTCGGTCTGCTTTGATCGGAGGCAGTCGCGGCTCGATCACCGCCTCGAGCTCCTGACGCTTGGTGAGCCCCAGCGGCCGAAAGCTCTCCAACACTTCGTGGACGAGAGCCGACAAGTCAATCCCTTCAGGCTTGAGCTGAAACGATTCTGACTCCAGCGTCGCCAGCGTCAGCAGGTCCATGGTGAGATCCGAAAGGCGGAGAGCGTGCGACTTGATGATCTCGACAAAGCGACGATTGTTGTTCCTGTCCTCGAGGGCTCCGTCCAGCAGCGTTTCAGCGAAGCCGCGAATCGAAGTCAGGGGTGTGCGCAGCTCATGCGAGACATTGGCGACGAAGTCTTTGCGAATAGCCTCCAGCTCCTTCAGCCGGGTGATGTCGTGCAGCACAGCCACCACTCCGCCTGATGCTGGCCCCGCTTCAGCCAGCGGGACAGCCACGACTTCAAAACTGCGCCGGGTGCCCAGAGCCATTTCCACGGTGGCCGTGGCTTCCTTCTTGTCTGCCAGCACGCGGTCCAGGATTCCTTTCAATTCCGCGTTGCGAACCACCTCAATCAATTTCCTGCCCAGGCTTTCCTTAATGTCGGCTTGCAAGATTCTCCCCAGCACCGGATTCAGCAGAGTGATGCGGCCTTCGCCATCGATCACGAGCACGCCCGCCCGCATTCCTTCCAAAATGGCAGCGACCCGATTTTTCTCTTCGCGCAACGCATCAATGGTTCCTTGCAGTGCATCGGCTGTGGTGTTCAACGACTCGGCCAAACTGCCCAGTTCGTCGGTGGCCACTTCCTTCACCCGGGCGTCGAGATTGCCGCGCGCCACTTTTTCTGAAAACTTCCGAATGCTCTCAATGCGTCCGGTGAGCGAGCGGGTGAACAGATATCCGAGCCCGAGCGCCAGCAGAAAGAGGAAGACCCAGATCAGCAACAGACCTTGCTGCGCCGTGCGGAATCCCTGAGAAATTTCCTGTAAGGGAAGCGCGAGCCGTAGAACCAGTCTGCGATTCCCTTCCGGTTCCAAGCGGTGCGCCAAGTAGAGCTCGTTTTTTTCCACAGTATGGCTGAAGCGAATGCTGACCCCTGTGCCTGTCGTCTGGGCCTCCTGCACTTCCGGTCTTCCCGAGTGGTTATCCATCGTGGCCGGGTTTCCCTGGTTGTCGGCGAGGACCCTGCCGTCCGCAGCAATTACGGTGATTCGAAGCCCAGTCTGACGTCCAAACTCCTCAGCCCAAGGCTGCAGCACAGCCATCGAGTGATCCGCCGGCAAAACTCGGGCCAGGATCTTCACGGCTGTGAACAGGCGCTGTCGCTCAAGTTGAATATAGTTGTCGTGGACCCGATAGGCCATGTAGACGTACGTGGCCACCAACACGGCCAGCAGCAGCACCACGTACGACACCATGATCTTGAGAAACAGGCGGCTCTTCAGGATGGCCATTCGAATTTGTACCCGACGCCGCGGAGTGTGGAAATGCAGTGGGGGAACTGAGGAACCTGCTCAATCTTGGAACGCAGTCTGCGGATGTGAACATCCACGGTTCGGAGATTCACAAAAGACTCGCCTTTCCAGACGCGATCGAGCACTTCGTCGCGAGTGAAGACCCGGTTCGGAGCAGAGGCCAGGAGATAGAAGATCCTGAACTCCAGGGCGCTCAGCACAACGGGCGTCTGGCGAAAGAGGACTTGCCGTTTCTCAAAATCCACCTCCAAATCACCGAACGAAAGCACGGCCTCCGCCGGAGGCGGTGCTTGCGCACGCCGCAGCACCGCCTTGATGCGGGCAGCGAGTTCACGGGGGCTGAAGGGCTTGGAAACATAATCGTCGGCGCCAATCTCGAATCCGATCATCTTGTCGATCTCGTCGGATCGCGCAGTCAGGAAGATGATCGGTATGGCTTCCGTGTTCCGATCAGCCTTCAGCTTCTTGCAGACTTCATTGCCGGTGAGCCCCGGCAGCATCACATCCAGCAGAATCAGATCGGGCCGGTCTCTTCGTGCCGACAACAGGCCGGCAGCCCCGTCGCCACAAGCCTCAACCGCAAAGCCTTCCTGTCCCAGGTTGTATCGCACGAGGTCCTGAATATCCGGGTCGTCTTCAATCAGGAGGATTCTCTTCATGCCGTTGAACAGCGAAAGAATTCGAAGTGGATCAGGTTGGCGTGCGCCGGCGATGCCAGACTCGAAGGAGAACGATTCATCAAGCTCAGCGCGGAAGTCTAACACAACTAACACCTCGCCAAATGGGCTCCAGCAATGCTCACGGAAGCTGTTCTCGGCCCTCAGAACCGGCGCTCGTTGCGGCTCTGCAACGCAGGTTGAAAATTCCTTGTGTCAAATTCGTCCGCTCGTATTGACAATCCATTTTTTTTAACTACAATGCGCTTGCTTCCTGATCAAACTACTGCTGATAGCTTCAGCGCATACTCTTATTCTCCGAAGCCAGTTGTTGGGATTGCCAAACTAAACCGGGATCTGAGATCTCTCTAGCCCAGTGGAGGGGTGGATGCCAAATTCTGAGGGTACAGGCGAAAAAAACTCCGCCAATGTTGCCGTTGATCAATCTCCTGCCGCGCCTGCTCCGCCAGTCAAGCCCGAAAGAACTGGAAAGCTCCCTGGATTGCTGTCCAAGGTTTCTGGAATTTTCAAAGGAGGAGAAGCTGTCGGAACGGTGCCCCGCCGCCGACGCATTGTGACGGCCTGCACTCTGGGTTTCCTGGGAACCAATTTCTTCATGTTCCTCCGCTTTTTCTTTCCGCGGACGTTGTTTGAACCCAAAACTGTCTTCCGGATCGGCTATCCATCTGATTTCGGATTCGGCGTTGATACCAAATTTCAGAAAGACTATCGAATCTGGGTCGTTCGCAATGCCGAGGGACTCTTCGTCATCTACGCGCGCTGCACGCACCTGGGATGCACACCCGATTGGAAGTCGGGCGAAAACAAGTTCAAGTGCCCCTGCCATGGAAGCGGCTACGACAGCGAAGGCGTCAACTTTGAAGGCCCGGCTCCTCGGCCAATGGATCGCGCCAAAGTGGAATTGGACGCCGAAGGGCAGATCATCGTGGATACCAGCGTCCTCTACGACTGGCCCAAGGGAGGCCGCTCGAAGTTCAAAGACCCGGGAGCCTTCTTACCTCTATAACGAACGCATTTAATTTTCCCAAGCCACTAACTGCGCATTCGAATACCGGAGAACTGCGATGCCAGAGGATCTCAAGGACCAGAACGGCAGCAAGAAGGGGCTGACGGCTCTATTGGACGAAGTGAAGAGCGAAGTCAACGTCCTAAAGGAAAAGGGCCTCGAAGACGTGAAGGCACTGCAGGATCCGGAAAAGACGCAGCTCTACAAGTCCATTTTCCGTGTCAAACATGACGAGAAGCCTCGCAGCCGTGCTCTGGGAGTGCTCTCTAACGTCTTTTTGCACCTCCATCCCGCCAAGATCAACCGAGACGCGGTGGCTTACAACTATACCTGGGGAATGGGAGGCATCACGTTCTACCTGTTTGTGGTGCTGACGTTCACTGGAACGCTGCTGATGTTTTATTACCATCCCACCAAAGTTCAGGCGTTTCGCGACATTCTCTATCTTGAGCATGATGTGCCCTTCGGCAAGCTTCTTCGGAATATGCATCGCTGGGCAGCGCACTTGATGATCATCACGGTGTGGCTGCACATGTTTCGCGTGTTCTTGACTGGTTCCTACAAGAAGCCTCGCGAGTTCAATTGGGTCGTCGGCGTCATTCTGATGCTGCTGACCCTGTTGCTTTCCTTCACGGGTTACCTGCTGCCTGATGACCAGCTTGGTTTTTGGGCCGTAACGGTGGGAACCAACATGGCACGAGCAACCCCGCTTCTCGGACATGAAGGGCCGTTTGGCCCGCAGTTGGGAATGACGGCCTACAATGATGTTCGATTCGGGCTGCTCGGAGGGTCCATCGTCGACTCGAATGCCCTGTTGCGAGCATACATCTGGCATTGCATCGCCATTCCATTGATTGCATCCATCTTTATGGTGGTGCACTTCTGGCGCGTGCGCAAAGACGGCGGCATCTCCGGCCCAGCACCGATGATGTTGGCGTCAGAGATCAAAGAGGAAAGAAAGCTCTGACGGAGAATGAACCACAGAGACACAGAGGCACGGAGAGTAAACTGGGTTACCGAACAAGTGATCGGCTGTGCGATTGAGGTCCACAAGCACTTGGGACCGGGGCTTCTAGAGTCGGCGTATGAAGAATGCACTTGCTTCGAGATGACTGAAGAGGGACTGGCAGTGAGACGGCAAGTGCCGCTGCCGGTGATTTACAAGGGAGTCAAGCTCGACTGCGGATATCGAATCGATGCAATAGTCGAAGAGATTGTAATCGTCGAGTTCAAAACTGTGGAGAAACTTTTGCCAGTGCACGAAGCGCAGCTTCTTTCATATCTGAAGTTAATGGGGCTGAAGGTTGGATTGCTAATCAACTTCCATGTTCCAGTTCTGAAAGACGGTTTGAAGAGGCTTATGAACTAAGAACTCTCCGTGCCTCTGTGTCTCTGTGGTTAGCTTCTGGAGGCCTTTTATGGACTGGGCTCAACTTTGGGAAATTGCTTCGGCACCGGACAATGTTCCGATCGTTGCCTTGATTGTGCTGGTGCCGTTCTACTGCTGGTACGGCTTGAAACAGTCGTTTGCCAACGACCAGCTGATTGCGCAGCTCGAAGCCGATCCTCAAATGGCCAAGACGCACCATCGCAAGATCCAGCCCTGGAAGACTGGATGGGACCGGGAAGTTCATGTTTGGCCGTTCCTGCTGAGAATCGAGTTTCTCGCAACGATCATCGTGACGCTCGTCCTGATGGTCTGGTCGATTACGCTGGATGCTCCGCTGGAGGAGCCCTCGAATCCGACTTTGACCATGAATCCATCGAAAGCGCCGTGGTATTTTCTCGGCTTACAGGAGATGCTGGTTTACTTCGATCCGTGGATGGCGGGTGTGGTCCTTCCGTCGCTCATCCTGGTGGGCCTAATGGCGATTCCGTACATGGATGCCAATCCGCTTGGCAACGGATACTACACATTCAAACAGAGAAAGTTTGCGATTCTGGCCTTTTGTTTCGGGTTTCTGGTCTTGTGGTTATCGATGGTAGTGATTGGGACCTTCATTCGCGGTCCGGGCTGGATTTGGTTCTGGCCGGGGCAAACCTGGGATCATAACCGGGTGGTGTTTGAAGCCAACCGCGACTTGCCAGACATCTTCGGCATCACCAGCGCACTAGGTAAGGGGATTTTCGGGGGAATTGTCACACTCAGCTACGCCGCTGTAACGGCGGTTGCGTTTCACAAAGTTCTCACTTGGAACGACTTCAACCGCAAGATCTATCGGCGCATGAGCCTGGTTCAATATCTGACGCTGCAATTCTTTATGGTAACGATGATGTCTCTGCCGGTAAAGATGATTGCCAAGTTGGCGTTCCGCATCAAGTATGTTTGGATAACGCCTTGGTTCAATATCTGACTTGAGCGAATCGGTCGGCCTCGATTATTTTGGGTTCCAATCTCCTTAGTCATTGCGTGCTTCGTCGTTGATCATTTGTCCAAGGAGGCTTGAAGGTGCCAGAGAACACGCTTCCCGTCGAAGAGAAAGATCCGGTTGTAACTCAGTCTCTGAGCGGCCTTCTGCTCGTTTCGTCGCTGCTGCTCGTGCTTTCTCTGGTTTGGGCAGTCTATGACGAGATCTATGGGCAACGCCCGTGGAAGAGCATTCAGAAGCTTTTCGTCCAGCGGTATACGGACTTCTTGAAAAAAGCAAAGCCGAAGCAGGCAACCGCGGAAAAGGCTGTCCGGCAATCGGAGGAGTACAAGAAGATCGAGCAGGAGATTCTTGGGGAAGAGAAAGCGCTCGCTCCAAAATTGAAGGAGATTGATCGGGAAGTAACTGAAGTCATCGCACCGCGTCTCGCAGCACTGACCGATCCCTTTGCCTTGGCACGCAGCGAGATCCAGGCCGTCATCTATCGGGCTGAGGTCGCTTCTTCTCAAAGCACCAAAGACTCGCTAAGCCGGGAAATCGAAAAGCTGAAGAGCCGGCCGGTGTCTCTGACTCTGCCTGCAGGTAACGGGCAGGTAGAAAAGGCAAGCTTGAATTTCCTCCAGCTTGAAGAGGAGTTTAATCGTTTGCAGCAGCGCAAGGCGGAACTGGCGGGACAACGCCGCGAGTTGGTCAAGCCCGCGGGTGAGCTGCGAGCGAAGCTCGACGCAGTCATGAAGGAAAGGCTGACGGGGCTGACTGAAACGCAGGTTGACGGTCTGCTGAACAAGATGCGCACGTTCAATGTGGATATCAAGCAGATCCACGTAAAGTCGGTGGATTTGGTGGATCGTTGCGAATCGTGCCATTTGGGAATTCGCGAACCGCTCACGCTGACCAAAGCGGATATGGGCGGCGAGGGAGCGTTCACAAGCCATCCCACCAAATCGCTCCTGCAGGTTCATGACCCGGAGCGCTTTGGTTGCACCCCCTGCCATAACGGCAACGGGACGGCGACCACCAGTGTGCAGAAAGCGCATGGACGCTACAAACACTGGTTATGGCCGATGTACGACAAAGAGAATATGCAGGCAGGATGCCATCAGTGTCATGCCTCGGACTTGGTTCTCGACCACGCCCCTGTGCTGAATACAGGCAAGGAAATTTTCCGCGGCAAAGGCTGCATGGGCTGCCACCGGCTTGAGGGCTTCGACGCCGAAGCAGAGGCTCTGACAAACAATCGACAAACCATTCGCAAGCTGGAAGGCGACCGCAAAGAGCTCGAGAAAAACATCGAGCAAAGTGGAAAAGATGCCGATGCCGCCGCAGACAATAAGGAAGCGCAACGCCTCTACGCGCAGGCAGACGCTTTCCGGCAGACAATCAGCAACATCGACAATCAGATGGAGCAACTCGACGTTCAGTCCAAGAGCCTGTTGCGCGAACAGAAAAAGGTCGGCCCAAGCCTGAAGGAAGTCCGCGTCAAAATGAGGAAGGAGTGGATTCCGGTTTGGCTTGAGAATCCCCATGCCTACCGGCCCACAACCAAAATGCCTGCGTTCCGATTGGACAAGGAACAACGCGAGGCAATTGCAGCCTACATCTGGCAGGCGGGAGTTCAAGGGCAGTTGCCGGTCCAGAAGGCCGGAAATGTGGCGAATGGCAAGGAGTTGTTCGAAACTCGTGGATGCCTTGGCTGCCATTCAGTCGGAGAGGGCAGCAGTTTTTTGGGCGGAACCTTTGCGGCGAATCTGTCCCGAGTCGGAGAAAAAGATCACTACGATTACCTGGTCCGATGGATCCGCAATCCCCGCGAGCGGACTAGGCCTTTCTGTCCGCACGAGAAGCGCGACCTTGGTCCCGAAGACTATGCGAAGAAGGGCCTCCCTTTTGTCTTCGACCTGGACCACACGTCTTGCCCGAACGACGGCCACGAACTTCAAGTTCAGCAGATGACGGTGATGCCGAACCTGCGTTTATCCGTACAAGAAGCGCAGGACATCGCCAGCTACCTGATCACGCTGAAGAAGCCGGACGCTTCCTATCCAGCGGCGAACTATCTGGATGATCAGCAGCAGAAACAAAAAGGGCTTGCCTTGGTGAAGCACTTTGGCTGTGCGGGCTGCCACGAGATCGCGGGTTTGGAAGAAGAAGGACGGATTGGAACGGAATTAACCAAGGAAGGAAGCCAGCCGATTGAACGCCTCGATTTCGCCCTTTTGACCCACGATGCCAAACATGAAGGGTGGTATACTCACAAAGGATTTTTCGAGCACAAGCTTGAAGATCCAGCCGTTTACGATAAGGGCAAGGTCAAGAATCCTTTGGAAAAACTTCGGATGCCGAATTTCCGGCTGAAGAAGGAGGATATTACCGCCGTCACAACCTTCTTGCTGGGAAGCGTGGATTCCACTCTGCCTCCGCACTACTTCTACAATCCGAAGGATCAGCGCAAGGACATCCGGGAAGGCTGGTGGCTGGTTAACAAGTACAACTGTATGGGTTGCCACCAAGTCCGGATTGGGCAGAAGTCGGTCCTTTCTGGGTTGGCTCGCTATCAAGACCCCGACTGGAAGGAGCAGCTGCCTCCAACGCTGATTGGGGAGGGTGCCCGCGTTGATCCGAATTGGCTGGCGCGTTTCCTGGAGAACCCGTCCATGAGCGGCTCTGATGTGAACCGCAATGGGGTTCGCGCTTACCTGAAAGTTCGGATGCCCACGTTCAGCTTCTCCGACGGCGAAATCCGCAAGATTGTCCGTTTCTTCGAAGCGCTTTCGGCGCAGGCGCAGCCGTATATGCCGACCAAGCTTGAGCCGTTGACCGACAAAGAACGCGACATGGCGCGTGGGTTGTTCACTTCTACTGCAGCTCCTTGTCTGAAGTGTCATGCGACTGGGGATCCGCACCATGATCGCAATGCGACAGCTCCTAATTTCCTTCTCGCCAAGGAACGGTTGAAGCCCGGCTGGACGGCACGCTGGATGACCGATCCAGCTATGATGGCCCCGGGAACATCCATGCCATCTGGACTGTTCCGTCGCGAGGGCGATCGCTGGGTATTCGCTGGGCCAGTGCCGGCGACCTTCAGCGGATATCAGAAGGACCACGCTGAACTGTTGGTGCGTTATATGTTCCAGTTTACGCCCGAAGAACAGCGCCGGCTCGGTAGCGGCGGGGCAGGATCGCCCGCAAAGGTGGCGATGAGATAAGTAGGGGCGCACCGGCGTGTGCGCCCTCGTACCGGTTGGAAACGAACCTTGTTCGGTGGGAAGCGCGAGAGGGCAGACACATGGGTCTGCCCCTACACAGATCAATCCTTATAGAAAGGTTGCGAAAAATGAAAAGACGAATTGCACTCTGGTTAGCAACATCTTCGCTCACTCTGCTTCTGGTTGCCTGCGGGGGCGGAGAAAAGAAACCGGGTGAAACGGCAGAATCTAAGCCGGCTGAATCGGCAACTCCTGCCGGACCGGTCACCACGGTAGACCCGGCCACCGCCGCCACCATCACGGGGAAGGTTTCGTTTGAAGGTGAGAAGCCGAAACCGCGACAGATCCGGATGGACGCCGAAGCCTCTTGTGCCTCCCTGCACAAGGAACAGGTTTTCGCAGAAGAAGTCGTCGTGAACGACAACAAGACGCTTCAATACGTCTTTGTTTATGTTAAGGAAGGCTTGGGAGACAAGACCTTCGCTGCACCGACCGAACAGGTGATGCTCGACCAGAAGGGCTGTCTTTATACGCCACACATGGTGGCAGTGCAAGTCGGACAGACGCTGAAGATTCACAACAGCGATCCCACGACGCATAACATTCACCCGGTGCCCGCCAACAATCGGGAATGGAACACGTCCATGTCGCCCGGTGGATCTCCGTTGGAACGGACCTTCGCGCGCGAGGAAGTGATGATACCGGTGAAGTGCAACGTGCATCCCTGGATGAAGAGCTACATTGGTGTCTTGAAGCACCCGTTCTTTGCAGTTACCGGCAAGGACGGAGCGTTCGAGATCAAGGGACTGCCACCAGGTGAGTATACGATCGAAGCATGGCATGAAAAGCTTGGAGCTTCGACCCAGAAAGTTACGGTCGCTGCGAAGGATTCGAAAGCGGTTGACTTCACTTTGAAAGCGACTTCGTAGCTGAAATTGAATTAGGGGTGGGCTGAAGTCAGGCCACCTCAGGGTTACTGGGCTGGGCCTCACTCATTTCTCTCTTAATGCAACCGAAAGTTCATCCTTTGCCAGTTCGAAACCGAGCACTCCACGGGTTTGCGGTGTTCACGGCGTGCTGCACGTTTCTTCTGATCATCGCCGGAGCTCTGGTTACCGGGAACGATGCCGGTCTGGCCGTTCCAGACTG
>Ga0180085_1000813_pt1 | contig 10680 bp, 13 predicted proteins | sample EasRiv730_16_10D_FD_123013 | JGI IMG/M metagenome (GOLD analysis project Ga0180085, IMG submission 123013) | Soil microbial communities from meander-bound floodplain in the East River, Colorado, USA - East River metaG ERMLT730_16_10D | ecosystem: Environmental > Terrestrial > Soil > Floodplain ... | reverse complement strand
CAACGGCGTGCTGCTCGACCGGGCAAAGCTCGAAGCCCAGAGCCACGAGCTCGGCAAAGAGATATTACAAATAGAACAACAAGCGTATTCCGCTGCTGGCCAACCATTCAACCTCGGCTCGCCGAAGCAGATCCAGGAGATCCTGTTCGACCGGCTGAAGCTGCCGGTGAAGAAGAAGACGCCGTCGGGCCAGCCGTCGACCGACGAGGACTCGCTCGCCGAGCTCGCGCTCGACCATCCGCTCCCGCGGCTGATCCTCGAGCACCGCACCCTCTCGAAGCTCAAATCGACTTACACCGACAAGCTGCCGAAGAGCATCAACGAGAAGACCGGCCGCGTGCACACCACCTATTCGCAGACCACAGCGGTCACCGGAAGGCTCTCCTCAAACGAGCCCAACCTGCAGAACATCCCGATCCGCACCCCGGCCGGGCGGCGCATCCGCGAGTGCTTCATCGCGCCGCCGAGCTCGAAGATCCTCTCGGCGGACTACTCGCAGATCGAGCTGCGCATCATGGCGCACCTCTCGGGCGACGAGAACCTGCGCCGCGCCTTCGCCGAGGGCGAGGACGTGCACCGAGCCACCGCCGCCGAGGTCTTTGGCTTGCCCTTATCCCAAGTGGATTCCGATCAGCGCCGCGTGGCCAAAGTGATCAACTTCGGCCTGATCTACGGCATGTCGTCCTTCGGCGTGGCGCAGAACCTCGGCATCGACCGCGGCACCGCGCAGACCTACGTCGATCGCTACTTCGCCCGCTTTCCCGGCGCGAAGCGCTACATGGACCAGACGCGCGCCCGCGCCCGCGAGCTCGGCTACGTCGAGACCGTCTTCGGCCGGCGGCTCTGGCTGCCCGAGCTCAAAAGCGGCGCCCCGGTGCGGCGCCAGGCGGCCGAGCGCGCCGCGATCAATGCGCCGATGCAGGGCACCGCGGCGGACCTCATCAAGCTCGCGATGATTGCGGTGCAAGATTTCCTGGAAAAGCAGAAGTTGAAGGCTATGCTGATCATGCAGGTGCACGACGAGCTCGTCTTCGAAGTCCCCGTGGCCGAGCTCGAAACCGTGAAAGTCAAAGTCCCGCATCTCATGCAGTCCGTCGCGAAGCTCGATGTGCCGCTCGTGGTCGAGGTCGGCGTCGGCGACAATTGGGACAAGGCTCACTGACTTTGCCGAGCGGGGGTTAGGCCGCAGCCGTCGCTAGCAGTACAGGCCAGTCCTGAATTTCAGGTCATGCCACCGCGCATCTGCTGGTTCGCGGCACACGCGCAAACCGTCGCTAAAGCGCGCCGAACACCTTGCGCAGAATGGCGCTGCCGGTGCCGATCGGGTCTTTGCGGATCTTCTTCTCTTCCTCGCCGAGCATGAAGTAGAGGCCGTCGAGCGCCTTGCGCGTGACGTACTCGTCGAGGTCCGCGTGCTCGGCCTTGACGAGCCCCAGCGCGGCTGCGGGTTGCGCGAATTCCTTGTATCTCTGAGCGACGCCGACCTTTTCGGTCGCTCTCATCACGATCGGAAGGAAGCGCGCATGCAGCGTCTTGTCGGTCGTGCGGCGGAAGTACTCGGTGGCCGCGGTGTCGCCGCCGGTCAGGATCGCTTTCGCGTCCTTCGCCGTCATCTTCTTCACCGAGTCGACCAGCAGCTTGCGCGCCTCGGGCACCGCGGCCTCGGCGGCGCGGTTCATCGCGACGACAAGCTCGTCCACCTCGTTTCCGAAGCCAAGCCGTCGCGCGAGTCTTTCGGTGCGCTCCAGCGATTGGGGTATCGGGATCTTGACCTGCGGGTTGCCGAGAAAGCCGTCGGCGCGCCCGAGCGTCGCGACGGCGGTTTGCGCCCCGCGCTCGAGGGCCGCTTTCAGCCCGGCGAGCGCGTCGCGCTGCGTCAGACGGTCCAACTGGCCTAGAGCCGGACCGGCGAACGTCACGACGAGCGCTGCGAAAATCGCGGTTCTCATGAGCGCAAAGATTATCGTCGGCATGGTGGCCTTTGCCGCGGGCATAGTTGTCCTTGCGGCGACTGCAGCGGTTTCGAATCTCACGCTTCTCAAGCCGGCGCCCGAGGTGCACTTCACCGCACTTTCGGGCGAGGCGTTCTCTACTTCCGAGCTGCGCGGCAAGGTGGTGCTGGTGAACTTCTGGGCGACGTACTGCGCGAGCTGCGTGCAGGAGATGCCCAAGATCGTCGACACCTACAAGAAGTTCGCGCCGCGCGGCTACGACACGATCGCGGTGGCGGTGCGCCACGACAACCCGCACCGCGTCGCGCAATTCGCCGCGAGCCGCGCGCTGCCCTTCAAGGTCGCGCTCGACAGCTCGGGCGCGCTCGCCAAGGAGTTCGGCAACGTGCGCATCACGCCCACGAGCTTCCTCATCGACAAGCGGGGCCGGGTGCTGCGGCGCTACGTCGGCGAGCCGAACTGGGCCGAGCTCCACGAGCTCGTGGAACGAGCCCTCAGCTCCTAGATTCCGGCCTGGTGGGCCTGCTGGTCAGCGTGGTAAGAGGAGCGCACCAGCGCGCCTATGGCGGCATGGCGGAAGCCTAGCTCGCGGGCTTCGCTCTCATAGCGCTCGAAGATGGCCGGTTCAACATATCTTTCGACCGACAAATGATGCGGCGAAGGTTGCAAGTATTGCCCGATCGTCAGCATCTCGACGTGGTGCGCCCGCAGGTCGCGCATGACGGCGAGAATCTCGTCGTCGGTCTCGCCCAGCCCCACCATCAGGCCTGACTTGGTCGGCACGGCGGGGTGCCGCTCCTTGAAGTCCTTCAGCAGCCGCAGCGAGTGCGCGTAATCGCCGCCGGGGCGTGCCTTGCGGTAGAGCCGCGGCACGGTCTCCAGATTGTGGTTCATCACGTCCGGCGGCGCGGCATCGAGAATCTCGAGCGCACGCTCCAGCCGTCCGCGGAAATCCGGTACCAGGACTTCGATCGTCGTCTGCGGCGAATGCCTTCTGACCGCTGAAATGCAGTCGACGAAATGCTGCGCGCCGCCGTCGCGGAGATCGTCGCGATCGACGCTCGTGATGACCACGTACTTCAGCTTGAGAAGCGCGATGGTCTCGGCGAGATTACGAGGTTCCTCGACGTCTGGCGCGAGCGGCCGGCCATGCGCGACGTCGCAGAAGGGACAGCGGCGGGTGCAGATGTCGCCCAGGATCATGAAGGTCGCCGTGCCCTTGCCGAAGCACTCGGCGATGTTCGGGCAGGACGCCTCTTCGCACACCGTGTGCAGCTTCTGCTCGCGCAGGATGCGCTTGATGTCGTAGAAGCGCGAGTTCGGGCTCGCCGCGCGCACCCGGATCCACGCCGGCTTCGGCAGCGGTGCGCGCGGCACGATGCGGATCGTCTTGCGCGCGCCTTTTTCCTTTACGCCGGCTTCACGCATCCAGGCTTCTCACGAGGAGATCGGCAAGACGCCCTGCGGTGGCGTCGGCAGTGTCCTTGAACCCCAGGTCCTTCATCTGCGTGACGCGAAGGCCCGGATAGCCGCACGGATCGATCGCCGCGAACGGGGACAGGTCCATAGCGACGTTGAGCGCGAGGCCGTGGTAGGCGCGGCCGCGGACGACGCGGATGCCGAGCGCGGCGATCTTGGCGCCGTCGACGTAGACACCTGGGGCACCCGGCGTGCGCCCCGCGTCGAGGGGATGAAGGAGATCTATGACCGCCTGCTCGAGGAGCCATACGAAGCGCTTCACTTTGATCGAGCGGCGCGCGAGATCGACCAGCGTGTAAATAACGACCTGCCCGGGCCCGTGGTAGGTGATATCGCCGCCGCGATCGGTTTTCAGGACCGGGATGGCCCCGGGTACGGCCTGTGGAGAAACCCCCTGCCCGACCGTATAAACCGGAGGATGCTCGAGGAGCCAGAACTCGTCCGGCGTGGATTCGTTGCGCGCTCGCGTGAACGCGCGCATCGCTTCCCAGGTAAACGAATACTCGACGCGGCCGAGCCGCTTGATGACGATATCTTCGACGAGGGTCATAGGACCATCACCACGTCGGGATGGTCGCACAGCTCCTGGTAGAGCGCGTCGAGCTGCTCGCGCGAGGTGGCGCGCACCACGCAGGTGACGCTCAGGTACCTGCCCTGCCGGCTCGGCCGCATCTCGACCGTGGCGGCGTCGAAGTCCGGCGCGTGCTTGCGCACGACGCCGGTCACCGCCTGGACGAAGCGCGGCTGCTTGCGGCCCATCACCTTGATCGGAAAGTCGCAGGGAAACGCTAAAGGCGAGCCATCGGCCACGACCGGCATGGCGAGGGTCCTTTCAGGCTGATACGGCCTCGCGCTTGCCGGCGCGCATCACCTTCTGCTTGAACTCCTGGTAGAGCTGGTACATGCGCCGGAACACCGGCCCCGGCCGCCCGTCGCCGACGCGCTTGCCGTCCAGCTCGACGATGGCGAGCACTTCCTTCGACGAGGACGTGACCCAGATCTCGTCGGCGGCGCGCACTTCGGCTTCGGTGAGGTCCTTGAACTCCAGCGGCAAGCCGTTGGCGCGTGCGAGCTCCACCACCACGTCGTAGGTGATGCCCGGCAGGATGAGGTTGGTCTTCGGCGGCGACTGCATCACGCCGCCCTTCACGATGAACACGTTCGACGCCGAAGCCTCGGTGAGTCTTCCATCGCGGAACAGGATCGTCTCGGCCGCGCCCGCCTCGGCCGAGAGCTGGCGCAGCAGGCAATTGCCGATGAGCGAGATCGACTTGATGTCGCAGCGCAGCCAGCGGTTGTCCGGCGCGCTCACGGCCGCGGCGCCCTTCTCGACCTGCGCCTGCGGCGGGTTGGTGAGCGGGTTCGACATCATGAACACCGTGGGCTCGAGGTTCTGCGGGAAGGCGTGGTCGCGCTTCGCCACGCCGCGCGTGACCTGGAAGTAGACCCCCTGGTCGTCGAACGGCTGCGCGTCGATCAGCGGGTAGATATGCGAGCGCCACTGCGCGCGCGAGTAGGGATTGCGGATCTTCGCCTCGCCGAGGCTGCGCTCGAGCCGCGCGAGGTGCTCCTCGAGCCGGAACGGCACGCGCGAATACACCGGCACGAGCTCGTACACGCCGTCGCCGAAGATGAAACCGCGGTCGAGCACCGAGACGGTGGCGTGCTCGATGGGAAGCAATTTCCCGTTGAGGAAAACGGTCATTTCAGCCATAGCCGCAGTGTATCCCAGGTGCGGCCGAAGAACCCCGCGGCGGCCACGGGCTCGAGGGTGATCAGCGGATATTCGCCGTGCGCCTTGCCGTCGTGGGTGACGCGCACCAGACCGACCTCCTGTCCCTTGCCGAGCGGCGCGACCAGCGGTTGCTGCGACACGAGCTCGGCCTTCAGCCTGTCGGCCTCGCCCTTGGGCACGGTGACGAAGAGATCGGCTCCGACGCCGACTCTCACGTTGCGCGCCGCGCCTTTCCACACGTCGAGCGATCGCACCGGAGTGCCGGCGCCGTAGAGCTTCACGCTGTCGAAGAACTGGTATCCCCAGTTGAGGAGCTTGAGCGACTCCTGCGCGCGCGTCGCTTCCGAAGTGGAACCGAGCAGGACGGAGAGCAGGCGCCGGCCGCTGCGGCGCGAGGAAGCGATCAGGCAGTAGCCCGCGGCCTCGGTGTTGCCGGTCTTGACGCCGTCGACGCTCGGGTCGATCCACAGAAGCCGGTTGCGATTCGGCTGCGTGATGCCGTTGTAGCGGTACTCCTTCTGCGAGTAGTACTGCGCATACTCGTTCGGAAAATCGCGGATCAGCGCCGCGGCGAGGAGATACAGGTCCTGCGCCGTGCTGTAGTGCTGCGCGTCCGGAAGCCCGGAGGCGTTCATGAACTTCGTGTTCTTCATGCCGAGGCGCGCCGCCTCGCGGTTCATCATCTGCACGAACACTTCCTCGTTCCCCGCCGCCGCCTCGGCGAGCGCGATGCAGGCGTCGTTGCCCGACAGCACCACCACGCCGCGGATCAGCTCGTCCACGGTCACGGGCCTGCGCGGCTCGATGAACATGCGCGACCCGGGCGCTTTCCACGCGCGCGTCGAGACGTTCACCTGCTGGTCGATGCCGAGCTTGCGGTCGCGCAACGCGGCGAACACGACGTACGCCGTCATCAGCTTGGTGAGCGACGCGGGCTCGAAACGCTCGTCGGCCCTCTGCGCCGCGATCACCCGGCCGCTCGACAGGTCACCGATCATCCACGCCTTGCCGATGACCGACGGCGGCTGCGGCGCAGCGGCCTTTGCGACGAAAGAAACAAGGAAAAGGACTACGACGAGTGAACTTCTCATCTGGCGTGCCGAAAAGCGGCGAATTATAAGCCCGCGGTTCTGCCGGGGACTATCGCTTCGAGCTCGACCTGCGCCTGGCCGGCCTGGATGAAGCCGAGCTTGTGCGCGGCGACATAGGACAGGTCGATGACGCGCGCGGAGTGGAACGGCCCGCGGTCGTTGACGCGCACGACGACGCTCCTGCCGTTCGCCACGCTGGTGACGCGCACGTAGCTCGGGATCGGCAGGGTCGGGTGCGCGGCGGTCATGGCGTACATGTCGTAGATCTCGCCGCTCGAAGTCTTCTGGCCGTGGTAGCGCTTGCCGTACCAGCTCGCCATTCCGCGCTGGCGGAAGGGCTGCAGCGAAGTCATCGGCACGTAATCCTTGCCGAGCGCCTTGTACGGGCGGTTGGCGAACTTGTGCAGCGGCTCGGCGCGCGGCACGGCGTCGGCGATGCGGTCCAGGTTGGCCGGCGGCCTCTCGTGCGGCCCGTCGTCCTTGTAATACCCCCCGGATTTCGGCGTCGAGCCGCATCCGGCAAGCACCAGAACAAAAAACAGAGGAAATGCTCTGTTCATTGTTCGTACACCACGTTGCCCGCGACAATCGTGGTGCGCACTCTTCCTGCGAGCTCGTAGCCGAGGAACGGCGTGTTCTTGCCCTGGCTCTTCAGCATCTCGGGCGCGACGTTCACCGATGCTGCGGGGTCGAATACCACCACATCCGCGGGCGCGCCGGCGGCGAGCCTGCCGGAGGCGACGCCGAGGATGCGCGCCGGCTCCGAGGTGATGCGCGCGAGCGTGGCGGGCAGGCCGAGCTTGTTCGCCTGCCCCCATTTCAGGGTCAGCGGCAGAAGGAGCTCCAGCCCGGTCGCTCCCGGCTCGGCCTGGGCGAAGGGAAGGTGCTTGCCGTCCTCGTCCACCGGCGTGTGATCGGAGCACACGCAGTCGACGGTGCCGTCGGCGAGGCCGCGCGACAGCGCATCGCGATCGCGCTGGCTGCGCAGCGGCGGCTCGAGGCGGCAGTGCGAATCGAAGTAGCCGAGGTCCATGTCGCAGAGGTGGACATGATGAATGGCGACGTCGCAGCTTACCGGCAGGCCCTCCTGCTTCGCCCGGCGCATGAGCTCGACGCCGCCCGCCGTGGAGAGGCGACAGACGTGAACCCGTGCACGCGTGGCGCGCACGAGCTCGAGCAGGGTGGCGAGGGCGATGGTCTCGGCGAACGGCGGAATGCCCGGCAGGCCCAGGCGGGTCGCAACCTCGCCGTCGTGCGCGACGCCCCCCTTGGCGAGCCAGGCGTCCTCGGCGCGCAGCCACACCGGGTAGCCGAAGGTGGCCGCGTACTGCAGCGCCCGCCACAGCACCTGGGTATCGGCGAGCGGCGCATTGGCCTGCGAGAACGCGACGCAGCCCGCGTCGGCGAGCAGCCCCATCTCGGTGAGTACCTGGCCTTCGAGCTTCACCGTGAGCGCGCCCACCGGATAGACCCGCGCGCGCGAGAGCGCCTTGGCGCGCCGGCGCAGCATGTCGACGAGGCCCGGCTCGTCGAGCGGAGGGTCGGTGTCCGGCGGACAGGCGAGACTGGTGACGCCGCCGGCGAGCGCCGCTTCCATTTCCGATTCCAGCGTCGCCTTGTATTCGTAGCCCGGCTCACGCAGCCGTGCCGAGAGGTCGATGAAGCCCGGCGCGACAACCAGGCCTTTCGCGTCGATCACGCGATCCGCCTTCCCCGTCTCCGCGGAGATCTTGCCGTCTGCGATGAAAACATCTCCCGCCCCGTCCTTGCCGCTCGCAGGGTCGACGACGCGCCCGTTCCTGATATGGAGGCGCATCAGTTGCCCGCCACGATGCTCATGACCGCCATGCGCACCGCGATGCCGAAAGTGACCTGCGGCAGGATGACCGAGTGCGGGCCGTCGGCCACGGTCGAATCGATCTCCACGCCGCGGTTCATCGGCCCGGGGTGCATCACGATCGCGTCGCGACGCGCGACGGCGAGCTTGTCGGCGCTCAGCCCGTAGTGCTTGAAGTACTCCTGCGCGGAGGGCAGCAGGGCGCCGCGCATGCGCTCGTTCTGGAGGCGCAGCATCACCACCACGTCGCAGTCCTTGAGTCCCTGGCGCATGTCGTGGAACACGCGTACGCCGAGCGCCTCGACGCCCGCCGGCAGCAGCGTCTGCGGCGCGATCACCCGCACCTCGGGCACGCCGAGCGTGGTGAGGCCGTGGATGAGCGAGCGCGCCACGCGCGAGTGCAGGATGTCGCCGACGATCGCGACCGTGAGGCGCGAGAAGTCCTTCTTGTAGTGACGGATGGTGAACAAGTCGAGCAGGCCCTGCGTCGGGTGCGCGTGGCGCCCGTCGCCGGCGTTGATCACGTGCTCGTGCGGCTTGACGTGGCGCGCGATCAGGAACGGCGCGCCCGAGGCCTCGTGGCGCACGATGAAGATGTCGGCCTGCATCGCCGACAGGTTGGCCACGGTGTCGAGCAGCGATTCGCCCTTGGTCTGCGACGACACGGTGATGTTGAGGTTGATGACGTCGGCGGAAAGGCGCTTGGCCGCGATTTCGAACGTGGTGCGCGTGCGCGTCGAGGGCTCGAAGAAGAGATTGAATACGCTCTTGCCGCGCAGCAGCGGCACCTTCTTCACCTCGCGCTCGGTGACGCCGACGAAGGATTCCGCGGTGTCGAGGATCTGCAGCAGGATGTCGCGCGGCAAGCCCTCGATGGAAAGGAGATGCTGCAGCTCGCCCTTGGCATTGAGCTGCGGGCTACGCTGCACGTTGAGGCTCCAGGACGAGAGCGAGCTTGCCGCCCTCCTCCCGCTTCAGGCGCAGCCGCATTCCCGCAGGCACGTCGACGCGCGCACCGACATGCTGTGCGCAGATCGGAAGCTGGCGCCCGCCGCGGTCCGCGAGCACGACGAGCGAGATGCTCGCAGGGCGGCCCCAGTCGAACAGTTCGTTCATCGCCGCGCGCACGGTGCGGCCGGTGTAGAGGACGTCGTCGACCAGAAGGAGATCCCTGCCGCTGACGTCGAACGGGATCTTGGTGCGCTTGGGATCGTGGTGCAGCCCCTGCGCGTGATAGTCATCGCGGTAGAACGCGATGTCCATGAGGCCGAGCGGCTCGCGCAGCGCGAGCAATGCATGCAACCGTTCGGCGAGCCACGCGCCGCCCGTGTAGAGGCCGATCATCGCAGTGGTGGATTTCACCAGCGGGCGCAATTCCCCCGCCAGCTTTTCGCAAAGCGCGTCGGCCTCAGGCAGCTTCGTCAAAATACTGCTCCAGGATGAGCTGCGCCGCGACCGAATCGATCGCCTTCCTCTTCACGCCGCGCAGTCGGTGTTCGGCTTCGACCGAAGTGTATCGCTCGTCGACTCGCGCCACCGGCAGCTTGAAGCGGCGCTCCAGCCGCCGCGCGAAATCCTCCGCCTGGCGCGTCATCGCGTGCGGCTCGCCTTTGGCCGACGTTGGCAGGCCCACGACCAGGCTCGCCGGTTTCCATTCCTCCACCAATTTTTGGATTTGTGAAAAATCAGAAACCGCCGGCAGCGGGTGCGCGGTGCCGAGCTCGGGCTCGCCGACCGCCACGCCAATGCGCTTTAAACCGAAGTCAAATGCGAGGACGGTGCCTCGCTCAGGCATGTCCCGCCGCGTCCTGCAGCCTCGCGTAGTCGAGGCCGAGGAGTTCCATCGCCGCCGGCAGGCGCTCTTCGGCCGGGGTCTCGAAGATGATGCCGTCGCGCGCTTCCACCGTGAGCCAGGCGTTCTGCGACAGCTCGTGCTCGAGCTGGCCGGGCGACCAGCCGGCGTAGCCGAGCGTCACCAGCATGCGCGCCGGGCCCTCGCCGCGCCCCACGGCCTCGAGGATGTCCTTCGACGTGGTGAGGCCGATCACGTCGCGCACGCGCAGCGTTGATTGCCAGTTGCCCGCCGGCGCGTGCAGCACGAAGCCGCGGTCGGTCTGCACCGGGCCACCGAAGTAGATCGGCGCGTCCTTGCGGCCGGCGTCGCGCAGCGTGAGCGACAGGCGCTCGAACAGCGTCTGCAGCGTCATGTCGATCGGCCGGTTGACGACCAGGCCGAGCGCGCCCTGGTCGTTGTGCTCGCAGATGTAGGTGAGCGTCTTGGAGAAATACGGATCGGCCATGTTGGGCATGGCGATCAGGAAGTGATGCGTCAGGTTGATCGAGGACATCCGCCCACCCCGTATTTTACTGGAATGGGGTTAGAGCCGCTGCGGCGGGGAAAGTTTGCGGCGGGTAATCCCTATATCTCCACCAGCTCGAAATCTTCCTAGCGCGCGCCGCATTCCGGGCAGGTCCAATTCATCGGCACGTCCTCCCAGCGGGTGCCCGGCGCGATACCCTCGTCGGGCAGCCCCGCGGCCTCGTCGTAGACGAAGCCGCAGATCAGGCACATCCACGTCTTGAACT
>Ga0180085_1000812_pt1 | contig 10684 bp, 9 predicted proteins | sample EasRiv730_16_10D_FD_123013 | JGI IMG/M metagenome (GOLD analysis project Ga0180085, IMG submission 123013) | Soil microbial communities from meander-bound floodplain in the East River, Colorado, USA - East River metaG ERMLT730_16_10D | ecosystem: Environmental > Terrestrial > Soil > Floodplain ... | reverse complement strand
GGTGTGCAGCGCCACGTTCACCCCGGGCGCGAGGCGCGCATCCGCTCGGCCGATCAGTCGACGCTCGAGGGCGAACGACGCGATGACCGTGGGTCGGTACAGGGTGCGATCGGCGCCCTCGACGCCCTGCCAGTAGTTCGTCGAGACGATCTCGGCCAGATCGCCGCGCTCGACGATCGGGTTGGCCTCGACGGCCAGCCGGTCGTCCTGGATGTAGGCGCTGCGCGCGAGCGGCCCGTGCGCGAGCGGGACGAGCAGCAGGATCAGGGCCAGGAACGCACCGACCACCGCGCGGTCGGAACCGACGACGGGTCGCACGTCAGCGCTGCGCGGCGAGGCTCTCGAGATAGTCCGGCCCGACGAGGACCTCGCGCGGCTTGCTGCCCTCGCCCGGGCTGACCACGCCTTCGCGCTCCATCATGTCGACGATCCGCGCCGCACGGGCGTAGCCCAGCTGCAGCCGACGCTGGATCAGCGTGATCGAGCACTTGCCCTCGCTCACGACGACCCGCACGGCGTCGAAGAACATCTCGTCCCGCTCCTCGTCGAGCGTGCCGACTCGCGTTTCCTGACCCTCTTCCAGGATCGTCGGATCGTAGACCGGGGCGGCGGTCTTCTTGAGGAAGGCGGTGATGCGGTGGATCTCGGGCTCGGTGATGTAGCCGCTGTGCAGTCGCTGCACGCGGGCCGATCCGGTGGGCAGGAACAGCATGTCCCCGCGGCCGAGCAGGCGCTCGGCGCCCTGTTGATCGATGATCGTGCGCGAGTCGACGCGTTGCGAGACGCGGAACGCGATGCGCGAGGGGAAATTGGCCTTGATCGTGCCCGTGATCACGTCCACCGACGGGCGCTGCGTGGCCAGGATCAGGTGGATCCCGACGGCGCGCGCCATCTGCGCCAAGCGCATGATCGACTCTTCCACGTCGGCGGAGGAGACCATCATCAGGTCCGCCATCTCGTCGATCACGATCACGATGTAGGGCATGTGCTGGAGCGGGACCGGCTCCCCGCCGCGGCCGTCGTCCATCGTGCGGCCCGGCTCGTCGGCCAAGAGCGCGTTGAACTGCGCGATGTTGCGCACGCCGACCGCGGCGAGCTTGCGGTAACGCGCCTCCATCTCGCGCACGGCCCACTGCAGGGCCGCCGAGGCGTGCTTGGGCTCGGTCACCACGGGTACGAGCAGGTGCGGGATCTCGGCATAGATGCCGAGCTCGATCATCTTCGTGTCGATCATGATGAAGCGCAGGTCCTCGGGCGTCGCGGCGAAGAGCAGGCTGACGATCATCCCGTTCAGCGCGACGGACTTGCCCGCACCGGTCGCGCCGGCGATCAGCAGGTGCGGCATGCGGTCCAGCTCGGCGATCTGCACCTCGCCGTGGATGTCCTTGCCCAGGGCCAGCTTGAGCTTCGAGCGCGAGGCGCGGTAGCGCTCGGAGTCGATCAGCTCGCGCGGAAAGATCGTCTCCTGCCGGCGGTTCGGCACCTCGATGCCGACCGTCGAGCGACCGGGCAGCCGGTCGATTCGCACCGACTCGGCCTTCAGCGCCAGGCCCAGGTCGTCGTGCATGCCGGTCAGCTTGGAGTACTTGACCCCGGCATCGGGCTTGAACTCGAACGTGGTCACGACCGGTCCGGGGTGAATCGCGACCACGCTTCCCGAGAGGTCGAACTCGCGGAACTTGTCGGTCATCAGGCGCGCGCGCTCGAGGAGCTCCTTCTCCTCCTCGCGGTCCTGGGGCTCGGGCGGAGCGAGCAGGTCGAGCGAGGGCAGGGCGTAGCCGCGCTGCCCCTGCTCCATCGGCAGGCGCGTCTGCCGCGGCCGTGGCGGAGTGCTCGGGCGCTCGGCGAGCGTGGGCGCGACGCGCGGCGTCTCCGGCTCGCGGGCGGGCGGCTCGAAGCGGATCGCGGGACGCGTGACCGGCTGGCTGGCCGGCGGGGGCTCGGAGGAGACCGGCGCGGACGCGGCGGCGCGCGTCTTCTCGCGGGTCCGGGCGAGGCGCATCCGTGCGGCCGCCAGGGCGCGGCCGAGGAAGCCGAGCGCGGGGGTCGAGGCGTCCTGGACCAGCTCGGCCGAGCGCGCGATCGAGAAGCGCGAGAGCAGGATCGCGAGCGCGAGGATCGAGGCGGTCGCCACGAGGACCGCCCCGGTCGAAGCGAAGAGCGCCGCGAGCACTCCCGCCGCGCGCAGGCCGACGTAGCCGCCGGGGAGGAAGCGCTGGCCGTCGATCGCGATCTCACCGAAGAGCAGATCGACGAGGGCCAGCACGAGCACGGCGATCGCGGCGTACCCGGCGAGGCGCAAGCGTGAGCCCGGTCGCGGCGCCCGGCGTCCGCGGAACGCGGTCCAGCCCAGCGCGGCCAGGGCGCAGGGCAGGACGTAGGCCCCGGTGCCGAAGAGCTGGAGCATGGCCTCCGCGGCGGTCGCGCCCACGCGGCCGATGCGATTCTCCGTCGGCCGATCCGTGGGCTGGCGGGTGAACCAGGTCGCGTCGGTCGCCGTGTAGCTCGCGAGCGCCAGGCCGAGAGCCAGCGCGAGCGCCAGCAGCAGCACGCTCGCCACCTCGCGCAGGCGCGCGTTGGGACGCGGCGTCGATCGGGGTGCGGCCAAGTCAGAGCTCCACCAGCACGGGGATGATCAGCGGCTTGCGCTGCGTCCGGCGCCGCACGAAGCGCTTCAGCTCGGTATGGATGCGGGCCTTGAGCATCGCCTCGTCCCGTCGCTCCTCGGGCGTAGCCTCGGCCAGCGCGGCGAGCACACGGCGTTCGGCATCGACGCGGAACCCCTCCTCGCCCGCCGCATCGGGAACGAACCCGCGGCTGACGATCTCGGCCTGATCGCGCGCGCGGTCCCCCCCGCGATCGACCGCGACCACGGCGACGACCACGCCCTGGCCCGCGCTGCGCCGGCGGTCCTCGAGCAGCGTCTCGTCCACCTCGTCGAGCGCAGCGTCGATGAACACCTGACCCACCGGGACGCGATCGACGACCTCGAGGCCCGCCGGACCCAGGGCCACGACGTCGCCCGACTCGACCAAGCGCACCGAGTCTACGGCAAGCCCACACTCGACGCCAAGCCGCGCGTGCGCTCGCAGGTGCCGATACTCGCCGTGGATCGGCACGAGGAAGCGCGGCCGCGTCAGCTCGATCACGCGTCGCAGGTCGTCGCGCGCGGCGTGTCCCGAAGCGTGGACCGCCGCGTCCTTCGTCGTGAGCACCTCGGCGCCGCGGCGTGCCAGGTGGTCGATCATCCGGCCGATGCTCTTCTCGTTGCCCGGGATCTCGCGCGCCGAGTGCACGACGAGGTCGCCGTCGTCGACGTGCACGAAGCGGTGCTTGCCGACCGCGATGCGCGCGAGCGCGGACAGCGGCTCGCCCTGGGAGCCCGTGGCCACGACGAGCGCCTGCTCGCGCGGGAGCGCCATGACCTCTTCGGGGCTGACCCGTACGCCCGGCGGAAAGGCCAGCAGCCCCAGCCGCTCGGCGACCTCGGCCTGGTTGCGCAGAGCGGAGCCGACGAGGGCGATCCGCCGGCCGTGACGCTGCGCGAGCCGAGCCAGCTGCGCCACCCGTTCGACGTTGCTGGCGAAGCAGGTCACGAACACGCGGGCCCGCGCGGCGGCGAGGAGCGTGTCGAGCGCCCGGCCGACGACCCGCTCGCTCGGCGACGACCCCGGCTGGTCGGCGTTCGTCGAGTCGGAGAGCAGGGCCAGCACACCCTCGTGGCCCAGGCGCGCCAGGCGCTCCAGGTCGGTGCTCTCGCCGCCCGGAGGGGCGTCATCGATCTTGAAATCCGCCGTGTGGAGCACGGTTCCGACCGGCGTTCGCAGCACGAGCATCTTCGATTGCGGGATCGAGTGCGCGGCGCGGATCGTCTCGAGCACGAACGGTCCGAGAGGGACGGGCGTGCCATCGGGCGGCAGGGTCGTCAGGCGCGGCGCCTCGATCGCGGGGTGCTCGGCGAGCCGCGCCTCGACCAGCCCGCGCGCGTGCGGGGGCGCGAGCACCGGGAGGTCGTGGCGCGCCAGGACGTAGGGGACGGCGCCGATGTGGTCCTCGTGGCCGTGGGTCAGCACGATGCCGTGGATCGTCCCGCAGTCCTCGAGGAACGCCAGGTCCGGCACGACCACGTCCACACCGAGGTGCGCTTCCCCGGGGAACATCATTCCCGCGTCGACGACGATGCACTCGCCGGCGTGCCGGTAGACCATCAGGTTCATCCCGAACTCGCCGAGGCCGCCGAGCGGGATGATCTCGAGGGGTTGAGTCGGCACCGTGCTCCTCGGGCGAAAATTCCGCGAAATCATAGCAAGCCCGCCGCGCCGAAGGCGCGGGCGAGACGCAGGAAGCCGGAGGGATCGATGCGCTCGGCCCGCTCGCCGGGGTCGAGACCCGCGAGGCCCAGCAGCGCGTCGGCGCGCTCGGCCGAGCCGAGCGCGGCGCGCAGGTTGTTGCGCAAGGTCTGCCGGCGCCGGCCGAAGCAGGCCGCGAGGCACGCCCGCAAGGCGGGCTCGAGCCGCGGATCGAGCGCCGCGTCGCCCGATCGCGGGATCCAGCGCGTGACCGAGGAGGCGACCGCAGGCGGCGGCCGGAACGCGCGGGGCGGGACGTCGAACAGCCGCTCGATCGTGTAGGCCTGCCCGCACAGGACGGCCAGCGGCCCGTAGGCCCGGCTCCCCGGGGCCGCACGCACGCGCTCGGCCACCTCGCGCTGGAACATCAGCACGGCGCGCGCGATCCGGCCGCGCTCGGCGACCAGCTTCTGCGCGATCGGCTTCGAGACGGCGTAGGGCAGGTTCGACACGACGACCAGCCCGCCGGACGAGACGTCGTCGAACAGCTCCGCCACCCGCTGCAGATCGTGCGTCAGGACGTCCGCCTGGAGCACGCGCACGAGCGCGCGGTCGAACTGCGCGCCCAGCCGCTCGACGAGACGCGCGTCGATCTCGATCGCGGCCACGCGCACGCCGCGGCGGGCGAGGGCGGCGGTCAGCGCGCCGCGACCCGGACCGATCTCGAGCACCAGGTCGCCCGCGCCGACGCCCAGCGCCTCGACGATGCGCTCGATGGTCGTGGCGTCGACCAGGAAGTGCTGGCCCAGGGGAGGCCGGCGACGCCCGCCGCGCGAGGGGAGACTGCCACACTCGCGTGCTATACCTGTCACGGGCCCCCGCCGTGCATGTGGGCCGGCCGCGTTGCGCGAGCCCCTGACGGGCGCGACGGCGGGGCGGGAGGGTCGTCCGTCGCCGTGACCAGCGATCGTATCCTCCTCCTGAACGACGACACGTTCGACCGCGCGATCCAGCGTTGCGACGGGCCCATTCTAGTGGACTTCCAGGCCAGCTGGTGCGCGCCGTGCAAGATGATCGCGTCGTGGCTCGAGGAGCTGGCCGAGGAGCTCGCGGGCCGCGCCGTGGTCGCGTCCGTCGATATCGACGAGAGTGGCGATCTGGCCAATCGCTTCGGCATCCTCAGCGTTCCGACGCTGGTCGTGTTTCGCGCCGGGCGGATCGCGGACCGCCTCATCGGCGCGGCTCCGAAGGACGAGATCCGGCGGCTCGTGCTGCGTCATCTCGCGGGACCCGGCGCGCACGTTTGACACTCCGGCGAGGCCGCCCCTAAAATCCGTAACCCATTCGGGAACAAACAGGTACGGCGATCGTTCGCACCTCGGCAAGCGGCGTGAGTCGCGAGAGGAACCACGATGCAGGACGTTCAGGCGGTCCAGGAATGGGTCCAGCGCGAGGCAGCCGTGCTCGAGCGCCTGCTGACCGAGGTGCGCAAGGTCATCGTCGGCCAGCGCTATCTGCTCGATCGCATGGCGATCGGCCTGTTGGCCGACGGCCACCTGCTGCTCGAGGGCGTGCCGGGGCTGGCCAAGACCCTGGCGGTCGAGAGCATGGCGCGGGCCGTCGGCGGCACGTTCCAGCGCATCCAGTTCACGCCCGACCTGCTGCCGGCCGACCTGACCGGAACCCTGGTCTACAACCAGAAGGACGGCGGCTTCACCCCGCACAAGGGTCCGCTGTTCTCGAACTTCGTGCTGGCCGACGAGGTGAACCGCGCGCCGGCCAAGGTGCAGTCGGCTCTGCTCGAGGCGATGCAGGAGCGACAGGTGACGTTGGGCGAGACGACCTACCCGCTGCCCCAGCCGTTCTTGGTCCTGGCGACGCAGAACCCGATCGAGCAGGAGGGAACCTACCCGCTGCCCGAGGCGCAGCTCGATCGGTTCATGCTCAAGCTCAAGGTCGACTATCCGACGCCGCAGGAGGAGCGCGAGATCCTCGACCGGATGGGTGGCGCGAGCGTGCCGCGGGTCTCCCAGGCCGTCGAGCTCGCGGACTTGGCGCGCGCGCGCACCACGCTCCACGCGATCTACGTCGACGATCGGATCAAGGACTACGTCGTGCGGCTCGTGCACGCCACGCGTCGCCCGCAGGAGTACAAGCTCGATCTCGAGGGCCTGCTGCAGTACGGCGCTTCGCCGCGCGCGTCGCTGTACCTGGTCGCCGCCGCGCGGGCTCACGCGTTCCTGCGCGGGCGCGGGTTCGTCACACCGGAGGACATCAAGGCCGTGGGCGCGGACGTGCTGCGGCACCGACTGATCCTGTCCTTCGAAGCGGAGGCCGAGTCGGTCACCGCGGAGGAGATCATCCAGCGCGTCTTCGACGCGGTCGAGGTTCCGTGACGCCTCGGGAGGTCATCCGGCGCGTCCGCCGGCTCGAGATCCGCACGCGGCGGCTGGTCGAGGAGAGCCTCGCCGGCAGCTACCATTCGGTGTTTCGCGGCCGCGGAATGGAGTTCGCCGAGGTTCGGGAGTACGTGCCGGGCGACGACGTGCGGACGATCGACTGGAACGTCTCCGCGCGGATGGGACACCCGTTCGTGAAGAAGTTCACCGAGGAGCGCGAGCTGTCGGTGATGCTGGTGATCGACGGGAGCGCATCGGGGATGTTCGGCACCGATCGCACGACCAAGCGCGAGCTGGCGGCCGAGATCTCGGCGCTGCTCGCCTTCTCGGCGATCCGCAACAACGACCGGGTCGGACTGCTGCTGTTCACCGATCGCGTGGAGCGCTTCCTGCCCCCGCGCAAGGGGCGCGAGCACGGCCTGCGTGTGCTACGCGAGCTCGTCACGCCGAGCCTCGCCGGGCGTGGCACGCGCATCGCGCTCGCGCTCGACTACCTGCAGCGGGTCGTGCGCAAGCGCGCCGTGGTGTTCCTGGTCTCCGACTTCCAGGACGACGGATACGAGCGCGTGCTGCGCGGGGTCGGTCGCAAGCACGACGTCGTGGCGATCGCCGTCTCCGATCCGCGCGAGTCGGTGCTGCCCGCCGTCGGCCTCTTGCACGTCGAGGATCCCGAGACGGGCGAGGTCGGGCTGATCGACAGCGGCAGCGTCGCGGTCCGTCGGGCCTATGCCGACGCCGCGCGACGTGCGCAGGAGACCCGGCGGGAGACGCTGCGTCGCAGTCGGGTCGACCTGCTCGAGCTGTCGACGGGAGAGTCGTACGAGACGCCGCTCGTGCGCTTCTTCCACGAGCGCGCCCGGCGCGCGGCGATGGCGCAGGCGTGAGCGCGAGGCGCGCGACCGCGCTGCGGCTGCTCGCCGGATCGGCGCTGCTCACCGCGCAGGCGCTGGCGCAGAGCCCGGGCGCGCTGTCGCTCGCCGTCGAGCCGCACGAGGCGACGGTCGGCGACCGCCTCGCCGCGACGCTGACCGTCGACGTTCCGCCGGGAGCCGAGCTGGATCTGGCCTCGCTCGGGCCGCGGCTCGGCCCGTTCGCCGTGACCGGCGAGGCCTGGTCGGCCCCCGAGGCGCAGGCCGACGGCACGCGACGCTACCGCTGGACGGCGTCGCTCTCGGCCTTCGAGACCGGCTCGCTCGAGCTGCCCGCGATCGTGGTCCGGCTGCGGCGCGGGTCGGACGTGGAGGAGCTACGCAGCGCTCCGCTCACGCTCGAGGTGCGGAGCGTGCTGGCCGAGGCCGGCGCGGGTGCGCCGCCCGAGATCGCGGATCTCAAGCCACCCGTGTCCCTGGCGCCCGACTACCGCGCCCTCACCGTCGCGCTCGCGCTGCTCGGAGCGCTCGTTCTCGGCGCGGCGATCGTGTGGTGGCTCCACCGGCGCTATGCCGGTCGCTTCGCCGCCGTTCCCGTACCCGACGATCCGTTCCACCGCGAGCCTCCGCACGTGTGGGTCTACCGCGAGCTCCAGCAGCTGCTCGAGCGACGCCTGGCCGAGCAAGGGCGCATCGTCGAGTTCTACGCGGAGCTCGGACGAATCGTGAAGACCTATCTGGCCGGCCGCTACCGCGTCGACCTGCTCGAGCGCACGACCGAAGAGGTGCAGCAGCTCCTGGCCGGCGCGGGCGCCCCGAGCGAAGCGGCGTCGCACGCGCACGAGATCCTGGCCGATTGCGATCTGGTCAAGTTCGCGCGCCGCCGGCCCGAATCGAGCGCTTGGCGCTCGGTCGTGGAGACGGTGTACGCGCTCGTGGATGCCACGCGCGCACCGGACGCGGGACGGGGGGCGGCGTGACGTTCCGCTTCGGCGCGCCGTGGTGTCTGGTCCTGCTGCCGCTGGCCGTGGCCGCCGCGGTGTGGATGGCCCGGCGCCGCGCGCGCACCGACGCGCGCCTCGCGCTGCCGCGGGCCTCCGCGCGGCGTGCGCTCGGATCGAGCGTCTGGACCCGTCTCGATCGCGCGCTGCCCTGGGTGCGCGGCTTGGTGCTCGTGCTGCTCGTCCTGGCGCTGGCCCGGCCGCAAGCAGGCGAACGCATCGAATCCGTCACGACGTTCGGCGTGGACGTGATCGTGGCCCTCGACGTGTCGGGCTCGATGCGCGCCGAGGACTTCCTGCCCAATCGGCTGGAGGTGGCGCGGCGCACGGTGAGCGAGTTCGTGGACGGTCGACCGCAGGACCGCATCGGTCTGGTCGCCTTCGCCGCCAACGCCACGACACGCTGCCCGCTGACGCAGGACCACGAGATGCTGGAGCAGTTCCTCGCGGCGCTCGACTTCGCGCCGCCCGATCTCGACGGCACCGCGATCGGGCTCGGCCTGGCGACCGCGGTGAACCGCCTGCGCCAGTCGTCGGCCAAGAGCCGCGTGGTCGTGCTGGCGACCGACGGGGTGAACAACCGCGGGCAGATCGGCCCACGCGCCGCGGCCGAGGCGGCGCGCGCGCTGGGCGTCAAGGTCTACACGATCGGCGTGGGGAGCGAGGGGCAGGCCTGGATCCCGGTCGATCTCGGGCCGCGCGGCTGGCAGAAGGTGCTGCAACCGGTCGAGATCGACGAGGAGCTGTTGGGCGAGATCGCGAGCGCGACGGGTGGCCGGTACTTCCGCGCCACGGACGCCGGCGCGTTGCGCGAAGTGTTCCGCACCATCGACGGGCTCGAGAAGACCGAGATCGAGAGCCGCGTGCGCGTGCTGTACGGCGAGCTGTTCCCGTGGCTCTTGACCCCGGCGCTGGGCCTGCTGCTGACCGAGCGGCTGCTCGGAGCGACGCGGCTGCGGAGGCTGCCCTGATGCGCTTCGCGCGTCCCGAGTTCCTGCTCGCGCTGCTCGCGCTGCCGGCGCTCGCGCTCGCCGCCCTCGCCGCGGCGCGCGCCCGCCGCCGCGCGCTCGAGCGCTTCGCCGGCGGCGGCGCCTACGCCGAGCGCTTCCGCGGGCAGGTCGGGCCGCATCGCCGGATCGTGCGCAGCCTGCTCGTGGGGCTGAGCCTCGCCGCTGCGATCCTCGCCGCCGCGCGCCCGCAATGGGGCGTGCATCGCGAGTCGGTCGAGAGCCGCGGCGTCGACGTCGTCGTGCTGCTCGACACGTCGTTGAGCATGGCCGCGGAGGACATCGCGCCGAGTCGCCTGGCCTACGCGCGGCACGCCATCGACTCGCTGCTGCGCAAGATCCCGGGCAATCGTGTGGCGCTCGTGACGTTCGCCGGGCGGGCCAACATCGTCTGTCCGCGCACGCCCGATCACGGGGCGATTCGACTGCTCGTCGACGCGCTCGAGCCCGAGGCGACCTTCGGAGCGGGCACGGCGCTCGCCGACGGGCTGCGCATGGCGCGACGGGCGCTCGTCGACGAGCGCGGCGAGGGAGCGGGGCCCGGACGGGCGATCGTGTTGTTCACGGACGGGGAGGACCACGAGGGCGGGCTGGACGATGCTGCGGCCGAGCTGCACCGCGACGGGATCATCCCGTTCGTCGTCGGCTGCGGCTCGCCGCGCGGAGCGCCGATCCCGGTCGAGGAGGACGGCCGGCGCGGCGGGTACAAGAAGGACCGCGCGGGTCGTGTCGTGACGACCCGGCTCGAGGAGCAGGTGCTCGAGCCGCTGGTGCTGTCGACGGGCGGACGCTACTTCCGCGGCACCACGACGGAGGTCGAGATCGACGAGATCGCCTCCGCGATCCAGCGACTCGACGCGGCCGCGTTCGGCGCGACGCTGCGCTCGCGCTACGAGGAGCGGTTCCAGATTCCGCTGGTCTTCGCGCTCGCCGCGCTGTTGGCCGAGACGCTGCTCGGCGACCGCCGACGAATCCAGGAGGTGGCTCGATGAGCGGGCAAGCACTCCCTTCGAGCGTACTCGTGGCCGCGCTCCTCACGCCGCTCGGCGGCCCGGCGCACCGCAAGGCCGAGTCCGGAAACGAGCATTACCGCGCGGGCGAGCTGGACCTCGCGCTCGC
>Ga0180085_1000811_pt1 | contig 10709 bp, 10 predicted proteins | sample EasRiv730_16_10D_FD_123013 | JGI IMG/M metagenome (GOLD analysis project Ga0180085, IMG submission 123013) | Soil microbial communities from meander-bound floodplain in the East River, Colorado, USA - East River metaG ERMLT730_16_10D | ecosystem: Environmental > Terrestrial > Soil > Floodplain ... | reverse complement strand
TCGTGCGTTTCAGGAGCGACCAGAAGTTTTCCAGCCCGTTGGTGTGGACGCGGCCCGACACGTATTTGGTCAAGTGATCGACGCAAGCGTGAAAGTACCGGATGCCCAGCGAACCGTAGGACGGCGCGGCGTCGGTATAGACCTTGGCCCCTGTCTCGACGTTGCGGAAGACGTTGGGGCAGAGGGTGTATTCTTCCGTGTTGGGAACAACGAAGCCACGGAACTGGCTCAGCCCGCCGCGCTCCAGCAGCCCTTGTATGATCGCCTTGCCCACCGGGCCACGGCCGCGAATCGCCTTCTCTCGCTTGTGGGCGTGCATGTTCTTCGACGCGCCGCCGATAAAGGTTTCGTCGCTCTCGACTTCGCCGGCCAGCTTGCGGAAGGCCCGCGTTCGCATGGCCAGGCGAATCCGGTGGCCCATAAACCACGCCGTCTTTTGAGTGACACCCAGCGCCCGGCCAAGCTCCAAGCTGCTGATGCCGTTTTTGCAATTTGCCACCGACCAGACCGCGACCATCCATTTCCAGAGCGGCAGCGGGCTATCCTCGAAGATCGTACCGACCTTCACGCTGAACTGCTTCCCGCACTTCTTATCGCCGACTGGGCTGCTGCATTGCAGCATTTGCCGAGTGCGGATAACGCCAACTTTGTCGCCGCCGCACTTGGGGCAGCACACCTTGCCGTCCGGCCACTTCACTCCCAACATCTCCTCAAAGCAGACCTTGGGATCGCGGTAGTAGGCCACGGCGTCGATGAGATTTTGTGGGGTGTCGGTCATTGGTCCCTCTTATTCGGCGTTGATCGCGGCAACCTGCTCGGCAACGTAAGCACGAGCAGCATCCCAGCCGGCGGCGTCGGCCGCGTCGGCTATCGCCTTGTCGCCGCTCACGGCGAACCGGGTGTGATCCTTGCCCAACTTGACGGCGGCCGATCCGCCGCCATGCGAGGCGAGGTAATCGCTGGCCGCACTTTCCCAAGCACTGCCGGCCGCGTCACGGTGCATGTGCTCGTTGCCGTCGTTCACCTCGTTGGCGAGGTCTTCAAACTGGATTCGGTCGCGGCTGATGGTCGTCATGGTCATTTTCCTTGTGTTTGTGGCCCGACTCGATATGAGTCATGTACCTAGATAATAGCGTATTCGTCGAATGAGTCAACTACCTTGCCTAAAATCCGAGCGGATTTCAGAAAATAGTCGTAAGTCCTTATGAGCCAAGTATATAGGTGCCCTTTGTTTCCTTTGTTACCTCCTGTGCAACTCTCCGCCGAATGCCGCCTGTGGATATATGCCGATCGCTTTCCCGCGACGTAGAATATTGTGGATTAGCTCCGCCCATTTCGTGATTTCCCGAGGAATGCCCATGTCCGCCGCCCCGCAATTCCAGCCGTCACCGCCCACGAACACGCAAGTCATCATCTACCAGCAAAGCTGGCTTTCCCGCCTCTGGAACTGGCTCGGCTGGGGCGGCCTGGCGATCTGCTCGCTGATTCTGATCGGCCAGTGGTTTGCCCTGGCCGACTATTTCGACACCACGGGCGGCATCGAGGAGAAGTTCGTCCAGGGCGAGGAATTCGCCACCGACAAGGTCGCCGTCCTCTCGGTCGAAGGGATCATCATGCAGGGGGATGGCTTCGTCAAACAACAGATCGACCGGATCCGCGACGACGAGAACGTCAAGGCAATCGTCATCCGAGTCGATTCGCCCGGCGGCACCGTCACCGGCTCGGACTACATCTATCACCACCTGGCCAAGCTCCGCAAGGAGAAGGGCGTGCCGATGGTTGTCAGCATGGGCAGCATCGCCGCCAGCGGCGGCTACTACGTCTCGATGGCGGTCGGCGATCAGGAAGGGTCGATCTATGCCGAGCCGACGACGACGACCGGCTCGATCGGTGTGATCATTCCGCATTACGACCTGAGCGGCCTGTTGGCCCGGTACGACGTTAAGGACGACTCGCTCGCCACCCACGAGCGCAAGCAGATGCTGGCCATGACCCGGCCGATTCCCGAAGAGCACCGCGCGATTATCATGCAGCACCTCAACGCGATGTTCACGCGGTTCAAGTCGATCATCAAGGATGGACGGCCCAAGTTCGCCAAAGACAGCGACGCTCTCGACAAGCTCGCCACCGGCGAGGTCTTCACCGCCGATCAGGCGATCGAGAACGGCCTCGTCGATAAGATCGGCTTCGTCGAGGACGCGATCGATCGGGCCCACGAGCTGGCCAAGCTCGACAAGACCAAGACCCGCGTCGTCCGCTACCGGCGGCCGGCCGATCTGTTGAGCGTCTTCGGCGCGGCCCAGGCCCAGCAATCCACGCAGTTTGGCCTGCCTCAGCTCTTCGACCTGGCCGCCCCCCGCGGCTGGTACTTGGCGACCTCGCTGCCCGCCATCGCCACCAGCCGGCGAGCGGACTAGGTAACCGGGCCGCATTCCTTGCAAGCCTGACGCGCAATCGAATGTTTGGACTTGATTTCTTCGCTTGCGCGTCAGGCTTGTGGAGGGCTCCATGACGTTGCACTACCTCACCGGCAAAAGCTGCACGGCGTCGATCACCACGTAGCCGTTTGTGCCGGCGTTGGTGATGACGATCGTGGCCTCGCGGTCGAACTTGTGCTGGCCCAGCGAGTGGAACATCTTGTCGATCTTGGGGCTCGCCTTTTCATCGAGCGTCGCTTTCGTTTCGCCCCCGGCATGGCGAATCACCACCGGCACATTGGTCGCCCGGTTGGGGTTGGCCGTGTAGGCAATCCGCACCTCGTAAAGGCCCGGCTCTTTGAGGGCGAATCTATACGTCGCCGACAGCTCCCCCTTCTGGTCGTTGTTGTCGTGCAGGTACTGCGAGCCGACGAAGCTGCCGATCGAGGCGCTCTTGGACCAGTCGCCCGTTTTCTCGGCCTGATCGTCGTCGAGGACCAGACCCGGCAGTTTCGTGGGATCAATTCCGCTGGCGCTTGAGGGTTTCGGGCCGGTCCAGGCGAGCACCTGCTTATCGGCGAGCAGCCGCTCGTGGAGCTTCGCGTAATCGACTCGCTGCACGCTGGTGCCATCGTCGATCGCCATTGCCGCTGCCGTGGCCGACGACTGGCCCAGGACCATGAACACTGGCTCCATGCGAATGCTGCCGTAGCTGATGTGCGTGGCCGCCATGCAGACCGGCACCAAGAGGTTCTGGCACTCGCTCGCCTTGGGGACCAGCGACCGGTACGAGATCGGATACGGAGCAAAGCCGCCGACCTGCACGTCCCCCTCGTTGCGGACGTGGCCCTGCTCATCGACATAGCGCTGCGTGTTGTGCGAGTCCATCGTATAAGCGGCCAGGCCGACCGAATCTTCGGCGACGGCCCGCCCTTGGCAGTGGTGCTGGGTCATCACATAGTCGCTGACCATGCGCCGGGCCTCGCGGACGTAAAGCTGGTGCGGCCAGTTGTCGGTGTCCAGAAACTCGTCCTTGGCCAGGCCCCAAGTCTGAAAGTGCTCGCGAATCTTCGCCGGCACGCGGGGGTGGTTGGCCAGCGTCCACATCAGCCCCTGCTGATAGTCGATGTGCTCGCGGACGATCGCCGCCCGCGTGGCATAGTCGCCGTCCGGGTAGCCATAGTTCATGCCGATGTTGTCGGTCGAAAAGGCGTAGTTGTTGTTCGAGTCGGTCTTGCGGTTGGGCATCAGCACCGGATTCCACGGCACCCGCAAATCGCCCGCCTCGAAGTTCCGCAGCAGAATCTCGTACTGCCGCTCGTCGTAGCTCTTCGGCTTGGGCCAGGGGCGGCGATTGGCCGGCTGGTCGGTGGCACAGAGGCGGTAGTTATAGGTCTGGACGAGCTTGTCCGCCTCGCCGTCGTTGCCCGGCGGGCCGGCGTGGACGCGTGGCAAGAGGCCGCTTTTCGGATCACCCGGCTTGACGTAAGGATCGACCGGTTTGACGAACTGGTGCTTGGTCGCGTTTTTGACCTGCACGCCGTTGAGCGTTTCGCCGTACTGGCTGTTGGCTTCGCGGCCGACGGTGTATGACACGCCCGCCTTGGCCATCAGGTCCCCTTCGTACGTCGCGTCGAGGAACATCCGGCCGCGGAACGTTTTGCCCGACTCCATGCGGATGCTGACGATGCGGGCATCCTTCATCTCGACGCCGCTTTTCAGATCCAGCCGCTCATTTTTGACGACGACGATGCCTGACTCGGTGCACATATCGTCCATCAGCTTCTGGGCCACGTGCGGTTCGAACGTCCACATCGCGTCTTCCTGGACCTGCTCGCTGCCGCGGCCCGAGCGATACTCCTCGGGCTTTTCGTATTTCCAGCTTGCCGAATCGGCATAGTGCTGCTTGATCCGCTGATAGAACTCGCGGCTGATGCCGCCGATGGCCCCCTTGTTGCCGATGTCGGTCGCCCCCAGGCCGCCAGTCGTCAGGCCGCCGAGATGCCTGCCGGGCTCGATCAGCACGGCCGATTTGCCCATCCGCCGCGCCTGCACGCCAGCCGCGACCCCGCCGCTGGTGCCGCCGTAAATCACCAGATCATAGATGGGCTCGTCGGCAGCAGCGATCTGCGGCCCAGCGATCGGCAACACAGCCGCGGGCAGGAAGAGGCACAGAACGACGCCAAGTTTGCAAAGTTGACGGTGCATGGACTTTTTCAAGGTTTGAAAAGAGTTAGACCCGCATTTCACACAAGCCTGAAGCGCAAGCGAAGGAGAACGCGCATTCCTTCGCTTGCGCTTCAGGCTTGTTTCCTGACTCCTGACCTCTGACCAAAGTAGGCACCCGAGTCCGTCCAGGCCAGTCGTGCCAACCAAATATCCAGCGGCAATCTGCCAATTGGCAAGCACGCCCATGCATGCATGCCGCGAAAATTTTTGTTTCCGCCGATTTTCGTCGCAACTCTTTATCTATCAATGCCTTACGACAACAAACGGCCATCTGCACTTATGCAAGTTATGCATCTGATGCATAAAACCTGCGACCGCTGCATCAATCTGCCAATTGGCCGTTTGTGATCTTTCGCTCCCGCGAAAGAACGCCCTTTCACGGAGTGAAAGGCGACAATAGCCGGCCCATGCATGCATGCCACGAAAAATTTGTTTTTCCGTGATTCGCGTCGCAACTCTTGATCTTCCAATGCCTTGCGTCACAAAACGGCCCTCTGCACTTATGCAAGTTATGCATCTTGATGCATAAACGCCGTCCGCGTGGTTCCTGGCCCCCGACTCCTGGCTCCTGACCTGACTGCCCGGCAGACCCAACCAGCCGATCCTGCCGCGCAACGAGCGGAACAAAGCCGCTAGTGTATAGATGCGCCAGCCCATCAGTTTATTTCGTCCACTTTCCGATTTTCCCCCGATTCTGCGGCCAAGCTGTATCATCGTTTAGCAAGGGTCTTTTGACGCCGGGTTAACTACGCCCGGCATACGAAACGCTGGATTTCCTGACACGGATCGAAAGCTCAATGCCTGCTCCCGATTTCTCAAAGATGAACACGGATGATCTGCTCCAGATCATTCCGCCGAACGAGCCAACCGAATGGGAATTCAAGGCTGCGGCGATCTTTGACCCGTCACGATTCGGAGAGTTCAAAAAGCAGAAGCTAGGGAAGATCGTTTCGTCATTCGCCAATTCCGGTGGCGGGTATTTGCTCCTGGGAAAACAGGACGGGGTGGCCGCATTCGACCATGTGCCAACCAAGCCGTTAGCCGTCCAGCGATCGCAGGCCTTCGGTTAGGGCGTCGCGGATGAAGTCGATCGATTCGGTGCCGACGGAGAGGCGGATGGTACCCCCGGTGATACCGAGGGCCGCTCGCTGTTCGATGGTCATCCCGCGGTGGCTGGTCGTTTCCGGATAGCTGAGCGTCGTGTTCATCTCGCCAAGCGACGGGCCTCGCCCAGGACTGGCCGAGGATCTCGCTGCGCTCGACCACAACACTTGGGAGCGCCTTGGCGGAGGGCCATTCATGGCCCTTTGCCTTTTCAGGCCCGTCGTTTACGGCGGGTGATGAGGCCGAGTTACAACAGTTCTGATTGTCAGCCCCGTTTCACGGGGCTTACCGCTGGGCGGCTTCAGCCATTGGGTCGGCAAGAAGACAAGGGCTGAAGCCAAGACCAGAAGCCCGATGAATCGGGCTGGCATTTAGCATTTGCTGGTCACGCCACCCCGCCATGAATGGCGGGGCTAATGAACAAAAGGGCCATGAATGGCCCTTTGCAAGCCTCAACGCGAACCACAGTACTTCCAAGTCCGGCAATTGCTCCAGGCTGAATTCTCTGAACCGAGCAAACTCAATCGCGCCGCCGATGCCCAGGGCCGCTTGGAGCAAAAGTAAAGGCGAACCTAGAACTTGATGGACAGCTTCATTTCCCAGGGGGCGAGAAGGGACCGGACGACGAGCTTGAGCAGGGCCGGCTCCTCGGGCCTCTCGTGCCGGAAAGTCTCTTGGTAGGTTCCGGATTCGCTGGTGGCTCGATATCCCTTCTGCTTGCGCTTTTCGGGATCCGATGAACTCAGCTCCAGTGCGAAGGGGAGGACCGCGGCAATTCGCTCTTGCATGGCGTCCACAAACTCGACTTGCAGCTCGAATCCGTCGTCCCGCGGCTCATGGCGGGCCCTGATTCCTTCGATTTGGTAGGGCATGATCGCATAAATTCGCACGAATCGTTTGTCTAAATCGCAGACAAACGGTCTTGCCTTGCCCTGCAAGGCGCCGGCAGTAACGTCGTAGATTATCGCCGTGCCGGCCACGTCGGGAGCAAAATCGATCGTGGGCGATGCGGCTCCGGGTGTGTCGAAGTGCGCGAGCCTTCGGGAGACATAGACGTAGGTCGCGTCTCGTCCGCCGGCATAGTGAGTCAGCCCAATCGCCTCGGCAACGGGCCCGCGCACCACGAAGGGACACTCACCTTCGTGCAGCCGCAGTTTCTGGCTGAGTGTGAACGAGAGTTGCGATTCGTGGGTCGGAGCAAGCATCGTATTTGGCTTTCTCAATTTCACAAGCCAGACAATCCCTCAGCCAGTGTTTCGCGGACGAATTCCGCCGACTCGGTGCCGACCGACAGGCGAATCGTTCCGCCGCTGATGCCCAGGGCGGCCCGCTGTTCGGTCGTCAGGCCGCGATGGCTGGTCGTTTCCGGGTGACTGAGCGTCGTATTGAGCTCGCCGAGTGACGGGCAGAATGGAATGCGCTTGGCAGCGGCAATGAACGCATCGGCCGCGGGCCGACCGCCGGTCAACTCAAACGCGACCATCGTCCCGAACCGGTCACCGAATTGCCGCTTTGCTAAGGCATGCTGCGGATGATTCGCCAGACCCGGATAGAAGACCTTCGCCACGCGCGGCGACTGCGATCTCAAGTACTCGGCCGCCGACAGCGCATTCTCGCACGCCCGCTCGATCCGCAGATGGGCCGTGGCCAGACCCCGATCGGCCAGCCAACAGTCAAACGGGCTGCTGCAAAGGCCGAACGCCGAGATCACCTGCGGCACGCGCGGCCAGACCGCCTCGTTGCCAGCCAAGAGGCCCAGAATCACGTCGCTGTGGCCATTCATCGTCTTGGTCAGACTCTCCATCACCAGATCGGCCCCCAAGGCGAGCGGCCGGCAGAGGATCGGCGAGGCGAACGTGTTGTCGATCAGTAGCACGATGCCGCGGCGATGAGCAATTTCCGCCAGAGCGGCGATATCGGCCACTTCCAACAGCGGGTTGGCGATTGTCTCGGCCAGGAGCAGCTTGGTATTCGGCTTAATCGCCGCGGCCGTCGCCGCAAGATCGCACGTATCGACCGTGGTCATCTCGATGCCCAGCCGCCCCGCTTCCACGCCGAAGAGCTGGTGCGACTTGCCATACAGCCGGTTGCCGAGCAGGGCATGGTCGCCGGCCGCCAACTGCGAGAGCATGGCGACGGCCAGGGCCCCCATGCCCGAAGCCGTCACGGCCGCCCGATCGGCAGAGTGCAACTGGCGGCACTTCTCCGCGAGCAGATAGGCATTGGGGTGCCCGTCGCGCTGATAGACGTAGCCCGGCAAGCGGCCGGCCAACATATCGTCGGCCTGCTGGGGACTCTCGCAGGCCCAGACCGACGTGGGATAGATCGGTGGGGCATGCGGCGTCGTGGCCAGCGGCGGCAGCGGCAGCGGGCGGGGGCAGAGGTCGGCGGGATCCATTTAGGATTTAGGATTTGGAATTTGGGATTTCAGACCGCGCTCAGTATATCTGGTTCGTCGGTCGGCAGCGCTTTGTGTATGCTGAACGGCAGAGGTGAGGGTTCAGGGTTCGGGGTTCAGGGCGCTGTAGGGAACGCCCTCTGTGGCGTTCCGAGGTCGGTGATCACACTTCGCGGTACGGCAGCATGGATCGCAGGCAATTCATGACGACGACGGCTGGCATGATCATGGCGGCCGCCTGCGCTAACCTCGCCGCCGCGCCGTTTGTTCCCCCTCGCGATCCGCAATGCGTCGCGTTCGCGCCGGGGGGGACCCTCGTCGCCACCGGCTGCTCGGGATTGACCGACAGTACGTTTCCGCCGCGGCCACATCCCGATGTCCGCAAGTGCGGGGTCGTCGCGGTCTGGGATGTGCAAACCGGCAAGCGGCTCTTTCGTTGGGAGACCTTCGGCGACCTGACCAAGCTCGCCTTCTCGCCCGACGGCACGCTGCTGGCTGCGGCCCGCCTGTTCGAGACCGCAGACGGTCTGGCCCTGCACGAGGTTCGCGTCTGGGACGCGACGACCGGCCGGCTGGTCAAATTGCTCGATCGTTGTCACAGCTTCGACTTCTCACCCGACGGCCGGCAGCTCGCGGTGCTCAGCCGCAGCAAGTGTGCCCTGTATGACGTCAAAGACTGGGCCAAGGAAACGCTGGTCAAGCCGCTGGGTGGAGCCGTGACGGTATCATTCGCAGCCGACGGGCTGTCGCTGATCGGCGTCGTGCGGGACGAAGGGAAGTATCGGCTGCGGCTGGCGAGTCTTGAAACTTTACGGGCAGGCGAGACAGCTACTTCACAAGAATCACTGTCCTTAGACGAGCCGTTCTATCGCGTGGCCGTCGCGGTCGATGGTTCGCTGCTCGCCACCGGCCACGACGACGGCAACATCGTCGTCTGGGACGCGGCCACGCTCGACATTCGCTCCCGGCTCAAAACGGGCGAGCGGGGCCTGGCCCATCCGTTCTTCTCGCCCGACGCGAAGCTGCTCGCCGCCGGCTGCCAGGAGAACGGCGACGTGGTGATCTGGAACCTGGCCGAGCGGCAGGAAGTCGGCCGCTTCACGTTCGAGAAAGGGGGTCTGCGAACGTACCAGTCGCGGCCGGCGGGCGCCACGTTCCGCCCCGAGCGTGACCCCACGCGCTTCTGCTTCTCGCCCGACGGCGACGCAATACTCGTCGGCGCCTACGGCGGCATCCTCAGGGCGACGAGCGGCGGACAAGAGTTGCGGCGGTTTGGGGATTAGCGAAGCATCGTCCTCAAGTTGCGGTTGCCGGGTAGATACCAACTGGTACAATTGGGGAAAGGGTTCGGCCGTGTGGATTGACCAAATCCTTTGGGACTTGGACGACGACCAGGACGGCAACGCGCAGCACGTCGCCGAACACGGCCTCACGATCGAAGAAGTGGAAGAGGTGCTTTACGCAGCAACCGAAGTCTTGGCAAGCAACTCATCGGGCCGACCGATCGTCTTTGGTGACACAAGTTCCGGCAAACACATCGCCGTGGTATTTGACGTGATCGACGAAGATCCATTGGTCGTGTACCCCGTGACCGCCTACGAACCTGGGGAATAGCAATGACGCACCGCATTCGCCGCGAACGAAAGCTGACCCCCGACGAAGCCACCCGCCTGCGGCAAGCGCGGGCCGAATTCGCCGATCGGCCCTCCAAGGCGGCGTTGCTTGCTTCGAAGCGGGTATCTGGCCCAATGAGCATCGACGAATATCTGGCGTGGCGCGAGGGCGCCGGCGACGCTCCACTCGCTCGCCAACTCCAGGCCGCGATCAAAGCGACTGGGGACTCGCTCTACTCTATCGCCCACGGCAGCGGGGTCCCGGCTCCTGTGCTCCAGCGATTTGTGAACGGCGAACGTGGGATCACGATCGACACGGCGGGCAAATTGGCCGCCTATTTAGGATTGGCGTTGCTGCCTGCCAAGCAGTCATGATCAGGAGCACCTTGCCGCGCGCTCGTCGCCATGAATCTGCAATCACTTCTCGGCGACGTCCCCCTCTCGCAATTCGTCGCCGACTACTACTACCGCCTCCCTTATTCAGCGGCGGGTTTTGCCCAGCCGTTTTGTGAGCTGGGCACGTGGGACTTGCTCACCACGATCATCGTACAACAGCGGGCTGACGTGCTGGTCTGTCGCCAAAACGAGCAATATTCAGGCCCCGCGCCGCGCTCGGCGGACGACGCCCGCCGACTGACCGACGAGGGCTACACGCTGCTGGCGCGGCATGCCGAGCGGCACGACCCGCGGCTGGCCAGCCTGGCCGCCGAGTTTGCCGCCGATTTCGCCGCCCCGGTCAACATCCACATGTACTGCACTCCGCCGGGACAGTTCGGCTTCGGCTGGCACTACGACGCTGAAGAAGTCTTCATCGTGCAGACCGCGGGCCGAAAGGAATACTCGCTGCGGAAAAACACGGTCAATCCCTGGCCGGTTGAGGAGACGCTTCCCACGAATATGCACTACGAGCGGGAAATCATGCCGCTGGCGCGGTGTGAGCTGGCCGCC
>Ga0180085_1000810_pt1 | contig 10710 bp, 10 predicted proteins | sample EasRiv730_16_10D_FD_123013 | JGI IMG/M metagenome (GOLD analysis project Ga0180085, IMG submission 123013) | Soil microbial communities from meander-bound floodplain in the East River, Colorado, USA - East River metaG ERMLT730_16_10D | ecosystem: Environmental > Terrestrial > Soil > Floodplain ... | reverse complement strand
GGCGAGGGTGTCGCAGATCTCGCTAAAGCGCCGCTCGAACTCCTGGATACTGTCCGTCTCAATCTGCTTTGCCCCAAGCGCCACACCCATGGCAGCGGCCACACCGATGGCGGGAGCACCACGTACCACCATGTCTCGAATGGCTTGTGCCACCTCCTGATACGTCTTGAATACGGGATAGAGCTCCTCGCCCGGCAACTTGCGCTGATCGATCATGACCACGCCATCTTGGGTCCATTCCAAGGTCTTGAACATCGAGATTCTGGCTCCTAGGATTCAGATACAACCTTCATCAGATCACAACAAGAGCCGGACTATAGCACAAGGCGACAAGCCGTCGGGCATCGTGGATGGCTTGTGCCTCGCAATCCTAGGGATTGACCATCGCAGAACCGGCTAAGCGAACCACCTCGCTGAAGGCGCACTCGCTTCCTTCTTGCAGAGGGAATCCTGTGCGCTGGAATGCACATGAGCTGGGCCTTGGTTTAACCTTCCTAAGCGAGCATCATCTCCCTATAATGCCGAGCTTCGTGGGAATCTGGATTAGTCATGAACTCAAAAGGGCCAAGCTACGACCTGATTATTTTTGACCTCGACGGTACCCTGATCGATTCCAAGCTCGATCTGGCGAACAGCGTCAACTTTACGCGACGGCAGATGGGACTTTCTGTGCTCGAACACCAGCTCATTTTCAGCTACATCGGGGATGGCGCGACGATGCTGATCCGTCGTGCGATGGGCGAGGGACTGAGTGAGCCGGACGTCCAAGGTGCCTTGGAGATGTTTTTGGCGCACTACCGCGAACATCTTCTCGACAACACGACCCTGTATCCCGGAGTTGCTGCGGCTCTCGATGAGCTGCGCCTTCTGAAACTCGCGGTTCTGACAAACAAGCCGCTCAGACCCACCGAAGCAATTCTTCAGGGTCTGCAGATTGGGGATCGGTTTGCAGTCGTGTACGGTGGCAACAGCTTCGAACAGAAAAAACCTCATCCCGTGGGCATTCAACAAATCCTGAATGATACAGGGACTGCACGCGAGCGAACGTTGATGGTAGGAGATTCCTACATCGACATCCAGACCGGACGAAACGCGGCCGTTGCTACTTGCGGCGTGACCTACGGACTTGCCAGTGACACACTGCACGAACCCAAACCCGATTTCCTGATCAACGATCTGCGGGAGCTCAGTCGCGTCGTGTATCCGGGCGGTTGACGGATTGTCGTCGTTGGAGAGGGTTTTAGAAGCTCGCAGCGGCAACTAACACCGAGCCTTGGCTCAAGGGGTGGATGATGAGACTTTGTTTGAGGTTTTCGCTATTGATGCTCATCTCCGGTTGCTTCTGTTTGCCTGCGCAGAGCCAGGAGTCTTTGTCTGATCTCGCCTGGCTGGCCCGTGGGTGGCAGGGAACCATGGGCAAAGCCCAGATTGAAGAACACTGGATTCAGCCGGCCGGCGGCACGATGCTCGGACTCTCCAGGACTGTTGCCGGCGGGCGGACAGTTTCGTTTGAATTTCTGCGGATCGAAAGTCGTGCGGATGGCACCTTTTACGTGGCACAACCCCAAGGCCGGCCACCCGTGGAGTTCAAATTGACACAACGGGCCGAGAATCGGGCTGTGTTTGAAAACCCGCAGCACGACCATCCGAAGATTATTCGGTACTCAAAAGAAGTTGACGGCTCACTGCGCGCCGAAATTGAAGGCGACGAAAAAGGCAAGCACAAGAAGATGGAGTTTAAGTTCCAACCCATTTACAAACGCTGACATCGGATCGCCGGAATGGCCCCGTCAAAAGACCCTTCGCGCCATCGCGGTTGTTGAGCTGACTATTTGGATTTGAATCGGATACGGACGCTTTGCGCGTGCGCATCCAGGTTTTCCGACTCGGCAAATCTCTCGATATAAGTGTGGTTCCTTTCGAGGGCGGCACGAGTGTATTTGATGAGGCTGGTCTTCTTGAGGAAATCATAGACGCCGAGCGGCGACGCAAAGCGAGCCGTGCCCGAGGTTGGCAGGACATGATTCGGACCGGCAAAGTAGTCTCCCACTGGCTCGCAGGAGTATGGACCAAAGAAGATAGCTCCCGCGGAATGAACCTTGGCAGCGAACGGTTCCGGTGCGTCCATCAGTAACTCGAGATGTTCCGGCGCAACCGCATTAACGGCTTCAGCAACTTCATCCCAAGTGGGGCAAACGATGATGGCGCCATAGTTCTGCAGCGCTTTTCGAACAATCTTCTCCCGATGGAGATTCTTGATCAGGCAAGCCGCGCTGTTCTGAACTGCCAGCGCCAGTTCTTTCGACAGCACAATAGCAATCGCACAGGCGTTTTCGTCATGCTCTGCCTGAGCCATGAGATCGGCCGCCACGAAATCCGGGTCGATAGAATCCTCCGCAACGACGACGACCTCGCTGGGCCCAGCAATCATGTCGATATCAACGACGCCGTAAACCTGACGCTTGGCCGTGGCCACGTAAATATTGCCTGGTCCGACGATCTTGTTAACCTTGGGCACCGTCTCGGTGCCATAGGCCAGCGCAGCCACTGCCTGAGCGCCGCCGATTCCGTACACCTCATCCAACTCCAACTCCTCCAGAACCGCTGCAATAACCGGACTCTTGTGAAACTGGTGCGGTGGTGTCACGACCACAATCCGCGGCACGCCCGCGATCTGCGCAGGCACAGCATTCATGAGAACCGTTGAAGGGTAGGCGGCAGTGCCGCCTGGGACGTAGAGCCCAACCGACTGGAGTGGAAGAATCCGCTGCCCGAGCCGCACACCGTCGGCAGCTTCCATCTCCCAGGATTTCTCCAACTGACGCTCGTGAAACCTGCGTATATTGTCCCTGGCAAGCCGCAACACCTGTCGCAGCTCAGGATCGGCCTGCGCCGCCAGTTTGCGGATCTCGTCCGGGTCAATGCGCAGGCCTTTGAGATCAATCCTCTCAAAACGGTGCGTGAATTCGCGGACGGCAGCGTCGCCACGAGTCCGAACTGCCGCAACGATCTCTGCCACCTGCGTCTCGATGGCCGCGTCGGGCGCAGATCCGCGTGAGTCGATGCGCTTCAGGTAACTGTGGAGTTCAGGAGTGTTCCAGTGGAAAAGAGGAATCATCGTGATATTGGGACTGCCACAGAGGCACGGAGAAACTTCGAAAGCATTGGACGCAGATTGCGCAGATGAACGCAGATCAAGGGAGGGAGAACTCATGTCGAGAACTCGAACCGCAGAGGTTCAGTAATCGGGAATTCGTCATTGTTTCGTTATTCGAACTTCGGCATTCGTCATTCTCTGAGTTCATCTGCGTCCAGCGTCTTCCTCCGTGTCTCTGTGCCTCTGTGGCTATCATTCTTTCTCGACTACTTTCGACAACATCTCGATCAGCCCGGTGATGGCCTCACGTTTGATCTGATAGCTGGCGCGATTCACCACGAGGCGCGCCGAAATGTCCATGATGGGTTCGACGATCTCCAGACCGTTCTCGGCCAGCGTCCGGCCGGAAGAAACCAGATCGACAATCCGGTCTGAAAGCCCGAGCAGGGGCGCCAGCTCAACACTTCCCGAAAGAGGAATGATCTCGACCGGAATTCCTCGATGGGTGAAGTATTCGGTTGTGACTCTGGGATACTTTGTGGCAATGCGGACCGCAGACAGTTCTTTGTAGTCCTGTCGTGCAGCCGCTTTAGGCGCCGCCACAACCATCTTGCAGAACCCAATGCGCAAGTCGAGGGGCTGATGAATGTCGGCACTCGATTCCGCCAGGACATCCCGGCCCGCAATGCCGACATCGGCAACTCCGTACTCGACGTAGGTTGGAACATCAATGGGCTTCACCATAAAAAATTGAAAGCGCTTCTGTGTATCGGGCACCACGAGCTTGCGCGAGTTTAGGTTCGACTCGGCAATCTCGATGCCTGCTTTCTTCAGAAGAAGCAGCGCCTCGTCAAACAGGCGGCCTTTGGACAATGCAATGGTGATGGCTTCTTTCATGGATCACAGAGTGGCCAGCAGTCAGCAGTCGATCGATCATTCCCCCATTGCCATCAAGCGCTCGAGGCTGAAAGAAAATCCGACCGATGGGAAGTCACAGCCGAAGTTCTTGAACAAGTTGTCGTAGCGGCCGCCGCCACCAATTTCAAAGCCGAGGCCAGGGACGTAGATCTTGAAAATCGTTCCCGTGTAGTAGTCCTGCCCACGAACTTCACTCAGGTCAATCGTGATGTGATCCTCCACCTTTTGTTTTTTCAGCTCTGCCAACAACGCCTCCAGGTGGTCGAGGGCCTGCAGCGACTTTTCGTTCGAGACCAACTGCCGGGCCGCTTGTAGTGTGTCGGAGTTGCCGGTGAGATGCACCAACGACAAAAGAATGTTGCGGCGCTTCTCAGAGAGTGCCAGGCGCTCAAGTTCCAGGCGCAGCCCTACGGTGTCCTTCAAGTCAACCAGGGTCTTGATCTTGGACAAATCGTCGCGAGAGAGATTCATCCGCTCGACAATGCCGGAAAAATAACCCATTTCTCCCAGATTGATTTGGAATCTCCGGATGCCCAGCTTCTTGAGAGACTCGATCGCCACCAGAATGATCTCGGCATCGGACTTGATGTGCTCTCCGCCGATGTGTTCGACACCGATTTGGAAAAACTCGCGTTGCCTTCCACCGCGAGGAGCCTCGTAACGGAGTACTTCGCCGCAATAGCACAAGCGCAAGGGCTTGGGATGATCGGCAAGCCGCGTGGCCACTGACTTGGCAACCAACGACGTGAATTCGGGGCGCAGGGCGAGAATGTTCCCTTCACGATCAATGAATCGATAGAGCGTATCCTCAAATGCAGCGCCCATGCCCTTCGCAAATACGTCGTAGTAGTCGAAGATCGGCGGAATGATCTCATCGTAGTCCCACCGTTCAAAGACCGAAAAAATCGCACGTTCAATCCGACGGCGTTTCTTCGCGGCCTTGCCGAACAAGAGCTGTGTGCCGAGGGGAATCTGAGTGAGTGTTTTCATAATCATCTATCCACAACGACAAGAAGTGCAACGAAGGCGGACGCCTCCGACGGTTTCGTGTTCTTCGTGTCCTTAGTGGATGGTTCTGCCTTGGTTGTCCACTTCCAATTCGAAGCGTCTGGAACGGAGACCGCGGCGCTCGAAGATTGCTGCAATTCGCGAATAGATCTCATCCAGATTCCCCTCGGCGAAAGCCAGCACGCTGGGGCCGGCGCCACTGAGGCAAATGCCCATCAGGCCAGAAATCTCTTCCTGGTTCAAGCGCAGGATTTCCTCAAAACCAGGAATCAACGGGGCCCGAAATGGTTGATGAAGCCTGTCGCGCAGCGACTCGCGAAGAAAATGGAACTCGTTCCTCAGAAGCGCCGCCACTGTAAGCGAGCTTCGCTGAAGATTGAAGACCGCGTCGCGTAGGTCGAGGCTTCGAGGAATCGCCGCCCGTGCCTTCTGCGTTTCAAGACGGAACTCGGGAACGGTCAGCAGGATTTTGAGTTTGGGCGCAATGGGGGCCCTAAAGAAGGATACTTTCCCGCTTTCCGCCACGGCGCTGACCGTGAACCCGCCAAATCGAGCCGCAGTGATATTGTCAGGGTGATTTTCAAACTCAAAAGCATACTGGAAGAACTTGTCCGGCGAGAGTTCAAGGCCCGTAAGAGCTTCGAAGCAACTGACACCTGCCACGATAGCTGCGGCACTGCTTCCCAGACCACGAGCCAGAGGGATTTGGTTTTCGATCTTAAGGCGCACACCGGGCAAAGGCTGCTTCTCGCCCTCAAAAACCCGGCGCGTTACTCTCCACAGCAAGTTCTCCTCGCTGGCTGGCAAGTCGTGAGCGCCTTCTCCCAGCAGCTGAAATTCTGGCTTCGAGTTCGAGGTCTCTTGAAGATCGACGTGGAGATAGAGTCGGAGAGCGAGCCCAAGAACGTCAAAACCGGCGCCAAGGTTCGTGGTGCTTGCGGGAACTTGAATGGATCTTCGGAGACTCATGGAATCGAAATTCAGCAGGTAGGGTGCGTCCTGCCTTTCGGCGCACCGCCCTCGCCTTTGGCCCCGGTGCGTTGAAAAGCGCAACGCACCCTACGGAGATATCAAGGGAAGCCCCTTGGTTAGTTTGCCAGCCGCTGCAAGACAATCTCCCGCATCAATTCTGCCGGCGCCTGACGCTCGGTCCACAACTCAAACTGCCGGGCGGCCTGAGCGACAAACATCTCGACCCCGCTGATGACAACGCTTCCTCGCCGAGCCTCTCGAAGGAGGCGCGTTTCCAGTGGATTGTAGACCATGTCAAATACATAGCGATAATCCAGCGCATCCATCGGCACCGGACATTCGTCGATGGCCGGAAACATCCCGACGGAAGTTGCGTTAATCAGGAGATCGCCCTTGTAACGTCCAGCTTGGTTGAGTGCGTCGCTGGCAAAACCAAATTCTGCTGCAAATCGCTCAGCCTTTCGAGCGTCCCTGGCAAGCACCGTGACTTTGCACTCTCTTTCCTTCAGAACAAGGGCTGCAGCCCGAGCTGCGCCTCCGGTTCCAAGCAAGGTTGCACTGTCAATCCCGGTTTCGAAAGCCTTCTTCAGCGCCTGATGCGTTCCGTACACGTCAGTGTTGAAGGCAAACAGCTTCTGCCCCCGATTGACGAGGGTATTAGCAGCTCCCGTTTGTTTGACCGTTTCGTCGACGAAGTCCACGAAATCCAGAATTCGCACTTTGTGTGGGATAGTGACGCTGAAACCAGCGAACCGTCGCAGATGAGGCCCAAAGTCCTTAAGGTCCTTGATCGAAAACGGCAAATAGCGGGCGTTCAGGCCCAGTTGCCGCAGAGCCGGGTTATGGATGTGAGGGGAAAGGGAGTGGCCTATCGGCCAGCCGATCACGCCATAAACTTGCGTTGATTCGTTGATATCATCAACCGAATAGAGGCTTTTGAGCTCCGACGCTGCAAACTGGCCGGGTGCGCTTTCACTGCCCATCTGAAGAGACGCATAGGTCCACAACGAACCCCTGCCGGTGGCGATAAGGCGTAAGAATGTACCCAGTTCCCCCATTGCGGCAATGATGATTGGAATCCCATCTCGCTGGGCCACTTGTGCCTGCTCAAGCAGCCGAAAATTGTCTTCGAAACTCATGGCTTGCGTAGCTATCTTCAGAATGTCGGCACCGGAATTCTTGAGCCGACGGTAGATCGCGGCGAGGTCTATGGGTGTCTCATGGAAGTTGTGATACGAGGCAATCCAACTGCTGGAAGTTGATTTCAGGGGCGCCAGACTTCCTCCCAGGAAAGTTTCGATCGTTTCAATCTCCAGGTCGATAAACGCTCCGAAAAGCGATTTGAGGATTCGAACCTGAGCCTCTTCGCTACCGTCAAATTCCCCACCGTTGGCTCTTCGACGCAACGTCAGCACGACAGGTCTCTGCGCCAGTTCTACCCACTTCTCCACGTTTGCTGTGCTCAGTTCCTCAGGCTTCAGGTAGTCGAGCCGGAACTCGAGCACACCCCCAGCTTCACGAGCACGAACAATAGATGCTGCCATAGAAGCAGGGTCAGATTCGCGTACCACCACGCACACCTTGCTGAGGTTGCTGCCTGTGGCACTGAGCTCACTTATGCAGTTGAATTTCAAGGGGTAAAGTTAAAGTGCCGCTGCCAGAGTTCCGATAAACGGGGTGCGGCAAGAACGCAAGTCTAACACAAGGACCGGTGGGCACCTAGCTTGGGATCAGCAACCGGCTATTTGCTTGACAGCTCCGAAGTCCTTTTGCTAGCGTCGGTTGCAGTTGATTCCCAATGGAATTTCTAGCTCGGTCATCGGCCTTGACCTCAGCGAGTGATCCTACGCAGCCTTAGGAGATGTGCGGCGATGAAAGCGACTCAAACACTTCGTTGGATTCTAGTTGGACTGTTATTTTTGGGAACCGGAGAGGCACAAACCCGAAAAGCACCTGCTCAGGGAACTCCACCTCGACCTCTTTCCAGGCAGCAGCCCGCAAACCACTGGTCAGCCAATCCGGCCGCCACCGGAGCGGAGGGGTATGAGGTTCATACAGTGAAGCAGGGAGACACACTGTGGGAAGTAAGCAAACAGTACTTGAAAGATCCCTTCCTGTGGCCGCAAATCTGGGAAATCAACGGTCAGGTTAAGAACCCACACTGGATTTACCCCGGCGATCAGATCCTGATCAAGAAGATGGTTGTGATGAATGAAACGCCCGTCGAAAAGACACCTGAGCCGGCCAAACAGCCTGAAGCGCAAGCGTTGACTCGGCCAGCCCCACCCGCCCCACCCCAGGCCGTCCAACCGGCTCCGACGCCCGCCGCACCCGTGGCTCCGCCCCAGCCCCCCCCTGTGGCGACATACAGTGACATATATTGTGCGGGCTTCTTTAGCGCCGAGCCGGTCCAACAAAAAGCAGTATTGGTTGGTGGCGAGGAGTCGGAGACCAAGGCGCTGTTCAGCGATCGCGATGTTGTCTATCTAAACCAGGGAACATCTGCTGGAATCAAGGCAGGGGATGAACTACAAGTTGTGCGGCTCGTCAGGGACTTCGCCAAGTGGGGAACAGAGTTCGCTCCTGCAAAGTCAGCCAAGAGATATGGCTACTACTATCAAGACGTCGGCCGGGTTCGAGTTCTGCTGGCCCAGGAACAAGCTGCGACCGCCGAGATCATTTTTTCGTGCGAAGAGATTCTCGTTGGCGATCTGTTGACCACGGGAGAAAACCGTACTTCCCCTCTGCAGCGTCCGGAAATCAGCTTCGACAAATTTGCCGCGCCCAACAATAACACCTCGGGCCGAATTTTCATGTCGAAGGAGTTCCGAAAGCTTCTGGGCATCGGCCACATTGTCTACCTGGATGCGGGGGGAAAACAGAATGTTCAGGTGGGCGACTATTTCCGAATTGTCCGTCACTTTGACAAGAGTACCATCAGCCTCTTCAACAAAAGCGACTACGCCAAAAACCAGAAAACTTTCGACAGCGTTCGCAAGGTGATTGGCCAAGCTGTGGTCCTTCGCTCTGAGCCGAACGTATCAACGGTCTTGATCACCCACAGCACCGAAGGAATCACGGTTGGCGATGGTGTAGAGAAAGAGTAGGGGAGTTCGAGGTCCTTAGGCATCCCTGCTTCACTTCTCGCTGAAAACGAGGGCGCTAAAACTCTGGATCTTGGCGCCTTCCTTCCAAGCCGTCGTCGGAAGATGCGCCTTTCGGCAGAGCTGCTCGAGGAACTGCTCTCGATCCCATCCATGTCCGACTGCCACTTGAGGGAGTAGCAATCCCCGCCGACCCAAGTGATTCAACAGCAGCCCGTGCACTCCAATCACAATTGAGTCGATCTCTTGAACCGTTTCCAGCGGCGAAAGCACTGAGATCTCGATTTGCAAGTCGGGCAGTTCAACCGCAGTTATTGGGCGAAATCTAGGATCTGCTCTAGCTGCTGACAACGCGCACTCTTGCGCTGCCTGAAACAGCGGAGACACCGGCTCCGGAACGCCAATGCACCCTCGCAAGTCTCCATGTGAATGCAGCGTGACGAAAACGCCCCGCCATTCCAGTAGCTCGGGTGAGTCTGGTTCCTTAATCGCTTTTCTTCCGTGTTTCAGGAATTCTTCCAGACAATTGCGGGAGAGCTTGAGCAGTTCCGACTGTGCAGACTCACTGAGTGGGAACATCGCGCTGCCTCTTCTTCAGGACGAGCAGCTTTCTTCGTTGGCGGGCTTTGACACGATCGTCTACCTTCTTCCAAAACTTGCGAAAGTACTGGATCGCCGAGGCCAGGGCGAAAATCACCACCAGCCAGAGGGCTGCCTGGCTAAACCAAGTCAGCCAGGGAAAAACGTTGCGCAGGATGATCAGCGTGATCGCCACGACCTGCGTCACCATCTTAAGCTTCCCCAGATCTGAAGCATCAATGGTGAACCCCTGTGACGAGGCGATGCTGCGCAATCCGGAAACGGCAAATTCCCGGCCAACGATAATCACCACCATCCAAGCTGGCACCCACTTCAGTTCCACCAGCGATATGAACACGGAGGAGGTTAGCAGCTTGTCGGCAACAGGATCCAGCAAGATGCCAAGCGTGGTGACCTGCTGGCGTTTACGAGCCAGATAGCCGTCGAAGTAGTCGGTGATGGAAGCGCCCAAAAAGATCAGGGTTGCCAGATAAATGGAAACGCCAACCACTTCACGAGCGGGATTGTAGACCCGTGTTAGCAACACAACCACGAGCAAAGGAACTGCAAAAATCCGCGACAGTGTCAGGAAGTTCGGCAGATTCATTAAAGCTTGATGACCTTGGAACTCTTGATGCCGCGCATCGCGTTCCGAGTGTCCAAAATGACTTTGGCCATTCGCTCCACTTTCGGATAGTCGATGTTGCTGTGGTTGGTGACGATAACCACGCAGTCTGCTTCCAGTAAGCCTTGTTCGAGCGGAATGGATTTGAGCTCGGTATGCTCGAACTCAACTTCCGGCACGTAGGGATCGTGGTACATCACTTTCGCACCGCGCTCTCGCAACAACTGAATGACGTCGAGGGCAGGAGATTCTCTCAGGTCGTCGATGTCCTTCTTGTAACTGACACCTAGAATGAGAACCTTAGAGTTCTTCACCGATTTGCTGAAGTCGTTAAGCGCGTCGTTCACCTTGTTGACGACATAGTGCGGCATGTCCGCGTTGATTTCGCTGGCCAGCTCGATAAAACG
>Ga0180085_1000809_pt1 | contig 10727 bp, 10 predicted proteins | sample EasRiv730_16_10D_FD_123013 | JGI IMG/M metagenome (GOLD analysis project Ga0180085, IMG submission 123013) | Soil microbial communities from meander-bound floodplain in the East River, Colorado, USA - East River metaG ERMLT730_16_10D | ecosystem: Environmental > Terrestrial > Soil > Floodplain ... | reverse complement strand
GCTGGTGAACTTCGCGGTGGACCTGCTGTACATCTACCTGAACCCGCAGATCCGGGTGCGCTGAGCACCATGGCCATCGGCACCCTCGCGCCGCCGATGGACGCCGCGGCCGGCCTCGCCCACGTCGCGGAGCGCTCTCGGGTCTGGCGCAAGTTCGTGCGCAACCCGGCCGCGATCGCGGGCGCGCTGATCCTCCTGGTCGTCATCGGCGCCGCCATCTTCGCGCCCTACGTGGCTCCGCACGAGCACACGCGCCAGAGCTTGATCCGCCGCCTCACCCCGCCGGTGTGGGCCGAGGGGGGCAAGTCGACCTACCTGCTCGGCACGGACCAGGTGGGCCGGGACATCCTGAGCCGCATGATCCACGCCGCCCGCGTCTCGCTGATCGTCGGGATCTCGGCGGTCCTGGTCAGCCTGACCGTGGGGGTCACCCTGGGGCTCCTGAGCGGTTTCCTGCAGGGACGGGTGGACACCGCGATCATGACGGTGGTGGACGTGATGCTGTCCTTCCCCCAGCTCCTGCTCGCGCTCGCCTTCGTGGCCGCGCTCGGTCCCAGCCTGCTCACCATCATCCTCGTCCTCGGCCTCACCGGGTGGGAGCGCTACACCCGGGTGGTGCGGGCGGAGGTGCTCGCCCTGCGGGAGAAGGACTTCATCGAGGCCGCCCGCGCCATCGGGGCGAGCCCCCTGCGCACGCTCCTGCGCCACCTGCTGCCCAATACCTTCTCGTCCATCATCGTGCTGTCCACGCTGCAGGTGGCCCAGGCCATCCTGCAGGAGGCGGCCCTGTCCTTCCTGGGGGTGGGGACGGGAAGCGCCTATCCGACCTGGGGCCATATGATCGCCCTCGGGCGCGACTTCGTGAGCGTGGCCTGGTGGTTCCCCACCTTCCCCGGCCTGGCCATCCTCCTCACCGTGCTCGCCATCAACCTGGTGGGCGACCGGCTCCGCGACGCCCTCGACCCCCGCGTCACCTGACGAATTCAGTTGCAAACGGATCGGGTTCGGGCGCACACTCCCGCAACGTCCCGATTCCTCGTCCGCCTCCCGGCGGATCACGGGAGCCGTCGATGGCTGGCTCGCTCGGCGCACACATGAACCCGCAGGTCTGTGGCCGAAGGAGAGCCCCGTCCTCATGTAACGACCCAATCGTGGTTTTCTCGGCGACACCCGGTCGCCGGAAGGAGTCATGCCGATGAACCGTCGATCCTTCCTGCTCGTCCTGTCCGCTCTGGTGGTGTTGCTCGGCTTCGTGTCCAGCGTGGCGCTGGCCCAGACGCCGAAGCGCGGGGGCACGCTCCGGGTCAGCTACGGCAACAAGATCGCCCACCTCGACTTCCACACCGCGCCCGGCTACGAAATGATGTGGGTCGCCATGAACGTCGGCTGCGGTCTCGTCAACATCACGCCCGACGGGAAGTTCGTCCCCGACGCCGCCGAGTCGTGGCAAATGGCGCCCGATGGGCTCGCCTATACGTTCAAGCTCAGGAGGAACGCCATCTTCCACGACGGCACCCCCGTCGACGCCGCCGCCGTCAAATTCAGCATCGAGCGGCTGATGGACCCCGCCACCAAGTCGGGGATGCGATCGTTCTACGAGCCGGTCCACAGCGTGGAGGTTCTCGACCCCCAGACGGTGCAGATCCGGCTCAAGCACCCCTACGCGTTCTTCATGCACATGCTCGCTGGGTACCGCACAGGTCTCGTCCTCTACAACCCCGTCGCGACCCAGAAGTACACGCTTCAAGATCGGCAGCAGGGCAAGCCTGAGGCTGTGTCGGGGTGCGGGCCGTTCAAGCTCGTCGAATGGGTGAAGGGAAGCCACCTGGTGATGGACCGGTTCGACAAGTACTTCATGCCGGGGCAGCCCTACCTCGATCGCGTCATGATCCGCGTGATCAAGGATCCCGTGACCGAGTTGGCCGCCTTCAAGGCGGGGGAGATCGACTTCATCGCCTCCTTCTCCCCGGAGCACGTCGATACGATGAAGGCACAGGTCCCGAAAGCCGCGATCATGACCTCGAAGGAAACGACGCCGATGCTGGCGGCGATGAAGGTCACCGTTCCCAAGGACGGCAAACCGATGTCGGTTGAACGCGCCTCGCACCCGATCTTCGGTGACGTCCGGGTTCGTAAGGCGGTCGGCTGTTACGGCATCGACCGGCAGGAGATCGTGAAGATCGCCTTCAAGGGCCAGGCGACCCCGTGGGTCGGCATGGCGCCGCCCGGAACGCTGGAGTCGGTGAACATCAACCACCTGTGCCCGTACGACCCGGCCAAGGCGAAGGCCCTCCTGGCCGAGATCGGCTACGGCCCCTCGAAGCCGCTGACCTTCGAGCTGCTGACCAACACCGAGAAAAGCGTGTTCAACATCATTGCCACCGTCATCAAGGAGCAGATGACGAGGATCGGCGTGACGGCCAACATCAAGCTGGTGGACAAGGTCAGCTGGCTGAACTCCACTCTCCAGGACGGGCCGTGGGACATGTACGTCGAGGATCTCCTGTCGTTGCTGACAATCGACAGCAACGGCTACCTGTCGACCGCCTACGTTTCGGCGAAGTCGTCCACGTGGAGCCACCCGCGCCACACCGACACCAAGGTCGACGACTACTACGCGCGCTACGCGCGGGAGGTGGACCCGATCAAGCGCAAGGCGATCGGGAAGGAGCTGCTCGAGTACATGGCCAACAACATGTACTGGAATACCATCTCGGGCTCGCCGTTCTACATGGTCGCCCAGCCGTGGATAAAGGGTTACGTGTACAACGCCGAGTTCGAGGTGCACTTCGACAACGTGTGGCTGGACAAGTAAACCCCAGGCCTAGCCGGGAATGCGCGTCTACATCCTGAGGCGCCTGATCGGGATCGTGCCGACGGTCCTCATGATCACCTTCGTGGTGTTCGTGATGATGCGGTCGGTCCCCGGCGATCCCGTGGTGGCCCTGCTCGGGGATGCCTACACCGAGGAGGACGCCGTCAGGGTGCGCGCGGAGTACGGGCTGAACAAGCCGCTCCTGGTCCAGTACGCGATCTGGGTGGGGAAGCTGGCGCAGGGGGACTGGGGAAACTCGATCCTGAGCGGGCGCCCCGTCCTGCGCGACGTGATGATCCGCCTGCCGGTGACCCTCGAGCTTATCCTCCTGTCGATGGGCATCGCCCTCCTCATCGCCGTCCCGGCCGCCATCGTCGGCGCCCTGCGCCAGAACACGTGGGCCGACTACACGGCGACGACGATCGCCATGATCGGCGTCTCCATCCCCGAGTTCTTCATCGGCGTCCTGCTCCTGCTCGTATTCTCCATCGGGCTGGGCGGACTGCTGCCCAGCTCGGGTTGGGTGTACCTGCCCGGCACCTGCCAGACCATCATCTGTGCCGCAGGCCTGTGGGGCAATGTCCAGTACGTTCTGATGCCGGCGTTCGCGCTCGGCGTTGGCCGGGCCGCCATCCTCACGCGTCTCCTCCGCGCCAGCATGCTGGAGGTCATCCGCTCCGACTACGTAACGACCGCGCGCGCCAAGGGCCTCTCCGAGCGGCCCATCGTGTTCAAGCACGCGCTGAAGAACGCCTTGATCCCCACCGTGACGGTGATGGGGCTCCAGGTCGGCTTCCTCATCGGCGGCGCGATCGTGGTGGAGACGCTGTTCGCCATGCCGGGGCTGGGCACCTTCGGCATCGACGCCATCATCGCGCGCGACTACCAGCAGGTGCAGGGCTTCGCCCTGCTGACGGCGTTCGCCTTCGTCGTGATGAACCTTCTCGTCGACCTGACGTACACCTTCCTGGATCCCCGGATCCGGTACGCGTGAAGGACGCATGGCCGACGGTCGACAGCCTATCCCGGTAAAGGTACGGCCCATCAGCGGCGGAAGCACGCGCGAGGCCGAGCTCGGCGCGGTCCCGGGGGTGGCCTTGCCCGCGCGCGCCAAGTCGGCGGAATCACCGCTGGCCCAAGGGCTGCGCCGGTTCCGGCGCAGCACGACCGCGCTCGTGGGCGTGGCCATCGTTCTCGTCCTCATGCTGGTGGCGCTGTTCGCGGACGTGCTCGCGCCGCGGAGTCCGATCGCCAGCGACCAGACGCACACCTTCGAGCGGCCGAGCTGGGACTATCCCCTGGGGACCGACCAGCTCGGGCGCGACATGCTGAGCCGGATCATCCACGGCACGCGCATCTCGCTGCTCGTGGGGGTGTCGTCGGTCCTGCTCGCGCTGTTCGTCGGCGTGCCGTTCGGCATGATCGCCGGGTTCTACGGGGGCCGGGTTGACGCCCTCGTCATGCGGGTGATGGACCTGATCCTCGCCTTTCCGATCTACCTGCTCGCCATCATCCTGATGGTCATCTTCACGCCCACAGCGGGGCTGATCGGCACCATGAAGGTAACCGGCGCCATCGCCATCGTGCGGATCCCCATCTACGCGCGCCTGGTGCGGGGGAGCGTGCTCTCCATCAAGGAGAAGGAGTACGTCGAGGCCTGCCGTGCCCTCGGCGTGCGGGATCCCTGGATTCTGTTCCGCCACATCCTGCCCAACTGCCTCGCGCCGATCATCGTGACCACCACGCTCGGCATCGCGACCTCCATCATCGTGGAGGCCACGCTCTCCTTCCTCGGGCTTGGCACCCAGCCGCCGACGCCGAGCTGGGGCTGGGATCTCAAGGCGAACGTCTCCTTCATCCAGGCCAACGCCTGGCTGTCGCTCTTCCCCGGCCTCGCCATCTTCGTCACCGTGCTCGGCTTCAACCTCTTCGGCGACGGGCTCCGCGATGCGCTCGACCCCCGCCTCAAGTAGCCAACCTCCAACCATTGAGGGAATGCACATGACGACGAGCCGGACACTCGCGGGCGCGCTGGGGGTGCTGCTTTTGGCCGGTGGCGCCCCGGCGTGGGCCAACCACCGCCCTAACAACGAGGCGTTGGTCGGCGGCGCGATCTCCCAGACCGGGCGCTACGCCGAGCCGGCGGGTCGCCAGGTCAACTCGATCAAGCTCTGGGTCGACGAGGTGAACGCCCGCGGCGGCCTCCTGGGCCACAGGGTCCGGCTCATCCTGCTCGACGACAAGTCCGACACTCAGTCGGCGATCAAGCTCTACGAGAAGCTGATCACCGAGGACAAGGTCGACCTGGTCCTCGGTCCCTACTCGAGCGGCATCACCGAGGCGGTCGCCAACGTCACCGAGCGCTACAAGATGCCGTTCGTCGCCTACGGAGCGTCGTCGAGCCCTATCTGGGAGAAGGGGCGGCGCTACATCTTCAACATCGTTGCCGTCGCCGAGGACTATCAGAAGGGCGCGGTGCACCTCGCCAAGCAGATCGGGGTGAAGAAGGCCGCCGTCATCGGCGAGGACAGCCTCTTTCCCCGCCAGTCGGGCAAGGGCGCCAAGGACTGGGCCAAGCAGCTCGGCATCGACATCGTCGTCGAGGAGAACTACCCGCAGAAGCAGACCGACTTCACCGCGCTGCTCCAGAAGATCAAGGCGGCCGGCGCCGAGGCGGTCTTCTCCAACAGCTACTTCGCGGACGCCGCCGCCCAGCTCCGCCAGATGCGGGAGCAGAACATGAACTTCAAGCTGTACTCGAGCACGGTCGGGCCGGGGCTTCCGAACTTCCCCGAGCAGCTTGGCAGCACGGCCGAGTATGTCCTGGGGTTCAGCCAGTGGGAGCCGCTACCCAAGATCCTCAAGCACCCGGGCATGGACGAGTACATCGCGGCGTACGAGAAGCGCTTCAACGAGAAGCCGAACTACCACGCCGGCTCGACCTACGGGGCGCTGCAGGCGACCGAGGCCGCGGTCAAGAAGGCCGGCGCCTTCGACAACGAGAAGCTGCGCGAGGCCATGGCCACGATCGACGTGCAGACGGTCTTCGGCCGCTACAAGGTGAACGCCACCGGCATGAACGCCGCCGAGGGCCTCACCTTCCAGATCCTCAAGGGCCAGCGCCGCGTGGTGTGGCCGGAGAAATGGGCGGAGGCGAAGCCCGAGCTGCCCATGCCGGAGTGGAGCAAGCGGTAGCCCCGGGCCGGAATCGCGAGCGCTGACCCCGCTCTGACCCATGGAGCGCAGCGACGTCCGCAGCCTGTACCTGCTCGGCGCCTTTCTCGCGTGCGCCTACGCCCTGCCCTTCCTGGTTGGGGCCTGGGCCGGCACGGTGCGCGCCGATGCAGCGTGGCTGGGCATCCTCACCACTGTCGTTGTCAGCGGCGTCATGCAGGGCGGGGTCTACGCGATGTTTGCCGTGGGCCTTACGCTGATCTTCGGGGTGATGCGCATCATCAACGCCGCCCACGGCGAGATGGTGATGATGGGCGCCTACCTGACGTGGGTGTCCTTCTTCTACCTCGGCGTCGATCCGCTGCTGTCGCTGGCGCTCACCCTGCCGGTCGCGTTCCTCTTCGGCGTGGCGGTGCAGAAACTGTTGCTGAACGCCGCAGTCGGCGCGCCTGAGCTGACGGGGCTCCTGATCACGTTCGGCCTCGGCCTCACGATGATCTACACCGTGGAGCTGATCTTCACCACGGACTTCCGGACGATCCCGTACGCGCCCGGCACGATCCAGCTCACCAGCACCATCGCGGTCGGCCGGAACCGGATGATCAGCTTCGCGATGGCGGTGGTGATCTCCCTCGCCGTGTACCTGTTCCTGAAGCTGACCCGGCTGGGCAAGGCGGTCCGGGCGACCGCCCTCAACGCCGAGGTGGCGATGGTGTGCGGCATCAACGTGCGGCGGATCTACCTGATCACGACCGGTCTCGCGGCGGCGCTGGCCGTAGCGGGCGGGGCGCTCGTGTCCATCCAGTTCGGGTTCAACCCCGAGACGGGCGTCGTCTACACGCTGCAGGCATTCGCCATCGTCATCCTCGGCGGCCGCGGCAACTACGTGGGCGCGCTTGTCGGCGGACTCATGCTGGGCGTCCTCGAGAACCTCGTCTCGCTCATGATCCCCAACGGGACGGCGATGGTCGAGCTGGCCGCGTACGGCCTGATGATCTTCGTCCTCCTGATCCGCCCGGGTGGGCTCATGGGCGTGAAGGAAGGCTGAGCCGGCGCGGTGACCTGGCGCGAGCACCTGCGGAACCTGGCCCTTGTGGCCCTGTGCGGATTCGCGCTTGCGCTCCTCCCCTCCGCGCTCAGCGTGTACCTCCGCTCCTTCATGCTGTTCACGATGATGTACGTCGTTCTCGCGCTCTCCTGGAACATCATCAGCGGCTTCACCGGCTACACGTCGTTCGGCCACGTGGCGTTCTACGGGATCGGCGCCTACGTGTGCGCCATCCTGGTGGCCGACTACGGCTGGTTCTGGCTTTACACGCTCGCCGTCGGCGCCGGGGTGGCCGCGCTTGTCGGGATCGCGATCGGCTATCCGGTGCTGCGCCTCAAGGGGCCCTACTTCGCCATCGCCATGCTGGGCGCGGCGGAGGGGACGCGTGTCGTCGTCGCCGTGTGGGACAGCCTGACCCACGGCGGACTGGGCATCAGCCTGCCGAGTGCCGAGACCTCCATGGAGACCTACTACGCGATGCTGGCGCTGATGCTGCTGACGATCGCGGTCGCCTACGCGGTCGGGCACTCCCGGTTCGGAGTCCGCCTCAACGCCATCCGCGAGGACGAGGGGGCGGCCGAGGCGCTCGGGATCAACGCCACACTCTACAAGCTGGCTGCGTTCGTGCTCTCGGCCGTGTTCCCGGCCGTGGCCGGCGGGATCCAGGCCTACAAGGTCCTCTACATAGACCCGCCGTCGGTGTTCTTCGTCCAGATCACCATCGCGATGGCGCTCATGTCGATGCTCGGCGGCAAGGGCACGGTCATCGGTCCCATCCTGGGCGCGGTCCTGCTCTACACGGCCCAGGAGTTGACCTGGGTCAACTTCCCGACGGCTCACCTGATCGCGTACGGCCTCTTCATCGTCCTGGTCGCGCGCTTCATGCCGCGCGGCCTCGTGGGCTTCGCCATCGACCAGGGCTGGGTCCGCAAGGGCATGGTCCACTGATGGGACCGGGCGCGGACGAGATCGTCCTGGAGGCCCGCGACCTCCGCAAGGCCTTCGGCGGGGTCCGGGCTGTGGACGGCTGTAGCTTCGTCGTCCCTCACGGAAAGATCTCCGGGCTCATCGGGCCCAACGGCTCGGGCAAGACGACGACCTTCAACCTGCTCACGGGACTCACGACGCCCGACTCCGGTCAGGTGATCTACAAGAAGGAGAGCCTCGCCGGCCTCAAGCCCTACGAGATCTTCCGCAAGGGCATCACGCGGACGTTCCAGATCACGCGCATCTTCCGCGAGTTGACGGTCCTGGAGAACATGCTGTCGGTGACCGGGCTCCGCGTGCCCGACCGGGTCGCGCGCGAGCGGGCTGCGGAGCTGATCGCGTTCGTCAACCTTGGCCATCTCCGCGCCGAGTACGGCGGGCGGCTCTCCTACGGGCAGCAGAAGCTCCTGGAGTTCGCCCGGGCGCTCATGACCGACCCCGACCTGATCCTGCTCGACGAGCCGGCCGCCGGCGTCAACAGGACGCTGCTCCAGCAACTGCTCGAGCATATCCACCGGCTGCAGGAGCAGGGCAAGACGATCGTGATCGTCGAGCACGACATGAACGTGATCATGAACCACTGCGACCGGATCTTCGTCATGGACTACGGCGTGAAGATCGCCGAGGGGCCGCCTGCCGAGATTCAGCGTGACCCGCGCGTCCTCGAAGCCTACTTCGGACGTCGGCGGCGCCCGGATGACGCGGGGCCGACGCCGGGCGCGCCCCGGATGGCCTAGCGTGGCGCTCCTCGAGCTCCGCGACGTCGAGGCCGGCTACGGGTCGCTCCAGATCCTCCACGGTGTATCGCTCCACGTGAACGCGGGCGAGGTGGTCTCGGTGATCGGCCCCAACGGGGCGGGCAAATCGACCACCTTCAAGGTCATCATGGGTTTCATCAACCACCTCGGCGGTCAGATCGTGTTCGACGGGCACAACCTGGTCGGCCGGCAGCCCGACAGCATCCTGGGACTCGGGCTCGGGTACGTGCCCCAGGGCCGCGTCGTGTTCGGCCCGATGACGGTGCGCGAGAACCTCGAGATGGGCGCCTACCTCGAGCGGGACAAGGCCAAGATCAACGCGTCCCTGGAGTACGTCTTCTCCCTGTTCCCCCGGCTCGGTGAGCGCCGCCGTCAGCTGGCCGGGTCGATGAGCGGAGGCGAGCAGCAGATGCTGGCCATGGGGCGCGCCCTCATGATGCGGCCGAAGATGATGATGCTCGACGAGCCGTCGCTCGGCCTCAGCCCCCGCTTCGTCGACGACGTCTTCGACAGGATCGTCGAGCTGGCGAAGGACGGCCTCACGGTGATGCTGGTGGAGCAGAACGCCGCCCGGGCGCTGGAAATCTCCGATCGGGGGTATGTCCTGGAGCTGGGACGAAACCGGTTCGAGGGCGCTGGGCAGGCTCTGCTGGAGAACCCCGAGGTCAAGCGGCTGTATCTCGGGTATGACGCGGCGATGCCGGGCCCCGGCCCGACGGCGGGTTAGGGCGCGCCTCCACCCTGAGTCAGCGGCGCGGGGCCTCGGGCGCGGGCGCAGGCGCGGGCGCGCCAGGAATCTGGATGAAAGGCACCACGCTGCCGCCCAGCGAGTACTGGGGCAGGCGGCCGTCCCAGCGCGCCAGGTACTGCTGCTGGATGAGCACCGGCGTCAGGGACGAGGACACCCGGCTGTTGTAGTTGGCTTCGGCCTCGCCCTTGATCCGGAGCGCGTCGGCCGTGCCCTTGGCCTGGGCCGCCACGATCTCCGCCTGGCGCTGGGCCTGGATCAGCTCGTAGCGCTTCTGCTCGGCCTTCTGCTCCTCGATCTGCTTGGCCTCGATGGCCTTCTCGTACGCGGGGTCGAAGCGGATGTTGGCCAGCGCGGCTTCCTTCATCTCGACGCCGTACTTCACGAGCCACGCGGTGAGCTCCTTCTGGACCTCCGCCTTGATGACGGGGCGGCGCTGGAGGATCTCCGCCGCGTTGTGCAGCGCCGTGGTGGCCTTGAGCACCTCCTGGGCCGCGGGGTCGATGATGACGGACTCGTACGTCACGCCGATCTTCTGGTAGGCCTCCGGCGCCCGGTCGGGGATGAGCCGGTAGTTGAGCACCATCTCGACGTGGACGGCCTGCAGGTCCTTGGAGGCCGCGTCGTAGCGTGCCGTGCGGCGCTGGACCTGGGTGGACATCAGGGTGACGTCGAGGAGCGGATTGATGAAGTTGAGGCCTTCCGCGAGCGCTCGCGGCTGGACCTGGCCGAAGAGCGTCGCGACCCCGACGTGCCCGGCGGGAATGACCTTGAAGGTCGACAGCAGCACCACCAGCACCGGTACCAAAACGCCGATGGCCAGCACGAGGCGTGATGCCAAGCGCAGGTGTGGCGCGGCGCGCTGCCACGCGCCGCTTGGGGCGGCCGCCATGGAGGCCAGCGCGCGGGAGGCGCCGACGCCGAGGGCGAACAGGATCAAGGCGAAGATCAGCTTGGCCATGCCGTGTCCTCCTGGTAGGTGCCGGCCTCGATGCCGTCGTCGGGGATCACCGCGATGCCATAGACCTTCATGGCCGGTCCCTCAGGTAGCTTTCCAAGCCCCGGTAGAAGTTCTCGTGGACGGCCACGTCCAATGCCTCGATGATATTGGGCTTGGCGTGGAAGTAATAGGCCAGGAGATACTGCCGGTCATCGGCCTTGAATTTGACGACCCGAACTCCTTTCAAAGCGCCCTTT
>Ga0180085_1000808_pt1 | contig 10729 bp, 7 predicted proteins | sample EasRiv730_16_10D_FD_123013 | JGI IMG/M metagenome (GOLD analysis project Ga0180085, IMG submission 123013) | Soil microbial communities from meander-bound floodplain in the East River, Colorado, USA - East River metaG ERMLT730_16_10D | ecosystem: Environmental > Terrestrial > Soil > Floodplain ... | reverse complement strand
CATTTCCGAGAACGCCGGGGAGCGCGGAGTTTTAGATCACCGTTCAAGGTTCAAGATTCAATATTCAAAGTTGTGGAGAACAAATGATGGTTCGGTTTCAAATTGCGGCTGTCGGATTGACTATGGTCATGTCGAGCATGGTCACCTGGGCAGAGGAACCCCTCACCCACACCAAGGACTCGTTCGACACCGTGAAGGAGAACGTCAAGTCGGGCAAGGCGGTAATTGTCGATGTGCGCGAGCAAGACGAATGGGACGCGGGGCACCTGAAGGGCGCCGTGCTCATGCCGCAGAGCAAGCTCAAGGTCGAGGCCGAAGCGGCCGAGCTGGCTGGGAAGCTCGACAAGTCGAAGGTGATTTATACGCACTGTCGCGCCGGGCGGCGGGCCCTTGCCTGCGGTGAAATCCTGAAGAAGCAGGGCTTCGACGTCCGGCCGCTCAAGGCGGGCTTTGAGGAGCTGGTGAAGGTAGGGTTCGATAAGGCGGAAAGGTAGCGGTCCCGCGGCAGGATCCACTCGATCGGTCTGTGAATTAACCCCCGGCTCCGCTTAGGCCGCGTGTTTTGCGCTTCGCGGGCAGTTCGACGTCCGATAACCAGGCCGCAGCTGCCGCGTCGTAGTCTGCCGGTGACTGAGTTTCTTGGACGGCTGCATCAGCGGCGACGACATCGACCGTCCGTCTCACGACATTGCTGACATGGCCGTCGTTGTCGGTTGCTTGGGCGAAATAGACCGCCGGGCCAGTCGCCAGCGGCGCGGTGACATCGACGTGATAGGTGTAGTTGTAGACCGGCGACGGATAAGTCGGTCCCAGGTGCTCGTCGGTGCCCACATCCAAGACGCCATTCCCGTTGGCGTCTCGATAGAAATCGACGGCGGCGATCGTTCCCTGCAAGTCGAACACTTCGGCGGCCGTGAGTGTGAAGGCCGCGCCCGCCGCGACTGGATCAGCCGACGTATCAAGATCGGTAATTGTCGGCCGTCCGATGCCCCCGTTGTGATAGGCCACGATGTAGCCGTCTCCCACGTAGAGCGTACCATCGGCGCCGAGGATTGGGCTGTTGGCCCAAAGCGTGGGAGCCGGGGCTGGGCCTTCCCATAGCTTGCTTCCCGAGGAATTCAACGCGATGACCCGATCGGTTTTGTTGTCGACGAAGTAGATCCGCCCGCTGGCGTCAATGGCCGGATGGGTCAAGGGACTTTGGGTGATTGTGTCGGTGTATTTCCAATTCAGCACGCCAGTATCCATGTTGTAGGCGTAGATGCCGTTGTACCCCAGAAAAACAGATGTCCGCCGTGCCGAATCGAGAGCCACGCCGCCGTCGTTCCAGGGTTGTGACCCGCCGCGCAGTGGCGGTCCCTTGGCCGAAGTTTTCCAGAGCACCTTGCCGCTGGCACTTAGTTTATAGAACGTGAAATCCCGCGAAGATACGTAAATGTTTCCTTGGGCGTCCACCGTGGGGCTGGTGTGGACGTGGTCACTGGCCCGGAATCGCCATTTCTGCGAACCGTCAGGCCGGATCGCGTACAGGTAACTGTCCTCAGCGCCGATGTAGATTGTGCCATCCACGAGACTGACGGCCGGGGGCTCAAAGGAACCGTCGGGGATGGGGAAAGTCCATTCCAAGGCACCCGAAGAAGTGATCTTATACACATTCGAATACCCCTCACCCACTCGCAAGAGAAGGTTCCCGGAAGCATCGAGAATTCCTCCGCCAATCCCAGGGAGTACGGAGAGCGTCCACTGGAGCGCCCCATTAAGATTGCCCGCGTTGTCGATCGTCCCAAGGTTGGGGTTGACAAGATAGACTTTGCCCAGGCCGCCGTTGTAGTAATAGATCGAGCCGTCACTACGTATACCGGCTGGCCCAATGCCGGTGGCGCCGTCCAGCGTCAATTCCCACTTCATCGAGCCATCGAAGTTGATCGCCTTGTTTCCCGCCAGAATCGCATCCTCGGCGATGTATTGCGCTCCGACTCCCGTCGCCGACCAGGCGACCTCGCCGGTCGTGGGACCATTGACAGGTGCCGCACCCGTCGCCGCGGAATCATAGCCGTACATTGGCCATGCTGCGGCCATCGCCCAGCGGGGCTCGAGCGGCTCCAGCCGCAGCCGACGTGCCGACCTTGTGTGGACGCGCCTTGTGCCTTGCACGGAACGCGGTCTTGTCAACGCACGAATGAGCAGCCGTTGCATCATTGTCGGAAACCCCCGCGGAGAATGGTTGAAAACAGTGTCGCACGCCTCGAGCGCCTAATCCCCCCAGCCGAGCACCCGTTTGTCGAGATAGCGATCGATGTCGGCGGTCAACAATGTAGAAGTGCCGCCGCGCGCGGGCATGCGATAGATTTCGTAGGCCCACTTGTCCACGCCTTTTTGCGTAGAACGCCGATAGGCGATTTGCTGGCCGTCGGGTGACCATCGGATGGGCGTGACCAACGTGAAGGGAGCCATCTGCACAAGGTCGCTACCGTCAGGCCGCAATGTGTACACGTACCCCATCTCGATGGCAATCGCCTGCGTAGAAGTGTCGGCTTGCGGCGACCATTGCAGATCAGTCAGCGAGTAGTGGTTCCAGGCAAAGACGCTCGTGCCAGATATCGCTGCATTGACGGGCAGGCTCACGCCAGGGCCGACGTCCGCCACCCACACGTCCGTGTGCCCCGATTCCAAACCCCAGCCATAGACCACTTGTGATCCATCGGGCGACCAGTGATGAACGGCAAAGTTGCCACCGATGAAGCCATCGTTGTAAATCACCAGCTCAAGCTGCGATTGGGCCAGGGCCGGCCCTAGCTCGCTCAGTAAATAGCGAGCCTCAAGCTCGGCGGCGCTTACCGGGATGCGGTAGATTCCCTGGATCATGTCCCACGTCGGTCCGTCGCCGAGTGTGTATGAGCTGAACTGGGTCCACTGGAGTCCTTCCGTCGATAGGAAACTGTCGCCGCCGTTGGACCACGTCGGACGAGCGTTGAACCAGCCGTCCTCGAACCACACGACGGTGATCGTATCGTCTCCGTTGTCGTGAACCCGAGCATTCGTCACCTGTAGAAATGTCGCGCCGTCCGGCGTCGCCCAAATCTCTCCATCGATTGTCTTGATCCACCAGCGGTGGCCGTTGTATGTCGATCGCGTCGGATGGCCGGGCGAATAGCCGCTGACCGCGGTCTTTCCCGAACCGTCGCCATTCATCTGCCAGAGACCGCCGTTATACGAATACACAATCTTGCCCGGCGGCACCGACCCGCCGCCGCCTTTGGGCGCTGTTTTGGCAACGGGAACGCCCAATAGGGATCCGACTGCCACCACACACACAAGGGCGACGGCCCAGCGAAAATGCGTGTTCATTGAGAAATGCTCCGGGTTGGATCACCAGGAATTGGCCAGTGACTAAGCGGGCAGCTCAATCGCCAACCGCCTCGTTCGATTCCCTCAATGAACAGGCACCGACTATGCGTCGAACCGGACGCGCCTGGCGCGAAAGAGGTGGAATGTCGCGATAGACAACTGCAAGAATATTTGCGTGAAAACTGGATGTGTGAGTTGACAACATCATCAAGTTCCTGCGGCAGCAAAGGCACGCAAATCAGTACGTACCGGACGCGCTTTTTTCGTGGAATCTTGGGGAGAAACGAATCCCTTCCTTTCACGTAATAGACAGTGGAATTCTTCCAGCTCAGTCGTTAATCTGAGCGTCACTGCTCCAACGAATTGTTGATCACTCTCCTCATGCCCGGGCTCTATCCCACTGATCTGGAGTCGGCCCTCGCTAGCGATGCCGCGGCGCTGGCTCGGCTGATCGAGTCATTTCGAACGTATCTCGGATTGATGGCGGCGGCCGAGCTCGATCCAGAGTTGCGGGCCAAGGTCGGCGCGTCGGACCTCGTGCAAGACACGATGGTCGAGGCCCAGCGCGATTTCGGGCAATTTGCCGGGCGGACCCAGGCCGAGTTCATCGCCTGGCTGCGGCAGATTCTGCGGAGCAATGTCCTCAACGCGCGCCGCCAGTATTTGCACACCAAAAAGCGGCGCGGCGATGTCCCCCTGGTAGCGCACGATTCGCATGCGCCGGCCTACGAGCTGGTCGATCCGTCGGCCACGCCGCAGGCCAAGGCGGTCGCCCGCGAGCAGGACGAGCTGGTCGATGCCCTCATCGCTCGCCTTTCGCCCGAGCATCAGGAAGTTGTTCGCCTGCGGCATGCCGAGGGTCTATCGTTTGTTGAAATTGGCGAGCGGATGAACCGCTCGGCCGATGCGGTCCGCAAACTGTGGGCGCGGGCGCTCGACCGCATGCAGCGGGCCTTGGCGGACGAGATGCAATGAACCGCGACGAGCCAGCGACCGACGATTGCCTCGACGCTTCCACGGGCGACCATTTCGAGTCGCTCCTGGCTCTCTATGACCAGGCCCTCTTTGATCAAGCGCTCGCGTCCGACACGGCTGGCGAAGCCGGCTCAACGCAGTCGCTGGATCAGCCGCTTGAGCCGCGCCTCGCGCGGGCCCAGCAGTGCCTGCGGCTGCTCTATGGCCGCTGGCCGGGTGCGCGGGCGAGCGATGCTGCCAGTGATCCGATGGAGCCTGGTCATTCACTCACCTTCGGCCGATTCCAGGTCGAGCGCGAGCTGGGCCGAGGCGGGTACGGCGTGGTTTACCTGGCATACGATCCGATTCTGAGGCGCGAGATCGCCCTCAAGCTGCCGCGGCCGGAGGTGCTCGCCGGAGGCGACTCCCACCAGCGGTTTGTGCGCGAGGGGCAAACGGCGGCCCGCCTGCACGATCCCAACCTGGTCACGGTGCTGGAGGCGGGCGACGTTGGCCCGGTCTGCTACCTGGCGATGGAGTACTGCCCCGGCGAGACGCTCTCGGCCTGGCGGAAGGCGCAGGAGCAGCCGATCGCGCCGCGCCTGGCCGCGGAGCTGCTTTTGCCGCTGGCCGAGGCGGTCGGCTATTTGCACACGCAGGGCGTCGTCCACCGCGACATCAAGCCGGGAAATGTGCTTTTGGAGCAGAGCCATCACCCCAACCCTCTCCCAAAGGGAGAGGGAGCCGGTAGCGTGCCTGCTACTTTTCCCAAGCTCACCGACTTTGGCCTCGCCAAATCGGTCGGCAGCGACACCCAGCATACGCGCACCGGTTCCCATCTGGGGACGCCCGCGTACATGGCGCACGAACTTGCTGGCGGCACGAACCCCGCGATTGGCCCGCCAGCCGATGTGTATTCGCTGGGCGTGATGCTCTATGAGCTGCTCGCGGGCGCCAATCCCTTCGCTGCTGCTACCGAGGTCGAGACCTACCGCCGCCACCTGCAAGTCGAAGCGCCGCCGCTGCGCTCGACCCGCCCGCACATCCCGCGCGACCTGGAAGCGATCTGCCTCAAGTGCCTCGAAAAATCTCCCAGCCGCCGGTACGCCACAGCGAGCGCCCTGGCCGACGACCTGCGGCGCTATTTAGTTGGCGAACCCACCCGCGCCCGCCCGCTGTCTTTGTTGGAGCAAGTGGGCCGCCTTCGCCGCCAGCGACCCGTCGCCGTTGCTGTAGGCACTACAGCGCTACTCCTTGTACTGACACTCTTGGTGAGCAGCGCGGTATTCAGTTTCGCGCTGTTGCGATTGAACTCAGACCTGTTGACGGCACGAGCGGCCGTCGAAGGACAACGGACGACTGCCGAACAGCGCAAGCAGGAGGTGGAGCAATATTATTATGCCACGATGGTCCAGAAGCTGGCGCAGGAGTTGAGCCTGGGCGAGATCGAGAACGCAGCTGAAATCTTTCACCATGATCCGGTGCTGACCAGCCGCCAGGACCTTCAAGGATTCGAATGGCGGCTGCTCGGTCGCCAGGTCGAGGTCGAGCCCCTGGAGTCTGCGTGGATGGTGCCCCGGACGCGCTATTGTGCCGTTTCACCGGATGGAAAATGGCTGGCGACGGGTCACACCAGCGGCGAAGTGCGTTTGTACTCGCTCGCCACGGGAGAGGTCGATTGTTCCGTCATCATTCAGGATTCGGTGGTTCGGGGGCTGGCGTTCTTTCCCGATGGCCGCTCGATCGCGGTCGCCTACAACGGCACCGCGCCGCGCGTCTATTTGCTCGACGTCGATCAGCTTATCGTGCGCGAATCCTGGGAAGGGCCCAAGTACAGCATTAGCGCGATCAGCATCTCGCCGGATGGAAAGTTGCTGGCCATCGGCGGAGAGGCCGAACCGAATCAGGCAGAGGTCCATGTCGTCGATTTGGCAAGCCGCGAAACGCAGTGCGTGTCGCTCGATGCACTTTCCATTTCAGCAATTGCGTTCGATCCGAGGAAACGCCGCCTAATGTGCGGCCTGCTCATGGCTCCAGACCGGAACGACACGATTTCAGTTCTGTGGATGGACCCCCTGCGGCAGACAGTTCGAGTCAAGCGACACCGCGGGGAGTGCCGCTCCGTGTTGCTCCATCCTAGTCGTGAATCGGTTATCAGCGCTGGGGTTCACGGCGATGTCGTCGTTTGGAACCGGAGCACTGGGGCTGTCCTGGATCGGCTGAGCCCAGAAACCGGCATTCCGGCATCGATGGCGCTGCGAGCGGATGGCAAGCAACTGTGGCTAGGCGGAGCGGATCCGAAGAATCGAAATCATGTCGTTCCCATAAGACGATTGACTTGGAACCGGTTAACCGCATCGGCCGACGTGGGACGGATCCGGTGGGGAGCTCGCTCGCTCTCGACCAGTCCCGATGGCGATCGGCTGGCGATTATCACCAGCGAGAACGAGCTTATCCACTGGAACGTAACTCCGAGATACAGTCCAGGCTATTTTCTAGCACACCACTGGGGACTTGAGAAAAAGGAGTGCTGGGGCGTCGCCTTCTCCGCAGACGGCAAGACGTTCGCTTCCTCTGGCGATGACCACAACGTGTTCGTGAGGGACTTTCCCAGTCTGCGGATGCGGCATGTTCTCGCACCTGATCTCGGGGGTCACGAATCGCTGGCAAGCTGCGTCGCCGTCGATTCAACAGGTAAATACTGTGCGTCCGGAGGCTACGACAAGAAGGTGAAGCTCTGGGATGCTACCTCGGGAAAGTTGCTGGCGACATTTGAGGGGCACACCGGGCACGTCCGCTGTGTTGCCTTCTCGCCCGACGGCAAGTGGCTGGCGAGCGGGGCCAAGGACAAGCGGCTTATCATCTGGGACGTAGCCGGGCAAAAGGCAATTGCCACACTCGATTTCGCAGGTACGGTACGCGGCGTTGCTTATTCACCCGATGGAAAATGGCTGGTCGTCAGCCCACTGGAGGAAGAGTCGCTAGCCCTCCTTGATGCTTCGACGTTGGCCGAGAGGGCTCGTTTCGCGGCCGATGACTCGGTCAATGCCGTGGCCTTTACGCCGGACAGCAAACAAGTCGTATATGCCACCGCGGCGGGCTCGGTTTTCGTTCGGGACTTGTCCAGCGGGAATCTCGTTCACAAGCTCCTCGCCGACAACGACCATCTTCTCACGGTGGCTGTCTCGCCCGACGGAACGACGATCGCTGCCGGCAGCGTGAATAAGACGGTCTATTTGTGGCACCGCGAGACCGGCCACGAGCTATTGCGTTTCGACAACCTTGGCGGACAAGTCAATTGCCTGGCCTTCGATCCCCAGGGCAATACGCTCGCAGCGGCGCTGCACGACGGCAGTATCGCCCTCTGGGAGGCGACTCCCTCAAGTCAGCCGTAAAACTGCCTCACGTCTTCACTCTGGCAGCCGGTCGGTGCGGACTTTGGGGAACGGGCCCGTGAGCGATTTCATGTAGGCCACGAGGTCGGCTTTTTCTTGCGGGGTGAGATTGAGCTTCTTGATCTTGTCGCTCAGGTGAGCGTTAGGGTGGCCTCCCTTGTCGTACCACTCGACGACTTCTTCCAGCGTCTTCTGGCTGCCGTCGTGCATGTAGGGGCCGGTCAGGGCGACGTTGCGGATCGTGGGCGTTTTGAACGCGCCGCGGTCTTTGTCTTGCTTGGTTTGCTCGAAGCGGCCCAGGTCGGGCTTGGGTTTGTCCAGGCCCACACCCAGGTTGTGATACAGCTCGTCGGTGAAGTTCGCCCCGACGTGGCAGGCGGTGCAGTTCGCCTTCTGCGAGAAGAACAGCTCCCGGCCGCGCTGGGCCGAGGCGCTGATCGGATGGGCGTCGCTAGCTTTCTTCAGTTCCAGGTAGCGGGCGTAGAGGGCCGGGTCATCCTGCTTGAGCGCGGCTAGATCGAAGATTTCATCGGCAAAGCGCTTCTCGAACGCGAGCAGCGGCTCGAAATAATCAGCGGGGGACGGTCCGGTGACGATGGTCCGCTCGAACGAGGCGATCGCTTTCGCCACAGTGTCGATCGAAAACCCCTCGCCGGGAAAGACCTTGGCGAACTGAAGCTGATAGCCTTCAATCGCTGCCAGGCACGCAAGACACTTTTCGTGCGTGAAGCCCATTTCGATCGGGTTGGCGATCGGACCCTTGGCCTGCTCTTCGAGCGACGCGGCCCGCCCGTCCCAGAATTGCATCTTGCTGAGAATGCGGTTGTAGCTGACGGGCGAATTGCGGTTACCGGTTTGCCCGCGAATGCCCACGCCGAACTGCGTCGCTTTCCCGTAGCCGCTATCGGGATGGTGGCAGCTCGCGCAGCTCACCGTGCCGTCGGCCGAGAGGCGGGGATCGAAATAGAGCTGGCGGCCCAGCTCGATCTTGGCCCGGGTGAGCGGATTGTCCTCGGGGACGACGACCGCCCCCTGACCGGCCGAGAGACCGAGCGGCAGCTTGACGGCGAGCGGCTCGTGGTTCCTCGGATCTGCCAGCCAGGCCTTGATTTGGGCGGTGGTGAGCGAGCCTTCGCCCGGGATGCCTCGGGTCAGCTCGTCGGTTCCAAGCAGGACTTCCTGCTCGGAGGCGAACACTGGGTGATTCTGCACCAATCCAAATAGTCCGAGCAAGAGAAATGCAAGACTGGCGATCCGGGGCATGGCGACCTCACGTTGTGGAACCATCAATCGAGCTGCGCTGGCAGACAATTCAGCGGGCGCAAGCCGCGACAAAGCGTACTTCATCATTACGCGAAGACAAGGGAAGTCACGCGGCGGCGGATGGTGAGTGGGCAGAATTGCGGGAAAAGGCGTCCGGAGCGCAAGATGTGCGGCGGGGCTGCACACTTTGCCCGCCAGAGGGCACTTCGCCAATCTTCGTGGATGACCGGCGCTCGTCGATGAATCGCTACGGTGCCTGAACCGCTTCGCCGCCGGCGCGGGTGCAGAGCGCCTGATAGACCGCCAGGTCGATCGTGTCGTTGTAGCGGCTCACGCTGCCATCGCCCAGGAGGAAATGAACTCCCGAAGGGTGGTGGCTGGAGAAGTCATCGAAGTGCCCGGCAGGGTGATTGGGGGTGTGGTCGGAAATGCCGACGACGCGCGCCATCGGTTCAGCGACTCCCTCGATGACACCGCACCAGACCGAGCCGCCGAGCTTCGACCTGCGTTCGCCAATGACGAGAGTGTTGGAGAGGCCGTCGATGATGTCGGCAAATCTGATGCAGCTGTTGTGAAAGAAGACGCCGTCGCCGGCCGAGGGGACGTCCTCGATCTCGATCGTGCCGAAGACACCGACGTAGTTGCTTTTGGCGACCTTGAAGACGGGGGTGCCGCTATCGACGCTCGGGCCGGTGGCATCGTCGGCGCCGATTGGGAAGACGTGCGGGCCGGTGTCGGACGGGCAGATCAAGATGGGCAGGACGTGCTCGCGGGCGGCCTGGTTGGCCGGATCGGCGATCGGCAGGTTGCGGTTAATCAGATTCTGTTCGACCGCCGCCTGCTCGAGCTGGGCCAGGAGGCCCGTGGACCAGCCCCAGCCGGGCACGCCTTCCGGCTGGTCGGCGATCCAGCCAGAGGGGAGCTGGCCCATCACGTCGTGATAGTTGTGCAGAGCGAGGCCGAGCTGCTTGAGGTTGTTTTTGCAGGACGCGGCGCGGGCGGCTTCGCGGGCCATCTGCACGGCGGGCAGGAGGAGGGCGACCAGGATGCCAATGATGGCGATCACGACGAGCAATTCGACCAGCGTGAAGGCGGAGCGGCGAAGATTGACGGTCATTGGCGGGGTCTCTCAAAGTGACATGCGTGACGAGGCTCATTGTGATCGAAGATGCCCCTGTCTATCAATTGCATAATGATTGCATATTCATCGATTGCTCACAACTGGGCGCTGGGCGTTTGATACGCATTTGCAATTCGGTTGGCTGCAGAGGCGGAGCCGGGTGCTGGCGGGGCCGCACGCGTCTGCCTAAGTTACGGGACGGCAATGAATTGAGTTCTCTCCATCCGTTCCGGGGCACTGTATGAGCACACTTCACAGCACGCTCGCCGCGATCTCTTTCAATCGTTCCCGCACGTTGGCCACGCTCGACCGGGCACTGCAAGAGAAGGAGCCACAGTGCGTTCTCGGCTGGCGGCCCGGGCCGGGGCGGGCACACGTCGCGTGGCAATTGATGCACGTGGCGATTACGGAGGAGCTATTCGCGACGGAGCGGCTGTTGCCGGGGACGAAGGCGGGGTTCGCGGATCTGGTGCCCCGGTTTCGGGGCGGCAGCACTCCGGACGACGAGATTCCCTCAGCCGATCTAATTCGCAGGGTGCTGACCGAATCGCGCGAGCACCTGCTGGCGACGCTCGGCCGGTTCGGCGACAGGGATCTGGGGACGATTCCCGAGGCGCTCAAAGAGCGGAAACTGATGCTGGTCGATGTG
>Ga0180085_1000804_pt1 | contig 10765 bp, 6 predicted proteins | sample EasRiv730_16_10D_FD_123013 | JGI IMG/M metagenome (GOLD analysis project Ga0180085, IMG submission 123013) | Soil microbial communities from meander-bound floodplain in the East River, Colorado, USA - East River metaG ERMLT730_16_10D | ecosystem: Environmental > Terrestrial > Soil > Floodplain ... | reverse complement strand
CCTGTCTGAGTGTGCTGACTGACGAGATTTATTTCCAGGGCAGCCTCGACTACCTGCGGCAGATTCGCGCTGCGGTCGAGATCCCCATCCTCCGCAAGGACTTCATTCTCGACACCTACCAGCTCGTCGAGTCGCGCGCCGCCGGGGCGGATGCGGTGCTGCTGATCGCCGAATGCCTCGACGACTGTCACATGCGTAAACTCCACAACGAAGCCCTCGACCTGAACCTGACTCCGCTGATCGAGCTGTACGACCTCGAGAACCTGCCGCGCGTGCTGGCGGCGGGGGCGCAGCTGATCGGCGTCAACAACCGCGACCTGCGGTCGTTTCACGTCGATTTGGACCACACGATCCGCATGCGCGACAAGATTCCGCTCGACTGCGTCCTCGTCGCCGAAAGCGGCATTCACACCCACGCCGACGTGCTCCGCTTGCAGGCCGCGGGAATCGATGCGATGCTCGTTGGCGAAAGCTTGATGCGCCAGTCGGACATTGCCTCCGCTGTGCGCCGCCTCCTGGGACTCGATCGACCTCTGAACTCTGAACTCTGAACCCCGGCTCGGCAGGAGCCTCGCCCTCCCGATCCCCGACCCCCGACGCCCGGAGCCTCCCATGCCCGGCATGATGGAAAACCTCTCGACGATCAACAGCTTCCTCCGCACGCTGCTGGCCATCGTGGTGATCGGCGCGGTCAGCACGGTCAGCTATTTCGGCTACGCCAAGTTCAATTCGAGCACGATCGAGGCCGAAACGCGGGCCCGCGAATTGAAAGAGGCGGAGGCCCGCCTCACGCAGGTCAAGCGGGACCTGGAAGCCGCCGGCATCGAGCTCCAGCAAAAGGACGCCAAAATCCAGGAGCAGGTGGCCGAAATCTCGGTGCTCAACAAAGAGGTTGAAAAACTCGAAACCTCGCTCACGCTCCTCAAGGTCGATCACCGCGTCGCCCGGCTATCGGTTATCGATCAGTCCAAGGACGATGCCACAGGCAAGATGACCACGCTCGTCGAGTTCGTCGAGATCGACGGCGAGGGGAAACCAATCGACACACCACGGCAGTTTCGCATTCCTGGCGATACGGTCTATGTCGATTCCTGGGTCGTGCAGTTTGAGGATAAGTACGTTGAGACCGCCGACCTGGAACGAGGCACTTCGCTGATCTTATTCAAACGCCTCTTTGGCAACGATCAGAAGCCGGACGACGGTTATCCGCTCGATGAGCACGGCGCAGCCCCCAAGGCTTATGCCCGCGGCGGCAAGATGAGCGATTTCGAGAAATCGATCTTCGACGACTTTTGGAGCATCGCGAATAACAAGGAGAAGGCGGAAGAAAAGGGCATCAAGGCCAACTACGGTGACGCGGGCTACATGAAAGTTGAAAAGGGAAAGACATACACAGTCGAGCTGAGGGCCAGCGGTGGACCCTCCATCGTGCCGGAGTAGGCGAAAGTTGCTACGTTTGGGTCAGGGCTTTGTTCTGGCCCCGGCCGTCGCCTACAATAGTCATTATGTCTGAAGTTGCCTCGACCCAATCAACTTCCCGCCGCCGCCTGCTCCAATCGGCCGCTGTCGCCTCGGCTGGATTGTTGACGGGATGTATCGCCGGCGAGTCCGGGCCGCAGCAGGGCCGGCTGGAGAAGATTTGGGGCGTTCGCGGCTCTTCGCCGGGCCGGCTCAACAAGCCGCGGGCGGTGACCATCGACAAGGACGACCTGCTCTACATCGTCGATGTCACCCCCCAGATTCAGGTCTTCACGGGGGACGGCCAGTTCGTTCGCGGCTGGCAAACGCCCGACTTCAAGCACGGCAAACCGTCGGGACTGTCGTTCGACAACGAGGGGAACCTGCTTGTCGCCGATACGCACTATTACCGCGTGCTCACTTATACGCCCCACGGCAAGCTGCTGGCCGAGCGGACACTCGGCGGCACTTGGGGTCCAGGGCCGGGGCAGTTTCACTTTGTGACCGACTGCGTGCAGGACCCGGTGGGCAGCTACTACGTCTCCGAATACGGCGAATACGACCGCATTCAGAAATTTACTCCCGATCACCGCTTCCTGTTCCAGTGGGGAAGCCACGGCAATGAATTGGGCCAGTTCCTCCGGCCGCAAAAGATGGCGATCGACCGCCAAGGGTTGATTTGGGTCGCCGATGCCTGCAACCACCGGGTGCAGGTCTTCGATGCCCGGGGCAGTGAGCCGAAGCTCGTCAGGAGCTGGGGCCAGCACGGCCGCCAGCCGGGACAGCTTAATTACCCCTACGACATCCTGCTCGACGACGGGGGCTTTGCCGGCGAACCCGACGGACACGTCTATCTGTGCGAATTCGGCAACCACCGCGTCCAGAAATTCACGCTCGACGGGCGGTTCATCGGCCTGTGGGGGGCCAATGGCCGCCGCGAAGGGCAGCTCGATCAACCCTGGGGCATCACCCGCGATTCCCGCGGACGGATGTATGTCCTCGACTCCTATAACCACCGGGTGCAACGGTTCCGACTGTAGGCTGGCATTCCGCCGGCCCGAAGAATCACCAATGTCGAACGTCGAACGTCGAACGAATGTCGAAAATCAAAGCCCGAATGGCCAAACCAATCCGCGTTTCGGGCTTTGACTTTCGGATTTGATTCGTCATTCAGTTTTCGGCATTCGTCCTACGACGACCAGCGAGGAACTCATGTTCGGACTCCGAATCGCCTTCGATAATCCCTGGTACCTGCTCCTCCTGGTGCTCGTGCCCATTCTTTGGATCTTCAGCTTCCGCCCCCTTTCGGGCCTGGGGCCGTATCGGCGTATCTTTGCCCTCTTGTTCCGCACGTTCGTGTTCACACTGCTGGTGTTCGCCCTGGCCGGCGTCCAGCTTCAGAAGATCAGCGACAAGGTCACGGTGCTCTATCTGCTCGATCAATCGGAGAGTATCCCCAAGCTGACCCGCGAGGCGATGATTCAGTATGTGATGAAGGACGTCGCCACCCACCGCCGCATCGGCGACCTCCAGAGCGCCGCGGAAGACAAGGCCGGCGTAATCGTCTTTGGCCGCGAGGCGACGATCGAGCATCCTCCGTTCGCCGACGAAATCCGCTCCGTCGGCCAGCTCGAAAGCCTGTTCCAGCTGCGGACCGATGCGACCAACATCGCCTCGGCCCTGAAGCTCGCCCAAGCATCGTTCCCGGAAGACACCGCCAAGCGAATCGTGATCGTCACCGACGGCAACGAGAACCTGGGGGACGCCCGGACGATCGCCAGCACCATCGCCGACGCCGGCATCGGCATCGACGTGGTGCCGATCAAGCTCCCCTCGCAGCAGGAAATCGCGGTCGAAAAGATTGCTCTGCCCCCCGATATTCGCCGGGGCCAGCCGATCGAGGCCCGCATCGTCATCGAAAACTACACGCAGCCCACCAAGGCCAACCCCACGGGCGAGGTGAAGGGCCGCTTGCGGGTCATCCGCCGCTTCCGCAACGTCGATGACCTGCTCGGCGGCAAGGAACACGACGTGGTCCTCAAGCCGGGCAAGAACGTCTTCAACTTCGAGCACGTCATCGACGAGCCCGCCGCCTACACCTACCGGGCCGACTTTGTCCCCGACGATCCAGCGGCGGACGTCCAGCTTCAGAACAACAGTGCCACCGCTTTTACGCACGTCCGCGGCAAGGGGCGCGTGCTCTTGATCGAGGATTGGGAAAGCCCCCGCGAGTTCGAGTTCCTGATCGCGTCGCTGGGCAAGCAGAACATCGAAGTCGAAACGATGCCCAGCGACCGCCTCTTCACCAGCCTGGCGGAGCTGCAAGGATTTGATTGCATTGTCCTGGCGAACGTCCCCCGGGCCAGCGGCGGCGAAACCGACAACAAGGAATCTACCAACTTCAGCGACGAGCAGATCGCCATGCTCGTCCGCAACACCGAGCAGTTCGGCTGCGGGCTGGTGATGATCGGCGGCGAGCGGAGCTTCGGCGCCGGCGGCTGGACGAACACCGACCTCGAAAAGGCAATGCCGGTCGATTTCCAGATCAAAAACGCCAAGGTCAAGGCGGTCGGGGCCCTGGTCATGATCATGCACGCCTCGGAAATCGCCCAGGGCAACTATTGGCAGAAGGTCATCGGGGCGGAAGCCCTGAAGTGCCTCGGTCCGAGCGACTATTGCGGCTGCCTGCACTGGGACAATTTTACGGGAGGCGACAGTTGGCTTTGGAAGGACGGCGCCACCGGCAAGGGTCTCGCTCAATTACGCGATCGCCAGAAGATCTGGATCGGCAAGCTCGACCGGATGCAGCCCGGCGACATGCCGCAATTCGAGCCGGCGATGAAGGCGGCTCTGAACGAGTTCATCCCCAATCCGGCGTCGATCAAGCACATGATCATGATCAGCGACGGCGATCCGTCTCCCCCCAGCGGGGCGATCAAAAGCCAGTATAAAAAGAATAACATCAAAATCTCGACGGTCGCCGTCGGCGCGCACGGCCCGGCTGAAAGCTCGCTCCTCCAGAGCATTGCCACGGAAACCGGCGGCAAATACTACCGCGTCACCAACCCCAAGGCCCTGCCGCGCATCTTCCAGATCGAGGCCCGCCGTGTGGCCCGGCCCCTGGTGAAGGAAGACCCCAAGGGCATTCCGCTCGTCGTGACCGATCCGTCGCACGAAATGATCCAGAACATCGGCGACGGCGTGCCGCCGGTCACGGGCTTTGTGTTCACGCAGAAAAAAGAGAATCCGCTGGTCGAAGTGCTCATCCGAGCCAGCAAAATCGACCCCGAGAACGGCACGATCCTGGCCGCCTGGACCTATGGGGCCGGCAAAACAGTCGCCTTCACCAGCGACGCCGGCCGCAAGTGGGCCAACGGCTGGACCGGCTGGGAAGGCTACGACAAAACCTTCAGCCAGATGGTCCGCTGGGCGATGCGGCCCGTCAACGAAGAGGGAAAGTTCACGATCTCGACCGACACCAAGGACGGCAAAGTCCGCGTCGTCGTCACGGCCCTCGACAAGGACAACGAGTTTCTCAACTTCCTCAACATGTCCGCCTCCGGCAGCGGTCCGGAGCTCGAGAACATCGAGCTCAATTTCCGGCAGGAAGCGCCTGGCCGGTACGTCGGCGAGTTCACCGCCGACCAGGCGGGCAGTTACCTGCTGGCCGTCAACACGGGCCAGGGAAACGCCATGCTCTTGACCGGCGTGACCGTCCCCTACTCGGCCGAATTCCGCGAACGTGAAGAGAATCGGGCCCTGATGACGACCCTGGCTGGACTCAAGCCCAGCGGCGGCCAGCCGGGCGTGATGATCGAGGGTGAAATGAAAGAAGGGGCGATCGACCGGCTGGTCGCGTCGGCCGACACGTTCCGCCGCACGCTTCAGAAGGCGGTCAGCAGCCAGGACTTCTGGCCGTTTTTTCTGCTCGTCGCTGCGGGCGTGTTCCTGGCCGACGTGTTCATCCGCCGCGTGCAGGTCCACTTTTACTGGGTCGCCCCCGCGCTGGCCGGGGCGTTCAACCGGGTTCTGGGCCGGCCGCAGGAAGAAGTTCGCGACGAGCGGCTGGAGCGACTTCGCAACCGCAAGGCGGCCGTGTCAAGCCAGCTCGACGAGCGCCGCGCCGCTGCCCGCTTCGAGCCGACGCCCGACGCCGCCGGCTTCAGCGAGCCGCGCGACATCGACGCCGTGATTGCCGACGCGTCGGCCGGCGCCGGCGGCGAGGCCGAGCGGGCCCGCCCGCAATCGCAGCCGACAGCTCAAACTCCGCAGACCGAGCAGGACACTTACACCGAACGGCTGCTGGCGGCGAAGAAGAAGGCGAAGCGGGACTGAGCAAGTTTAACGGACGCGCCAATTGACCGGGTGCCACGTACCACGCTTGCGTGGGCGTGCTGTGGCAGCGACGATGCTGTCGTTGATCAAAGCAGCCACATCGCGAGTCGTACGATGAATCATCGAGAGCTTGTCAGCCGCCGAACGATCCTGAAATCTCTGGCTGTCAGCGCTGCCCTTGGTCTTTCGACCCGCGTCGCATCGGCTCGTGAGTTCCCCGCGGGGGACTATGTCGATGTCCACACCCACCTCGGCCAGACCTGGAACACAACCGAGCCGCTCACGGCCGAAGTGCTGCTCCGCTGGATGGACGCACACAAAATCGCCCAGGCGGTCGTCCTGCCGCTCGTTTCGCCCGAATCGTCGAGCTATTTGCTGACAACCGACTACGTGCTGGCTCAGACGGCTCCCTTTCGCGACCGCCTCATCCCGTTTTGCTGCGTCGATCCCCGGACCAGCTTCACCGGTGGCCAGAAGGGGCTTGTGGCCATGCTCAAGAAGTATATCGACGCCGGGGCCAAGGGGTTTGGCGAGCACAAGCCGGGCGTGGCGTTCGACGACCCGCGCAGCATGTTGCTCTACGCCGCCTGCGCCGAGCTGGCGTTGCCGCTCCTGTTTCACATCGATAACCAGCGGAACCTCGACAAGCCGGGCCTGCCGGGGCTCGCCAAGGCGCTGGCCGAGCATCCCCGCTGCAACTTCATCGGCCACGGTCCCGGCTGGTGGGCGTCGATCAGCGGCGACACGACGCAGACCGATCTGGGCGGCTATCCCAAGACCAAAGTCGCCCCCGGCGGTGCGATCGACGCCCTGATGGAGAAGCACACCAACCTCTTCGGCGACCTCTCGGCCGGCAGCGGAGCCGGCGCCATCAGCCGCGATCTGGAATTTGGCCGCGAGTTTCTCATTCGCCGGCAAGACCGCATCCTCTTCGGCACGGATTTCCTCGCCCCCCAGCAGGCCGTGCCGCAATTCGAGCTGTTCGAGCAGAAGCTGGTCGATCTGCCCAAGGAAGTGCAGGCCAAGATCTTTCAGGGCAATGCCCGCAAGCTATTGAAACTGAACTAAGCATGGACGTTGCGGCCTACTTCTATCAGGTCCTCTTTTGGCTGGCGATCGTCAACCTGGGGATCGTGCTTCTCTGCACGTTTCTCATCGGGCTGGGAGGCTACCTGTCGCACAAGCTGCGGGAATTGCCGGTGCCCGAACTAGACCGGTGGCCGACGGTCTCGCTTGTCGCCCCGGCTCGCAACGAGGAGCGCAACATTGAGCGGGCCGTGCGCTCGCTGGTGCAGCTCGACTATCCGCACCTGGAAATCACGCTCGTCAACGATCGCTCGACCGACCGGACCGGCGAGATCCTGGAAGCTCTGGCGGCTGAGTTCCCGCAGCTAAACGTCGTCCACCTGACGGAGCTTCCCGCCGGCTGGCTGGGCAAGAACCACGCCATGCAGCTCGGCGCTGACCGTTCGCACGGCGAGTGGCTGCTGTTTACCGACGCCGACATCGTCTTCGAACCGACGACGCTCCGCCGGGCCGTCAGCTATGCGCTGGCCAACCGGATCGACCATCTAGCAGCGACGCCCGATACGCTGATGCCGTCGTGGCTGCTCCGCTCGTTCGTCGTCGCCTTTGCCGTCTATTTCACTCTGTTCGTCCGGGTCTGGGCGATCCGCAACCCGCGGAGCACTGCCCACGTCGGAATCGGCGCGTTCAACCTGGTGCGAGCCGAGGTCTATCGGGCGATCGGCGGCCACGGGAAGATCCGCATGCGCCCCCACGACGACCTCAAGCTGGGCAAAATCATCAAGCAATCGGGCCACCGCCAGGACCTGGTCGATGGGGGCGGGATGATCGCCGTCGATTGGTACCACTCGCTCGGCGAACTGATCCGCGGCCTGGAAAAGAACTCGTTCTCCGCGATCGAGTATAGCGCCCCAGCCGTCGTGTTTGTCACACTGTCGATGCTGACCCTGAACGTCTGGCCGTTTGTGGCCGTGTTCGTCGTCCCGGGGCCGGTGCGGTGGATCTATGTCGCGGTCTGCCTGGCGCTCTGGTTCATGGCCTGGCTGATGGCCTTCGGCATGCGAGCGCCGCACTCATGCGCTCTGGCGTTTCCCCTGGCCGCGCTTTTAATGGTCTATATCCAGTGGCGGACGATGCTGCTGAACTACTGGCAGGACGGCATCCGCTGGCGCGATACGCACTACTCGCTGGCCGAATTGCGGGCGAATAAAGTGTGAACCGCCAGTCAAGCTTGCGGAGTCGGTGAAGGAACTGCCGCACGCCTCTTCCTTCGCCGCACGGACACCAGATCTCGCAGCCAGCTATTGAGCCGCGACAAATCGGGCCCAAACCCAAAGTGCAGACCGATGCCGAAGCCAATCGCCAGGTTGCCCGCGGTCACGAGTAAGAGCAAGAACCAGAACGACACGATCAGACTCCACGACAGGATCGGACAGTTGCACACTCGGCGGCGCGAGCAACTCTAGGTCGGTGGAGTCCACTTGTTTACGGTTCAACGGTCCGGCAATAGCGGCTGGAGCGATTGAAGCGGCGGTTATTCGCCCGACTGGGCGCGAACCACCGGTGGGGCCTGGTACAACTGCGGCGGAGCGGCTGTGGAGGCTGGCTGCCGGGGGGCGATCGCCGCGGTGCGCTCGGCCGCCCCCTGCCGGGCGGCGGTGACAATGCCCGATAGCAAATCGGGCGAGGCCTGATCGACCAGATAGATCTCGCTCCGTAGCTGCGGATTTCGCTTCGAGCGGATAATCACGACCAGCTCGGTGTCGTCATCCGCCAGGCTGGAAGCAAACGACGGCGATCGGGGAGCCGATTGGAGAACACTGTCGCGCTCGTTTGCCGGGCCGCTATAACCCACCGGTGTCACGGAGAGGCCACCAGCGGTCCCGCGGTTGGGCATCGTCCCCTGAAGCTCCGGCAGCGACATCGGCTGGGCGCTTGGGGGTGACTCGCTGGGCGCAAAAGACGCTGGGGGTTCGGTAGCCGCCACTTGGGAGGTCGCCACCCCGCGCTGATAGACTTCGGACTGGCCAATTTGATCGAGCTGCCAGTGGATCGAGGACAGGCCGGCGTACAGTCCTTCGTCGCTCTGCGGATCAGCAGCATTGCAAACGCCGATGAGCTGGCCGTCTGCCGTGAACAGTCCTCCGCCGCTGCGACCGTCGATCGGCGCGCCGGCCGCTGAGAAGTTCGGCTTGCCCAGATACTTGTTCACCGCCGTAATCTCGCTCTGCCGCACCGTGGCGTCGGCCCCCTTGTCGCAGCCGACGGTGAAGACTTGGTCCTGCTTCCGCACGCTGAATCCGGGCGGAGCAATGGCGGCGGCCTGTACCACAATGCCCGGCCGCAAGCTCACCAGGGCGATATCGCGATTGAGGTCATAGGCAATCAGGTGCCCTTCGACCGGCTGCGAGGCGCCCGGAGCGAACAGCTCGACGGCGATCCGCCCCTTTCCTTGCGACTCGCGGAACAAATGACCGCACGTCACGACGAGGGCCTCGTCGTCGTGCGTGTCGATGATCGTCCCGGTGCCAAAACCGTAGCCCGTCGAGTCTTCGACCCGCAGCCGCACGCTCGCGGCCAGCGCCGCCTGCTGGGGTGAACCGCCGCGGAAGTCGGTCGGCTGGAGGGTCGTCTGCGTCTGCTTGGAGACCGGAATCGGTACTTCGGCCGACGCCAACGCGACTTCCGGCGATCGAGGCTGTCGCGACAGCGTTTGTGCCGGCTGAGCGGCCTGGAACATCGCGGCCAGTCGGTCGTAACTCGCCGGTCCTTCGATGCGGCCGGCCTCGCGATTGCCAACGAGCAGCACGAACGTCGGCACGCCGCGGACGTTGAATTGCCGGGCCGTCTCGAGGTGCTTATCGACATCGATTCGTTGCACCGGATAGCCGTCCGAGACCAGCCGCGACACGGTCGGCTGCATGGCCCGGCACGGGGCGCACGACTGCGAGGCAAATTGCACCAGCACGGCATCGCCGGTGCCCGCAAAGGCGGCCACAGCCACCAGCGTGGTGAACGGACTCATCGCTTCCCTCCTTGGCAGCGCGGGCAGGGAAGCGAGGCCGATGGGCCGCGGGGAGCTTCCTTGCCGCTGGGAATCCCGATCCTTCGGGAGTGTGACGCTTGGCTCGACGCTAGTGCGCGTCGGTTGGGTTGCCAGGCTGCACGGGTCTCAATCTGTTCTGCTTTTGCAATTTCTACAAGAGCAGTTGTGCCGGGCAAGCAGTCGGATGGCCGCAAATCGGGCTCGCGGCCACAATTCCACTCATGCCTTGCGGTGGAAGCAATCGGCGTGCCACGACCGATGCTAGCTGCACACTAGATTTCAAACGCCTTCACCACGTCCGCCGGAGCCGGCTCGTACTTGAGCGGCTCCATCGACGCCCCGGCCCGCCCCTGGCTCAGGCTCCGCATGGCACTGGAATAGCCAAACAGCTCTTTCAGCGGCGCGTGGGCCTCGATCGCGGTCATCTTGCCCCGGTTTTCGGTCTTGGCGATCACCGCCCGCCGCTGCTGCAAGTCGCCCACGAAATCGCCCAGGTATTCATCCGGCGTAACGATATCGACCTTCATGATCGGCTCAAGCAGCACCTTGCCCCCCTGCTCCAGGCCCTTCTCGAATGCATCGGCCGCCGCGATTTTGATCGCCCGCTCATCGGTTTGTTCGTGGTTGTATTCCGCCCCCAGCACGGTCACCTTCAATTTCATCAGTGGATAGCCGGCGATTCGCCCGCCCCCTTCGCCGCACGCTTTCAATTCGTCCAAGGCCGCCGCCAGCAGCTCCGGCGGCAGCCCGTCGGGCGGACACTGGTTCAGAATCATCACCGGCGGCGCTGCCTGAGCGCCGGCCGAGTGGACCACGGGCTCCATCCGAATCCGCAGCTTCGCAAAGAGCTGCTGGCCGGCGATCATCCGGTGGCACTCGCCGATGACCTCCACGCGCTTG
>Ga0180085_1000803_pt1 | contig 10778 bp, 8 predicted proteins | sample EasRiv730_16_10D_FD_123013 | JGI IMG/M metagenome (GOLD analysis project Ga0180085, IMG submission 123013) | Soil microbial communities from meander-bound floodplain in the East River, Colorado, USA - East River metaG ERMLT730_16_10D | ecosystem: Environmental > Terrestrial > Soil > Floodplain ... | reverse complement strand
TGCCCATGCTATGGCCTGTCAATCCTCAACCAGGTAAAACCACCGACTGGAGAGCCGTATGCGGGAGATCCGCCTGTACGGTTCGGAGGGAGGGGGAGCAGTACGCTCTCCCTACCCCTATCAACGTCCTGGACACGTGCTGGATTCCCACTTTCGCGGGAATGACGAGGCGCCACCCTACTTTCAAGGAGCAGCCATGAGTCTCAACATGACTTTAACCCGCCGACAGGTCTTGCAGGCAGCTACTCTGACGGCGCTTCGACCTATAACTGCTATCGCTGCTGAGCCTAACATTCGGTGGGCACTTGGAGCCGTGACGTGGGTCGTCAAGGCAGGGAAAGCCTCTCCACTTTGGTCGGATATTCTGGCTGACATCGCCGCTGCCGGGTTCGATGGATTCGAACCCTTCACGACACGGACTCTGCCTGTAAACGACGAGAACATGGCCGCCCTCGAAAAACTGGCACCGCAGCACAAGCTGCGGATGAGCGGCATCTACTGGGGAGACGAATTTCACAAAGCCGAAAAGTTTGACGCGCTCGTGAAGGAGTCGCACCGCTTTCTGGGTTATCTGAAGAGATTTGGCGCCGATCGTCTCATCATCGGTCCGCCGACTCCGGTGGTGGAGGACGAGAAGAAGTCCATCTCAAACATGGCCAAGCTCATGAACGCCATCGGCAAAATCGCACTCGATGAGTATCGTATCAAGGTGGCAGTCCATCCGCATGTCTCGGGGCTGATTGAGAATCCACGGCAAATCGATCAATTAATGGAGGAGACCGATTCCCGGTATTTCAATCTCGCTCCCGACACGGCCCAGGTCTGGATGGGAGGCGGAGATCCGGTCCGGATCATTGAGAAGTACAAGCGCCGCATCGTGTACCTTCACTACAAAGATATCCGCGCCTATCATCGCGGTCTTCCGAACTACCTCGACAACGTGATCGAGTTGGGCCGAGGCGTGATTGATTTTCCGGCGATTCACAGAATTCTCAAGAGTGTTAGCTATCAGGGCTGGATTACCATCGATCTCGACAACGCCCGCATCTCGCCACTGGAAAGCGGCAAAGTCAACCGCGCCTATATCGACCAGGAGTTGAATCCGATTTATCGGTGAAACGTGGTGATCGGATCACGCACACGCATTCGAGCGAACCGCTTCCGTAAGCTTATCATTCCAGCGAAAGGGGAGATCCAGTGAGTCCTCCAGAAGCGAGATTCCGGCTGTCGCCGGAATGACACTGCCTTGAGTCTGGTCGTCAACGATAGGAGACCTATTCATGTTCGGCAACGAAGACGACACGCAGAGCCGACGACGCTTTTTGCAATTCCTAGCTGGAAGTCCGTTACTGGCCTATGTAGGTACAGCGGCAACTTTCCCCGGCGGTTCTGAAATTGCAGCGCCCTCGGAAGCTATCAATGTCTTCGATCTGGAAGAGATCGCGCGAAAGAATCTCCCTCCGGCTCACTTTGGCTTCCTTGCTACCGGAGTGGACGATGAGGTGACGCTGCGTGCCAATCGTGAAGGCTTCTTGAAATTCAAGATTCGCTCCCGCCGTCTCGTCGATACCCGGCAGATTGACATGAGAATCCAACTTTTCGGCAGCGAGTGGCCGACGCCAATCATCCTGGCGCCCGTCGCAAGCCAGCGCGCTTTTCATGAAGACGGCGAGCTGGCCACTGCCAAGGCGGCCAGGGCTCGCAACCACCAGCTCATTCTGTCCACCAACACCACCGTTCCCGTTGAAGAGGTGACTGCAGCAAGGGGTGCGTCCGTGTGGTTTCAGCTCTATCCAACCGCAAAGTGGTCGGTCACCCAGGGACTAGTGAAGCGAGCCCAGGCCGCCGGCTGTCCCGTGGTTGCGCTCACCCTCGACCAGGCCACGGCCGGAAGCCGCGAGACTTTGGCACGGGCACGCCGACGCGATGAGCGCGTCTGTGCCGATTGCCACCCTGGGACGCCAGGCGCCGGCCTCCTGCGCAAACCGATGTACAAGGATCTGGACACCGCCGGACTGAATGGTTCCTCGACACCCCATCTGACTTGGGAGTTCGTGGATCGGCTCAAGGACATGACCACCATGAAGGTGGTTCTCAAAGGTATCGTTACCGAAGAGGATGCCCGATTGGCGGTCGACCATGGCGTGGATGGCGTCATCGTCTCGAACCACGGCGGGCGGGGCGAGGAGAGTGGCCGCTCGACCATTGAGTCTCTATCTGAGGTTGTGGAAGCTATCGGCGGCAGAATCCCAGTCTTGATCGACAGCGGCTTTCGGCGCGGGACCGACATTTTCAAAGCGCTGGCCCTCGGCGCCAAAGGCGTGTGTATCGGCCGACCCTATTTGTGGGGATTGGCTGCCTTTGGACAACCTGGCGTGGAGCGAGCTCTGGAGCTGCTCACGAAGGAGTTGGAAATGGCGATGCGAATGAACGGCGCCCCAACCATCCCGAGCATCACACGACGATTCTTGACCGTGTGATCGCAACGTTGGATTTCGCCCATCACCCTTCCGGTCTCGAGGGTTTAGTGAGCAGGCTGCCTTGGATTCGGACTGGTCACCAAATTCAGAGTGACTTTTTAGCCGAGTGAAACTGACTCCACTCCGCTCGATTGGCTCTTGACTCGGCGTTCTTTGGCGTGCGCGACCAAAAGCAGCGCTTGGTCGTGGAGTCTGCTTATCCCTTCGTAGTCTGCCCCGCCGAACGGCGGAATCGCTCCTTTAGGTAGGGCAGCGTAGTGGACAGGTAGTATTTATGACCGCTCTCCAGTGCAGTCTCCCACTCGCGATGGATTGGTTCGGGCATTTCGGGAATCCAGAAGCGGTCGGAAATTGCCTCATGTTCTCCAGGCGTCTGGCCCGGTGAGACATCTGCCGTGATAACACCTTCTCCATCTTCTTGGGACATCCGCGCAAGAATCTTGCCCCGGCCATCCACGATTTGCGTTTCACCAAGATACAGAGACGGAAACGGAGTGGGATCGCCCGGCCACGACTGTCCTGCAAAGCGTCCTGCGTGAGACGCATGAACCACTGGCACGCCTACCATTCGCGCGAACCGCCCCGGTGTGACTTTCAGAAGGTCGAGGATCCACTTGCGCTCAGGATCCTCTGCGGGGTCGGTGTCCCTTGTCGACCACCAACATGACCCTCCTACGACCATGCTGACTCGGTTCTTCAGTCGGGCCACGGTTTTTGAGCGAACAAGCTCCCAGCAGAGCGCGACTCCGACGTTGCCGTCCGGCGTCGCCAAGGCCCCGTCATCATTGCCACCGACGTAGTAGCAGTTTTCCCAGAGTGTTGGGATATCCTTATCGTGCCGTCGCGTGCTTCCGTCTGGTAGCGCCAGGATGAAGCTGTTGTAGGCGTTCCCGTCATGCCACGCCAGAAAAGAGCCTCCCACGAATATTTTGCCTTCACGTGCCAGTCTGCGGAGCAACTGTGCGGGCGCTCCGTCTACTGCACGGACCGCCTTCGCCATGTCCGGATGAAACGCGATTCCGGACGTGAAGAATTCCGGTAAGATAACCCATCGCGCACCGCGTTCGACGGCTACGCGGGTTAAGCGTTCGACTTTTAACAAGTTGGCATCCACGTTCGCGAGTTCTGCTGTCATCTGAACGGCAGCCACCCGTATCGATGGTTGTTTCGCATACGCAACGCACTCCAAGCCTCCTCGCGCTGCAAGCGCGAGACCAGTCCCAACCAGCCTTCCAAACTTTCGTCTGTCGAGAACCGACGGGCTCATCGCTGCGTCCTCCACGGTTTCAGGATTGGGAAGTCACAGACCTTGCCGATCAAGCGTAATCACAGATCCGGCTTCCCATCACTCATCATCTTCGCGAGCTTGAAGGATGCCTTGAGATTGATCTTGTTGGCCTGAGCCACGAACTCGATTTCATCATCTTCTGGAGTTAATGCGGGCTTTCCGTCTATCAAACGAGAGAACGAAAACAACGCTACTCCATCCTGGCGATCTTTCGGGGCTACATAGCTTTTGAGGGCGATCTTTTTTGCCTTGTTTTTCTTGGAAGTCAGGAAAGTCTTCTCCTGAAAACTGGCCAAACTCAACTGATTGAAAGCATCAAGCATCGGACCGGTCACAGCGATCTGATAATCCTCCACCGGCGCTTCCACAAACTTTTTGACCTCCGCTTCGGGTACATTTTGTTGAAGCTGACCAAGCCTCCCCAAAGCCTGGCGAATTCGCACCGATGAGTGCCATCGGACAAATAGAGGGACCGAATCCCCAGCACCGAAAGAAACTCCTGACTGCGACAAAGCGGCCCCACTGTTGGTTCCGGCCGACTGCACTCTGGGTAGATCCTTTACCCGGCTGCTGTTGGATTGCTGTTGTCCAGCGCCCAGAACTTCAGCCATGACGGTTTGTGTTCGCGCCCAGGGTGATTCGGACAGAAGTTTCATCGCTTCCTGCTCGCTCCACTGCGTGAATGGCTTTTCTTCCCAAAACTCCTTTCCCCAGATAGTGAGCGTCGAACCAATTATTGCCAGAAGCGTTATCCACGTGGCTGATCGGAGTTTCGCAGAAGACGGGTTTCGCATGACTCCTCCTTTTCTTGATTCAAGAATTTGATAAGACAGGTTTACTTGACGTGTTCCTGAGGGTTCAGTTGGAGGCGGCTGACAACCTCCACAAGCCCAACCGAGTCTCCCAGACTATTGAACACCGGCGTAAGAACAGAGACGAAATCTGCCTTTTGGACGATCGTTTGGGGCTTTCCAGTTGCCAAGACTTCTACCATTGTTGGAGTCTGGTCTTGAAACAAGACCCCCCACGTCCAGAATTGACTCATCTCGTGTCGGTTCCGAATCAGAATCTGAATCTTCTTCGGTTCCTGAGTGAATGGCATCCACAGATTGCAATCCACTGGGTAGGGCACCAGTTTGGCGAGACGAATTAACACCTTTTTCGTCTGCACATAAGGTTCATGATTGACGTCAAAATTGTCGCTGCCCGCCCAGCGATCGTTAGGATCAACCGCGAACATTTTTTGCAGAGCTCGCGGTGTCATGATGCGCTCGCAAACATCGCCATCCATCATCACGCTGGCAACGCGTGCCACTTCTTCGAGATCGCGGGCCAACGCCTCCTTCGTTCGTTGTTGGGCGGACAGGGCTGCATTCCCCAACATCATACCAGCAACCATAATCAGACAAAGTTTGCGTGTCATCGCGTTGGACCTCCTTCTGCCAGGCTTAGGATGTATTGCCGGATAGCCTGCCAATACTGTGGATCCCAGTTCCGGAAGACATGCAGGTTGGGTTCAATCCCGCCTTCGATGCTATTGTTGCTCCAGTCTTCCGGGGACAAATCCGCCATGGCTGGCCGTGGGTTCCACCAATCCTTGAGCCGAGAGCCGTTGATGCGGCGCGCCAATTCCTCGCGCAAGGAGTCTCCGGACTGCTTCGATTCAAGCATCTTCAAGAGGGCAACATCTTGAGCAAAGTTGCGTTGAATCTTCAAGCGGATGCTCGGGATGGGGCCGTCAATCCCAAACTGCTCGCCAGGATAGGCCAGGCAGGTTTCTTCACCCTCTGAGTTGAACCAGGGATCTCGGCTTGGAATTACCGTCAGCCAATGGATGTAGCCATCCAGTTTCCACATCCAGGCTCGCAGTGGATTCTCGAGGATTGCGGATGATGCGGAACCAATGGAGGGGGCTCCGGAATAGATCCAGACAATATCTCCACGTTGCTTCACCGGTTTGAGCTGCTCCGGCAGCCAACTGAGAATGGCCCGTGAGCAAACCCAGAAATTCACGGCGCCAGCCAGTGTTTTGAATTGCTGCTCCAACCTCCAGCTCGAATCGTGACGGAAGACAAACTGCACTGGAGACCCTGATGGCACAGCCTTCTTCAGCAAGCGGCCGTATTCCAACATCGGTGGATCGTCGTGCACAAAACGCGTTTCGTCGCCGTCCCAGTGAAAGCCCTTGTACCTCTTCTTATGATTGAAAAACATCTCGAACTTCGTGCGTGTCCAATCCTTCTCGCGAAAGTGTTTTTCCATCGCGCTGACGACAGCAACAAACTCTGCCTCATACCCCGGCTCGCCCCAATTCAGAAAGCTTGCCGGCCATTCCGGATTGATGGGCAAGTAGACAAACGGAATCGGCTGCGGGCCGCGCCTCGATTCGCGAAATGCACTTCCATCCAGCAGGGCGCTGTAGTGACGATCAAACAGTTCCCAGCTGGCGATGCGCTTGTGACGCCCTTCGCCGGTCAACTCCGGTGCAAACTCTGGACCCACCTTGCCAGCATGGCCGTAGCCCAGTTGATGAAAAGTGCCGCGGTGCTCATAGAAGATCCGATGGTAGGCATGAATCAAGTCAAAAAGTGCATCGCTGCGAAAGAATCCGACTCCAGCGGAACGGCTTTGCTTGGGATAGAGACTCTCCAGCCAGCCCGTTCCATAGGAGTTGTGGTCAATTGTGAGCGCGTCGGTGGTGGGAATCACGGACTGGAGGACCAGGATCTGGACGCGGAGTCGAGATGTCTTCTTTCCAGCGGAGACGACAGCCCAGCCTTCGTGGAGGCCGGGTACAGTATCAGAAGGTATCCAGAGGTCCGCCCAAAAACTCTGCGCATTCTGGCCTGAGATCTTATTGTTTGGATCCGGCAGCTTCGAGCTAAACGGGTTGACAACTGGAATCAGGGCGTCCGGAACCAAGGAACCTGTGTTGCGAAGCCTGTGATACCAGGTCTTGAACAGCTGGGGCTGAAGGCTCGGAGATTTTCGGTCGAACTGCAGAGACAAGGCGTATGGAGTCGCTCCAGCGTGTTTCACCACCACAAAGAACGAAACATAGCCATTCCGCGCAGCGCGAAGCCGAATTGTTTTGGGACTTATGTAGAGATTGCCGTGCGGTTCGCCCGTGCTGCGGTCCGCCGAAACGGCCGTGCCGTCCGGTCCCGGGCGTAGGTATTCAGGGTAAGCTTCCAGATCCAGAGCGAACGACAATCGATGGCTCAGGAGTACACCAAGCAGGCTGGCAAAGAAAACATTCTTCTGGTTCATGGTAGACAGAAGGAGAACACGTCAGCGAGACGGAACGGACATCATACTGCAGTAGGTGGCCGGATTGCGATGAAGCTTGAAGAGAGACATGCGGTGATTTAGCTGTGTTTCAGGTAAGCACGAAGCCGATCGATGGGTCGTTTACAAACGGCTGGATTCCCTCATTCGGCTGGCATCGCCAGTTCCGGCATGGGGCGGGCTGCGAAAAGGCGACGGCACGGACGGGCCAGCCAGCGCGCCCACTGCACCGATCGCGAAACGCGAGCGCTGTCGGTGGCAATTCCGGTGTTGGCGTACATTTGCCGGTAAAGCTTGGAGACGAGAACGAACGCCAATCGTCCGCGCAGAGAGCGCACGGCGCCACACGACCTCGCCCAAACCTTGGGCAGACTGTAGAACCGATCCCACACAGCCTGCGTGCGAGCGCGGATCTCACCGGCAGAGAGCGTTGGGTGTGGTGTGTAGACCTTTGGGCGCCGGTTCTGCGGAATCAACCAATGCCGGGTGACTGGAATGCCGTCGATGGCGACTCCATCTTGTTCGGTTTCACGTTCCCACCGTTGAAAGTCTACGGTACCGGGGAAAGGTGTCAACATGACGAACTGCGCGAAAGTCACACCAGCCCGCTCGGCAAGCGAAACGGTTGCTTCAAAAGTCTCAGCGCGGTCGCTGGGCAGGCCGAAGATGAAGGATCCCAGCACATGGATGCCGCGTTGCTTGAAGGCTTGAAGCCGCTCCACCAAAGCCTCTCCTGAATAGTTGAAGCCCTTGTAAACATCCTTGAGGCCCTCAGGGGTAACCGATTCGACGCCCACCAGTGCGCCGCGAATGTGGGCGCGCCTCATCGCATCCAGAAACTCCGGATCCTCGGCAGCTTCCATAGTGATCTGTGTGAAGAAGATGAGGTCATTGGGCAGTCGGGCTAACTGACTCATGAGGTCAAACCGCTCTTGGCGCAACGCCTGAAGCTCATGAAGGCGGTGGGGATCGGTTTTGCGGGCCGCCATTTCGAGGTCAGCCAGGGGCACCGGATAGAAATTATCGTCGGCCAGCGCAATAAAACGAAATCCCAAGCGGCGCAACTCCACGACCTCACGGATGACGGCCTCAACGCCGCGCTGACGGGGCTCCTGACCGTCTGTGCGCCACACCGAACAAAAAGAACAGTGCTTGGGACAGCCGCGCACGGTCTGCACTGAGGCCCACATATACCGTTCACGAGGCAGGAGATCCCAGCGAGCGGGCAGGAATTGATCGCCCCCAACACGGCCTCCCTCGTAAACGCGTTCTGGTCGGTTATTCACGCAATCCTGGATAACGCGAGACCAGACCAGATCCCCGTCCCCACGCACAACCGCGTGGGCACCGCCAACTTCATGAGCTTCATCCGGAAAGAGCGTGGAGTGAATCCCTCCAAAAACGACCCATGCACCGCGAGCGCGCGCTTCTCGCCCAACTTCGTAGCCTCGAAGCGCGTTGCCGGTGTGCAACCCAATGCCAACGACGTCGCCGGCTTGAATGGTCGCGGCGTCAATAGGCTCAAGCGTTTCATCTACGATCAGCGGGTCTCCCCACATCCTAGGAGTAGCTGCAGCAAGGACATACAGCCATCGTGGAGTAATAACAGCCACACCAAAAGACACATGGCTTGGATTTATGAGATGGACACGCACGCTCGGCCTCCTCAAACGAAGAAAAAATGTTGGGGAACCGGACACCAGTGTCCTGGATCAGCACTGTCGGTCGGCAAAACTCTCCAACGGAAGGCTTGCATCATGTCACAAGCTTACTCAGGGTTCAAGGTTAACTTAACGAGGTTAACTTAGGATTAACTGAGGCAGGTTAAGCCTGGTTTGACAATGGCTATGCAAACCCAATCACATCGAATCAGACTCATCCACCTTTATTCGAACCTGTCCAACGCGAAACTTTTCTACCTTCTGTACGACAAACTTGAGTTTATCGAAGCGCCACTCCGTGCCCTCCGCTGGAATCTCCTGCCAACGATCAACCAGGTAGCCGCCAAGAGTTGCAGCATCATTTTCGTCGTTGAAGCGGACGCCGAACGCCTCCTCAACGTCGTGCAGCGGTGTGGCGCCATCGACCAAGTACTCGTTTTCCCGAATCCGTATGATGAGGGGTTGTTCGTGATCAAACTCGTCTTGGATCTCGCCAACCAACTCTTCCAAGACATCCTCCAGGGTCACCATCCCAAGTGTTCCACCGAATTCGTCAACGATGATTGCCATGTGGCATTTCTTATCAAGAAACATTGAGAGTAAGATCTCCAAGCTGACAAGCTCTGGAATAAACAGAATATCCCGTCGAATGGCTTCGATGTTGGCTTGGTCGCGCTTGGCATGCATCTGCCACAGCAGATCCTTGACATGAACCATCCCGATGACTTGGTCGATTGTCTCGCGACACAACGGAAACCGCGTATGCCGGCTTGCCTCCGCAACCTTCAAGTTCGATTCAACCGGATGTTCCGCAAACAGCGCCACGATCTTGTTACGTGGCAGCATGATGTTCCGCGCTTTGAGGTCTTTCAAAGAAAATGCCTTCACTGCGATTGTTCGGCTCAGAGAGTTGTCCGAATCTGCTTTCCCTGGTTCGGCGAGTAGCAGCCGAAGCTCTTCCTCTGAATGGCCCAGCTCGGCCTCGCTCACCGGCTCAAGTCCGATGATTCTGAGCACCCAATTGGCGACTTGGTTGAGCAACCAGATCGCAGGGTAGAAAACTTTGTAAAAGAATGTCAGCGGCACCGCCACCCAAAGCGTGGTCTGCTGAGCACGTTGAATTGCGAGTGATTTGGGCGCGAGTTCTCCCAGGACGATATGGAGAAAAGTGATGATAGCGAAGGCAACACCCAGCGCAACCAGCGACACGACCTGGCGCGACTCGATGCCAACCGAAACGAAGGCAGACTCCAGCAAAGCTGCTACAAACGGTTCGCCGAGCCAACCAAGTCCCAAGCTGGCCAAGGTGATGCCCAATTGCGTGGCGGACAAATAGGCATCCAGATGCTGAATGACACTGTCGGCCACACGCGCTCGGTGGTGATGCCGCTTGACAAGTGTTTCAATCTGCGTCGAGCGTACCTTGACGATCGCGAATTCGGCAGCAACGAAAAATCCGTTGAGTAAGACGAGAAAGAGCACCGCAAATAGCCTGAAGCCAATCTCGAAGAGGGAGTAATGATGGTATTCCATGGATAGATTTGCGGTGGTTTGCGGAAAGCAAAAAGACGGCTGTTATCTTAGCACTAACCGTCGGGTTTACTCGCACTATGGCCCATCCTTCAGCGCGAGGGGTGAAGTAGCTCATTCCATCGACGCCTACAGAATATTGGAAAGCCAACTTGCTTCCCATACGCTTGCAAGACAAGGGAAACAAAAAGGGTTATGAGACGGCTTCCCATGCTGAAAGCCCGGTGGCCCTGGGTCGTTACGAATTTCTGAAGAAATGCATATATTCCCAGGATAGCAGTCGCCGTATTTAGTGATTCTTCTAATTGAAAACAAATGGGTTGTCGGAATTAGAAGGTTAGTCTGCTGGTTGGAATGTGGAATGCACAAGGGAAACCATCGAGATGGGTCTGTTCTTTGAAGTACGCTTTGATTTCGTGGCTCTTGGTAGAAGTCGAGAAATCGGCTGTGGATTGCAGTCTCAAAGCCCTTGGGTTTTCTTGTTGATCCCAACGATAATGAAAGGGCTTTGCGCCTTTAACTGGGCGCCCG
>Ga0180085_1000802_pt1 | contig 10814 bp, 11 predicted proteins | sample EasRiv730_16_10D_FD_123013 | JGI IMG/M metagenome (GOLD analysis project Ga0180085, IMG submission 123013) | Soil microbial communities from meander-bound floodplain in the East River, Colorado, USA - East River metaG ERMLT730_16_10D | ecosystem: Environmental > Terrestrial > Soil > Floodplain ... | reverse complement strand
GCTGCCGTTCGCCGACGGCGGCGACTTCGGCGCTTCGCTCAGGAACCCGGGCAGCTTCTGCAACGTGATCGGCTTCCGTCCCTCGACCGGGCGCGTTCCGGCGTATCCGCATCCCTATCCGTGGAGCAACCTGAGCGAGCTCGGGCCGATGGCGCGCACGGCGTCGGACGCCGCGTTTCTTCTCTCGGTGATGGCGGGCCCCGACCCGCGCGCGCCCACCTCGATCAGCGAGCCGGGCTCGCTTTTTCTCAAGCCCCTCAAGCGAACTTTCAAGAAGACCCGCATCGCCTGGAGCCGCGACTTGGGTGGCCTGCCCGTCGATCCACGGGTAACCGCAGTTTTGCAGAAAAATCGTTCCGTATTCTCGGACCTGGGCTGCGTGATCGAGGACGCGGAGCCCGATTTCTCCGGCGCGACCGAGGCGTTCGAGGCGCTGCGCGGCCTCACCTACCAGCACCGCGTCGGGGCCCTGATCAAGGAGCACCGCGACAAGCTGAAGGACACGATCCTCTGGAACTACGAGGAGGGCCGCAAGCTCGGCGCGCCCGACATCGCCAGGGCGGAAGGCCTGCGCACGGCGCTCTACCACCGCATGCGCAGGTTCCTCGAGAAATACGACTTCTTCGTCTGCCCGACCAGCCAGCTGCCGCCGTTTTCGGTCGACGAGCCTTACCCGAAGGAAATCGCCGGCACGAAGATGACGAACTATCTCGACTGGATGAAGAGCTGCTACTACATCACGATCACCACCCACCCGGCGATCTCGGTGCCGGCCGGGTTCACGCCGGACGGCCTGCCCGTGGGAATCCAGATCGTGGGCCGCTACCGCGACGACTTCGGCGTGCTGCAGCTCGCCCACGCGTTCGAGCAGGCTACGCAGGTGTGGAAACGCCGCCCACCGATCGCTTAGGAGAGTTCCCACGAAAGCTCTTACGAGAGCAGTTGCAGCCGGATTGACCTTGTCCCTGGCACCGGCCTCCATGCCGGCGCTCGGCGGCATGTACGCCGACGAGATGGCAAAGTGCCTGGTCAACTCGACGGATCCCGCCGACCGGAGCGTGCTGGTGCGGTGGCTTTTCGCCGCCGGGGCAAGCCACCCCGAGGTGGTGGCGATCGTTTCGGTGTCGGCCTCGCAGCGCGAGGAGCTGAACCGCACGATCGCGAGGCTGCTCGAAAGATTGCTGACCGAGTCCTGCCGGACGCAGACGCAGGACGCGGCGAAATACGAGGGCCGGGCGTCGTTCGAGGCTGCGTTCCAGGTGCTGGGCCAGGTGGCGGGGCGCGAGCTCTTCAGCCATCCCGCCGTCGCGGGCAGCATGGCCGAGGTCGATAAATACCTCGACAAGAAGAAGCTCGAAGGCCTGGTCGACGCGCCGAAGAAGTAGACGCGATGCGGCGCTGCTCCTGGCCGACGACCGAGCTTGATATCGCCTATCACGACAAGGAATGGGGCGTGCCGGTGCACGACGATCGGGTGCTGTTCGAGTTCCTCATCCTCGAGGGCGCGCAGGCGGGGCTGAGCTGGTCGACGATCCTCAGGAAACGCGAAAACTACCGGCGCGCCTTCGCGAATTTCAACGTGAAGTCGGTTGCAAAGTTCGCGCCGGCGCGTATCCAGCGGCTCATGCAAGACGAAGGCATCGTGCGCAACCGCCTCAAGATCGAAAGCACGCTGACCAACGCGCGCGCATTTCTTGCGGTGCAGAGGGAATTCGGCTCGTTCGACCGCTATGTCTGGGGCTTCGTCGGCGGAAAGCCCCGTCAGAATTCCAGAAAAGGTCCGAAGGACATCCCCGCACGCACCGCGGAATCGGACGCCCTCAGCAAGGACCTCAAGCGCCGCGGCTTCCGCTTCGTCGGCTCGACCATCTGCTACGCCTTCATGCAGGCCGTCGGCATGGTCAACGATCATCTCACCGGCTGCTACCGCTACCGCGAACTGGTGGAATAATCCGCTCCCGGCAGCCGTATTCCCACGTAATCAACAACGGAGGAGGGACATGGAAGATTCGCGCAGGGACCTGCAGAACGATCATCTGAACAGCCTGGTGCCGGACGTCCAGGTGGACCGGCGGGGCTTCGTCGCCGCGTGCATCGCCGCCGGCTTCGCCGTGACCGCCGAGCCGCTGCTCGCCCAGGCGATCAAGACCTCGATGGACGGCCTGGACGGCGGCGACGTGAAGATCGGCGAAATCCCCGCCTACTACGCGGTGCCGAAAGGCAAGGGCAAGCGCCCGGTCGTGCTGGTGGTGGGCGAGATCTGGGGCAATCACGAGCACATCAAGGACGTCGTGCGCCGCGTCGCCAAGGCGGGCTACTTCGCCGTGGCGAACGAGCCTTATTTCCGCATCGGCGATCTCGCCAAGATGGAAAACATCAAGGAAGTGATCGCCGCCGCAAACAAGCTCGCCGACTCGCAGGCGTTCGCGGACCTGGACGCCGTGGTGGCCTGGGCCGGCAAGAACCCGCGCGCCAATGCCGGGAAGCTCGGCATCACCGGCTTCTGCCGCGGCGGGCGCATGGTCTGGATGTATACCGCGCACAACAAGAAGGTCGACGCCGGCGTGGCCTGGTACGGCTCGCTGATGCCGGTCCCGCCGGCGATGCCGACCGGGCCGCTGGATGTCACCGACAAGATCGACCGGCCGGTGCTCGGACTATACGGCGGCGCCGACCAGGGGATCCCGCTCGAGCACGTCGAGCGCATGCGCGCCGGGCTGCACGCCTTCGGCAACGACAAGAAGTCCACCATCCACGTCTACGACGGCATGCCGCACGCCTTCAACGCCGACTACCGCCCGAGCTATCGCAAGGAGGCGGCTGACGACGGCTGGAAGCGCATGCTCGCCTGGTTCAAGAAGCACGGCGTCGCATAGACGACCAGCAAAACAAAGCCGCCCGCGGGCGGCTTTTTTATTTGATCAGCGAGGTCGGGAGAGCGGCGAACGCGAACACGGCTGCAAAAGCGGAAAAGCGCTTCATCAACCGACTCCAGGTGGAAGAATTGCCAAGTGGAAGAATTGAATGGCGCGCCCGGCGGGATTCGAACCCACGACCCTTGGCTTCGGAGGCCAATACTCTGATCCGCTGAGCTACGGGCGCGGCGAAAAAACGGACGCGCAGGATAGCCGCTTTTCCTTTCCGCGTCCACGCGTTAGCGCCGAAGCGGCGAGATGATGAGCGACACCTGCGCACTCGAGTTCTTCGCGCGCAAAGCCACGGCGGTCCGAGGAGAACGGGCGCGGTACCGAGGACGACGCGCCAGACTTTCACGCTAAAATCATGCCTTTACAAAACCAGAAACCTTTCCTGTGGACGCGCACGACCAGCACCAGTCATTCATCAAGACCCCTCAGCAGTTGATCGTCGTGATCCTGCTTGCGTTCCTGGTGCCGATCATCGGCATCATTCTCCTGGTGCAGCTCGTGCTGAACGTCGCGGCGCCGGATCCGCGGACACTGACCGCCGAGGCGGTGGCCGAGCGCATCCAGCCGGTCGCGCGTTTGGAGTTCGGCGCCCCCGGCGGCGCGGCAGGTGCGCGCAGCGCCGACCAGATCGTGAAGACCGTGTGCACCGCGTGCCATCAGGCGGGCGTTGCCAACGCCCCGAAATTCGGAGACGCCGCGGCCTGGGCGCCGCGCATCAAGACCGGCTTGGGCGCGATGGTGCAGTCGGTGATCAAGGGCAAGGGCGCGATGCCGCCGAAGGCCGGCAACCCGTCGCTCTCCGACGCGCAGATCCGCGCCGCCGTGGAGTTCATGGTCTCGCAAAGCAAGTAAGGCAGGGGTGTCCTGCAGTTCCTCTTCATCATCGACCCGCCGGAGTCGCTCAAGGCGTACAAGGACACGAGCGTCGCGATGATGCGTGCCGCGCAGAAGCGCGGCCATGCGGTCTGGGTGTGCGAGCAGCCGAGCCTTCACTGGATGCAGGGACGCGTCGCCGCCGCGGCGCAGCGCCTCTCGCTTGCCGACAACGACGAGGACTGGTACCGGCCGCACGAAATCGAGCCGCGGCTGCTCGCAAGCTTCGGCGCCGTGCTGATGCGCAAGGACCCGCCGTTCGACCTCGAGTACGTGGTGAGCACGTGGCTGCTTTCGGCGGCGGTGCGCGAGGGCGCACGCGTGTTCAACGCGCCCGACGCGATCCGCGACCACAATGAGAAGCTCGCGATCGCCGAATTCGCGCGCTTCGCCGCGCCCACGCTCGTGTCGCGCGAGCCGGAGCGCATCCAGGCCTTCATCGACTCGCAGCGCGACATCGTGGTCAAGCGCCTCGACGTGATGGGCGGCGAGAACGTGTTCCGCGTGCGCGCGGACGATCCGAACCGCAACGTGATCGTCGAAACGATCAGCCAGAGCGGGCAACGCACGGTGATGGCGCAGCGCTACATCCCGGAAATCGCGCAGGGCGACAAGCGCGTGATCCTGATCGACGGCGCCGTGGTGCCGCACTGTCTCGCGCGCATCCCGAAGACGGGCGACTCGCGGGGGAACCTGGCCGCCGGAGCGCGCGGCGTGGCGCAGCCGCTGACCGAGAGGCATCGAGAGATCGCTGCCGCGGTCGGACCCGCGCTCGCGAAGAGAGGATTACTCCTCGTGGGGCTCGATGTCATCGGCGACTGGCTCACCGAGGTGAACGTGACCAGCCCCACCTGCTTCCGCGAGATCCAGGACCAGACCGGGTTCGACGTCTCCGGCATGTTCCTCGAAGCCCTGGAGCGGAAAATCCAATGATCGGCGTGCTGGTCGTCACCCATGGGAGCATCGGCGAGGCGCTGCTCGCGAGCGCGGCGCAGATCCTCGGCCACCCGCCCCAGCAGGTGGCGACGCTCAGCGTCTGGCGCCAGGACGATCCCGACGACCTGGTGCTGCGCGCGCGCGAGCTGCTCGAAGGGCTGGACGCCGGCGACGGCGTTCTCGTCCTGACGGACATTTTCGGCGCCACCCCGGGCAATGTGGTGTCGCGCCTGCTCCAGGACGGGCGCATCGAGGGCGTCTCGGGGGCGTCGCTGCCGATGCTGCTGCGCGTGCTGACGGGCCGCAACGGCTCGCTTTCCGCAGCAGTGCAAAGGGCGCTCTCCGGCGGGTCGGAGGGCGTGGTCCACATGAATACGGACCGGTGCCTCGATGCCTAGCGGGACCGCGGAGATCGTGAACAAGCTCGGCCTGCACGCGCGCGCCGCGGCGAAGCTCACGCACCTCGCCGGCAACTACCAGTGCGACATCTGGATCTCGCGCAGCGGCCGGCGCGTCAACGCGAAGAGCATCATGGGCGTGATGATGCTCGCCGCCGGCCAGGGCACCTCGGTGCTGATCGAGGCCGAGGGCGCCGACGCCGAGAAGGCGATCGCGGCGCTCACCCAGCTGATCGCGGACAAGTTCGGCGAGGGAGAGTAAGGAACCCACCCTTTGAAGCCTTCCCGCCCTTGAACTTCGTCCTCCACGGCTACCCGGTGTCCAGCGGGATTACCGTGGGGTACGCGCATCTTGTCTCCACCGCGCGCCTCGAAGTCGCGCATTACGAGGTCGCGCCGGAGGCGGTCGACGCCGAGGTGGCGCGCTTCGACCGCGCCATGAAGGCGGCGCAGGACGGGCTCGCGTCGCTGAAGGCGCACATCCCGCCGGGATCGCCCGCCGAGCTCGAGGCCTTCCTGGATCTGCACCGCATGATCCTCAACGATTCGGCGCTCGCGCAGGCGCCGCGCGACACGATCCGCAAGCGCCGCGCCAACGCCGAGTGGGCGCTGGTGCAGCACATGGAGCGCCTGGTCGAGCGCTTCGAGGAGATCGACGACCCGTACCTGCGCGAGCGCAAGGCCGACGTGCAGCAGGCGGTCGAGCGCGTGCTGAAGGCGCTGATGGGCGGCCAGACGCTCAGCCCGCCGGCAGTCTCGGAAGAGGAGAAGCTGATCGTGGTGGCGCACGATCTTTCGCCCGCGGACATGCTTCTCTTCAAGCGCCACCATTTCGGCGGCTTCGTCACCGACGTCGGCGGGGTCACCTCGCACACCGCGATCGTGGCGCGCTCGCTCGGCATCCCGGCGATCGTCGGCCTGCATCACGCGCGCGACACGATCGCCGAGGGCGAAGTCCTGATCGTCGACGGCACCCAGGGCGTGCTGATCATCAATCCGGACCCGCTGGTGCTCGCCGAGTACCGCACGCGCCAGGCCGAGCTCAAGGCCGAGCGCAAGCGCCTGAACCGCCTGAAGTCCACGCCCGCCACCACGGTGGACGGCACCCCGATCGAGCTCTTCGCCAACATCGAGCTGCCGCAGGACATGCCCGAGGTGCTCGAGGCGGGCGCCGAGGGCGTGGGCCTGTTCCGCACCGAGTTCATGTTCCTCAACCGCAAGGACCTGCCGGGAGAGGAGGAGCAGTTCGAGGCCTACCGCGAGGTGGCGAAGGCGATGAAAGGCCGGCCGGTGGTGCTGCGCACGCTCGATCTGGGCGCCGACAAGGCGCTGAACGGCAGCGGCGAAGGCTCGCAGATGCCCAACCCCGCGATGGGGCTGCGCGCGATCCGCTTCTGCCTCGCCGAGCCGCAGATGTTCCTCACCCAGCTGCGCGCCATCCTGCGCGCCTCTCACTACGGAAGCGTGAGGATACTGCTGCCGATGCTCGCCCACGCCCACGAGATCGACCAGACGCTCACGCTCATCGGTCAGGCGAAGGCGCAGCTCGACGAGCGCCGCCAGCCCTACGACAAGGAGATCCAGATCGGCGGCATGATCGAGATCCCGGCGGCGGCGCTCGCGCTGCCGATCTTCATGCGGCGGCTCAATTTCCTGTCCATCGGCACGAACGACCTCATCCAGTACACGCTCGCCATCGATCGCACCGACGACTCGGTCGCGCACCTCTACGACCCGCTCCATCCGGCGGTGCTTACGCTCGTCGCCGGCACTATTCAAACGGCGACCAGGGGCGGAGTCCCGGTCGCCGTCTGTGGAGAAATGGCGGGCGACCTGCAGCTCACGCGGCTCCTGCTCGGCCTGGGCCTGCGCAACTTCTCCATGCATCCGTCGCAGCTCCTGCCGACCAAGGAACGCATCCTGCGCACCAACCTCGCCGAGGTGCAGACGCTCGCGCAGCGGGTCCTGCGCGCGAGCGACCCGGCCAAGACCCGCGACCTGCTCGCCAAACTCAACGCCTAGGGGGTTTCCATGAAGTGGTTCACGTCCTTGCTGCTCGCGCTGGCCATCCCGGTTGCACATTCACAGACCTATCCTGCTCGCCCGGTGAAGCTGGTGGTGCCCTTCCCGGCGGGCAGCGCGACCGACCAGATCGCGCGCGTGATCGGCCAGCAGCTCCAGGAATCGCTCGGGCAGCCGTTCGTCGTCGAGAACAAGCCCGGCGCGCAGGGCTCGATCGCCGCGACCGAGGTGGCACGCGCCGCGCCCGACGGCTACACGCTCATGGTCACGACCAACACGCCGCAGGCCGCGAACGTGAGCCTGTTCAAGAAGCTGAACTACGACCCGGTGAAGGACTTCGCGCCGATCGCACGGCTCGGGACGATCTCGTTCATGATCATGGTGCGGCCCGACTTCCCCGCCAAGAATTTCAAGGAGTTTCTGAATCATGCAAAAGCGAACCCGGGAAAGCTCTCCGCGGGCTACGGCTCGGCCGGCTCCCAGGTCTCGCAGGCGATGCTGCGCTCGATGGGCAAGATCGATTTCCTCGACGTGCCCTACAAGGGCCTGCCGCAGGCGATCACCGACGTGCTCGGCGGCTCGGTCAGCTTCACCTTCGCCGACCTCGCCAATGCGCTCGCCCAGATCAAGGGCGGCAAGCTGCGCGGCATCGCGGTCACTTCGCAGAAGCGCTCGGCGCTCGCGCCCGACATTCCCGCGATCGCGGAAGAGCTTCCCGGCTACGAGCTGATCGCATGGTTCGCGCTGGTGGCGCCGGCGGGCACGCCCGCACCGGTGGTCTCGCGGCTGCATGACATCACGGTGAAGTCGCTTGCCAAGCCCGACGTTGCCGCCCGCTTCGCGAGCCTGGGCACCGACGTGGCGCCGATGAATCCCGAGCAGCTTGGCGGCTTCATCCGCTCGGAGATCGCGAAGTGGGCCAAGATGGCCAAGGAAGCGGGCATCAAGCCGGAATAACGGTGCCGGGACCGCTCACCGGAGTTCGGGTCCTCGACCTCACCACCGTGGTGATGGGGCCGTACTCGACCCAGATCCTCGCCGACTTCGGCGCCGACGTGATCAAGGTCGAGCCGCCCGACGGCGACGTGATGCGCTACGCCTGGCCCTTCCGCCACCCGGGCATGGGCAGCATCTACCTGAACGTGAACCGCAACAAGCGCTCGGTCGTCCTGGATCTCAAGCAGCCCGCCGCCCTCGAGGCATGCCTTGCGCTCGCCAAGAAGGCTGATGTGCTCGTCTACAACATTCGCCCGCAGGCGATGGCGCGCCTGAAGCTTTCCTACGAGGAAGTGAAGGCCGTAAGCCCGAAGATCATCTACGTCGGCTGCTTCGGCTACAGCCAGCGCGGGCCCTATGCCGCCAAGGCCGCGTACGACGACCTGATCCAGGGAGCGTCGGGGCTGCCCTGGCTGCTGCAAAAGCAAGGCGCGCCCGAGCCGCGCTACGCGCCGATGATCGTCGCCGACCGCTCCGTAGGCCAGCAAGTTGCCAGCGCTGTAAGCGCGGCCCTCTATTTTCGCGAGAAGAGCGGCAAGGGACAGCGCGTCGACGTGCCGATGTGGGAGCACCTCCTGCAGATCGTGCTCGGCGACCATCTCGGCGGCTACACCTTCGATCCCCAGCATGGCGAGCCCGGTTATGCGCGCATCCTCACGCCCGACCGCCGCCCCTACCAGACCGCGGACGGCTACGTCTGCGCGCTCATCTACACCAACAAGCAGTGGAAAGCTTTTCTCGACATCATCGGCAAGCCGGAAATGCTCGCCCAGCCGGAATACGCGACCCAGGAAGCCCGCAGCAAGAATTACCGGCAGTCCTACGCCATGATCGCCGACGAGATGAAGCGCCGCACGACCGCGTTCTGGCTGGAAGCGCTCGAGCGCGGCGACATCCCGGTGCAGCGCATGAACAGCCTCGACGACATCGTGGCCGACCCGCACTTGAAGGCGATCGACTACCTGCACACGGTCGAGCATCCCTCCGAGGGCCGCATCCGATCGCTCGCCGTGCCCTCGGAATGGTCCGAGTCGAAGCCCGAGTACCGGCGCCACGCGCCGCGCCTGGGAGAGCACACGCGCGAGGTACTGCGCGAAGCCGGGTTTTCAGATCAAGAAGTAAGTTCTCTTATCGATTCCGGAGCCGCCAAACAAGCTCCGCTATAATCCGCGTCGCGCCGATTTGAAGTCAGCTTGCGGGCGCCTAATAAATACCGCTAAAGAGACATGAACGCCCCTCACGATCCCTCCTCCGTCGGCGCGGCCACCGCGCAGAAGGCGCAGTTCAGCGAGCCCATCAAGCTCCGCGGCGGCGCCGAGCTGCCGTCGTTCGACATCGCCTACGAGACTTACGGCCGGCTGAACGAAGCGCGCTCGAACGCGGTGCTGGTGTGCCACGCGCTGAATGCGTCCCACCACGTGGCAGGGTTTTATGAAAATGAGCCCCACAACGTGGGTTGGTGGGATAACCTGGTCGGGCCCGGCAAGCCGCTCGACACCAACCGCTTCTTCGTCGTCGGCTCGAACTACATCGGCAGCTGCTTCGGCTCGACCGGGCCGGCGTCGATCAATCCGGCGACCGGCAAGCCCTGGGGCGCGGATTTTCCGGTCGTGACGGTCGAGGACTGGGTCGAAGCGCAGCGCCGCCTCGCCGATCTCCTCGGTATCGAGCGCTTCGCCGCCGCGATCGGCGGCTCGCTCGGCGCGATGCAGGCGCTGCAGTGGACGCTGTCCTATCCCGAGCGCATCCGGCACTCGATCGTGATCGCGGCGGCGGCCAAGCTCACGCCGCAGAACATCGCCTTCAACGAGGTGGCGCGCCAGGCGATCATGACCGACCCCGACTTCCACGGCGGGCACTACTACGAGAAAGGCGTGGTGCCGGTGCGGGGCCTGCGCATCGCGCGCATGATCGGCCACATCACCTATCTCTCGGGCGAGGCGATGGCGGAGAAGTTCGGGCGGCTCCTGCGCCGCGGCGCGCCCGGCTTCGACTTCGACATCGATTTCGAGATCGAGTCCTACCTGCGCTACCAGGGCGACAAGTTCTCGACCTACTTCGATGCCAACACGTATCTGCGCATCACCAAGGCGCTCGACTACTACGACCCCGCGGCCGACTACGGCGGCGACCTCACGAAGGCGCTGGCGCGCGCCAAGGCCGCGTTCCTCGTCGTGTCGTTCAAGTCCGACTGGCGCTTCCCGCCGGCGCGCTCGCGCGACATCGTGCGCGCGCTGCTCGACAACCGGCGCATCGTTTCGTACCTCGAGCTCGACGCCCCGGGCGGGCACGACGCCTTCCTGCTCGAGGACCCGCGCTACCACGCGGCGCTGCGCTCCTACTTTGCGAACATCGACCTGTGAGGCCCGATCTTCAAGCGATCGTGCAGTGGGTGCCCCGAGGCGCGCGCGTGCTGGACCTCGGCTGCGGCGACGGCTCGCTGCTGCGCTCGCTCTGGCAGGAGCGCGAGGCGCCCGGCTACGGGGTCGAGATCGAGGACGAAGCCGTGCTCGCCTGCGTCGAGAACGACGTCAACGTGCTGCAGGTCGACCTCGAAAGCGGGCTCTCGCTCTTCGCCGACGGCTCCTTCGACTGCGTGATTCTTTCGGAGACGCTGCAGACCATCCACCGCACCGAGTTCCTGCTGCGCGAGATGCTGCGC
>Ga0180085_1000801_pt1 | contig 10815 bp, 8 predicted proteins | sample EasRiv730_16_10D_FD_123013 | JGI IMG/M metagenome (GOLD analysis project Ga0180085, IMG submission 123013) | Soil microbial communities from meander-bound floodplain in the East River, Colorado, USA - East River metaG ERMLT730_16_10D | ecosystem: Environmental > Terrestrial > Soil > Floodplain ... | reverse complement strand
TTTGAAGACCAGATGCTGCTTGAATGGATTCTGTAATCTGCCATGACATGATCTATATAACCTATCTTTCCATATTGTGCATTTAATACATGAAGAGGCCAATCCTCCATCCCCAAGGTGTAAAACCATTCAGGAAAACATCCGAATAAATTATTTCGAAACATCACCCCACAAGTCGGTATAAAGTTGTAGATCAGAAGATCTTCCAGCGTGGATATTTCTTTTGATTCTCTCGGATATGGGAATCCGGGTTTACTCTTGTCATCATCGTAAAAAACCCTCACTGGATGGAAGCACGTTGAGAAATCCGGGTGGCGATCTAAAAATTCCGCTTGGCTCTGCAGCTTGTTGGGTGAGGTCCAATAGTCATCCCCGTCGAGCGTTGCTATGTATTCTCCCTTGCATGACTTGTATGTCTGTACAAAATTCCGGATCACCCCCTGGTTATTTTCCGGCAAAAGCAAACGGATTTTGGCAGGATGCTTATCTTGGTACTCCAACAGGATTTTACGCGTATTATCTGTCGAGCAATCCTCCCCTATCACGAGTTCGTACTCAAAATTCACGTCTTGCATCAAAACGCTGTCCAGCGCCTGGCCGATGAATTTCTCATGGTTGTAGGTGATAATGGAAACGCTTACTTTCATAACAAACCCATGTTGTCGGACTTGTTTATAAACTCGGTGGTCCAATTCAGTTTTGGTCGAACTGCTCCCGGCCACTTCCCGTACCAATTACTATCCCTTTCATCTTCATGCGCGTCAAAAACCAGAATATTCTCTTGTTGGTAAATTCCGAAGGAGTTCTCCTGAACAACCATAATCATTATCTTGTATGTACCATCATTCAATAAGTCGCCGGGAATATGACAGATATCCCGGATCAGGCCGATCGGGTAATTACGCGGTGTGGAATCGGAACTAAAGATACATAACCCTTCCAGATTGTATAGATGTAAGCTTAAGCTTAATTTCGCATCCGGGACAAGATTCCAATATTCAAACTCGGCATCCAGGGGTGTCTGGATCGTGATGGAAGAGGATCCTGGTGGCACCGACAACCGGGCCCGGTGCAGACGTACCTTTTGATTTCCAGGGGCAGTCCGCGGATCTTCCCAAACCGCTTCATGAATCGAGTTTGCGTTTTTTTGTAAATATTTGGATACCACTTCGTTTACTTCGCCGTCCCCTACGCAACGTCCTGAATCAAGCCAGACGGCTCTCTTGCACAACTCCCGGATGGCGGTCATATTATGGCTGACAAACAAAACTGTTCGACCTTCCTTCGCCACATTTTCCATTTTCCCAAGGCATTTCTTTTGAAATTCTACGTCCCCTACGGCAAGCACCTCATCCACGATTAATATTTCCGGTTCCAGATGGGCGGCGACCGCAAATCCCAGACGAACATACATCCCGGAGGAATAGCGCTTGACCGGCGTGTCGAGAAACCTCTCAATTTCCGAAAATTTCACGATTTCATCGAATTTCTTTGTAATTTCAGCCCGGTTCATTCCCAAGATGGCCCCGTTGAGGAAGATATTCTCCCGTCCGGTCAGCTCGGGATGAAATCCGGTACCTACCTCAAGGAGACTGCCCACACGGCCCTCGAAAGTGATCCGACCCGTGGTGGGTTCCGTAATGCGGGAAAGAACTTTCAACAATGTCGACTTTCCGGCACCGTTCCTTCCGATAATCCCTATTACTTCTCCCTCCTGGATTTCCATGCTCACATCTTTCAGTGCCCAAAACTCATCCCCGGAAGATTTTTGGCTGGAATTCGTCACGCTGCTCCCCTTCTGAAACTTCCGAAAATAGGAGCGTAGCCCGTGTCCGATCCGTTCGGTTAATAGGTCTGAGTGCACTTGGCCGAGTTGATATTTCTTGCCGAGGTTTTCTATGGAGATCGCCGTTCTCATTAGATGTCGCCGCGCCTTTCTTTAGTGACTATATGATATCGGCAAACGTCTTTTCCATCTTTTTGAAGTAATAGAGACCACTGATAAGAATAGCAATGATGATGAGGGATGGGATCAGCAACAGGGTGATGCTCGGTGCCGCTTTCCCCAACATGGCCCAGCGGAATCCCTCGATGACGCCGACCATTGGATTCAGCCCATAAATCCATTGCCACTTTTCCGGGATAAGGCTTGTCGAGTAGGCCACAGGAGACGCATACATCCAGATTTGAACCAGGAAAGGAATCACAAATTTTACATCCCGGTACCTAACATTCAAAGCCGTAAACCATGTCCCTACACCCAAGGCGGCGAGCATGGCGATCCCGATGAACAACGGCAATGCCAACACTCCTTTCGTAGGTGCAATCCGGTACCAAGCCATCATTCCCACCAGAATGGCAAAAGCAATGGCAAAATCGATCAAACCCGAAAAAACCTTGCTGATGGGAAGGATAAGCCTGGGAAAGTAGACCTTGGTGATGAGATGAGAGGAACCAACGAGGCTGTCGCTGGAATCCCCAAGCGACCGGGCGAAGTAGGTCCATGGCAGAAGGGCGCAATAGGCAAAAATCGGATACGGGAGTCCATCCGATGGGAGCTTGGCGAACTTTCCGAAGATGATGGTGAAGATGATCATGGTCATCAACGGCTGAATGATTGCCCAGCCAATCCCGACGATGCTCTGCTTGTAGCGAACCGTTATGTCCCGCCAAGCGAGAATGCCCAGAAGTTCCCGATACTCCCAAACCTCTTTGAGATTCAAGGAGAGCCATCCCCTTGAAGGAGATATCACCGATCGGCGTAAGGTCTTGACTTGGGCATTTTGAACAGTATCGGTCTTTTCCATTGGTGTTCCCATATGAATTCTTTTTCCCGTCTACGGTCTTAAAAACATTGATTTAACGTGCAGTGTATTCCCGGAATTTCCTGAGATGATCGATTACCGCCTGCTGGGCCATGGGTTCCAGATGTGGCCCCATGGGGATACTCAATACCCTGTTTGAAAGTTTTTCGGAAATCCGGAACCCTCTTTTCGTCCAGGACAGATCGGAGTAGGCACCGGAAAGATGGGGGGGTATGGGATAATGGATCAACGTTTCGATCCCGTTTCTATTGAGCATCTCCTGGAGACTTTTCCGATCGGGAATTTGGACCACGAACAGATGCCAGACCGGCTCCGCCCATTCAGGAACTACGGGTAATGTCAACCCCGATATCCCTTGCAGTCCACTGAAATATTTGCTCGCCGCCTTCCTTCTTCTCTCGTTCCATTCCTCCAGCCTGCGCAATTTCACCCGAAGCAGCGCAGCCTGCAATTCATCAAGGCGCGAGTTGATCCCCTTGGCCTCGTTGGAATACTTGGTGCGCGATCCGTAATTTCGCAGTATCCGTACTCTCTCGGCAATTGAATCATCGTTGGTCAGTACCGCACCGCCATCCCCCATGGCACCGAGATTCTTCGTTGGATAAAAGCTGAAGCCCGCCGCATCGCCAAGACTTCCTACGCGTTTACCCTTATATATCGCTCCGTGCGCCTGCGCAGCGTCTTCTACCACTTTCAGATCATGGCGATTTGCTATCTCATTAATCGCATCCATATCTGCCGGTTGACCATATAGATGGACGGCAATGATCGCTTTCGTGTTATTGGTAATGGCCGCCTCGATGTGCCCGGGGTCGATGTTGTACGTCCTGTCGTCCGGTTCTACGGGGACAGGTGTTGCTCCTGTGAAGGAAACCGCCAACCAGGTGGCGATGTAGGTATTGGCAGGAACAATCACCTCGTCGCCGGTCCCTATGTTCATCGCTCGCAGGATCAAATGCAGAGCGTCCAATCCATTGCCTACTCCGATACAGTGCCTACATGAAGTGAACGAGGCAAATTCCGATTCAAATCGCTCCAATTCTTTTCCCAAAATGTACCACCCGGATTCCAATACCCTCTTGCATGCTAAATCCAGGTCGTCTTTCATTTCAAGGTATTGTTCCTTCAGATCAAGGAAAGGAATCTTCATGTTGCCCTCGTAACACAAGAAGAAATTCCTGATAGTTCTTATAGTAATCCGACGGGTCGAAAGGAGTAGAGGCTAGAACAAGGAGAATGGATCCAGGAGAATAATTGTATAGCTCCCTCCATATCATAGAACTTACATATAATCCTTGGAAGGGTTTGTTCAAATGAAAAATATTTTTGGTAATACCATCGTCTACAGAAATATCAACACTTCCCGCCAGCGGAATTATGACTTCCTGCACCATCTTGTGCGCATGCCCCCCCCTTCGGGCATCGGCAGGAACATTAAAAACATAAAATATTCGCTTGATATCGAATGGGATATGCCGATTGTTCTCCATAAAGATCAAATTTCCCCGTAAGTCGTTTAGCGAAGGGAATTCAATAATCCTGTATTTTATTACGCTCATTCAATAACCTCCCGTAATTATAAAAGATATGTGGTTGCGGTTAGAATAACAAACCTACTGAATCCTCATCCATTAATCGACGAAAGTATAGAACTTGAATTTTCCTATTTTCGCTTCTAAATGAAATTTATCGTTTATTTTATATTCCTGTACGATCTTCTCAAGTTCCAGCAAATCCTCGTTTCGACCACTTTGTTTGTAATTAATCGTATTGAAAATTATAAGCTTTCTATCCCATCGGGGTTCCCGGATTTTCGTTTCTGCAAACAAGGGAGCAAAATCAATGTAAGAGGGATTTTCGCTATCGGTCATCAGATATTTCACATGATATTTTCGCATTGTTTTTGCGAATCCCGTTTGCTTGATCTCACTCCGAAATGGATTATTTACTAATCTTTCCATGTAAATAAAACTCCTTTTAGTATAAATTGTAACTACTGAAAGGGATGTTTCATTGATAATGATATCATTTTCATTTGTGTTACGAATTATAAAGTCTTTAATTTCAGATATATCCTGAGTTATTTTAAGTCGCTGGATATTTGCTGAGTAGGCCTGGGGGAATGTCAGCAACATAAACAAAATTATAATGGATGCTTTCCCTATTACTCCTTGTATGTTTGCAAGAATATAATATATTACAAAGGAACCATAAAGGCAGAACAGTACAATAATAATTATTGTATAATAATTGTGAAAAAACATCACCTTTGATGCCATAATCCAGTAAATTACCGACCCAAATAAAAAAGAAACCGTAAGTTTTTTGAATTTGTTTTCTTTCGATAGCAGTATCATAATAAAACCTACGACTGCAAACCAGAACATATTAGGGGTCATATATTCCTTGAACTGTATGCGGAGCATATACTGATATAATTTACGATTAAATAACAAACTAGTATCCGTTAAAAAATCATCTGACATATCACTGAAATTCATAGATTTCCAAAAATACGCCCCCGTCAGGCATATAACGACAGTGGTAACGGCAATTAAAATTTTCGATTTACAAAGATTTCCGATAAATTGATACATTTTCGTTTCGTATCTGGAAATAATAATACTAAGGATGGCAAACCCCACTCCCCACAATAACAATAAAAGGACCGAACTCACAGGGGTGGTCGGAAGGTTTCGGATTGAAGTATGATTAGTTACAAATATAAGAACCCCCAACATTATGTAGATCGCATAGTCTCGTAGGAAATACACCTTGTCTTGGCTCATGTAATATATCAACATGAGACTGATGGGGGCAACCCAAAGGAACGTCGAATATTTCGTGGCAATCCCGATACCGAAAACAACTCCTGCCCAAAAAAGCCTCGATATCCTTTTGGAATCAAGATATTGATTCAGCAGGATAAACGATAAGAACATCATCAAGATTGCAAAACTGTCGAGTACCGTAACGAACGTAGAGAAAATTACGATCGGATTGATCGCCATAAGGGACACGATCAGCAGGGAAAAATTCGCCGGCACCCACCTGCGAAAGAAAAAATATCCGGAAATTAGTATCATTAAACCGATAAAATGAGTGAAAATTCTTGTTTTTGTTTCTATGCTGCCGTAAGGGAGAAATTTATATGTTGCATATAAACCCCATTCGAACAAGGGTAAATGCCCAAATTTACTAAATACACCGTCAGGGTTTTTCACGGGATCGCTTCGGTATTTCAATTGATACAAAGTGGGATCATTTTTCTGGAACATATGAAATGCGGGCTCGACATATGCGCTGTATTTGATCGCGTGTTCGCCTGTAAACGGCAAACCGAAATAAGGAGCTTTGATCGCGGTAAACAGACCGAGAATCACAAACAGAACGGCGAGATGGGAAAATCCAACCGAATAGCAAGATCTTACGATGCATCCCGCGACTGGGATGGCGGAAATTCCCGGAAAATCCGTGGAGAATCGGCTCTTCCGGATTTTCTCCTCTTCCAGTTCGGAACGAAGCTCTTCATCGATCCTCCGGATTGCCGGATCATCGATAAGGATCGAATATTTATTTTTCGGAGGGATTCCTGTCTTCATTCACTCTGTCCGCATTGAAGGAATTGGTCCATTCTCTCGAAAGTGTATGAACGAAGTAGATTCCCCATCTTCTTTTCCGTCCCCGAAATGCCCACATAATGTCTCATGCGCTTGAGCACAGGCATAGCGATCCGGGGATGCTGCCGATCGATTTCCCATGGATGCACATAGACGATCGCGGGACGGCCGATTTGTAATAGCCTCCGGAAGAAATATTTCGTCAGGAATAGCGGATAGAACCTCAGGTACCCCCCCCCACCGAAGGGCACATTGATGCACCCTACCCGCTCCACAGACAGGGGAACCTCCCATATCCACCGGTTTCCGCTGACGGCCATTTTCCGGGGGAAGATCCCGAACTCCGGCCATCCGTAACGATCGTGACGGATGGGAAAAACACTGCTGCTGTACTGGAATCCCTCGTCCAGGAGGATTTCGTAGGCCCACTCGGTCCGTTTGACGATCGAGAAGGTGGGCGCACGAAAACCCAGGATGTTCGTACCGGAGATATCCTCGAGAATTTTTCTGGATTCCCTTACGTCCTCCTGGAATTCCAGAGGGGACATCTTGGTAATCATGCGGTGCTCGTACCCGTGAGAGGCAACCTCGTGACCGGACGTCAGAATGGACCGTATCAAGCGGGGGTATCTTCTCGCAACCGAACCGAGAATGAAGAATGTCCCTCGCACGTTGTGTCTGTCGAAAAGCTGGAGAAGATCCATTGTGTTTTTTTCAACATGGGATGGATATTTCATTTGTTCGGATTTATCGATGATCCCGGAGAATATTTCGGCATCGTAATAATCTTCGACATCGACCGTGAGATAGATAGTGGTGTTTTCCGGCATGGGAAACGGACTATATGCCCTAACTGGATTCAGACCAAGGAACCAGGAATGGGGACGGGCCAGGGCTCAACCAATAATCTGATCTATCGTATATTCCTTAATGTCCTTGGCGTGCGTGAATATGATGATCTCCCCGATCAAGCCGATCGCGAAGACTTGCACGCCGAGTACGACCAGGAGAGTGCCAAGTAGCAGAATCGGGCGCCCCGCCAACGCAACACCTTGAAATACTTTTGCAAACAGCAGGTAAAGAAGTACGAGGAATCCAACAGTGAACACGGAGGAACCGAGGATCCCGAAGAAACGGAGCGGTTTCTTGGTAAATTTTACGAGAAAGAAGATCGTAAAAATGTCCAGCATCCTTTGCACATACGTCCCTGGGGAATAGACCCGCTTCGAGGTATCCTTTTGGGATTGCGCCGCATCTACCTCGAGAACCCGGAACCCGTATTTGTGCGCAAGGATCGGTAGAAACCGGTGTTGGTCGCCGTAGATACTGATCTCCTGTGCGACCTGTTTCCTGAAAACCCGAACCCCGCACCCAATGTCGTGAAATTTAAAATCCGAAACGGGATTCAGGAGCATGTGGAATACCCATGACTGGATACGGTTGAACAGGGAATCCTTTCGGGGCCATCTTCGGGCGATCACCATGTCGTAATCTTTCAAAGACTCGATGAGTCGGGGGATTTCATGGGCTTCCACCTGCTGGTATGCCGGCAACGTAAGAATGCTGCTTCCGGAGGAGTGTTGTATTCCGATGGTCAACGCAGTCGCTTCACCGAACCACCGTGCAAGTTTGATGACCTTGATCTTCTCCCCTTCCGCGATAAGACGCTTCAGAACCTCCATCACCTCCCCGAAATCCCCGTCGATCACGTAAATAAATTCATAAGATTTCCCGGAGTCTTCGAGGCCTTTCTTGTAGGCGCGATACAATTCCGCAACGTCATCGTATCGCTCCACGACCGGGACGATGACGGAAAGTTCGGTCGACGGCCCCATCATTTCACCCCTTACGGTCCTGCATTTCGAATCCCGTCAATGACGCCCGAATATCGGCAAGAGTATTTATTTTCAGGTTCCCCGTCTTGTAAACTAGCTCGCCGAGCGCCCCAGCAAACAGGAGAAAGATCGCAAGCGTCCCCAGGAGCATCGCCGTGCCGTTCAGGACAACCAGGGAATCCCCCTCGGATCGAATCCACCGGGAAATGGTGAATGCGAATGTGAGGACCCCTCCGACGGCGGCCAGGGACGCCATGCCACCGAACCAGATCATCGGGCGCGACGCGAACGACACAACGGTCTTGATCATGAGCAGATCGAGGAGCACCTTGTAGATCCGGGAGAGGCCGTATTTCGATTTCCCGAATTTCCTCGCATGGTGACGCACGGGAATCTGCGCGATCCGGCTCCCCGCGATCGACGCCATCGCTGGGATGAACCGGTGCATTTCCGAGTAGAGAGGAATGGCCTTGATGACCTCCGTGCGATACCCTTTCAGGGAGCAGCCATTGTCGCGGATCGGAACCCCCGTGACCTTCCCGATCAGCCAGTTGGCGACTTTCGAGGGGATCTTTCTTGTGACCAGTTTGTCCTGCCGTTTTTCCCTCCAGCCGCAAACGATGTCGTATCCCTCCCCGATCTTCTCGATGAATCGGGGAATGTCCTCCGGGTCGTTCTGCAGATCCCCATCCATGGTGATCAGTATTTTCCCGTCGGCGTGATCGATCCCGGCTGCCATTGCCGGGGTTTGACCGTAGTTTTTCCGGAAACGGATTACGCGCAGTCTCCTGTCCTTTTCCGCCAGTTCCCTGGCGATCCGGAACGTATTGTCCCTGCTCCCATCGTCGACAAACAGGATTTCGTGATCGAGGTGCAAGGGTTCGATTGCACGGACGATCGCTTCATAAAGAAGGACTACACTTTCTTCTTCGTTATACAAAGGAGCTATGACGGAAAGATCTTTCATTCGTCGCCGGTTCCCGGCCAAACCTAGAATCCTGGCACCGAAACGGGGATCAGCCGATCGATGGTTGTGCCGTCACCGATTTGTCCAAACCCGTTGTATCCCCAAGCCCACATTGTATGGATGTCGTCTCGCAATGAAAGGGAATGATCTTCACCTGTGGTAATCGCCTGCACGTTAGCCAGCAGGCTGACCTGTACGGGAGTTAGCCTGGGGATATCTACTGTACCATCTCCTATCTGACCGTTGAGGCCGCTCCCCCACGCCCAGACCGTTCCGTCAGTCTTCAATGCAACGGAGAAAAACCCGCCGGCGGAAATCGCCGACACGCCGGTCAAGGACGCGACCGGGACGGGAGTCAGCCTCTGGGTCGTCGTCCCGTCCCCCAGTTCCCCCCAGGAGTTGTCTCCCCACGACCAAACCGTTCCGTCATTCAACAAGGCAAGAGAATGCTCTTCACCGGCGGAAATCCCCGACACGCCGGCCAAACCCGAGACCTGGACCGGGAGCGAACGGTTGATGGTCGTACCGTCGCCGAGTTGACCCGAAACGTTCCTCCCCCACGCCCAGACCGTTCCGTCGTTCTTCAGGGCAAAGGCATGATCTTGACCGGCCGAAATCGCCGACACGCCGGTCAAACCCAAGACCTGGGTGGGGAGCACACGGTTGTTGGTCATACCGTCCCCGATCTGGCCGTAAAAGCCGCTCCCCCACGCCCAGACCGTTCCGTCATTCTTCAGCGCGATGGAGAAAAACCCGCCGGCCGAAATCGCCGACACGCCGGTCAAACCAACGACACCGGTGGGGGTGAACTTGATGAAATTGTCCCCGGAACCGACTTCGCCAAAAGAATTCTGCCCCCACCCCATGATGGTGCCGTTTGTCAACAGGGCAAGAGAATGACCGTCACCGGCGGAAATCGCCGACACGCCGGTCAAGGACGCGATCGGGATGGGGACCAGACTGATGTCAGGGGATGCCCCCACTCCCAGCTGACCCGCTGTGTTGCTCCCCCACGCCCGAACCGTTCCGTTGCTCATCAACGCAAGGGAGTGCCGGTTGCCGGCATCCACGGATGTCGGAACCGTCGGGGTGGTTACTGCAGCAGACTGCGCAGGCGACGATTCCCCCGCACTGTTGAACGCAACCGCCCGGTACACGTACGTCGTGCTCCCGGAAACCGTCGTGTCCGTGAACGCTGTGACGTCCGCCCCGAGGTCGGGGCCGACCTGCGTGAAACTCGCCGGGCTGGCCCCGGTCCCCCGGAACACCCTGAATCCGTCCTCGTTGCTGGAGGCATCGGTCCAGGTCAGGTTGACGGCGGAGCTGGATGCGGCAGTTGCCTGGAGGTTCGAAGGCCCGGCCGGAACGGTCACCGGGGGGGGATTGGTCGTCGCATTGGCGACGTTCGAGGCGACAGACTCCCCCGCGGAGTTGTACGCCGTGACCTGGTAGTAATAGGTCGTCGAGGAGATAAGGCCGGCATTCGAATAGGTCGTGATCCCCGGGCCCAGGGTGGCAACGAGGGTCGCAACGGTCGAGGAGTCCGGCCCGCGGTAGACCCTGAACCC
>Ga0180085_1000800_pt1 | contig 10826 bp, 8 predicted proteins | sample EasRiv730_16_10D_FD_123013 | JGI IMG/M metagenome (GOLD analysis project Ga0180085, IMG submission 123013) | Soil microbial communities from meander-bound floodplain in the East River, Colorado, USA - East River metaG ERMLT730_16_10D | ecosystem: Environmental > Terrestrial > Soil > Floodplain ... | reverse complement strand
TCGGATAGGGCAAGGACAGCAGGCTCGCGAGGCTACATCTCTTTCCACGTCCAGCCCATCGGCGATTGCAGCTCGGCTTCGGCGATCTTGGCCCAGGGAGTGCCGGGGTGCTCGTTGATGACCCGCTCCAGACAGGTCTTGGCCCGCTCGGCCAGTTTTTTGATCGTGCTTTCGGTTTCGAAGGCGTCGGCCGGTTCGATGATCCAGGCGCTGCTCGATTCGTTGGCAAACGTATGGTCCCGCTTGAGGGCCGCGATCATCGAGTTGTAGCCGTCGATGCGGGCCTTAGCGGCGGCGGCGCGCCCCAATGCCAGATCGTACTGAGCCTTGAGGCGGGGGCTGGTGAGCTTGGTCCGGTCCCCCTCGCCCGCAGCCAGTATGTCATAGAGCTTATCGACCTTCGGGGCATTCGTGGCCGCGTATTGCTGGGCCCGGTCGAGCGTTCGCTTCATCTGGGCTTCATTCGATTTGGCGAACTGGCGATCGGGGCTGTCGGTGATCTGCAGCTTAGGCAGCAGGGCGGCATTCACCAGAGCCTGCCGGGCCTTGTTTTCGGCCAAGAGTTTTCGATATTCTTCCGCCGAGACGTATTCCGGGGCGTACTTGGCCGGGCTTTCGCTGTCGAAACGCAGCTCGCTTCCATTGGGCCAGAAGCCGCCACCTTGAAAACCATTGTCGGAATGGCTGTCGGGCCGGATCGCCAGAAACTGCCCGCCGCCGGACCGGCAGAGCCTCTCTAGGGCATAGGGTCCAAAGCCGGAATCGATGTAATCGAGGTTTACGTAGTTATTGCTGTCGCTGCGGCCGGAATCGCTGGCGACCAATTGGGGCATATCGATATCGACCCGCTCGGACTGCACTGACTCGGGGCCATAGTTCGGCTCCGAGTCGTCGGCCTTGGCCGGATCGACCTTCTTCGGATCGGCGGCCGTCGGGTTCACCTGGCCCCAGGGAGCCGGCGAGCCCACACAATAGACGGGCAACGCGTTTTTCTTGAGCACGTCGGCCAGTTCATCGACGAGGCTGCCGTCGTCGCCCGCTTCGTCGGTGAGCACGACGAACAGCACCTCGCGGCGATGGGCAGCGTCGGTGCGATACGACAAATACTTGCCCAGGGCCTGCTTCACGGCGGCCAGTGTGTTCTCACGGCCTGACGTCGAAGGCGGGAACTTGTCCAGTGCGGCTTGAGCCTGGGCCAGGTCGGCCGATGGCGGATCGAGAATGAACTCGGCCTTGTCGTCGAAGGCGACGACGGCGGTCAATAGCTGCTCGGGACCGGCCGACGCGAGCTGCTTGAGGTCGGCCTCGCTATAGAGGGCCTTGGCGGCGGAGACAGCACTGCCGACCAGTGTCTGGGCACTGGGCGTGCGATCGATGAGCCAGACGACAAGCGTCGGGTCAAGATCGAGGCTGGCGCGGATCGCTGCTCCGACTTTCTTGATCGCGGCCTCTTCCGAGGCGCCGGCGGTCTGTCGCGCGGTGCCGCCGCCGTGGGTCGAATCGTAGGCCCGCGAAATGATCTCGACGGCATTCTTGGGGGGCTTCCTGGTCTTCTTGCTGCCTGTTTTCGCGGTGCCCGGCTGCTTTGTCGCAGGCTTCGGCTGCGCAACTTTTTCCGAGATCGCTTGCTGCAAAGGATCTTCGCAGCCGGCCCAAAACGGGAGGAGCGTCAGACTCAATAGGACCCACGGAAGGCACTTCACAGGGCGGACCTCATATGTCGGTTAACTCAGCCGGGAGAGGACGGATCCAACGATCTCATTGTAATGAACAGCTCGCTCGTTACGCGATGGGCAGCAGGAGCCCAGTGGTTACAAACCGTTTACGCGATTTGGCTTGCGTCGTGCGTAGAATCAGCCGAGGTTGGAGATGGGAACTGTGCTCATTGAAACGGAGAACGGCCATGTGGTGCAATTGGAATCGGTGGGTGGTGCTGACGGTCGTGCTGGCGGTAGGGGCGGTTGCATGCGGGAGCCGGTCGCTCGCCTGCGGCGGCTATGGGTTGTCGGCTGAGGTCCTGCGGGCGATTGCCGACTATCCCGATAAGCCGCTGCCGGTCGAGAAGCTGCGGGAACAAGGGCCGGAAGCCCTCGAAGAATTGACGCTCCTGCGACAGCGGATGCAGCGGCAACTCGCAGAACTTATAAAACAGCCGGATTCGCCGGAGCGGACCGCGCAGGTTCAGCAGCTCGAGCGGCGGCAGGTCCGCCTTGACGAGCTGATCGACCAGGTTGGCATGCAGCGCTATTGTTCGCGATCGGGCCTTTATTGGTTCACCGATCTGGAGAAAGCCAAAGAGGCGGCCCGGGCGAGTGGCAAGCCGATTCTCAGCTTGCGAATGCTCGGCAACTTGAACGAAGACTTCTCGTGCGCCAACAGCCGATTCTTCCGGACGACGCTGTACGCCAACGAACAGGTCAGCCAAGCGCTGCGTGAAAACTATGTCCTGCACTGGAAGAGCGTGCGGCCGGTTCCCAAAGTGACCATCGACTTCGGCGATGGCCGAAAGCTCGAACGGACGCTCACCGGCAACAGCATTCACTACATCCTGACGCCGGACGGCGAAGTGGTCGAAGCACTGCCGGGCCTGTACGGACCGAAGGCCTTCTTACAGAAGATTAGCGATGGCGCTTCGTTGGCGCGACGCGTGGCAGCGATGTTGCCCGCCAAGCGAAACGAGGCGCTGACCGCCTATCACCGCGAGCGGCTGACTTCGCTGAACGAAGCGTTCGCCACCGACTTGGCCCGTGTGAACGGCCAGGCGGTTGCGGAGAAAGCGCCAACGGTTCAAGTGCGGTCGGCAGTTGCCGCCAACGAGCTGGCAGCGCCGAAGGGCCGTGTCGAGCGGCGGCTGGTCGCGGCGGCCTTGCCGCTGGCCAGTTCGCCGCGGGTATTCGCGCCCGAAGAATTGCAGGATGACTCGGTGTGGGGTGCGATTGCGGCACTGCACGTCGGCGAGTCCGAACTCGACCAGTCCAGCCGGGACCTCATCCGCAGCCAGAACCCGATGGCCGCCGCGGCCGGCCGGCTGGCGATCACCAAGCGGGTTGTCGAAGACCCGATGCTGCGGTTGGTACGTACATTGCAGGAGACGATCGCTCTGGACACGGTGCGGAATGAATATCAGCTCCACCGACGAATCCACCAGTGGCTGGCCGATGGCAGCTACAGGCCGGAGGTTGATGTGCTCAACGAGCGGGTCTATAGCGAACTGTTTCTCACACCGTCGAGCGATCCCTGGTTGGGCTTGGCCCCGGCCGACGTTTATACTGCCCTTCCAAATGGGGGTGTCGCGCGAACGGCGAAGTGAGCGGACATTCTGTGAATTCTGCGAGGTGGGCCGAAACAATGTCCGACTCGAATCGTCTATAGATGGTGGCGAATTGTGCGCCGCCGGAATGAGGATGTTGACCGAAAACGAACCGGCACAGGCCAGGTGTTAGAACCGGGCCAGTGCTTGCCTGCACTTATTAGCGAAAGTTTTGACCGTGTTGGGATCTAATTCGATATCGGCGCCTGGCCAGCGAATACCGATGGGATTCGCCGCAAGTCATTGTCTGCCAGTCAGATGCGGCGAGTGATAAGTCTGAGTTGCGATCGAAAAAAGGGGTTCACGATAAATCGCTTTGTGTGACTCGACACCCCCTACAGTAGCAGGCCGAGGTCTGCGTCCATGATCATGAACAGCAAAATGGTACTTACCGTGGAGGACGATCCGTCGATCCGCCGCGGCATCGTCGATGCGCTCCGCTATGTCGGTTACGGCGTGCTGGAGGCCGGGCATGGCGACTTGGGCCACGAGATGGCCGTCCGGCAGAACTACGACCTGCTTCTGCTCGATCTGGTTCTTCCTGGTCGCGGTGGGTTGGAGATCCTGCGCTCGGTCCGGGCAACGCGGCCTCTTCAGCCGGTGATCATCCTGACCGCTCGCGGCGAGGAGCAGGATCGGATCGAGGGCCTGCGAGCGGGTGCCGACGACTATGTAGTAAAACCGTTCAGCGTAAAAGAGCTATTGGCGCGAGTTGAGGCAGTCCTGCGTCGTTCGCCTGCCCGTCCGACGGATGTGGAAGAAGTGCCGATCGAAGGGGGAACGTGCGACTTCGCCCGCCGCGAAATCCGCTATAGCGACGGCGGGCGGAGCGAGCTGTCGGAACGCGAGGTCGAGCTGCTCCGCTATCTGGCCAACAATGCGGGCCGGGCAATCGGCCGCGACGAGCTGTTGTCGAATGTTTGGCGGATCAGCCCCGACGGGCTGCCGACGCGAACGATCGACATGCACGTCGCCCGGCTGCGTGAGAAGCTCCGCGACGATTCGACCAATCCCGCCGTTTTGCTCACGGTCCGTGGAAAGGGCTACATGTTCCGATCCGCGCCCGAGGAGCCCAATGGGAAGCGTCGAGGCTCTGCCAAATTGCAGGCCCAGATGCGCTGACGCACCGTTTGTAATTTGGCGCCTGTGATTTGATTGTTACGCGAAGCGATTGATGCGTCGTCCTTGGCAAGTTTGGCTGCTCTTCGGCCTCGGCCTGTTGGTCGTGGTCCCGGCGATGGCGTGGCTATCGGTCAAGGCGATTGAGCTTGACCGCGCGGAGTTGCTGGCCCGCCGGCAAGCGGAATTTGAAGAGGACGTGAGCCGGGCCCTGTGGCGGATGGACTCGCTGCTGTTTCAGCTCGTAGGCGATGAGGCCGCCCGGCCCGACTTTGTCTATCGACCGGCTTACGAGATCGCCGGCCCCGAAATCGCAGCCAAAGGGAAGGGAGAATCACCGGTTGCCCGACAAGAGCTGTCGCCGCTCTTGGCCCAGCCGCCCGAATACGTGCTCCTGCATTTCGAAGTCCATCCCGATGGCTGCGTCAGCTCGCCGCAGAATCCAACCGGCGAACTGAATACGTGGGCGATAGCCAACGGCGCCTCGCTCGACACGATCAACACGGCCACGATGCGACTTGCACAATTGACGCCGGCGCTCCATCGCGAGCAGCTCTTGGCCCAGTTGCCCGAGCAGCCGTTGCCGTCGCTGAGCTGGATGGACGCTGGCAACGCAAGCAGCAACATGCAGCAACAAGCAACGGGTCCGCCAGTGATTGCGGGCAACTACGACGACTCCGCACAGCAACCGGCGCAGCAAAACGTCGCGCCCAGCGCGCCCGACTCGCCGGGTTATGTGCTCAATGCGGGCCCCCCATCGGCAGCCTTCGCCAACGGCCCGTCCGACAACTTGCCGTCCGCTCAGAGCGATGGTCAGTCGCAAGTGCGCGAACAGGCTCAGAGCGTGGCCCAGCCTCCGCCCGGCGGTACCTATGGGAGCCAGCAACTCGAATACGGCAACAATCCGGAGGGCGGCCGATCGCAGCGCTCGCAGTCCCGCGGCGGCAACGATCTGCTCAATCGCACGGCGGCCCTCCAGTCGTATGCCCAGCGAGCCTACAGCGACCAGCGGAGCAATTTCCGCTCGACCAGACCGCCGACGCGAGTCGTCGAGGGGGTCAGCCGGACCTTCTGGCTCGGCGATCGGCTGCTCTTGGCGCGCCGGGTGAAGATCGGCGACGACACGGTCATTCAGGGCTGCTGGCTCGATTGGGACGCCTTGCAACTTCGCCTGCGCAACGAAGTCGCCGATCTGTTGCCGGCAGTCGAGTTTTTGCCCCTCTCGGCCATGGATCTCAACGAACCGGGCCCGCGGCTGGCTTCGATTCCGGTGCAACTCGCGGTCGCCATGCCCGCGGTCGTTCCCGCGGCGTGGTCGCCGATGCGGGTCTCGCTCGTGGTTGCCTGGATTTGCCTGGCGCTGGCTGCAGCGGCGGCGGCTATCACGCTGCAAAGCACTATTACGCTGAGCGAGCGGCGCGGGGCCTTTGTTTCGGCCGTAACGCACGAGCTGCGAACGCCGCTGACCACGTTTCGCATGTATGCCGAAATGCTCTCGGAAGGGATGGTTCCCGACGCCGAGCAGCGGCAAAAGTATCTGAACACCTTGCGGATCGAGGCGGATCGCCTATCGCACCTGGTCGAGAACGTGCTCCAGTATGCCCGGCTCGAACGGGGCCGTCCCGGCAAGCGTCGCGAGCCCACGCTGCTGGCCGACTTGCTCGAGCACTGCACGTCGCGCTTGGCCGACCGGGCAGCCCAAGCAGAGTTGAAATTGGTGGTTGAGCGAGATGAAACCGAACACGAAACGACCATTCCCACCGACGTGGCTGCCGTCGAGCAGATTCTGTTCAACCTGGTCGATAACGCCTGCAAATACGCGGCGGCATCGAGCGACAAGCGACTTCACCTTCAGTTGAAATTGGAGTCGCGGCGAGTGCTGTTCACCGTTCGCGACCACGGCCCCGGGATCTCGCCAGCCGGTCGCAAGAAGCTCTTCCAGCCGTTTTCAAAATCGGTGCACGAAGCGGCCAATAGCGCTCCGGGCGTGGGACTTGGCTTGGCGCTCAGCCGGCGATTAGCGCTCGATTTGGGCGGCAAGCTGGAACTGCAATCGCCGGCAGACGGCGGCGCCGCATTCGTGCTGACGCTGCCGCGGTGAGAAGGTCGGGGCATCAATTCAGCGACGGATCCTGCGGCATGTGCTTGGACTTGATCGCGGGCGCGATAACGTCCTGGCCGATCGAGCGGACGACCTGCTCCCACAGATCCTCGCGGTCATCGAACACGAGCGCCTTGTCGGCCGGTAACGTGAGCCAGCCGCCGACCTTCATTTCCCCTTCCAACTGCCCCCCAGCCCAGCCGGCGTAGCCCATGAAGAGCCGGAATGGCTTGGACCTTTGCGAGACGATCTTTTGGAGCTCGTCCTTGTGGGCAGCGAAATAGACCCCCGGCAGTACCTCGGCCTCGGCGCACGACTTCAGCCGGTGCAGGCATACCAGCGGCCCCTGCACTGGGCCGCCCAGATAGATCGGCCGGTCGCACTGGAGCTCTTGTTCGGTAACCATTCGCCAAACGTCCTGAACGGTATTGCCCGTCGGCCGATTGAGCACCAGGCCAAACGCCCCCTCGTCGTCGTGCTTGATGATCAGCACGACGGAACGATAGAAATTGCCGTCGCCTAGATGGGGCGAAGCGACGAGGAATTGGCCTTGCAGCGAGGACATGAGCAAAGACCGCCTAACGGCGGCAATTGGCCGGTGGCAACCTGGCGTCGGTGAATGCCGCTAGCGACATTCTATTTCTTCGTGCAGCAAAGGCAAACAAGCCAGACGTCTCTGTTCCCTGTTTCCTGTCCCCTGTTTCCTCTCCTACTTCCCCCACGTCTCCCGCCAGACGCATCCGGCCCACGACCAGCCGACGCCAAAGCCGACCAGCACGCTCCGCATTCCCCGTTTCAGGCGTCCGTCGCGGCGAAGCTGGTCGATCAGAATCGGAATGGTCGAGGAGACCGTGTTTCCGCAATGTTCCAGGACAATCGGCATCCGCTCTTCCGGCAGCCCCATCCGTTCGCGGAGCTGGCTGAGCATTTTGAGCGTCGCCTGATGGAGCAGGAACAAATCGACTTGGCTCGATTTGAGTTCCGCGGCGGCCAGGATGCTCTCGACGAGTTGCGGCACCGCCACGACGGTGAAGTTGATCAGACTGGGTCCGTCCATATACAGGGCGCTCTCCCAGCGCTGGCGGTGCCGCGGCCGAATCGCGTCCTTCTCAGGTCGGTGGCCCCCTTTAGTAACCATGAGCGTATCGGCGCCCGACCCATCGGTGCCGAATTGAAACGCCGACAACGACTGCTCCAGGGCGGCATCGACGAGCGTGGCAGCGGCCCCGTCACCAAATATTGTCCGCAAACTGCGGTCCGTTGGATGGATGTATTTCGAATAGGTTTCCGCCGTCAGCAGCAACACCCGCTTGGCCGCGCCCGCGCGGATCAGTCCGTCGGCCAGCGACAGGCCATACACGAAGCCCGAACAGCCCAGATTGAAATCGAGTGCTCCGACCGACGTCTTGAGACCCAGCCGGCTTTGCAGCAGGCACGCGGTTGTGGGCAGGGGATAGTCGGGCGTCTGTGTGCAGAGCAGGACGAAATCGATCGATTGGGGATCGATGTCGAACTGGCCAAACAGCTTCTGGGCCGCTTGGACCGCCAGGTCCGACGCGCATTCGTCCGCGGCCGCGATATGCCGCGAGCCGATCCCCGTCTTCTCGTAGATCAGGTCCATATCCCAGCCGGGAAATTCCGCCTTGAGTTGGGCGTTCGTTTCCACGCGCTCGGGAAGATGGACCGCGATCGGCCCTACCGCTGCGTACTTCACGCTGACCACAGCCTTTCAGAGACGAGCATCGTCATCCGACCAAAACGCTAAGTCCTAAACACTCTTGGTTCTTCGAGCTTAGGACCTAGATTTTAGAACCGAGCAGCGTGAATCGGCTAGGCCACAATCTCGGCCAGCGAAGGCAGGGCCGCTTCATCGGCCGGCTGGCTGGGGACGCAAACCCGCGGGCTCTCACCGTCGTGTTGAAAGACGACATTGCGGCCAGCCGCCTTGGCGGCAGCGAGGGCTTCTTCGCCTCGGGCCAGAATCGACCGGGAGTCGTCCCCTGCGAGGACGGTGGTCACGCCCACGCTTGCGGTGACGTGGATCATCTCGGGGATCGCTTTGCGAATCCGCTCGCAGAAGATCGTCGCCGCCAAGAGGTCGGTGCTCGGCAGCAAGACCGCAAACTCCTCGCCACCCAACCGACCCACGAGATCGGTCTCGCGCAGGTTGTGGTCGAGGAGCCACGCCATGCGCTGTAAAACGCGGTCCCCATGCAGGCGGCCGTGGTTGTCGTTGAGCTGCTGGAAATTGTCGATATCAAAGATTGCCAGCGAGAACACGTTGCCGTATTCCTGCCGCAGCTCGAGCATTTCGTCCAGTGCGTCGTCGAAGACCTGCCGGTTGTTAACACCGGTCAGGCTGTCGGTCTGCACTGCGGCGAATGTTGAGAGCTGACCGGCCTGTTGGCGGATTCCCTCGTACGCTCGGGCAATTTGCACGGCCAATTCCTGCGTCGGCTGGAGCAATCGCTCGGCCTCTGCGGCTAAGGCCATCCAGTTGGCTGGCGCAGACTGGCGGCTCATGTCATCGACCTGCTCCTGGAACCGGTCGAGGCTCGACTGGTGGTCAGACAGAACCTGGCGCACACGCTCGGCGACGCTTTCCAGGTCGCGAATAATCAGCTTGGCCCGCTTGAGCTCCGGGTGCGACGGTATCGGCTCAGTCAGTGGCTGCTGTAGGTTGCGGCGGCCCACCAGGTAGCCCAACAGAGCGACGGCGGCCAGTGCGGTCGGGGCGGTAAAGCTAAGGGTCCAGGTATCCATGGCCAGTTTCCAGGCAGTTGGGAGACCCGCACCGCGACGATTCGATGCCGGCCCAAACTGGTTTTCCGCGAACCTCTTGGTAGCGGCCAGCGTCTTCTAGGGCGGTTTAGTAGTACGCCCGCGAACCAAAGCCCCGCATGCAGAGCAGCCCCACGCCGAGGACCACGACTGAGAGCAACACCCAATGTTGCCGTTCCAGGCCGCTTGCGTGGCGCGTCAAGAGTTCGAGGTAGTGCCAGACCATGTCAATCATCGAAACACCTTGCCAATTAGCGGGGCAGGAGCGGAATTCGGCTCCCTGGCACAAACCTAGCTCACGCTTTCGGTGTGGCCCTGGCCGCAGACGGCAAGTTCACTACAATCGTCAAACGTGCCAAGGACTTACGTCAACGAAAACCGGGTCCATTGGGGGCTTGTCCGCTGCCCTTGCGAGGGCGGGAGCGCGCGATACAATTCAGTTTCCCAGACCCCTGGGGCCGTAGCTCAATTGGTTAGAGTACCGGACTGTCGATCCGGTGGTTGCGGGTTCGAGCCCCGTCGGCCTCGCTTGACGTAAGTCTCGCTGAAATCGTGGTTTAGATTACCTGCCCGCGTGCGGCAGTGCGGCGTTTTCCCTGCCAAGAAAAACGGTACATACCGTTTTTCCATTTTGGGAGCCGCATCATGCCGCGTCTTTTGGGTGACAAACAGCCCGCGTACCGGAAGCACAAAAAATCCGGGCAAGCGATCGTGACCCTCTCTGGCCACGATCACTATCTGGGGCCTCACGGCACCGTCGCCAGCCACAAGGAATATGACCGTCTGATCGTGGAGTGGATTGCCAACGGGCGCTCCGCCCCCGCCCCGCAGGCCGACGTGACGATCGTCGAATTGCTGGCCGCCTACAAACGATTCGCCAAACCCTACTATGGCGGATCGGGCGAGTACGAAAATACGCTGTTGTCGATCGGCCCGTTGCAAAAGCTCTATGGCCGTCTGCCGGTGGCGGAGTTCGGCCCCCTCAAGCTCAAGGCCGTCCGCCAGAAGATGATCGAGGCGGACCTATGCCGCAACGAGATCAACAAGCGGATCGGTCGCATCAAGCGTATCTTCCGCTGGGGGGTGGAAAACGAGATCGTCCCCGCCAACATCCTGCACGGCCTCCAAGCCGTCCGCGGCCTCGCTCGTGGCCGGTCCGACGCCCGCGAATCCGAGCCGGTCAAGCCGGTCCCCGAGGCGTTCGTCGATGCCATCCGCGATCGTGTGGCTCCGCAGATATGGGCAATGGTTCAATTGCAGCGGTTCACCGGAATGCGTCCCGGCGAAGTGACCGCCATGCGGACCAGCGACATCGACGCCAGCGGCAAAGTCTGGACGTACTCGCCAGCGACCCACAAGACGGCGTGGCGTGGCCACCAGCGGAAAATCTATCTCGGGCCTCGTGCGCAGGCCGTCCTAAAACCGTGGCTCCGAACCGATCTTGAGGCGTACCTATTCCAGCCGATCGAGGCTCAGGCGTGGCGACGGGAGCAAAAGCGGCTGGCCCGGACGACG
>Ga0180085_1000799_pt1 | contig 10829 bp, 13 predicted proteins | sample EasRiv730_16_10D_FD_123013 | JGI IMG/M metagenome (GOLD analysis project Ga0180085, IMG submission 123013) | Soil microbial communities from meander-bound floodplain in the East River, Colorado, USA - East River metaG ERMLT730_16_10D | ecosystem: Environmental > Terrestrial > Soil > Floodplain ... | reverse complement strand
ATTACACGACCTACTGACTTCTGAAGTCCGGCGCTTTCTGTCGCTTACCTCTGAAGACGCCTTCGCTCCCTCCGGGCAGTTTTCACAATCGGAATTTGTGTCGCGCCTAGAACGCTACGAAGTCGCCGTCGCTGATCTGGCGCTGCTACTGGCTTGCGTAGCTTATTGGGGACGTCCGGCACACTTCGCGACACTCCAAAAGTGTATTGCACGCTCAAGCGATCGACTGGAGTCGACCAGCGGTCTGACCGTGTGGCTTGCGCTTCGCTGGTACCCGCTACTGCTTGAGCTATACTGTACTGGCATAGCCGCAGTCGATGCGCGCCGCTACGACTCGCTGGCGGCAGTCTTCAATGCTTCTCTACCGAGCTCTGAGTACCAGCGGTCTTCCGACACCTTCCTGGAGGCTGCATCCGCGGCCCTGCTGGAGTTGACTCGAACGAATGTCCTAAAACAAATTCCTGGCCACGAGCGCAACTACACCCCCCTGAGCGAGTACCTGCTCAAGCTACTTCAACCGCGCCTCGATGACGCGCTCTTTCTTGGCAAGAACTATGAGTCTGCGTTTGACATGTTTGAGGTGTACTTCGCACTTTCAGTCGCCGATGCGCGTGTTGCCCGCGGCGAAGATGCGTGGGGACCAATCGGCCGCTTCGGCTGGAAGCGCGGCCGAGAGAACCCGCCACTTCAACGCGTGATCAAAGAAGCCGAGGCACACCAGACCGACTGGCCGCCCCTGAAGGCTGGGCTCTTTGGCGGAGACTTTGAGCGATTCAAGAAAGTCGCTGAGCAGTTTGTCCAGCTCACCAGTCGACTGAACTGGTACTGAGGTCTAACCTTCTGGTTCCGGACGGCTCGCAGAAAGCGCGAGGCTGAACCGGAATCGTTAGACGACTTGTTTCCGAAAAAGCATGAACGACCAACCATCCAAACGCCAACTACTCCGCAACGCCGGATACCGGTACAACTTTGATCGCATGATCTACATGAACCGACACGTGAAGAAGATATTCAGCTTCGAAGCTGTCGATGACAACAGTGTCGAGTGGCTGTCGGATCGCATCGCCGAGCCAAACCCGGGCAGCGAATGGGTATTGTACTTCAATGGTCCGCTCTCCGAATCTGTCAGGCGCCAGCTCCTGCAAGAACTCCAATGAGTGAGCAGCGTTCCGTCGCAGACAAACTCCGGGCAGAGTACTTCGACTTACTTCCCGAGATGAGAAGAGTTGCCGAGCAACTCGAAACGTTAGTGCGCCATCATCTGCTCGTGGTCACACTCAAGCTTTCGACTTATGAATTCGTTGATGTCGCTAATCGGCTCAAGGCCTGTGATAGCGCAGTGGACTCGCTCCGCCGGAGGCAACAGGCTGGGTTTTTTGATGAAGCCAAGTTCGAGACTTACAGCCTGCTTTCTTTGAAAGATCTTGTCGGTATCAAAGTGATGGCGTTTCCGCCAAGACGCGTTGAAGACGTCGAGTCTGCAATACTTCCCAACTTTCTCGGGTGGACCCTGGACCCTATTCCACCGGCAGGGTCGGGTGAGCCGAACCTGGGCACTAAGCTCTACGGGTATTGCACCGCGAGCCAACGCGTGCGAGCCGAGATCCAGATCGTTTCGATGCTCGCAGGGCAATTCCTCAACGTCGAGCATGCCGCCATCTACAAGCCCGCCCCTAACCTGCGAGGTGCAGTCAAGACACCCGAACTCATGGAGAAACGGCGTCAGGTATTCGCGGCTTTGCGAGAGTTTGAAGAGGCATTCGAGCAAGTGATTCGGGAGTCAATCGAGAACTGAAATGTTAGCGGCGCACTCGGTAGTGCAGACATTGTAGTTTGATGCCTGCGATGAGATGTTGTCTCGGGAATGCGGTCACCTAACATACAATGCGCTCCTGAATCGTCACGCTGCCTCTGGCTTCTGTCAGACAACGCGCGATTCTCCAATCACACCTCTAAAAGGAGCTCTCATGCGCACCCTCGCTCGAATGTTGCTCTTCATCGCCTCGCTCCTTGTTTGCGGAGCCCTCTCAGAACTTTCGCTGGGTGAACAAGCCAAGAAGGCGCCGACCCCAGCGTGCGCTCTGCTGAGCGTCGCTGAGATCAGAAAGATCACCGGGCGGGACAACTATCCAGACCATGTCGATGGGGATCCTCTTGGGGAGGGTGCGGGCGGCGGGTCATCGTGCCAGTATGGTGGTGAGTCTTTTATACCGGGTGACCATCCGCCCATGCTCAGTCTGGTTCTCATACCCGGGAAAGGCTGGACCGAGAAGAGCCGCAGCTTCAAGCTTCGAGAGGGCTGCAAAAGGGAGTCCGTGGCGGGGGTTGGCGACGACGCGTTCTTCGAATCCTGTCCGAACCCGAAACTGAAGCGCTCCGCACCACTCTATGTCAAGGTGGGCACGAACGATCTCATCGTTCAGCTGGACATCAAGGCGCCAGCGACAGAGGCGTCGGCAAGAACAACGGTCATCGCCGTTGCTAAAGCTGCTGTGGCCAAGCTGCGCTGAGCCACCCGACCGGCCGAGCCGAACTCGGACGCGCGGCAGCGCGTCCCTACCATCCAAAATTCGAGCTCAATCGGTAGGGACGCGGTGCCCCGCGTCCGCTTTGGTTTCTCCTACCACGAGAAATCGTGAACTCGCCCTCGCCAAGCCCAATCTTCCCATTGGGTCACTAATCCCTTTCGCACCGGATTCTCCATCATGTAGGTCCATTTCTCACGATACTCCTGAAGGGAACGAACGCGATGATGGAATACACCTCTTTTGCCATGTCCAAGCTGGCTCACGATGAGACTTGGCAAAGCGATCTTTCCAAAAGGCCACCCAACGTTCAACGGTAACCCGTGAATCCCGGAGGCCGCAAAAGAAATGAGCATGATCGGGCATTAGTAAGTAGTCACCGACCAACCACGCGGTCGCTTCGTTGAGCCAGATCGAGTGCAGAATTCTCATGACGCGTTGCTGGGCCAGCCATTCAGAACGGTCCTTGGAGCACACGGTTACCCAAAGGATCGTCGGTTGGTCAGGCTTAACGTGAACCCCTTTGGCAGGAGTTTGGCGCTTGGGAAGGGCGTCCATCTGAGTAAGCTTACCGCGGATTCGTATGCTAGAGCGCCATCTCGTTAACGGACGCGCGGCGACAGCGGTCGCGAAGCAGCGCGTCCTACGCAACGAACTGCGGATGTCGCTCTTTGCTTATCTCGGGCGGAGGATGTTCCTTGGGTAGTGGGGCATGATCCCTCCTTCTCTCGTTGGCGGACGCGCGGCAGCGCGTCCCTACCATCCAAATTCGGGCTCAAGGTAGGGACGCGGTGCTCCGCGTCCGCCATTGTTTTCCTGTTACGAAAAATCAGGATTGCCCCGCCAAGGCCAGGGTTCCTTCCATCGAGGCAGTTTCGAAATCGCTATTCAAATCGAGTGGCTGTCGTCGTCGAACAGCCTCCAAAAAGTAAAGTCCCACTTGCGTTATAGAATTCCGCGGTTCCCGTCGACGTATATTCCGCAGCATTCGAACCTAACGTGGCTTCATGGGCAATTTTTGTCCAGCCGGTGAAATTGCCGGCTGCGTCAAAGCTGAAGGACTTGAAGCTGAAACGATAGATGTTTCCGCTGAGATGGCTCCAAACACCATGTCCGGGTGTTTTCTGGGCTTGAGGTAAGCCGGAGGACGAGTCGAAAGTTGTCCCTCCAGCCACGAAGGTCGTCAGGGAAGGAAACGTCCGTATTTGAGCGCCTGTCTGACAGTTGCGGAGAGTTACCTGAACATTCCACGTTCCTTCCAGTCTTCCACCGCCGTCTTGCCCGGATACCAAAACCGCAGCGTTCATTGCAAACATTGAAACCGCCAGCGCCAACACACCGATTGATTTCAAGGGATTGTGTTTCATTTGTGTCTCTCCTTTTATTTTGATTTATTTCCGCCGAAACGTTTGAATCTCGGTCGAATGCGTATCACAATCACAAAAGCAATCCGCCGAGTCTTTCGGATCTCCTGAAGGTTTTCTGACTCTTTCTTGAAGCCCGTTATGTCTAATGAAAAGAGAGATCTATTCGAGTTCGACAGGTTTCGTCTGGATGTCTCCGAACGCCTCTTGTTGTGCGAAGGCGAGCGAGTGACACTTCCTGAAAAGGCGTTTGAGACTCTGTGTGCTCTCGTCAGACGGGGCAACCGCCTGGTGGGCAAAGCGGAGTTGTTGAATGAAGTCTGGGCGGATGTGATTGTCGAGGAAAACAATCTAGATAAGAACATTTCGCTTCTACGACAAGTCTTGGGTGAGCGAGTAGGGAAGGGGAAATTCATCGAAACGGTGCGGGGGCACGGGTTTCGCTTTCTTCCCGAGGTTCGCGAAGTCGTAGAAGCAGAGAATGCGAGAAGAACGGAGGGCACGCAAAACGCTCGAACCAACCAGGAACAAACATCGGGCACCGAGGCTCGAACCATCAAGGACCAAAAACAGAGTCGCTTTTGGCTGATCGGTGTCGGCGTTCTCAGCCTTGTTGTTCTCAGCTCGCTAGGTTTTTATGCATGGCGTAAGAAGGCGAAACCCGCGTCGGAAGCGCTGATTAAGACCGTCGCTATTCTGCCGTTCAAACCCTTGATTGCCGAAGGGCGGGATCAGACGTTGGAGCTTGGAATGGCGGATGCATTGATCTCAAGACTGGGCGGAGGCGAAGAAATAACCATTCGTCCACTGAGTGCGGTTCGTCGATATGATTCCGTTGAGCAGGACTCGGTCAAGGCTGGGCGCGAACTCGGTGTCGAAGCCGTTCTAGACGGAAGCATTCAGATTTCGGGCGATAGGGTCAGAGTGATGGCGCGGCTTCTCCGCATTAGTGACGGCAGGCAGTTATGGACTGGACAGTTTGACGACAGGTTTACGGACATTTTTACCGTCCAGGATTCGATCTCGGAAAGAGTGGCGGCTGCCTTAAAGATCGGGCTCGCGAATAGCGAGAAAAAGCGTCACACGGAGAATGTCGAGGCCTATCGTCTTTATATGAAAGGGCGCTATCACGCCTTTAGATTGACGCGGGCAGAAACGGACAAGGGTATCGCCTATTTTCAACAGGCGATAGAACTTGACCCGAATTATGCGCTTCCCTATGTAGGCCTCGCCAGGGCCTATGTGCCTATGGCATTGACCAGCGATGTGCCTTCCTGGGAAGTGATGCCGAAAGCAAAAACTGCAGCGTTGCGGGCGATTGAGATTGACGTGAACAACGCCGAGGCGCACGCCACCTTAGGCCTTGTTAGTTTTTGGTACGACTGGGATTGGCAGGTGGCAGAACGACAAGATCAACGGGCCTTAGGGCTCAATCCGAACAGCGCGGAAGCGCACTTTAACTACGCCCATTTGCTCTCGAACACAGGGCGTTACACTCAGGCTCTCACCCAAATAAGAATTGCAAGAGAACTTGACCCTTTGTTTTTGCTCACAGGTGCACTCGAAGGACAAATTCTATTTCTTACGGGAAGACTTGATGAGTCTCTTGATAGATTAAGCAAAACGATTGCGTTGAATCCCAACTTCTGGCTTTCACATTTGTTTCTTTCTGCCGTTTATACCGAAAAAGGAATGTACGACGAGGCCATCGCGGCGGCCGCCAAAGCCAAGGCGCTTAGCGGAGGGAACACGGAAGCTGTTGCGCTGACCGGCTATGCATTCGCTAAGTCCGGCGAAACGAAAAAAGCCCAAGCAGTCCTGGCTGATTTGTCGGCACTATCGAAGACTCGCTACGTTCCGCCGTATAACATGGCGCTTCTTAGTAACGGACTCGGCAAGCGAGAGAACGCACTCAACTATCTGGAGAAGGGGTTTTCGGACAGGGACGTACGAATGGTGTTTATCAAAGTCGAGCCGAAATGGAACAATTTGCGCTCAGACTCTCGCTTTGTTTCACTCCTCAAACGAATGAGACTTGAATAGTCGTAGCTGTCGGCTGATCCAGCGCAAGCAGTTCGCCAGTTGTTCGGCTGTATTCCCCCTTAAAAAAGGGGGCGGCGCTGAGCGACAGTGGTCGCGCAGCGCCAGGGGGTTGTCTGTCTGGCTTTGAGAAACTGCACCACAACATCAATCCACCATTCACCCGGAGGTGACCTATGCGATTTCTTCTGAAAGTGAACATCCCTGTCGAAACTGGGAACGCGGCGGCGAAGACCGGAAAACTGGGCTCAACGATCCAGTCGATACTCGCGGATCTGAAACCCGAGGCCGTTTATTTCTTGGCCGACAAGGGGCAACGCACGGCCCTTATTGTCCTCGAAATGACGGATGCCTCACAGATCCCAGCGATTGCCGAGCCGTGGTTCCTGGCGTTCAATGCGGGCATTGAGTGTCAGCCAGTAATGGTGCCGGAGGATCTAGCCAAGGCAGGTGGTGCGATTGAGGCGGCCGTCAACAAGTACCGCTGAGAGCGCGAGCGCCGTCTCAACCGCCGGTTCGAGCCAATTCGCAGAAAGCGCGAGCAGCTGAACCGAGGGCACGACTCGGGCGTTGGAGAGGACAGGCGATAACATGCGATCTAGCTTGAAAACAGGTCGCGATCCAATCCCGGTGTTCTTGACGGATGCCTGCTTGCGCTTGCATCAGCCGCGACCCGCACTTCCAAATACGGTCATCAGCTCTTCAACTTTTCTCTGCAAAACGGCTCGCCCACAGGTTAGGACATCTTTCTCGAAACCGGAACCTAAGACCTCATAGGGGTTGTAGCCCTCGCTAACCCTTGAACAGGCGCTGCGTATCGCTTCGAAAAAGGATCGCTTGAGCACACTGCCGACGTTGATTTTTCTCACCCCAAGTCGAATCGCATTCTTGAGGTCCGATTCTGATATCGATGTTGCGCCGTGAAGCACGAGTGGGACAGAAATCCTTTCCCGCAACTCTCTCAAACGGTGGAGGTCGAGCTGAACTTCGCTGCGCCCGTGCAGGTGAGCCTGACCAATGTTGACGGCAAAAGCGTCTACGTGGGTACTCTCCATAAATGAGTGCGCAACTTCGGGATCATCCAGGCAGTTCCCTTCGGGTGCCGCCGATAGTTCGCCACCGACACCCGGAAGAGATGTTATTTCCCCTTCCACAGCCACCCCTTTTTGAGGGCTGATCAACAATTCCGCGGACTCGCTTCGATTGTTCTTTGAAGGACAGTTTCTCGTCCGTATACATCACGAGGCCGAATCCGAGATCGATCGCCTCACTTACCCAATCCAGGTGAGGTGATTCATTGAATAACAGGCAGGACGGAACTGAAAGACTTCTGCAGGTCTCAAGTCCCAGGGCCGCATAGACACTCAAGGTCTCTTTTGAGGTCCGTGAAGGATGAGGCAGGTAAATTCCGCTGAACCCCAGGATGACCGGAGATCGCATGGATTCTGCGGCATCGCCGACGGCCTGAAGCGATTCCAGGTTCCAGCTCTCGAAGTAGCCTACGGCATAGTCGCCCTCGCTCGCTCTGACCATCAAATCGTTGAATGGCACTAAAGGCATGGTCACTCCAGAAAATCCCCCTTACCAAAAGGGGGAAAGGAGGCCCCGCGGCTTCGCGCCGCCCCCTTTATTAAGGGGGAATACTTTCGGATCACCCTGGCACCAGCCGATCGGTGCTACCTTCCTCTGCTTATCCAAGCACGGAACCTGAGTGTTTCGGGTGGGGCGACCAGGTGGGCGGACAAGACGATCTGCAACCCTCACGATGTTCGTGGTTTCCTCTGAAGCGTTGCCGCCTTGAACAGTGCGGCCCGGTTCTTGAGGGGTTCTTCAATCGCCATTCGCTCAATGCTGGATCCCAGTTGTATTCCATGACAGTCGGTTTCCTGGTACAGATACTCGGCATCCTCAGGATCGACAAGAGCTGCACCGTGGGCGAGCAAGATGATGTCTGAGCGGAATTTCTTGGCAATCTCAAAGTGGTGTTGGCTGCGCTTGGCCATTTCCTCGAGAGATGAGCCTCCCGTGTAGCCGGTCGTGCCTCCCCGGGTGATTCCCGCGTGAAAGATATAGATGTCTGGGCCTGCTTTTGCCATCAACTCTTCCGTGTCGGTCTCATTGAAGGCGTACCCGATGGTCAACAGATCGAGTTTCCGCGCCTCACAGAGCATGTCAAGTTCCCTTTGATAACCAAGACCGGTTGCTTCCAGCGTCCTGCGGAACTCACCGTCAAACCATGATACCGTCGGAAAATTGTGGACTCCAGAGAGTCCCAACCGTTTGCAGTCTTCGAGAAACAAAGGCATGTCTCTGAGCACATCGACTCCATTGATGCCAGCGATCACGGGAACTGATTTCACCTGGGGCAGGATTTCTTTGCGAGCTGCCTGAAACACCAGTTCATTCGCGTCTGCCATGGGGAGCATGCCTGCCAGCGAGCCGTATCCTTGCATCCGGAAATAGCCGGTGTTGTAAATTCCGATGATATCCACACCGCCCTGCTCGATGAATTTTGCCGCGATGCCATTGCCGGCTCCAGTCATTACCAGCGGATTGCCTCGTTTGATCTCGTTCCGGAGCCTGTCGAGAAATTCCTGGCGTGAGTAGCGTTTTGCCATGCTAAGCGTGCACCCCTTTTGTTCCTTGGTTCTCCATGAGCGAAATCAGCAACTGCGCGGCCTCAGTCGCAAAGTCCAGATCCTCGATGTGAGTGTTGCGTTCAACGACGCGGATGTTGTTGGGAACACCAGTCTTCAACTCCGACAAAAAGGCACCATCCGCGTCGGGATCGTAGAAGCCTTGGCCCTTAACCGAATAACTATCGTATCCGGCTGTCGGGACCAGGAAGATCGCGGGCGCCGTGGTGTGTTGTAGGCGGCGGGCGACCTCTTTACCGACCTCAGCCATTTCGGCTTTGTTCAAACGCACATCCGTGATCTGCGGGCTGTGGCGAATCAGCGTGCGGTCTCGATAAGGAAGGGGCACCGTTTCCGGTTCATTGAACACCAACACTTCAATGGCGCCTGGACAAATCACCTGCGGCAGCCCAAGCTTTCCAGCCGTCGTTAGACGCTCCGGACCGCCCGCCAACAGGGCGTGATACATTTCATTGGAGACTTCAATCGTGGAATAGTCCAGAACCGCGCCGATGATCCTTTCCTTGATCAGCTGTTCCATGGCGCGACCTCCCGGACCAATCGCATGGAACACGATCGTCTCATAACCGGCGTCTTCCAACACTCTAACGGCTCTCATCGCACCCTGCGTGGTGATTCCGACGGTAGTTACAGCTACCAGAGTCCTGTCGCCGGGTTTGAGTTGCTCTTCTACAGAGACCATGCCACAGACGGCCCCTGCCGCGTTGGCAAGGATCTTTCTTGTGAGGGGGTTCAGGCCAAGAATATCGGTGACGGAAAACATCATGGTGATATCTTTGATATCCACCCACGGAGCGACGTTTCCCGATGCAATCGTCGATACCATTACCTTGGGAAGACCATACGGAAGGGCACGCATGACTTTGGTACTCAAAGTCGTCCCTTGCGTTCCCCCTAGAGAAATGATGCCGTGAATTTTTCCTTCGGCCACAAGCCGAGTGACAAGCGCTGATGCGCCAGCGGCCATGACCGGAGCCGATCTTTCGCGCTTAGGATTTTCCAGAAGCTGGCTCAGCGGCACGCCACCAGCCAGTGCAACCTTTTCTCGTGTGATCGTGGCTTTGGCCGCTGGGATGCCGATCACGCCAGTGTCGATTAACAGCGGCCTGTGCCCGAGCTGCTGGATTTGATCGGCCACATATTGGGCCTCAATTCCTTTGGTATCCAGTGTGGCCATCACGGCAATTGTCCTGCTTTGCATACTGCTCCCAGTCTGTTGGTCTCCAATGTCTTGGAGAGCCTTCAAAGTGTGGCGTGGTTGGGCTTAAAGTGATGTTGCGACACTTTCATCTGCTTGGCGGAATCTCAGCACGGTTTTTAGATCCATTCCCCTGTCCCGCCCAGCTTGGGAGCCGAACAGCCTGCGCCACCCGGCGGCACTGTTCAGCGGTCGCGAAGTCATCTCTCGCTCTGGGGCTTTGCCGAAACCGCAAGGCGGATGTCTGGTTTTATGCGTCGCTCTGCTTTTTGCTGCTTGTGCTAGTAGTTGGAACGCTGGCGGCACAGTTGGTTTCCATATGACGCCTCAGACATCGACGCACATATTCAAACCGGAAGGGAAACGCTCAATGCAAAGACTCTTAACTCTTGTCGCGGTTGCTCTGCTATGGTGTAAGTTCTCGCTCATATCTCCTTCAGCGGCTGCGGCTAAGCCCGTCGCCAAACCGCGTGCCGAAATCCTGTGGGACAAGTGGGGCACGCCGCATATCTTCGCCGCCGAGGAAGAGGAAGCTTTCCGCGCCTTCGGCTGGGCGCAGATGGAGAGCCACGGCAATCTCCTGCTCAAACTGTACGGCAAGGCGCGCGGGCGGGCGGCTGAATATTTCGGGGCTGATTTTCTGGCCTCTGATCGCGCCGTCAGGGCCTTCGGCCTGTATGACTTGGCCCGCAAGTGGTATCACGCCCAAAGCCCGAAGTTTCGCAGGAACCTCGACGCCTTCGCTGCCGGTATCAACGAATACGCCAGACAGAATCCCAACAGACTCCAAAACGACGTGAAAGCTGCCCTGCCGGTGGACGGAGGTGACGTGATGGCGCACTCGACGCGCGTGCTCTACCTCTTTCTCAGTGGCGTGAGTGGCGTGAGTCGGGCCATCGGCGACGGCGCCGGGCTTGGCTCGAACGCCTGGGCGATTGCGCCGTCGCGCTCCGCAGGCGGCCACGCCATGTTGCTGGCCAACCCGCACCTCCTGTGGGATAACGAGCATACTTTCTATGAAGCACATATTACGACGCCTGGCTAT
>Ga0180085_1000798_pt1 | contig 10833 bp, 9 predicted proteins | sample EasRiv730_16_10D_FD_123013 | JGI IMG/M metagenome (GOLD analysis project Ga0180085, IMG submission 123013) | Soil microbial communities from meander-bound floodplain in the East River, Colorado, USA - East River metaG ERMLT730_16_10D | ecosystem: Environmental > Terrestrial > Soil > Floodplain ... | reverse complement strand
GCCACGCGGATCGCCCAGGAACTTGCCGAGAAGTCGAGCGAGGGCAGGTCCACCCCGATGACTTCGGCGGCTGAATAGCTTGCATGCTGCCGGCGTCGCGCCGGCATGGGTATCTTGTCCTGGCACGCCAACCGCGGGCGTGCCACCGCTGCCAATCATCCGGCCGTTAACCGCCCCGCCGCTATTCGAATTTGCGCTTCGCGCCGACCTTCATCTGATCGATCACGCGACGCACGCCGGGGATCCCCGTGATCGCCTGCACGGCCGCCGATTTCTGATGGGCATACTGCACGATCCCCGACAACGTGACCTCGCCATTCTTGGTGTTCACCGTGACGACGCTCGGCGAGCGAATTCCGCGGCCGTTCAGTTTGAGCAGCACCTGGCTCGAGATCTTCTGGTCCGCACCGATGGCACTCATGCGATAGCTCCTGGCAAAAGGAAGTGGCGGCCGGGAGCTGGCGTTCAGCCAAGGGTCGTCACGAATCCGGCGGGTTATCCGCCGGCGGATGGTCCGAATTTGTGTCCGCAGTCGCACGAGTACCGCCGGGCGGCCACCTGGCGACTACAGCGGGGACAGGTCTTTTTCCATTGCCCCGACATCGCCGCCGATTTCGGCTTGGCGGCCGGCTTGGCCAACTTGCGGACCTTGTCGGCCCGGGTGACGGCGCACTGCGGATGCACCCCCCCCAGCGAGTACGAAGGCTTGCCGCACACCGGGCAGGCGGGCGGCTTCTGAGTAATCACGGCTGGCTTGGATATGCTGGCCATCAACCGATTCCCCCCGACAAACTGGCGCAAAAAAACCGGCGTGGCTTGGCACCTTTGGTGCCAAGCCACGCCGGTTTAACTTGGTAAAGAGCCGCCTTCCGAAGGCGGAGCGTTATCGAGTGACCGTAACCACCCAATCCCAAAGCAGCGCCCGCGTGGGAACAAACCCGACGGGGCCCTGCGAACACAATCATTCTAGCAGGTTGCGGCCAGGAAGTACACGAGATTCGCCAAGCGATCGCGGATTATTCACTGATGGCCTGTCGTCCTCGTTCTCGATTGCGAGGACGAGGACGAATCAGACCAATCCGACGCGCCAGCGAGGGCCCTTGCGCTGCTCGGCACACCGCAGGCCCCTGACGCCGTCAACTTAAACACCCACAGCATCGGTAGCTTGTATGACGCGTTCGATCCTGGATTGGCTCGACAACTCGCCGCCCGCCTGGAGATTCACCACACCCCCAAACATGGCAGTTGGCTGAACATGGCCGAGACCGAACTAAGCTCCTGTCGCGCCAATGTCTCGAGCGACGCCTGGACTGCAAGGAACAACTGGCCTCCGAAGTAGCCGCCTGGGAACAGCCTCGAAACGCTCACCAAGCCAAAATCGACTGGCAATTCACCGCCGCCGACGCCCGCATTAAGCTCAAACGACTGTACCCTTCATTTCAAAGCTGACAAAGCACTAGGCACTAGTGCCGAGGAATGTTATGGAGCGCTCGAGGCGCGGAGATGAGCGGAGATGATTCGATGGAAAATGGGAAATGCACCCTCGTGCCGGACGATTCCACGGGGAGACGGAGCCGTCACTATAGGGTCGGCGTGGTGTAGTGGGGATCATCACGATTCCCCCGGAAGGGGCGTAGTACCACAAGTGCGACTAGAGGCCGAACGATGGTTGATGCGGTTGTCGTAAGTGGTGGTGGGAAAAGGAGATCGGCTGGTTTACTACGGGCATTTTGGCTTGCAAGGCGTTGGATTTTACGACGGGCTGGGACACGCAACGGACACTACTGACTGGTGGCACGCAAGATTGCACTTGGCGACGGCACGCGGAGTGTCACTCCTACCTCGGGCGACGGTTGCTTTGCGAGGGGCGGAGCGGTATCGTAAGGACGGTTGTTTGGACAAGTGTTTGCGGCGGGGTGTGTTGGTGAGTGGTGAGTGGCTCGCCCTCCTTGTCCCTCGCTTGCGCGTCGGGTTAGTTTGGCTGGCTTTGCCCCTGTTTCCTGTCCCCTGGCCCCTTCCCCCTTCCTCCCATGAAGCCCGAAGTCATTTCACCAGCCGAGATGGATGCCCGCGTGAAGGCGGCCAAGGACGCGCTCGACAAGCATGCTTACGAGATCGTGCAGCATCACTTTCACGAATCCTCCGGCTGTCCGTTCTGGCTGGAGAAGAAGCGGGAGCTCGTGTTTGATCCGCTCAAGGAGGTGAAGTGTTACGAGGACACGCGAAAGTTTCCGCTGTTTGAGGACGAGTGGCTGCGCGGCGGGCCGGCGAGCCGGTGGGTGCCCAAGGCCTATGCGGGCAAACCGACGTACATCTTCGAGACGGGCGGCACGACGGGGATTCCCAAGAGCCGCGTGGTGATCGAGGACCACTGGATCGACTACGAGAACTTCAGCGACACGCTGCCGGACCAGTATTTTCCCCGCGGGGCGAACTGGTTGATGCTGGGGCCGAGCGGTCCGCGGCGGCTGCGGTTGGCGGTGGAGCATTTGGCTCAATATCGCGGCGGCATTTCGTTCTGCATCGATCTCGATCCGCGGTGGGTCGTGAAGCTGATCAAGAAGGGTTGGATGGAGCACCTGGAGGCGTACAAGCAGCACTGCATCGATCAGGCCCTGACGATTCTCAGTGCCGGGCACGACATCAAGTGCATGTTCGCCACGCCGAAGCTGCTCCAGTCGCTGTGCGAGGCCCTCGAGAAGCAAGGCAAGACGTTTAAAGACACGGGTATCACGGGCATTTTCAGCGGCGGGACCGAGTTCACGCCGCAGTGGACGCGGTTTTGCATCGAGGAGTACTTCGGCGGGCCGCCCGAGGTGAGCGGCATCTACATGACGCCGACCTACGGCAACACGCTGATGGGTCTGGCGTGCAGCAAGCCGGTCACGGCCGAGGAGGGCTACAAGATCAGCTACTACGCCCCGCAGCCGCGAGCGGTAGCCGAGGTGGTCGATTTCGACGATCCGCACAAGGTCGTGCCGTATGGCGAGTCGGGGCGCGTGAAGCTGACGACACTGACCAAGGAGCTCTTCATCCCCGGATTCCTGGAGCGCGACGAAGGGGAGCGCGAGAAGCCGTACGCGAAATATCCGTGGGACGGCGTAAGCGGCGTGAAGCCCTGGCGCGGCATCGCGGCACAGACGACGGTGGGGGTGTATTAGGGTTTCATGCGATGATCACGGTAAGATGGGTTAGCGGCAATCGTTTTTTCCGACTCCATCGGAACGGCATGGTTGTGCGCTACCGTCTCTCGACGCTGCTGGTAGTTTTGGTCTTCGCTCCGCCGATGATCGCGCTGACCTATGCAGCTGGAACACCGCTTCTGACATCGCTGGGATTTCTTCGACGCACTACGCATAGAATCACTTGAGAGGAAGCTCTAAAGGCGGCAAAGAGAATTCCGCAGCGGCAGGGCGACCTCTACTCAAGCCCTTCTCATGTCGATCCCGGGGCGTCGCCTGCCGCGCACCTTGCCATTGAACACATGTCTGAACAATAATCGCATTATCAACCGCCCACCTGCCACTCCGTCTGCTGGCCCGCTGATTGCCCCGCCCACCCTTTCCGGGAGAACGCCCGTGTCCGTATTGAAAATTCCCGCCCTCCGCTGGGGCAAGCCGTATGAGTCGCTCGAAGTTGATGAGGTCAAGCACTTCATGACGGGCGAGCCGATCGCCAAGGTCAGCCAGGCCAACGGCGGGATCATCGGCCGTGATATGCGGACGGCCCAGCGGGCCCGCGACATCCTGCGGCAGATTCCAATCGCGGACCTGCTGGAGAAGGTGAAGAAGGCGGGCGAATTGTACGAGAAGGCGACCCTGCCGATTGGCGACGGCACGCAGACGCCGGATGAATTTGCACATCAGCAATCGGCAAGCACCGGCCTGCCCGAGCACATGTGCAAGATGAACATGGCCAAGAACGCCTTCGTGCTGGCCAATATGGGCAAAATTCTCGATTGCCTTACCCGTGGGCTGCCGCTCGACATTTTGACGAAGGGCTGGGGCGAGGAAGGTCGCGGCGTCGTGGTCAGTTATCAGGCGCAGTCGCCGGTGCTTAGCGCGGTGTTGCCGTCGAATTCACCCGGCGTACACACGCTCTGGCTGCCGGTCGTTCCGCTGCAAATGGGCCTGGTGCTCAAGCCCGGTCCGCAGGAGCCATGGACGCCGTATCGCATGATCTCGGCATACATCCAGGCGGGCATTCCGGCCGAAGTGTTCTGCGTCTATCCCGGCGGTCCTCAAGCAGGCGCCGCGGTGCTGGAGCATTGCACGCGGGCCATGATCTTCGGCGGCACTGCGACCGTGGAACGCTACAAGGGTAACCCGCGCGTGCAGGCTCATGGCCCGGGCTTTTCGAAGATTCTGCTCGGCGACGATGAGGTCGATAACTGGGAGAAGCATCTCGACCTGATGGTCGAAAGCATCGCGATCAACTCGGGCCGCGGCTGCATCAACTGCTCGGGCATTTGGGCCTCGCGGCATACGAAAGAAATCGCCCAGGCAATCGCCGAGAAGATCGGCCCGATCGAAGCCAAGCCGCCCACCGACCCGAGCGCCGCCCTCGCTGCATTCACCGTGCCTGGCCAGGCGAAAGCCGTGTGGGGCATGATCGAAGCCGACTTGAAGGAGCCGGGCGTGACCGACATGACGGCCAAGTTCGGCCCGCGATTGGTCGAGATGGAGCGGTGTGATTATCTGCGGCCGATGGTCGTCCACTGCGCCCCGCCCGAGGCGGCGATCGCCAAGAAGGAATACATGTTCCCATTTTCGACCGTCGTCCAGTGCCCGCAGGAGCAAGTGCTCCAGAAAATGGGCCCGACGCTCGTTTGCACCGGCATCACCAAGAACGAACAGCTCATTAACAAACTGAGCGAAGACATTCACATCGACCGGCTGAATATCGGGCCCATTCCAACAACCAAGTTGAACTGGCTCCAGCCGCACGAAGGGAACATCATCGATTTCCTGTACCGCAACCGGGCGTATCAGGTGGCAGGTGTTTGAATGTCGAATGACGAACTTCAAATGACCAATCAACTCCGAATGTCGAAGCACGAAAAGGGCGCGACAACGATCCTTGGTCATTTGAGTTTCGTGCTTCGTCATTGCTTCGACATTTAACTTTCGACATTCGACATTTGCGATGACCCCCTTTGACTTTCAACCTCGCACCCGCCTCGTGTTCGGTCCCGGCAAGATCGACACGCTGGGCGAGCTTGCGTCCGAGATGGGGGCTCGGCGGGCCCTGGTGGTCAGCGACCCGGGGGTCATTGCCGCGGGCCATACGGCTCGCGGCATCGCGGCCTTGGAAAAGGCGGGGATTGAATCGCACCTGTTCGATGGCGTTCACGAAAACCCGACGACCGACGACGTGGAAGCCGGCGTGAAGCTGGCCAGGCGATACGATCCTGAGTTGCTCGTGGGCCTCGGCGGCGGCAGCTCGATGGACTGCGCGAAGGGAATCAACTTCCTGTATGCCAACGGCGGCGAGATGAAGGACTACTGGGGAGTCGGAAAGGCCCTCCAGCCGATGCTGCCGATGATCGCCGTGCCGACGACCGCCGGCACGGGGAGCGAAACACAGTCGTTCGCCCTGATCAGCGATTCGAAGACCCACGTGAAAATGGCCTGTGGCGACAAGAAGGCATCGTGCCGAATTGCCCTGCTCGACCCGGAACTGACGATCAGCCAGCCGCCGCGGGTGACCACTCTGACCGGCATCGACGCGATCTCGCACGCCCTGGAGACTCTGGTGACTACCCGCCGCAACCCGATCTCGCTGGCTCTCAGCCGCGAGGCCTGGCGCTTGTTGGCGGCGAATTATGCGCGGGTCGTTGACGAGCCAACCAACATTGACGCCCGGGGCAGCATGCTCCTGGGAGCGTCGTTTGCCGGCTTGGCGATCGAAAACTCGATGCTCGGTGCGGCCCACGCGCTGGCTAACCCGCTGACAACGATGTTCGACGTCGCCCACGGTCAGGCGGTCGGCGTGATGCTACCCCACGTGATTCGCTTCAATGCCGTCTCGGTCGAGGGGCTTTATTTAGACCTCTTGCGCGAGTCGGAGTCGGACAGCGATTTTCCGCTGCCGGAATTGGCCTGCGGAGCGGCAGGGCTGGCGGAGTTTGTCACCCGGATGCTGGCCAAAGCGGGCCTCGAGACGACGCTGCGGCCGCTGGGAGTCGATCCGCTCAAGCTGCCGGCCTTGGCAGCTCAGGCGGCCAAGCAATGGACGGCGACGTTCAACCCGCGCCCCGTGCCGGAGGACGAGCTTTTGGCCCTGTATCAGCAGGCGTTTTGATAGAATGCATGGGGTTCAGTTGGGAACGCCCTGCGCGGCGATCCACAGGCTCGGAGTACAGTCCATGGAAACCAACCGTCGTCGATTTCTCGCCGCAGGCGCCGCCGTGGGCGGAGCGGTCCTGTATCGTTCGATGCTCGCTGCCGCCGAGGCCACAGTAGAAGTCCCCCTTGCCGTCACCGACAAATCCTGGCCCCTCTTTCGCGGCGACACGCTCGCGACGGGCGTCGCCCGGAGCAAGCTGCCCGACAAGCTCGAATTGGTTTGGACGATGAAGGTCGCCGGCGGTGCCTTCGAGAGCACCCCCGCCATTGCCGATGGTGTCTGTTATCTGGCAGACATGGACGGCAAGCTCTATTCCCTGAACCTGGCGGACGGCAAGGAAATCTGGACCCACAAGATCGACGGCGGGTTCATCGCCTCGCCCTCGATTCGCGGCGAACTGCTTTATGTCGGCGACATCGACGGCAAATTCTACGCCTTCGACCGCAAGTCGGGCCAGCCGAAATGGACGCACGCAGGCGACGCCCAGATCGACTCCGGCGCGAACTTTTGGAAGCAGAACGTGCTATTTGGATCGCAAGACGCCAACCTGTATTGCCTGAATGCCAAGAGCGGTGAAATGGTCTGGAAATTCGCGATCCAGGATCAGATTCGCTGCATGCCCACGGTGGTCGGCGACCGCTCGTTTGTCGCCGGCTGCGACAGCATGTTCCACATCATCGATCTCACGCAGGGCAAAGAGGTCGCCGCGGTACCGATTGAAGCGCCGACCGGCGTAACGCCTGCCGTGCTGGGCGACAACGTCTATTTCGGCACTGAATCGGGAACGCTGTTCGGAGTGAATTGGAAGGAAGCCAAGGTCGCATGGAAAGTCGAAGACAAGGCCTCGGCCCAGCCGATGCGCGGCTCACCCGCCGTCCAGGAAGGCATCCTTGTCGTCGGCACTCGTTCGCGGCGGGTGCAGGCCCACAATCCGGCCAACGGCGACGAACTTTGGACGTTCGTCACGAAACAGCGGATTGACAGCTCGCCGGTCATTGTCGGCCAGAAGGTCTATGTCGGCGCGGCCGACGGCCGGCTGTATGCCTTGGAACGGAAGACGGGAAAAGAGCTGTGGCAATACCAGGCCGCCGGCGGCTTCACGGGCTCGCCGGCCGTTGCCGACGGCAAGCTGGTGATTGCAACGGATCGAGGGGAAGTGCTTTGTTTCGGGGCGAAATAGCGATTGCGGAGAACGTGTGAGATTGTGACTACGGAAGCTACCAAGACCGAAGTCGGCAGCTACTTCATCTCGAACTACCCGCCGTTCTCGCAGTGGACCGCGGAGCAGTTGCCCGAGATCGAGGCGGCTCTGGCTGCGCCGCCGCAGACGGTGCCGCTGGGCCTGTATTTGCACATCCCCTTTTGCCGCAAGCGCTGCAAGTTCTGCTATTTCCGCGTCTATACCGACAAGTCCGCGCCGGACGTTGAACGCTATGTCCAGGCTCTGGAACGCGAGATCGAACTGGTGAGCGAGCAGCCGGTGATGGGGGGCCGGCCATTCCGCTTCGTCTATTTCGGCGGCGGCACGCCGTCGTTTCTCTCGGCCAAGCAGCTCACATCGCTCGTCGATCGGCTGCGGAAGCACGTCAACTGGGATCACGCCGAGGAGGTCACGTTCGAATGCGAGCCGGGGACGCTCAGCCAGCCGAAAGTCACGACGCTCAAGGAACTGGGCATCACGCGGCTTAGCCTGGGCGTCGAGAACTTCAGCGACGCGGTGCTAGAGGAGAACGGCCGGGCGCACCTGTCGGGCGAGGTCTATAAGTCGTGGCAGTGGATCGTTGATGCGGGGTTTGCCAACGTAAACATCGACCTGATCAGCGGGATGGTCGGCGAGACGGAGGACAATTGGAAAGAGAACATCCGGAAGACGATCGATCTCTCGCCCGACAGCGTGACGATCTATCAACTGGAGCTGCCGTTCAACACGGTCTATTCGAAGGATATCCTCGGCAACCACATCGAGATTCCGGTCGCTGATTGGCCGACGAAGCGGGCCTGGCTCAGCTACGCCTACGACGAGCTGCTGGCCGCTGGCTACCACGTTTCGAGCGCCTACACGCTCGTGAAAGACCCGCGGAAGGTCAATTTCAGTTACCGCGACAACTTGTGGCAGGGGTCCGACTTGCTGGCAACCGGCGTGGCCAGCTTTGGCCACGTCTCGGGAGTGCACTACCAGAACAAGACCGAGTGGGGCGACTACCTGAGTGACCTCCTGGATCACGGCCGGCTGCCGCTCTATCGAGCGATGCGACCCACGAAGCACCAACTGTTGATCCGCGAAATGATTCTTCAGTTGAAGAAGGGTTGGCTCGACGCGGGCTATTTCCGCAAGAAGTTCGGCGTCGAAATCCTTGACGAGTGGCGCGACGAGTGGCTCGCTCACCAGGGCGACGGCATGCTGACGATCGCCGGCGACCGGATCGAGCTGACCCGCCAGGGACTGCTGAATGCGGATGGCTTGCTGTCGGTGTTTTTCGAGCCGGAGCATCGCGGGGTACGTTACACATGAGCCAGCCGCTCGTGTTCATGATGGGAAACTTTGCGGCCGAGTTTCCCATTGACCGGCAGTATGCGAAAAACCATATGTGGGCCGAGCCGCGCGGCGGCGTGTGGCGGTTTGGGTTCTCAGCCTATGCCGTGCGGCTGCTCCAGGATGTGTACTTTTTGGATTGGTTAATCGATGGCGGAACGAGCCTGGCCGAAAAGCAGGAAATTGGTTCGATTGAAAGCAAGAAGGCCGAAAGCAGCTTGTATGCCCCGATCGCCGGGCGGCTCTTGCGGCTGAACGAGGAGTTGCTTTCCGACCCATCGGCGATCAACTTAGATAAGTATGGCGCCGGATGGATCTTCGAGATTGAGGGCCCGGGCGAATCACTGCTCACTCCGCAAGGTTACATGGAACACCTGGCAGGCGTCTGGGAAGTGACCCAGCGGACGATCAAAGGACAGATGAATGAATAATGTCGAATGTCGAAAGTCAAATGACGAATGAATGAACAATGACCAAGCACCAATGACCAAACAAATCCAAAATCTGAAATCCTAAATCTGAAATTCGCCAAATGGCCAAACGCATTGCCGTCGTCGTCTCGCAAGGCCAAAGCGCCGCCCCTGCCAAGCGGCAGCTTGAAGAGGACATCGTTGCCAGCCTCCTGATGGAGCCGGGCATCGACGTCGTCGTGATTCCGCACCTGTACGACCTCAAGCCCGACGGCACCGGCATCTTGGCACTTCGGGGGATCATGGGAAACATGATCATGGTCTCGTGGCTCTACGAGCGGGGCGCGCGGTGGACGCTCGACCGGGCCGGCATCCGCGGGAAAGAAGGTTTGACGACGATCAAACCGGCGGACGACGACGAGGAGGATGAGGACGACGAGAACGAAGAACCGGCTGCCGACGATAAGGAGCGCGTCAACAACAGCCGCGACATTCCCAACCGCAAGATCTACTGTCTCGACTTGCGGGTTCATCCCACAGCCCAGCCGTACATCGACGAGGTCAAGCGAATCGCTCGCGAGAACTCGATGCAGCTTGTGTCGCTCGGCATCGGTATGGACCTGGGCGGTCAGCCGAAGCCGGAGCAGTTGCAGCGGTTCGTACAGCCGACAAACGATACGGCGTTGCCAGTAGTAGGCACACTCCATGTGCCCTCCAATGACAACGGCACACGGAGTGTGCCTGCTACTACTCAACTCACCCGCATCGACGAAGAGCCGGGCCGCCGCTGGTATCCGGTGATCGACTACAGCCGCTGCACCAACTGCATGGAGTGCATCGACTTCTGCTTGTTCGGCGTCTATGGCGTCGATAAAGTCGAGACGATCCTGGTGGAACAGCCTGACAACTGCCGTAAGGGCTGCCCGGCGTGCAGCCGCGTCTGCCCCGAAAACGCGATCATCTTCCCGCAGCACAAAACGCCCACGATTGCCGGCGCATCGATCGTGGCCGAGTCGCTGAAAATCGATCTTTCGAAGCTGTTCGGTGCGCCCGAAACTGGTGAAACGGCTGAGCAGGCCGCGATCCGCGAGCGCGACGAGCAGCTCCTGCTGGCCGGCCGTCAAGCCGTCGGCGACAGCGTCGGCCTGCCCAAACGGCACGAGGCCAAGACTTCTGAACCCAAGGACGAACTGGATTCGCTGATCGATGCGCTGGACAATTTCTGACCATTGCGTTGTTGTCTGGGGAGATTCGGCAAATGAACCTGGCCGACGAGCTTCGCAAGCTGCAGGAGCTGCACCTCAAGGGAGCGCTGACAGATGAAGAGTTCGCGGCGGCCAAAGGACAGGTTCTCGATCAAGTACGCTTGCCCGCACCAACGGCCGAAAGCGGCGTCGAGCAACAGTTGCGGACCATCGCCCAGCAAAACGAGGTGGCTCAGCTCGATCGCGAGTGGGAAATCGCCCGCGAGTCCTTCATGGTCACGGGCAAGCATGGACATCGTCATGTGCCGACGCAGGCCGGCAGTCTGGTTATGGGGGT
>Ga0180085_1000797_pt1 | contig 10837 bp, 10 predicted proteins | sample EasRiv730_16_10D_FD_123013 | JGI IMG/M metagenome (GOLD analysis project Ga0180085, IMG submission 123013) | Soil microbial communities from meander-bound floodplain in the East River, Colorado, USA - East River metaG ERMLT730_16_10D | ecosystem: Environmental > Terrestrial > Soil > Floodplain ... | reverse complement strand
CTTCATTCGCGATCAGCGCTTCTACAGCGAGGAGCAGGCCATCGCCTACATGCGCGCCCAGTTCGACGACAAGATCCTGGACCGAGCGGTCGGGGCGAAGTCCGGTGACAAGCTCCGCCTGTACAGCACCCTGAGCGGCGACACCGTGACGCTGGCCAAGCCGATCCGGGAAGAGGCGGACATCCTGGACCTCCTGACGGCCGAGGTGCATGAGAATCCGAAGACCGGGAAGTGGGAGGCGACCGAGAAGCCCGACCCGATCGCCCGGCTGGAGTCCTTCTCGAAGCTGAACCGGGACATCCACGCCTACGCCATGCTCCAGTCCATGAAGGGGCTGGGCATGGTGCTCACGGAGAAGGAGTTCAACGCGAACTTCCTGGGCCGGACCGGCCAGAAGGGCATCGAGTCGAGCGGCGCATTCGCCGGCGCTTACGTTCAACTGCCCGCGGATCGGCACACCTACGGCGATCTGGCCGGGGCCTACGTGCATCGGAACCTGGTGTCCGCGCTGAACAACCTGCACTTCAGCTACGATCAGCTCCGGGCGTGGTTCGACGCGCTGGAGGGGGTGTGGATGCGGGCCGGCAAGACTCCGGGCGGCGAGCTGGTGTCCAACATCGTGCGCAAGGCGGTCAGCTTCGACGAGAAGCTCGGCGCGGCCGTGCGCACCACCCAGATCCTCTACAACTGGAAGACCTGGGTCGGCAACGTCACGTCCAACCTGATCTTCTCCAACTTCGCGACCGACGGCCGGGCCTTCCACCCCAGGCACTTCGGGGCGTTCGCCGCGGCCTTCGGCGCCGTGTTCGGGGACACCTTCCTCGGCCGCGTGCTGCCGACCAAGCTGGCCGAGAAGCTCAAGACGAGCGCGGACGGGTGGCTGAAGGAGGCGATCCAGAACGGAGTGATCAGCGGTGCCCTGTTCGAGCGGGCCAAGTCGCCCGAGCTTCGGACCGCGGCGCTCCGCCTGGCGGGAATGGGGGACACCCGGCGCCTGGCGGCCCGGTACGCGAAGCTCCAGGATCTCCTGGCCCGCCTCGAAGCCAAGCAGTCCGTCGGGCAGCCGGTGAAGGATCTTCAACTCGAAGTCGTGGCGATCGAGCAGGCGCTCCTCCACGCCCAGCGCCCCTTTATGCAGAAGTTCGCCGACTGGATCTTCGGCCTCGGCGGGGTCAGCACCACGAACCGGCTCGGGCTGCCGTCGAACGCGGTGACGGCCACGGCCCGGTCGTTGTACGGCAAGGTGGACGACTTCTTCAAGCTGGGCGCCTACATCACCAACCGGATGCGCGGTATGGACCCGGCGGAGGCCACGTGGCACATCAAGGCCTTCATGCAGGACTACGCCAACGTGCCGGCGGGGATCCAGCGGCTCTCCCGCTCCCCGATCGGCGCCCTGGTGCCGAGCTTCGCGTACGAGATGAGTCGCATCACGAGCAACATGGTCCGCTTCAAGCCGGGCATGTTCGTCTCGACGTTCGGCGCGGTGGCGGCCTTCAACGGACTGGCTGCGGTCCGAGCCGGCATCAACGACGACAGACGGGACGCCATGGAGCGGGCCCGCGGCCGGCGCACGTGGATCGACCAGACGCTGGGCAACCTGACCAGACTGCGGTGGTACGACCCGGTCTCCCGCACCATGGTCATGGACCTCGACCTGGGCGACACGTTCCTCCCCAACTTCGCCTTCGCGGACTCGTTCAGTGCGCTGGGCCGGGTGGCCGAGGGCATGAGCGACCCGGACGAGCGGAGCGGGATGCAGAGCGCCATGGTGCTTGGCATGAAGTTCGCCGGCAACTTCGTGCTGGGGCGTCCTGCCTTCAGCATGATGGCGGCCTTCGCCTCGGGGCGGGACCCGGTGACGGGCAAGCCCCTGATGGAGAAGGAGGCCGAGAAGCGATCGGTCTGGGACTACACCAGGGCGATCCACCGGGTTACGACCCAGAGTGTGATCCCCCCGCTGATGCCCGGCGGCCGCGGCTGGGAGAACATCAGCGACGCCTGGCAGCGGCCGGTGTCCCCGGACACTGGGCGGGCCTACGGCGGGCCGAGCTTCGGCAGCTCCCTGATCAAAGAGCTGACCAACGTGGGGGTGACCGGGTGGCCGGCCAAGGCGGTCTCGGACTTCTTCGGCAAGGCTGACAAGATCGAGGCGGTCGACGACAAGGACATTCTGAAGATGCTCCTGTGGCAGGCGACCAAGGTTGGCAGCGGGCCGGGCACCTCGGAGGTCCCGATCTACGGCGGCTCGACGGAGCTGCGCGAGCTGTGGGCTCGCCAGCGCGCGGAGGGCAAGGGCGGGGCGGCGGAGGTCGCACTGAAGGCCCACCTGACCAACGAGGACCGCATGACGGTCGGCAACCGGAAGTACGCCCGGGATATGGACGAGTTCCAGCTCCGGCAGGCCATGAAGACGATGGACGACCGGGGCGTGTTGAGTCAGTTCGACCGGCTGTCCCCGTGGCGGCAGGCGGCCGTGCTCCTCGGCGCCGACGCCACCGGGCTCAACGACCAGACGTTCGCGGAGCTGGTCTCGGCGATGGTGACCACGACCGGGGCGGCCCGCATGCGGCTGGCCCTCTCCCGCAACCCGTTCGAGGCGCATGACGCGAGCCAGATCATCAAGGACTACATCAAGGAGCGGCCGAGCGCGGCGGGGAAGTTCGAGCGCGTGTTGAACTGGCTGCGGTTCACCGAGGCCCGGGCCACGGGCATCTTCAAGAGGATGCCATGACACCGGAGTTGTGGCTGCAACTCGCCGGCATCGCCTTCTCTGCTGGAGGGTTCACACACTTCACGCTCGACGCCATCCGCACGCTGGAGAAGCGGCTGGGGACGATCGACGGACGGCTGGGAACGCTCCATGCCAAGGTGGATAGCCTGCCCTGCCCATGCACCACAAGGAGATCCGATGATCTGGACCAAGGAGATCGACTCAGAATTCCTCGCCACTATCCTGCGTGAGCACCCGGCCAAGTTGACCCTGTGCTCTCCGGGAGGCGATGTCGGAATCATGCTCGGGGCCCTGGACTACTTCACTGCCAATCCCACCAACATCCGCGCCACCGGATTCGTCGCCTCGGCCGCGATTCCCATCCTTGCGCTCGGCAACCCACGCTGCGCGACGCCTCGCACCACCTTCATGGTCCACCTCGCCCAGGCCACAGTGGAAGGCAACACGACCGATGTGGTGCGTGAAGGGTCGGCCTTGGAGGGAATCGAGGAGGTCTACTGGTCGGTCCTGGAGAAGCGGACCAAGAAGAGCGCAAAGTGGTGGGCCAACAAGTGCTCCGCCGCGAGCTGGTACTTTAGCGCGGCCGAGGCCCTGAAGCTCGGACTGATCGACAAGATCGTTGTCGACTGATCACGCCGGCCGGCCCGTCATCGAGCTGCACTTCGGGCACTCGAATGGCACGAACGGGTCTGACCACGAGTAGTCCAGTTCGACCACACCGACCCAGCGGTGTCCGCAGATGCCGCACTCCACCGGGCCCTGCCACCAGTTGCCCTTGCGATCAGGTTCGTCTTGGTCCAGTACGATCATGAGGTAAAAACAGCACCCCGGAGCGGGCCGGGGTGCTGCACTCGGGAGGTAGAGGAGGAGCGCCTACTCGCCGACCTGCTCGCCGGCGGGCTTGATGACGCGGATGATGATGGAGCCCGTTCGCTGGCCGTTGAAGGTGACGTTCGGGTTCACCGCCAGCTCGATCACGGCGCCCACGTACTTCTCCGTCAGCTCGGAGCCGCCGTGAGCGGCCATGAGGGCGGTGTAGCGCGTGTCGTTGAGGACCAGGCCGCGGGCGTCCTCGGTGAAGTAGAGCACACCCTTCGTCTGCTTCTGCTGTCCGACTTCCTCTGACACGATGGCCTTGATCGTGAGGACGACCGGCTTGACGATGTGGGCGACCTTGAAGTGCTTGGAGTTGAGGCCACGGAGATCGGGCATTACTTGCTTCCTTCCTTGATGATGATGTTGGCTTTGGCGTTCAGAAGAACATCCTTCTGAGCGGCCATGGTGCGGGTGTTCTCGGCGATATAGGCCAGAACCTGCTCCCGCATCTCTTTCGTCTCGAACCCACAGAGCGTTCCGGTCAGGAACATGATGCTTGCGCTGACGAGACACTCCAATGCGTCCGCCGCTGTCTCCTCTGTCGCTCCCTCCTTTCCGAGGCCGACCTCCACCCCGATCGCATGCGCGAACTTCGCCGCGTTGCGCGTGGCGATATCCATCCGGCGTTCCAGGGTGATCATGTCGTTGGTCCTCCACTGACAGTGTAGTACGGATCGTTCAGCTTGTCAAGGGGTACCCCGTCGTAGCAGTGCCGGTAGAAGTGACACCACATGGGGCAGCACAGCTTGTTGCTTCGGTGGCACATCGGGAAGAAACGCTTCTCCGTCTGCCCGGCGATCAGGTCCATGCATGCCCGGGTATCCTCGAACCAGGTCTTCCACTTCGCCACTTCCTCGGGAGGCGGCTTGGTCAGTCGGATCCTGATGTCGGACGGATCTCCGCGGAAGATGTCGATGAAGCCGGCGATCTCGAAGCCGGTCTTGTGCAGGTACAGATTGAGCTGATCGCTGGAATCCGTGTCGGCCTGGGTCTTCCGGCGCTTCAGACTGCCCGTCGCCTTGAAGTCGAGCACGCAGGCCACGTCGGGCTGCCACCCCGTGACGTGCCCGTTGGCCAGGAGCGGAGTGTTCTTGCTCACGAAGTCGATCACCCCGTTGAAGCCGAGCGCCTCGTCGTAGAACTTCCGCTCGATCATGGGCTGGCCCTCGTGGACGAAGGGCTCCAGTTTGCCAGGACCAAAGAGGGGAGCGATGCTCGTCAGGACGGCGATATACTCGGTCTCGTACCACTCAGGATGGTGCCCGAGAGCCCGAATCTGGGGTGCGTGCGCGGACAGGATCTCCTTCGCGAGCGCTTCGGGATTCAGCTCAGGCCGAAGACCCAGAGCAGCAAAGGCCGCATGATACATCGTGCCCAGAAGCTGATCGATCGTCCCGGGCGGCCAGTTCTTGAGGATCCTTTTGAGGTAGTAGAACCTGGGACACTTCGCGTAGTCTTCGAGCGAGCTGAAGGAGTGGGTCACGCGCGCGGTTCCGACGCCGCGGGCGGCATCGCTGCCTGCTGCCGGAACGCCTCCAACTGACGCGCCTGCAGCTCAATCGCGTAGTTGATCGCGTTCACTCCGGTCTGGCCCGCGAGATACCCCGCGCTGACGATCGACACGCTGAGGAGGAGGGTCAATAGGCTGACCAGAAGCGGGAAGAGGGCTTGGGCTTTGACGGTTCGCTTGGCCATGGAGGAACTCCTTGAAGAATACTCTGAACTCACGAAGAAGGACTTGGAGAATCTCATTCGTCTGCTTGATGTTGCCTATGGTGGCCTGAGAGGCGGGATCAGTCACGGCGTTGGCCTCCGGTCGTCGAATTCTGTGAGCAGCGCGGATGTGCGCGAGTAGAAGGTCGGGAACATCAGATTGCACTGCGCGTGCCACAGGTGCAGCGAATCGGAGCACACCACTCGTACGGGGTCAGGAACGTACACACCAGACGGATCGCCTGGTCCAGGTCGTGCAGCATCGAGGCGGCAATCGCACGGAGCATGGGGTGCTGCACATAGAGCGAACCAGGAGAGGCCACCACGATCAGGGGCTTCCTCGCCGCATCCGCCCAGCCCACCTCGATCATCGTGCCGATGCTGATCCGGCTCGAATAGGGGAGTAGATTCATCAACACCACATCGCATGTCGCCACGTCTCTCCGATCCCGGGCGGTCAGCGTAGGCGCCTCCACCGGCGGGTTCTTGATCTTGCCTTCCTGCTCGATGTTCTCGATCGTCTTCACCTCGCGCAGGAAGGGTTTGAAGCGGGCCGGGCTCAGCCCGATGTGGCCCCACTCTTCCAGCGATGTGATAGCATGCTGGCGCCAGTCGAAGCAGTCCGCGGGAGTGCAACCACTTATCGGTCCGGCCAGATACACAGTTCCCATAAGCATCCTCCTTTCTGATTCAGTCTACTCTGAAGTGGCGGGTCTGTCGACTTTCGGGTAGTCCGTGCAGTGGAAGCCAGGGCCCTTGAAGATGACTGCGGAGCCGGCGCCGAGCTGTCGTTCTAACTTGGCGTATGGTCCTACAGCCGTGTTGATGAAACATCGCGGGCAGTCGCCGAGGTCTCGGGGGGCGAGGTGCGGGCCGGTGTAATATTCGTCGAGGACGTAGCCGCAGGCGGGGCAGCGAAAGAGGTAGGTGGGCATGTGGGCTTCTCACGCCGCTCGTGGCGGCCAGTTCATCATAATGCGTGTCACCACTCGAAGGACCACGCCGCAGTCGTCACAGATCGTTGGTCGGCTCGTCAGCGAACAGCGGGTGATAGGTCGTCTGACCGAGCCGACTCCACTCCGCCTTGACTCCGGTCACTGTGCTCTGGCCTTTCTGAGGCACTCCAACGCCTCGGCCAGGTAGCCCCGGGCGTTGTACGTGAAGTCGTCGTCGCCGTTCTCTGGCAACACCTTGCGCGCCTTCTTGATGTACTCCTGGGCCGCGGCGATCCAGGGGCGCATGTTGTTTCGGACCACATTCTCACGTCGTCTCATACAACTCTCCCATCCTTGTCCGTCGCCTTCCCCCAGCGGGTGAGGCGACTGGTCACTTCCACCTTCGCGTACTTCCCCACCGTGGGGCAGACCAACACGAAGGCGTCGAGCATCGCCTGTTCCAGGGCCTTGGCGTGGCAGTCGATAGACCGCTCCGGGGCCTCGATCACGATCTCGTCGTGCACGATCAGGCGGACCCAGAGCCCCCGATGCATCGCCAGCCAGGCCCCCTCCTTGGTCACGTCTGAGGCAAGGCCCTGGAAGAAGGTGTTGCAGCCCTCGGTGAAGGTGCAGCCCTTCCTGATCCGCCCGCTCGGCAACACCACGGTGAGGGAGTGTTCGGCCTCGTTCACCACCCGGCGGATGGCGGGGACGGGGTGCTTGTGCATGAGCCGGCGCAACTCCCAGGAGCTGATCCACGATTCGGCCCCAACCTCCGCCCTCCAGTAATCTGCGCCCCGCCCCGTGCGGCGCATGAGCGAGGAGTTGAAGTCCACACTGTGGCGCTTGAGGAACTCGTCGATGTCCGGGTAGACGCGCAGGAACTTGCGCCGCATGGCCCGGGCCTCCTCCAGATCCCAGTGGACACCGTACTCGTACTTCGCATACTCGGCGAGCTTCTTTGCGCCAAGGCCCCCTGGCAAACCGAAATCCAATGCTTTAGCGGCCTGCCGCTCGTTTGGTGAGACGCCACTTTCGCTGATACTCTTTAATGTCGAGTGAAATTCCTCCCTTCCAATGTGAACTGCGAGATCCGCTAAAGTGTGGGGGCTGCCCTCTGCACCGTCCTTTGCGAACCATGTCTTGGCTGTTCTCGGCAGGCGTCCCTGCAAATAGGTGCTCTGGGTTAAAGCAGCAGGGATTGTCACAGGCATGACAGACGAGAAAGCCGTCCGGAATCGCCCCAATCCACAATCGGAAAGCAACCCGATGAACTCCGAACCGCTCGCCCCCAACCAACATCTCTCCGTATCCCCGACGCTTGCGCCCGGCCCATTCCCAACATCCGGCATCTGTAATGCGGCGCCTCCGAAGCATTCGAGTAGTGGGACTATCGTACTGTTCACCCATGTCTCAATCTCCGTAGTGTAGGGCTTGCCAACAATCATAGCAGCCGTCGCCTTGTGAATGTCCTGGCCCTGGCTGATCGCGTCGAACAGCGGGCCCACGATGCCTTGCTGGAACATGGCCTCGGCCAGGGTGAGCAGTTCCTGGGTGGAGTAGTCGCCCTTCGCGAAGAAGAAGTCGGGCTCGGGTACGAACACGGAACGGATCCCGTGCTTGCGCTTGGGGATGTTCTGGATGTTCGGCCGCGCGCAACTCATGCGCCCGGAACGGGCCCCGAGGACGTTCCACTTTGCGTAGATGTGGTCGACCGCGGAGTACAGGTTGAGGTAGGTCGAGAGGATCTTCTCCAGCTTCTGGCGCTTCTGCCACACGCGGAGCGGGTGCGTGGGATCCATCGGCAGGTGCTCCGCCCAGAAGTCGGCGTCGAGCGAAAGACCCCCGCCGGGGGTGAGCTTCGGCGCCTCGGTCAACTCGGGTACGATCTCGGCCGCCAGCCGGTCGCGGACTGCTTTCGTGAGGGTGTGGAAGGCGAAGTGCTCCGTCGTATACTTCGCGACCTTCTTCTTGAACACTCGGAACTTGATCAGGGTGTTGTCCCAGCGCGCCCAGGATCGGGGAAGACTGGCGACGAGTTCTTGTTCGCCTTCCCATTCCCCTTCCTTCACCGTGGTCGGTTCCGGCTTCCACTGTCCAAGGCCGGCGACTACGAGCGCCTCCTCCAGTTCTGGCATGTCCTTCTCGAAGAGCGCCTTCAGCCGGAGCGCCTCTGCCTTGTCGATGTGCACTCCGAGCTGATCCATGCGCCCCACCACGAGTGAGGCGCGCACCTGGGTCGGCATGGAGAGCAGGCTGCCCTCCGCCTGGCGCTGGATCTCTTGGAACACACGAAGCGTGGCCAGCGCGTCGGCCTTGGCGTAGTCCTGGAACGCCTGTGGCCAGCGCTCGTGTGGCACATCCTGGTACTGTCCGTAGTTTAGCCGGATCGCCGGGTCCTTGTCCAGTTCCAGCCCGAGGTAGTCCAGGGCCAGGGTCCCCAGGCCGCGGGGCACCAACTGCTCCAGTTCGAAGGAGGGATACCGGGCGATGTCGTATCGACCCTGCTTCAGGCGTAGGAGCATGTCGTAGTACATCGTGTCGAAGAGAAGGTTGAAGTGCGCGAGCGAGTGGAGGATGCCCAGGCACCCGACCTGTCCGAGCACGGCCACGTCGAAGGCGGCGTTGTGCATGACCACGGGGATCTTGTGCTCCCATGCCTGCGTGAGAATCTGCAGCATCTCGTCGGGCCGTACGATCCAGTTCTTGGTGCCTTCGGTGTACTCGGCGGCCAGTGAGGCGCACACGACCCGCGGTACCACGAACGGTGAGAGGTTCACGCCCCGCCCCCGGGCCGAAGAGGAGGCTCCGGCAGCCAACAGGGACTCAGCGGTCGACCATCCCTTCGACTGGTACTGTCGTCGATCCGCAATCAGGTGGGTCTCGGTGTCCACGGAGATGATGCTTGGCACGCTCGTAGTAGGTAGTGTCACGATTGTCTCGATCTTCCTCGCGAGTAGTGGGCCGGCCGGAGCATTCGCTGAATCGTGTCTTCAGCCAGTGACAGCGGACACACAACAGTTGGTACTTATCACGATCCCAGCGGTCTCGGTAGGCGGCGTAGAGTGCGGCGAGCCGGCTTCCTCCGGGCGACACATCCTTGTGGCCATCGTTGTTGACGTGGTCGATGTTGAGCCAGAACGGATCCTTCTCACCACACAGTCTACACCGCCCACCGAGGGCTATCAAGGCGAGCGCCAGCTTTCGGGCGGCCCGCCACCGGGCGCGCTCGCGCTCCCGGCTCACGCGCATGGGTTGACCTTCCACCGATCGCCACACAGTTGCAGCGTAAACTGCTGGCCGTGGAGCGCGTACCGTCGGCCCCGGTACTTCTGAAGGAGCGCACCGAGCACCCGGCCCTGCGCCTCGTCGTTCACAGCGTTGTGCCTCCGCAGATGCGAAGCCAGCTCGGGCAGATAGTCGCGCCCCATGCGGAGGTGTACGGCCAGTGCCTCTGTCGTAGCCCGTTCGCCCAGTTCTTGTACCGCGGCATGGAGTTCCCGGACGAGGGCGTCGGGGGTGTCGAGTTGGCTGGCATCGTAGTTCGTCTGCATGTTCAACAGTCCGGCCCCAACGGTCGCCACCTGCTCGAAGTCGTGGAAGCGCGTAAGTTGGTGGAAGTCGGGGCGCAGAACGATCTGAGACAGAAGGTGAAGGGCCTCGGCGCGCAGCTCCTGAAGGTGCAGCTTGGCGTACTCCAGGGGATCCGGATCGAAGTACCGGCCCGGATCGCTCAGCACCACCCGCACCACTCGGTCGCTCAGATCCTGCTCCACCACGGCCTCGTTCATGGTGAGGATGATGATCGGCCAGTCGACGGGGATCGAAGCCCGCCCGTAGACTGGCCGGACCGTCGGCGTCGGGCAGGTGACGGCGGCGGCGAAGAACTGCGAGCGAATCACCCCGGACTGCCCCCGCTTGGGCCGCACGTTGTCGATCATGATCAGGTTGGGGCCCGGCTTGCCGCAGGACGAGGCCAGCCGCTTCTCCAGCTCGGACTCGTCGCCCGTGAAGGTGAAGGGCCGGGCGACCCGCCCCGTCAGGAAGTAGTGGATGGCCTCGGCCACCCGGCTCTTGCCGCACTTCTTGTCGATCGAGTCGAGCACCAGGAAGGGGAAGAGCGGCAGGATCGGGCGGGCAAGGCAGGCCAGCACGTAACCCATGAGGTTGGCAGCGTAGGCGCCAGCGGTGAAGCGGATGTCGGACAGCCAGGCGTGCAGGTGAGGGTAGGCGGGGTCGACCCGTTCCAGCGCCATGGGGGGCACCATCTCGCCGCTGAAGAAGATCCCCTGATCGGGATGCAGCCCGGGCCAGGCCGGCACCAGGCGGCCGGAGGTGGGCTCGCTGACCATGACTGGGAGTTGGTAGATCGTGCTGAGCTGTGGAAGGTCGAGCACCTCGGGATGGGTGATCGGCAGCTTCGTGATCATCTTCTCGTACGCTGTCCAGAAGGCACGGAACAACGGCCGGGCGCCCTGCCGTGAGTCCTGGAGGATCCGGACGATGCCGCGCGAGAGTACCGTCTCACCGAAGGTCATGGGTGGGACGATCCGGGTGGCCCACGTCTTCCCGTTCGGGG
>Ga0180085_1000794_pt1 | contig 10849 bp, 11 predicted proteins | sample EasRiv730_16_10D_FD_123013 | JGI IMG/M metagenome (GOLD analysis project Ga0180085, IMG submission 123013) | Soil microbial communities from meander-bound floodplain in the East River, Colorado, USA - East River metaG ERMLT730_16_10D | ecosystem: Environmental > Terrestrial > Soil > Floodplain ... | reverse complement strand
TCATTGTCGTCTTCTTGACGTCATGCGGCACGACTAGCTTGAAGTCCCAATTAGCAGCAATTTCCACCCCCAACACACTGGTGTCTTCCTCATGACTGCAGTGATCAGTTGTGACCAAACGTGTGAGCCGCAGTGAACTGACACGCCAAGCTCCTCAGGGTATAAGAGAACCGTGGGTCAAGTGCCAGCGAGTCCCGCAGGGAAGCGGACTTCCGGAGGACGAGATGTTGGCACGATGACGATCCAGCGACTGTCCTGTCCAAAATCCTTCTGGTTTTGGTTCTGGTGGTAATAAGTACGCGTGCTGCCGCGCCCGGGTGGGAAGACCCAGCCAGAAGCCGTTGGCGAGTACCAGGGGATTCTCTATCAGGCCTCGAGCTGGAACACGGCCGGGGGTTGGTGGCCAAGCTCGAGCCCCCATCACCTTTATATCCGAGGGCGAAGCCGCTAGGAAGAATCCTTATGCAACGGCTACAGCAACGCCATTCAGACAACAGCCGGAGTGTGATTCAGTTCACGCACGATGTATGCACGCTTCAACTGAGCATTCCTCGTAACGACGGTAGTTGCTTAAACGTCACTGGCATCCACTCGGCAAAGTTACGCGAGGAAGCAAAGATCCTGTGCGGCAATGCGATGAAAAGAGAGAACAGCGGCCATACTTGCACAGCGGACTGTAAGGATTGGGAAGAGTGCTAGAGATATAAAACGCCCGGCTTGGAAAAGAGAATCCAAGAGCTATGTTTGTTAGGCCCAACTCCGACTGTGGCCGCGTGAACCCTCGGAAAGCTGACCCGCATCGTTGCGACGTGGCAAGAAGATCTGCACTAAGAACATTGAGTGCACAATCTCGAAGGGTCCGGCATAAAGCTCTCGAAGACTGGGCCGCTCCAACACTCTCGGCGGTCCGGGCACGGCACCCACTTCCTAGTTTTTCATAAAGGCCCCCCGACTCAGCTGAGGGACTCACAAAACCAAGCCTCCGGTTTTGCAGGAGGTCTTATGACTCCAGGATTGTTTTCAGTCTCCTGTCGGCAAGACTTGCTATCGCTGCAGCCAACGCAGCGGGCTCGAAAGGTTTTGGAATATGCATTTGGTAACCCGATGCAAGCGCTCTTAAGCGATCCTCTGAGCTTGCAAAAGCTGTGAGTGCCGCTGCGGGTGTATGACCACCATGCTCGGCCGGCATGCTTCGGATGTGGCGAATCAGTTCGTAGCCATCTTGTTCAGGCATTCCGATATCCGAAACAACCACGTCAGGCTTCCAATGCTCCAACACTTCAAGCGCGCGCTTGGTAGACTCCACAGCCAAGGTTTTCGCGCCATACTGTTGAAGCACGACAACCAGAAGGTCCCGTGCATCCGGTTCGTCCTCCACAATTAGGACCCTTAGTCCAGCGAGCGATGGTCTGGAGACGCCGGCTTTGCTCATTGGTCATGGACCGATTCAGATATAACGGACCATTATTAGCGCGCAGCCTTGACATTACGACAGCTGCCTCTTCCCTTGTCGGTATAATTCGGCACGCCAAAGAAGATTCAAGATTCTTTGAACCCAAACTCAGAGGAAGCCGCCTCTAAGCGCCTGTCCTTGGCGGAAGCTGAGCAATAGTCGAAGCGTGTAAATCCTAAATTCTACGTCGCCGTAAAACTCTTGCCTTTCTTTAAGAACCAACTTGCTCAGAACTCACTTTCTCGTGAGGATCGCCAAAAAAGAGCAGAAATAGAGTGGTGACTGCGCTGCGATGTTCGTCTCAATGGGTTTTTCCGGTATCGGCCGCCCAAGCTCACTCCTTCCTAATCGGGCCATCGGGGGCTTGTCGACTCGATCCGCCAGACGGGTCCTGTGATGGAGAGCGTCCCCTCGAACCTCACGAAAGCAGGCGCTTCGTTAGTGACGATCCAGGCGTGGCTATCTGATGGTACTCGTCCAAGCAGCGTAGCGAGGAGTTTGAGCCCAACTCCCAGCTTGGGCTTGAACACATAGTCTGTTGCGGTTTTGGCGAGTTCGCCTACCAGCACTCTGTGCTCACCCACAGGCACCAGTTCCAGCTCGATGAGCCGGGGCGTGGGCGTGAAGGCCACTGTGTGAACGGTCTCGCTGGCCCCTTTCGGCAGGTTCTTCGCGACGGTAAGGACCATGCCACCGTTGTAAACGTCGACGGGCAGATCGAGCGTGCCATCGAGCACCTCCTCCTTCCCGTTCTTGTGGGCCTTGGTTTTCACGTGGTACTTTCCGGTAGCTCTCTCCAGCGAAATCTCGGTGTCATCAGAGAATGCAGGCCCGCGCTGTACCAGGTGGTAGCTCTTCATGGTGAAGACACGCTGCTGAGTGAACACCACCGTCTCATCGAACAGCGACCCGTCCTTGAAGTGGAACACCATTCGGCTCTCGACCTCTCTGCCACGACCAAGCTGGAGGAGATCACCTGACGCAATGAAAACGCCGTTGAGCGTGCGCAAAACGAGGAAGCCATGGGTGAGACCCTCTACAAAGCGAACGAGCACTGGAGCCGCCGTCAGAGGGCACGGCCATTGGAAAGCCGCCACGAGCAGTAGCACGCTGAACGTCATCGCCCTCGCAGACGAGAACACGTTGCAGCAGAATCTGTGTGCCTGCATGGCGCGGCTTCCAACGTTATTCCACGGCTGAGGCCGATGTCTCCTCCACCCAAGTCTCAAAGCGTTTGTACCTAATGTAGTGTGAATTCTGGGTCGCCATCCCCCAAAAGGGGCGTAGCTCTCTCTTACTCGCGACGAACAAGAAGAATCCTGAGGATTAAAGCGACTTCAAATACTCGACCAGGTCTCGCTGCTGCTGCGCAGTGAGCCCGAGCTTGCGAACGCTGTTGTAGTGTGTCACGACGTCCGCGAGCGTGGCCGTGCTGCCGTCATGGAAGTACGGAGGGTGCTGCCATAGTGCACGCAAAGGAGTTGTGCGGTACGCCTTGTTTGCCGTGCGCGCAGCGTACGCCCCGTCGACGCCGGTTTCCACCGCTGCGTGAAGCTTCCCGCTGTCGTTATCGGTGCCGGTCGCACCCACGTGGCAGCTTGAGCATGCCTGGCCAAAGAGCGCGCGCCCACGTTCCGCGACAGCGGCATCAAAGCTTGCGGCCGGCGGTGGAGGTGCCGGCAGGCTATGCTGATAGGCGCGGAGCGCTCCGAGCTTGGGGCCAACCATATCCGGGGACTGCTTGATGTCGATCCCGAGCCGTGGGTCGGAGAAGTTGCCGCGGCCGTGCATTTGGGTGACGGCGACGTATGCATTCCAATAGGAGATCGGCCCCTCTGCCGTGTAGGTTTCGTTCTTGACTTGGGCCAAGCCGTAGGCAGGTGGGATGACAAGCGGCGTGTTCTTCCCATCCAAGTTGAAGCGCGGGTCATATTTGCCGGGACCCCACGACTCGTAGACCGCCTTTTTATCCGCTGGTAGCGCTGGCGAGAGTGCAATGATGGCCCCGACGTTGAGCTGTCGGTTCGGCCAGCCGTCTTTGCGGACACCGATGCCGGGCATGACCGAGTCGTCGACGGTAGAGTGACAAAGCGCGCACGTGATGCCAAGCCTCGTGATGTGGTTGTTTGAGTCCACGGTCGCCTGGAGACCCACGATGGCGTTCATTTTGAGCAGAGCGACCGTTGTCGCCGGGCTCTTGAGGTCGACCTTCTTGAGAATCCCCGGGGGCAGCACGTCCGCGTCTACTTTGAGCCCGACCGCCAGAGCGGTCGTCGGGTCCACGTTCTTCTCGACGACCTCGTTCAGGCGGAGCGTGTCGGTCCAGAATTGCTCGTCACCAAAGGTATCGAAGCGGAAGATGCGCTGGCCCTCAGCGACGAGGTTGGATGAAGTCTCTTGCGTGGCCGAAAGAACTTCCTTCGTTGCTGACAGTGTTCCCTCCGGCGCTATCTTGTTCGTGCCGCACCCAACGAGGGCCGCTCCCGCTGTGAATGCGACGAGGGCCAACATTGCGATATCCATACGGACCGGTCGAAGCGTCCGACCTGCAGTGTGCTTCATGAGGGTGATCATGTCGTCCTCTTTTCGTGTCCGGCTGCCCCAGCGTGCCAGCACCACGCAGCTCCAGCCACAATTCTTATGTTATCCGGGAAGCAACTCGCCTGTCGGCTCAAGACTGCTCGCGCGTATGGTCAGAAGTGCTCATCGCGGCTAAGGCTTTCAGGCGGACAGCTCGCCCGGCGGTCACGGTTGAGCCTCGAAATATGGTCCAGCGCGCCTTGAAATTCCATCTGCCGAGTCAGCCATTTGGGAAACGCCCTCTCATTGGCTGGCCGTCACTCTCGATTACCGCAGGATCGACGACGATCCGAAAATCTAGGCTGCTGCAACGGAAACGGATTAGTAACGAAAGTCGCCCATTGTTTACCAAACCAAAGTGAAGTTGACCTACTTCGGGTCTTCTCCTCGGCTTCTAAATCCACGAAGGTCGAGGTAAACCTGAATGGCCGAGGCGACCACGGATCGTTCCAGCACGCCTCTCAACAGAGAGAACATCCGATTAGCAATAGAACCAGTCATCTTCCTTGAAAGGACGAGAATTCTAATTGTCGTTAGCAGGGAATTATGGTTGTCGTCGTGGGGAGAAGAAATTGATGCCGGACAGCAATAGGCAGATCTTCATTTGAATATCCCTATCGATCTGCCGATATTCGCGCCTCCCTGTCAATTGGATGGCGGATCCTTTTGTCGGGTCGCCGTCACGCCATGAATGATGGCCAGCCCGACCAGGCAGATAACGCCCACCACGATCCACTTCTGTGGCATGTGGAGCAAGTGCGCGCCCATGGCCAGGCCGACGATCAGTATGATGTACCCGACGATGTAAATGCCGAATGACATTGGTGCCCTCTTTGAATAGCCGCTTACCGGCTCAAACTCTCGCCACAGGATGATCGCCAGGCCTGCCACTACGAAGGCCACTCCGTTCACCCACATCGGAACGGGACACGCTGATACTGGGCGCGCTGTTGTTGCTGACCAGGTTGTCTGCGACAGTGCTGCTCGAAAGCGGTAGATCGCCGGTCGGTTTTTGAGAGGTCCTCAACTTCAAATAAGGTTTTACCCTTTGCATCGAGTATTCACCGAAGCGTGCCCATCGTGGAATGGGACGAGGATCTTCTGTTAGGAGGTTTGAGAGATGAATGAGCGAAGGGCGCGAATCGGCAATCAGCTTGACGAAGGCCGTGAGCGGAACGGCCAAGAGTAATCCCATGATTCCCCACAGCCAGCCCCAGAACAGCATGCCAATGGTCACCGCGACGGGTCCGACCAGCAGACGAGAGCCGATCAACTTGGGAATCAAGAAATTGGCGGCGATCAAATGAAAAAGAAGGGTCGTGATAGCAATGGTGACGAAGGGTCCGAGGGTATTGAATTGCAGGAGAGCCGCCGCCAACGGGACTCCGGTAGCCAGCAGGACGCCGAGAAAGGGAATCAGATTCAGAAACGCGCTCACGATCCCCAGCGTGACGGCTCCTTTCATTCCGAGAACCAAAAATACCACCGACGTACCCGCGGCCATGATGGATCCGATGATAAGGTTTCCCAGCACAAATCCGCGGATCATATTGCCAAGACTACTGACGAACTTGGGAACATCGATTCTGCTTTCGAACATATTGACGAGGCGAACATTCATCTGGTGCTTTGTGACCAACATGAAAAACACCAGGAAGGGAAGTACTCCTCCCATGATCAGGACACCGGATATCGATCCGACGCCTCGAACCAGAAAACTCGGCCAGTTCGTCGTGGCTCCTCTAACCGTAACTTCGTTCGCGCGCTTCGAGCCTTGCACTAATGGAGTTATGGACTCGGCGTTTTTCTCAAAACGCTCGAATTTGCTGACGAGGGGAGCCAACGCCTGTCGAATTCGGTGTGCGTAGCTGGGAAACTCGTCTGCAAAAGCAGATGCCCTGTTATAGAGGACATAGGTCAAGGTCCCCGCTAGAAGCATGAAAGACAGTACAACCAATCCTGAGGCCAGAACCCGTCCCAGGCCGATCTTTGCCACTCGCACAACCAGTGGGTCAACTAGGATTGCAAGAAATGCCGACAGGACTATGGTGATGCACAGCGAACTGGCAAAAAAACAAAACGTCAGAACAATCGTCCCAAAGATAAGGCCCAGCAACGTCGCAATCTGTTTCAGCCACCGTTGCTCAGAATCGCCGCCAGGCTTCAGAAGTGTCGGAGAGTCCAAGAATAGTCTCCTATGGTTTTGAACAGCTTCAAAACGGTTCACACATGCCTGCGCGAAGTCCCTGATTTAGGCTGTCCTTGCCTCATCTTTTTGGTTTCGCGGACCATACCCAACAATGCGAGAGAACCCTTAACGTCATGGTTGCCCAGAAACTAGACTGGCGGACAAGATCGCCCACGTCACCCACATCAATATTTCCAAGCAGGCTGAACCTCGATCCTTCAAGCGAGAGCTCGCCGTTCCGTCAAGGAGGCAAAACCAGCTCGTGCCTATTCCTACCCTCACTTCCTGCAACCTCAGATTCCCGGCTCCAAAGGGGTGTGGAAGCCAGTGGCTCCGCCTTTTGGCAAAAACCAATGACAGCCGGCATTCTGATCGCTGTGCACTGTGATGATTCCTCCTGGGGTCAGGAGAGCGCAGACTTTGCCAAGAGCGACAGAAGACCAGCTCGCGGTAGGCAGCGCGTGCGGCTTCCAGCGTCAGCAGTTAGAGTGGGGTGGAGCGCCGCCAGTTCGATCCGAGCTACCAACAATATGAATGTGTAGAAGAAACCTGACGTGACGCTCACGTTCTGTAGCGCCTTTGAGCCGCATCGCTGAAACTCCTCAGAGAAAGACTCCCTCTGCAATGAGCGCAGGGGGGAGTTTCCCGGTAGTCTTAACGTCAGGATCCTGATGGCTCCGCGTAGAGTTCTCTATACTTCTTTGTTGCCTTCTCCGACTACACTGAGGTTATTCACGACCTTCCGGACCCCATTCACCGTTTGTGCGACCTTTTCCGCGAGCAGCTTTTCCGCTCGAGTAGAAACAGTGCCACCGAGGGTAACGGTTCCGTCCAGTGAATGGATCTGAAGCGTATTTACGGAGAATGCTTTCGTGGAGTAGAGCTCGAATTCGACTCGTTTTGCCAGCTTATCTTCCGGGCTATCTCCCGCCTGCGGAGCCGTCACGCTGATATTGTTCGTCACGCCGGCCACACCTTGAACTCCCCAAGCAATCTGTTGAGCCAAACTTTTTTGGCTTTCTGTCTCGACGACGCCATTGAGGCTTACCTTGCGTTCGAGGACGACCAACTCTATGGGTCTGTCTTTCAGCTCTGGGCTCTTGCGAATCGCGTCCACAACGATTGTCTTAATCTCTAAGTCCGCCACCCGCTCGCTGAGACGACTCGTTTCCGGATTCGGCCGCGTGGCCGGGTCGATGACCAGATCGTTGCGCAGTTCCTTCACACCCGAAGTGTCTTGCGCGATCGCGCCTGCCATCGCTTTGATCTCTTCGGAAGGCACCTGCCCCTTGAGGCTCACCGCTCCCTGTTTGGTATTCACGTCGATATCAAAAGCAGACGCATGCTTTGACAGCATCAGGGCGGTTTTTACCTTGGTTGTCGTCGCCGCGTCTTCTGATGATTCTTTAATGGATGACCAGGCGGCTTTGACAGATCCATTTTTGCCCTGCGCGAAGTACCAGACTCCGACCGCCACCAGGAAGACCACCACCACGGTCAACACTGTCCCGATCAAGCCCCTGCCTCTTTCATCAACGGATACTTTCATGGTTTTCTCTCCGGCATGTTTTTTCAGACTCGCCTCAGGCTAGCAGGACTCCCGCCTCGACGCTGGTCACAATTGCTCGTAGTCCAGTTCCCTTTTGAACAGCGGCAAGTCACTGGTTCAAGCAAGATTCCGAAGGTCGCTCTGAGAGGCGACATTCTAGCGGAGGTGGTTATGACTAAAAACACGCGAGCGCTCTTCCTATTCTCGATACTGCTGTCACTTCCAGGCCTGCATTCTGATGCCCTTGGGCAGGGCACCAATGCCAGGCGTCTGACTGGTACTTGGAACCTTGATACTTCCCGCGGCGACGACGTTCGCGATGCTGCAAATCGCGCGGTGACCAACCAGGGCGCGAACTCCGAGCGAATGCGACAAAGACTGGAGAATCGCCTACAACCGCCCGACCGGCTGTCGATCGAGCAGTCCGGTCGCCGTATTACGCTTGCCTCCTCCTCAGCGCCCCAAGTCGCCTTTGACGCCGATGGTCGTGCCCGCAGCGAAACGAATGCGAACGGGCGGACCGTGCAGACCACTGCGAGGCTGAATGGCTCAGTGCTGACAATCCGAACTCAAGGAGATCGCGCCAGCGATTTCCAGGTCACCTTTCAACCGGTCGACAATGGGCGCAGTCTACAGGTGACCCGCCGGATGTACAGTGACCGTCTGACGCAACCGATCCAAACCAGGAGTTTCTATACTCGCGTCTCCGATGTGGCGCAGCTGGATGGCTATTCTGACTCCGCCCCTAGCACAGCCATTCGCAGAGACAACCGACGGAGCAATATTTCTGACATTCCTGCCGACACCATCCTGACCGCCACTCTCAACGAATCCCTCAATACAAAGGACGCAAAGGATCAGGATCGTTTCACGCTGACGGTAGCCTCGCCTTCGCAATACAGGGGCGCGGTGATCGAGGGCTACTTAACTCGTGTCGAACGCTCAGGTCGCGTCACCGGCAGCCCCGAGATCGGGTTTGAGTTCGATAGCATCCGCCTGCGTAGCGGTGGCACTTATGATTTCTCTGGTTACATAGAGCAGGTGCGCACGCCGACCGGTGACAAGGTCAAGGTCGATAACGAGGGCAGCGTAAAGGAAAAGAGCGGTCAGACGCAGCGCACGGTCGTCCGTACTGGCATCGGTGCGGCAATTGGCGCCATCATTGGCGGCATTACGGGTGGCGGGCAGGGTGCTGCTATCGGCGCCGCGGTAGGGGCTGGAGCGGGTGCCGGTTCAGTTATTGTTCAAGGACGGGATGATCTCCAACTGGACAGTGGCACAGAGTTCACGATTCACACTAGTTCCAACACTCGGATCAGCTCCACCAGCTTCGGTCGATAGTCACAGTGATTCGTTGCAAACCAGGCATTGCAGTGGGTTGTCGGCGCAGAAACTAACCCCGCACGCCTCAGCTAGCTTGGGGCTAGGAACAAGGGCGGGGGGACTCTATCGCTACCCAGCTTGACGTCTCAGGTTTCTTCGCAAGGACTTGCCGAATTTCGGGCAGATAGGCCCGACTGGATTTTTCGACTGGCACCCAAGCATCGCGCGCTCTGGCGGCGCACTGAAACTCTGGCAGGGAAGGAACAGTTTTCTAATGCCGGCGTCACGCGCTTTGGCTCCGGTTGGGCATGGCTGATCAGCCATGCAAGGCAAACGCGTTGTCGCCTCCACTCCGAATCAACAACCCGCTCATGCACATCGCCGAAACCAAGGGCGTCCCGATCCTCGGCTTGGACGTGTGGGAACATGCGTATTATCTCAAGTACCAGAACCGCCGCCCCGACTATATCGCAGCGTTCTGGAGGGTGGTAAATTGGGATGAGGTTGCAAAGAGATACGCCGCAGCGAAATAGTCTTCCTCCACATGAGCGGGTTTGGCTCCCGCAAGAAGAATTTCATGCCCGAAAAGGATGCTGTGCTCCGCAAAGGTTTCAGGGGCAAGGTTGAGCCGACGTGTTCACGTCTTACGGCGTAACCGAGGAAGATCAGGCCGAATGTTGGCGCCTTGCGCACGCAGCGGAGGCCTTGGTCGGCTTCATGACTCGACTTGAGTTCTGGCTTGAGAACGATCGCCGGTGAGTCACACCACGTGCGGGTTTTCATCTGACGGCGCAACCGGACCCTGACAGCCCCCAGAGCGACTCTTAAGAGCCGCCCTGTTGGAAGCCGATCCCTCCTCATAAACAGACTTCGGATTACCTATCTCCACTGTGACAAATCCGCCAGGTACAAACCAGGGCTTGACATAGAATGTCTCCTCAATTGAGGAGAAAAGGCTCAATGTCATCCACGTCCAACCGTAGGTAATTCCACCGGCCCACGCTTTGGTTTCCCTCCCCATTGACTGTGATGAGCAATATTGTCCGCACGTGCGTTCCATACTGGACTGACACGAGAATTCCTCCATGGATAGCATTAGATTGGTGCTTGGGGTCCGCCCGAACCCGAGTTGACGGAATCCGGTTTCTGAGGGGAGAGAGATCAGCGAGGAGTCGCTCAAGCAAGGGAGCCTCAAAAGGAAACGTGCCTCGCCTCCAACGATTGTCGTTGCACAGAGTTCGTGCCCACCACCGAATGCCTTAGCAAATGTCAAAGAGGATAGGATGATGTTAAGAAGTGCGACTTATCTGCAGGATTTTACGCTCCGAGCCATGGATGGGGAGATTGGGAAGGTGGATCAATTCTATTTAGACGATGAGACCTGGGCCATACGCTATCTCGTGGTCAACACCGGCGGTTGGCTGGCGGGCCGGTTGGTGCTTATTTCGCCCATCTCTGTCGGCAAGACGGATTGGGAATCAAAGCAATTTGAGGTGGTACTGACAAAAAAGCAGGTAGAGGATAGCCCCGACATCGATACGCACAAGCCCGTCTCCCGGCAACACGAGGCCGAATATTTGGGGTATTACGGTTACCCCTTTTATTGGGAGGCACCTTATCTCTGGGGTTCTATGACCGACCCGACAGGCTTGGCTGTGCAAAGGTCCGTTGTGGCGGAAGCCTCAGCATCCAGAGCGGAAACAGAGTCGGCAGATTCACACCTGCGTAGCACAAACGAGGTGATAGGCTATCACAT
>Ga0180085_1000793_pt1 | contig 10859 bp, 6 predicted proteins | sample EasRiv730_16_10D_FD_123013 | JGI IMG/M metagenome (GOLD analysis project Ga0180085, IMG submission 123013) | Soil microbial communities from meander-bound floodplain in the East River, Colorado, USA - East River metaG ERMLT730_16_10D | ecosystem: Environmental > Terrestrial > Soil > Floodplain ... | reverse complement strand
GCCTGTTCACACCGGCTTACGCAAGTCCGGAGCAGGTGAAAGGAGAGCCGGTCACCGTAGCCTCCGATGTCTATTGTCTAGGCCTCGTGCTCTACGAGTTGCTGACCGGCTGCGCGGCGCAAACGCTACAAGCAGCCACTCCGGCAGCGACGCTCAAGGTGGTTTGCGAGGACGAGATCCGCCCGCCCAGCCAGGCGGCGCGTTTGGCGCGCAGTTCGGGCAAGCCGGTTCCAGTTGCACCCGAAAAGCTCAGTGGCGATCCGGATCGCATCGTTCTCATGGCTGTGGAAAAGGAGCCACGGCTGCGGTACGGCTCGGTCGAACTGCTGGCCGCCGACGTGCGTAGATTTCTGGAGTCCCGACCTATCCTGGCGCGGCCACAAACCGTGGGCTACCGGACTGTGAAGTTCGTGCGCCGACACCGCGGCGCGTTGGCTGTGGCGGTCGTTGCCGTCTTCTCGCTGCTGGGCGGCATTGCTTATTCAACCTACCAGGCACAGCGCGCCGAAGCGCGTTTCCAGCAGGTGCGCAAGCTGGCTAATACCTTCGTGTTCGACGTGGACGATGCCATTCAGCCGCTGGCTGGCTCCACCAAGGCTCGGCAGTTGCTGGTTTCCACGGGTCTCGAATACCTGGACAGCCTGGCTCTAGAAGCAGGCGGCGACCCTGATTTGCAGTTGGATTTGGCACAGGCCTACATCAAGCTGGGCAACGTGCAAGGCGCGCCGCGAGCAGGTCCGCACCTTGGCGACACGGCCGGGGCGCTCGCCAGTCACCGCAAAGCCATCAATCTGCTCGACCAACTCGTCCGAACCAGACCCGACGACCTGAAGGTATTGCGAGCCTTGGCGACCAGCAACCGGAGTGTTGGCGACCTTGAAGTCCATGCGGGGAATCGGCCCCAGGCATTGAGCGGCTATACCCGAGCGATTGAGATTGCGCAGAGAGTTGTGGCCCATCCGCAACACGAGCCTACGGATATTCGCCTGCTCGGCCTTGCACTGGTCAGCGTCGGAAATCAACAGCTTGCCCAGGGTGAAAGCGCTGCCGCTGTGATCAGTCTTGAGGCTGCTGTGGAGAATTTCCGAAGCTTTGCCAGGACAGCTTCCTTCGCGGAGGGGCAGCGGAGCATCGCCTATGGTCTGCAATACCTTGGGCAGGCCTATGGTGGTCACGGGGATATCGAGCTGGCGGCTCAGACCTATCGACAAGCCATAGCCGTACGCGAGGAAATCGCCCGCCGTGATCCAAAGAACCTGGCGCCGCGCCGAGAGTTAGCTGTGGCCTATTCGTTGCTGGCAGACCAGCTCTTCTCTCCACTCCAATTCTCGGTTGGCAAGCACAACGAGGCCCTGCCGCTCTACCGTACGGCACTCGCGATCTGCGAGGAAGGGGTGGTTGCCGACCCGAGCAACATGCGTGCCCAGCGCGATCTGAGTCTGGGGCTTCTTGACATGGCGCGCGCCTTGGAACCGGAGAATCCGGAGGAGGCCTTGACGTTGACCAAGCGGGCGGAGGCCGTTGTCGGCAAGGTGGCCCGAGATGACCGTGCCAACGCCGAGACCCAGCGCATCTGGGCCAACACCTTCTCCGGATTGGCCTCGCGGCTGCAGGCTCTGGGCCGACTGCTGGAGGCTGTGGAAGCCGCTGAGCGCAGCTTGCGCATGATGGAGCCTCTGACCCCCAAGCTGATCGATGCTCGCCGTGACTCGACGGATATCCACCATCTGATCGGCGACGTCCGGCTCCAGATGCACGATTTCGACGGTGCCCGTCAGCACTATGCGAAGTCGCTGGAGCTGGCTCAGCAATTCCAAACTCAGATGCCGCGTGACCTGTTCGCCCTCCGGCAATTGGCGAACAGCCAAGAACGCATGGGCCGCTTGAATACCACTGTGGCATCCAACCGCGGCACGCCTTCCTCCAGCCGCCAGGCTTCCTGCCAGGAAGCCCGCACCTGGTTTCAGAAGAGCCTGGACACCTGGGGTACATGGGGCGAAAAGGGCGGCTCAGGCAACTATCCCGAGCTGCGCAAGGAGAAGATCATCGCCCAGGTGCCTGCCTGCAATTGAGTGTCCCCTCTCGCCGCAACGACAGTCACAAACATTAGGGCGAATTGGCTCGCCCGCGCCTGTTGGACCGACGCACCAAGAAGGCTGACGCTGAATCCGACAAGCTTCCGCACAGGTTTCTTAAATGGAGGGAAGATCATTGCGCCACGGATGAGTGAAGAGGCGTACTTCACCTAGAGTTCAACGGCGGAGTTGGTCGCGGAACTACGAGGGAGTGAAAACTGGCTCTACTTCACGAACTGCAATAGCTCCTCCTCCGTCCACGGCTTCTGGCGGTCGGCTGTGGCTGAACGGACTTCACGAACGGCGGAGGTTTCTACAGGCTGGGCTTCGTTCCCCCACGCGCGGCGGATGTATGTCAACAGGGACGCTATCTGGAGGTCATCCATTTCCGCTCCAAATCCAGGCATGACTTCCACTTCACCCTGCTTGCCCTGGAGCAGGATTCGAATCAGGATGCGATCCGTTCCTTGAACCCACCGCGAATTGACCAGTGATTTTTTCATTCCCTGCCCGTTTGCGAGATGGCAATAGGTGCATCGTGATCGGTAGCTCTGTTCGCCCAGGAGCCCGATGGTCTGCTGGCTTCCAGTAGGGGCCTTTGGCTTGTCCAAGCTCGGCCAGTGCTTCCCAATGAGCTCTGCTTGCTTTAGGTTGCCGTGTTTGCGGATGGCTGCCAGAGTGACTTCGCCGACTTGACCGGGTTGAACCCGGCCGGTGTCCACCGCATCCAGCAGTACCCCCGCCCAATCGCTGCGACCGGCTAGGACTCCTTGCGCGGTCAACTGCAAATGGCGGGGCAAGCCTGCGTAAGCCGCGATGACACGAGTTGCAATTTCTGGATTGCTAAAGCGCGATAATCCTCCGAGCACCTCAGCACGAAGGCTTTCTCTGGGTTCCTTCTCCAGTAAATCGAGAAACACCGGCACTCCGGCACTGACTCGCAATTCGGCGAGTGCCGTGGCCAGCATCTTCCGGTCTGGTTCGAGCAACGCTGTATCACACAGCATACGCAGAGCCACAGGAGTTGCGTCGTCGATCTTCAATCGCAAAGCCAAGCTGATGCGAGCCGCATTTGTCGATTGAGCCAATGCCAACTGCGAGATCTTTTGTTGCAGCGGACTGGGATCGAGTTCCACAGAATCTCCGTGAAGACCGGCTTCCATGCCCCGCATTAGCAAGTCTCGGGCTTCCACGGTGGGAGCCAAACCCAGTAGTTGGTTGCACGTCTTCAGGCTCGCCCGACACCGGCCGGGGACGTAGTTTGTAAGCCAGGTGGAATACTCCGCCTCCTGGAGTGTGTAGGAAAAGCGATCCCCGCGCTCGGTCGTGAAACGCTGGCCCAGCCTGGCAGCAATGTGTTTCTTAAAGAGCGGGGCTTCCCAGATGGCAGGGTCTTTCAATAGTTGCAGCACCAGCGGCAGGTCATTTCCAACTTTGCTCTCCAACGCCCACCAGAGCAGCAGCGGAACATGTAAGTCGTTGACATCCTCACTCCGAAATATCAATTCCCGGATAATGGGAAGCGCATCACGCGCCGGCAGCCGCTTGCACGAACTCGCCAATTGGCTCCGAACTTCCACACTTGCTTCTGTGCGTGCCAGGTCCACTAGGCGAGCTTGGATTGCAGGCGTCACTTTTTGGGAATCGCCGAGCAATCGCACCGTCCAGTAACGCACGTACTCGTCAGGATGCGTCAATTGCTGAAAAGCAAAAACATCATCCCAGCCACCGCTCAAATGCACAGCCCACAGCGCTTCCAGTGCCAATTGGCCCTGACTGCTTTGCACCAGCTTCTTGAGAGTCGGCACCACGCTGGAATCACGCCGATCCGCGAGGAGTCGTTTCGCCTGCTCACGAAACCATTCGTTCGGGTGCGAGAGTGTTCCGATCAACTGCGCGCTGGTCAGCTTGGACAGGTCGAAGGGCTGGATGGGTTTTGCATCCTTCGCTTTCAGGCGATAGATGCGGCCATTGGACTTGTCCCAGTTGTCACGTGGGCTCAGATGGCTGAGTCGAATGTCAAACCAGTCGGCAATATACACGGCGCCGTCAGGCCCCACGCGCGTGTCCACCGGCCGGAACCAGCGGCTATTCGACAACACGACAGCTTCGCTGTCCTCGGTCCGGAAGGAAGAGGTATCCCGAAGAACCCGGCTGGCCTGCATTCGGTTGGTCAGCGCCATCCCTGCGATCATCTTTCCTTCATAACTGGGCAAGGCTCCACCCTCATAAATGACCAGTGTCTGAGAGAATCGAGGTTGATACCCCGAGTGAGCCATATGCGGAAAGAAACCGAAGGCGTACGGATTGGTCAAGGGTCCATGCTTCGGCCAGTTCTTGACGTAGTAACCGCCTTGAACAAAGTGAAGACCTCGCGTTGCTCCATTGTTGGTTCCAACAAAGATGTGTCCTTTGCTGTCAAAGTCCAGAGTCCATGGGTTTCCTCCTCCTTCTGCGAATAGTTCGAAAGCCTTGGTCTCGGGCTGGTATCGCCAGATTGCCTGGCCGAGAAATTCGATTTCTCTCACATGGCCTGTCGTGGTGCTGCCCTGGACGCCATAGAGCCAACCATCGGGTCCCCAACGAAGATTGTTCGCGACGGCGTGAGTATCTTCGAGGCCAAAGCCCGAAAGGCAGACCTCGGGGTCGCCGTCCGGGACATCGTCCTTGTTGCGATCGGGATAGAACAACAGATAGGGCGGGTTCAACACAAAGACGCCGCCGTGCCCGACTGCAACGCTGGTGGCAATATTCAACCCCGTCACAAAATCTTTGTGAGACTCGAAGAGGCCGTCCCCGTCCTTGTCTTCCAGAATCGTAATCTTGTCGGCGCCGTGAGTGTGATGAGGCGGTGGCTGCGGGACCTTGTCAAATACTGCCCGCAAGTACTTGTCATACTTCACCACTTTGAGCCCGGCTGGGAAAGGGTACTGGATGTATTGCACCACCCAGAGACGGCCGCGTTCGTCGAAGTGCAGATTCAGCGGCTGGCGAATCACAGGCTCACTGGCGATAACCTCCATCTTCAAACCATCAGCGACGGTGAAGTGTCGCAAGGACTCTTCAGGGGATGGAGCAGGCGTGTCACCGGCGCCATCGATGCCCTCGCCGGCTGGTGTGAAGGTTTCAACGAACTTTTCAATCTCGGGTGTGAAAGGCTTGTCAGATGCTTTTCGTGTGGCATCGCTGGATGAGCTTGAAGCAGAGGGCTTAGGGTGGGCAGCTTCCGGTCGAGCCTGTTGCATCATTCCACGGGCCGCGAGTGAGAGGAGGAGCAGGGCAAGCAATGTCGAAATCGTAATGGGTCTCATTATGGATGTTTGATTTGCAAAGCTCGCGACTCAGGCCCTTTGATTGGCAGCCTGGCGCCTGCTTGCATTTGTTTTGAGCCCAAGAACGGGCGACTTTTCAGCGGCGCCAATGCGCTGCATGTGGAGTTGACCCCACTCGCAAATCGCGTTCAATGCTTGTTTCAGCGAGTTGCCGTACTCGGTCAGGGAGTACTCGACCTTGGGCGGTATCGTCGCAAACACACGGCGATCCACAATTCCATCAGCCTCGAGCTCGCGCAGGTGCTGCGTCAGCACTTTCTCTGTGATGCCCGGTATCAGCCGCCGCAATTCAGCGAACCGGTAGGTGCGCTGATGCAGCCACCAGAGAATGAGAGGTTTCCATTTGCCTCCGATGACATCGATCGTCGCCTCAACCGGACAATTGTAGGTTTTTACGCTCATGACCTGTCTCACGATCTTTCCGGGTAGTAGCTTACTTCATTGTCAGTACTTGTATTCTTCAATGCAATCGCTAGGATGATCTTCTGAAGTAACAGATTGTACTAGAAAGAGGAGAACAGTATGAAAGTAGGAATTCTCGGATCGGGTGATGTCGCGAAGGTCCTTGCAGGCGGTTTTCTGAAGCACGGTCACGAGGTCCTGATGGGCACACGTTCGCCAACCAAATTAGCAGATTGGGCCAAGCAGAATCCAAGAGGGCGCATCGGCAGCTTCGCGGAGGCGGCCCAATTCGCGGACTTAGCGGTGTTGGCCGTAAAGGGCACCGTCGCGGCGGACGCGCTGCGTACGGCCGGCCCAGCCAATCTCGCTGGGAAATCCGTTATCGATGCAACGAATCCGATTTCAGACCTGCCGGCGGTGAACGGAGTACTCAGGTTCTTCACGAACCTTGACGAATCGCTGATGGAGCGCCTTCAACGCGAGTTTGAGAACCTTCACTTCGTGAAAGCATTCAATTCTGTCGGAAGTGCTTCCATGGTGAATCCACAATTTAAGGGTGGCAAGCCGAGCATGTTCATCTGTGGCAATGACGATGCAGCGAAGAAAGTCGTGACCGGAGTCCTTGATCAATTTGGCTGGGAAACGGTCGACATGGGTAAAGCAGAGGCAGCCCGTGCCATTGAGCCTCTCTGTATGCTTTGGTGCATTCCTGGCTTTCTGCGCAACGACTGGGTTCATGCGTTCAAGCTGTTGGCCCGTTGAGTGGAGTGGCGTTTTTGGCGGAGGGACCGCGATGCGCGACGGTAATAGATACAGGAATGATCGAACGACCACAGCTACAGTAGTTTCCTGATTCGCTCTTCAAGGAGGTTGATATCCATGGCCTCTTTTTCGTGTCCTTCTTGGAATCGGCCAACGATGTTTCCGTCACGATCAATCAAAATGAGGTAGGGGATGTTGAATTTCGGCGCTTGGGGCGTCACGCCCGGAATGTAGTTGACGACCACTGAGATGTCTCCCAGCAGGACAGGATAAGTGATGTTGTACTTCTTGAGGTAGGGAGCAACCACGGCTGCCTTTTCCCTGTCGTGTGAGATTCCCACGATGGTCAATCCTCGGTCTTTGTACTTCTGGTAGAGCTTTTCCAACTCAACGCCGCTTTTCTGACAATCAGGGCACCAGGTTTGAAAGAATTCGAGAACGACAACCTTTCCCTTAAGGCTGGTGGAGCGGAGCGTTTTTCCATCCCAGGTAGGCAGAATGAAATAAGGCGCCGTCTGCTTGACTTCTACGCTGATTCCCTGTGCAGCAACCTGTTGGTACTGGAAAAGCAAAGCCAATAGTAGGATAGCGCGTGGCATCATGAGGCGACCTTTCGACCCTTCTAGGGCCAGGTGAGTTGAACTCACACGCTCGTCTCGACAGCCTTGAGAAACAGTTGACCCCCTAAGGGAGAGCAGACTAGAATCCTGTTCCATTGACTGGAAATCGAAGCACGAAAGCCGATTCACGGTAGCAAAACCTGACAGCCCCAACAAGCGATTTGACGATCGATTCCCCTCCATCTGTTCCTTCTACCGCAGAACATCCACCCAGGTTAAGGTCATCGCACATCCATACTCATTATGCGATTCGCCAAGCTACTTGGCTGCGTCGGAGCAGTTGGAACGAATCAAACGGCAAAATGCTGAATTGGTAGACTCTCAGGAGACCTTGTGAGTATCGATTCGGTTATGTGGCGCTCAATCCTCCGCAGATCCTGAACAAGCGTTTGGCTATACGCACCTACTTTCATGAAAGAGACGACCGCAGGGTTTGACCGCGAGGAAAATGCCTCGGAGATTAAACCCTTCGTCTTGTGGTTTACCGGACTCTCCGCTTCAGGTAAGACCACGCTCGCTGGTCTATTGCACGCTGAACTAGCCAAGTCTGGCTTCCGATGCTTCGTGCTTGATGGAGACCGCCTGCGCAGCGGTCTGTGCAGCGATCTGGGATTCAGCCCCGAGGACCGCGCGGAGAATTTGCGACGGGCGGGAGAAGTAGCGCGACTCCTGGTTGATGCGGGGTTAGTGGTCATTGCGGCGTTCATTTCTCCTTACCTTGCCGATCGGGCGCGAGTACGCAGCCGGTTCGTGAAGAATCAGTTTTACGAAATCTATCTGGAGTGCCCGATTGAGGTCTGCCGGCAGCGAGATCCGAAAGGGCTATATCGCAAAGCTCAAGAGGGTTTGATTCCCGCATTTACCGGTGTTAGCGATCCGTACGAACCACCGAACGCCCCTGACCTCGTCATCCGAACCGGCGAACTGACGGCCCAACAGAGTTTGGAGGCGTTGCACCGGTTCTGCTTGGATCGATGCCTCACGCAAGAAAGCCCGCAGTGAGCATCGCTCGGTTATCCTCTGCCTCCAAGTTTTTCCGACGAGAGCCAACAACCGGTCCATAACCGTTCGAACCACTACTCGATGGCTGAGCTGGCGTAATTGAGGAAGAGATTGGTGCCATTAGTCAATCCCTTCACGCGCAAACCGCAGGTTGCGGATGCGACCGGAACTCAAAACGAACCCCGTGATCTGTCTCTGCGAGTTTCGCGAAAACGCCAGGTTCTTGCCTTCAACCCGAAACAGATCTTTCAAAACCGGAACGACTTCCGCATCAGGGTTGTTCTTGAGGCGCAGGAACAACTTCCCATCATGGAGAAACAACTGGTAGAGGGTTTGGAGGTCCGAGCTGTAGTAGTTTCCTCCGAACTCGCCGAGCTGATCGAGCGTCAGTGAAACCGGCTCGATGGTTTCCAAGGCGATCGGGGACTGTCCTTCGACTCCGAGCTGGAGCACCACAGGCCGGTCCGGGCTGGGCCGCTGGAATTCCAGCTCCAAATCGATTGGTGCACCCAGAGATCGGTAGCGGCCTGGGCCGATGGGCCTGAGTTGGAAGCTTTGCCCGTCCACGGTTGCAACGATTTTTTCTTGTTCCGTGGAGAAACGCCACAGGCTTCCCGTTGTGGGTTCTCGAAAAACCGTTGCGTCACCTTTCAGGTCTGTCTCCTTCAAAGGAATGCGCTCCACCGGTTCGACGGCCGAGATGGTGGCGGGAGGAACTGACTGACCGGGAGTATGATCGAGAACGATATTCGCAACCTCGTTGGCCAGTTTGGTGGCATCGGCCGCGTTGTGATTGCACAGACAGATGACAGAGAGCCGCTGTTCAGGAAATCGTAACAGCTCGCTTTTGAAGCCGATAAAAGAACCACCATGGCTGATGGTTCTCAGCCCGCGATGCTGGCCAATCATCAAACCAAAAGCATAGGTAAAGCTGTTGCCGTTGTTGAGCTGACCCTGGGTCAATAGAGAGCCGACAAAATCCTTGCCGCCAAGTGTCCCAGTCTCCATGGCCTGGTCCCACCGAAAGAGATCCTCAACCGTCGTCATCAAGCCCCCATCCCCCACACGGTCAAACTGCGTCAGATAGTTTCGGACTTCGCCTTCCTTGCTGGAAAAATAGCCCTGGGCGCGATTCTTAACGAGTCGCGTCCGGCTATCGTGAAAGCGCGAATGAGTCATGCCCAGTGGGTTGAAGATGTGCTCTTCGGCAAACTGCGCCAGTGATTCTCCACTAACACGTTTCACAATCACGCCCAGCAGGAAATAACCAGAGTTGCTGTAAAGAAACTGGTCGCCCGGTTTGAAGCTGAGCGACTTCTGCCGGCTCAGCAGTTCGAGGATTTCCTCCTCGCCATGGACGTCGTCCAGGCGCTCGCCGGCTAGTCCCAACAACTCAAGGTAATCGGGGATGCCGCTGGTGTGATGGATCAGGTGACGAATGGTGATGCGCGAGTCATACTCCGGCAATTCGGGCAGGTACTTTCGGATATCGTCGTCCAGCGACAATTTGTTTTGCTTTGCCAGCAGAGCAATGCTGGTGGCGGTGAACTGCTTGGAGGTAGAGGCTATGTAGAAAACCGTGGAAAGGTTGATGGGTGTGTTCTGCTCAAGATTCGCTTGGCCATAACCCTTTTGGTAGACGAGCTTCCCTTCATGGACAATGCCAAGTGCGCAGCCAGGCGACTCAGGCTTGTCCCACGCGGCAAACACTCGATCCACATCGGCCTTCAATCCTGAGGCAAAGGAAACCTCAGAGAGTTGGTTGGCCAGCAGGCCGGTCTGCCCGAGCAGAGCGAAAGAGAGAACAAACCTCACGCAACGGGTTGGATGAACCATCTGAAACCAGAAGATGCGCTGAAACATCCGAGTATAGGGCATCTCTAAGGGGGTTTCCACCTGTTGCGCAATAAGTCAGTGGAGGCAGTAACGGGTTAACCTGTCATACGACCGGTGACCGTCGATGGGTTGAGACGACGGTGCATGCTGTGCTTTGTCTGATGCGTTAAGGGGCGCTAGCATCGGCTCCCCTCTCCCCAACGCGGGAGAGGTATGAAGCCTTGAGAAGGCTTCATGGGTGAGGGGGATACCTCCCGGCTAGATCAGTTCCCGAAACGCGGCTCTGGGTGAGGTTCCCAGAATGATTGCGAGACGTCTACTGGGTGCTCGCCCCCTCACCCCTAACCCCTCTCCCGCGTTGGGGAGAGGGGGACCGAAATGCATCGAGTGTTTCGTGCGTGATTGCTATTCAGTGTGATTTCTGCGAGCCATCCATCAGCGCCTTCACATGAACGGTCTGGTCGGGACGGTTGGTCGTGTGGTTTTTTGCCACGATGCGATTGGCCCGAGCAGTCATTTCCTTAGCTTCCGATTTTCTGTTCGTACTTCTCAGCAGAGACGCATAGTCATTCAAAGTGGTAGCCACATCCGGATGTTCCTTCCCTAGACGCGCTTCACGGATGTCGAGCGCGCGCCGAAAGAGTGGTTCGGCGTCGGCAAATCGGTGCTGTAAGAGAAAGATCTGTCCTAGATTGTTCACAGTCGTAGCGACTGAAGGATGGCTTGGTCCTAAAGACTTCTCCTTGATGGCCAGGGCCCGCCGGTACAAGGGCTCCGCCTTCTCATAGTTCTTTTGCTCGAAATAGAGAGTGCCCAAACCATTAACGATT
>Ga0180085_1000792_pt1 | contig 10864 bp, 8 predicted proteins | sample EasRiv730_16_10D_FD_123013 | JGI IMG/M metagenome (GOLD analysis project Ga0180085, IMG submission 123013) | Soil microbial communities from meander-bound floodplain in the East River, Colorado, USA - East River metaG ERMLT730_16_10D | ecosystem: Environmental > Terrestrial > Soil > Floodplain ... | reverse complement strand
TTGATTGTCTCGACGATTCAGGGACAGCAGACTGCCCAGTCCCACAGGCGACGCATCGGTCTCGCCCTGAGCGGTGGAGGAGCACGTGGACTCGCTCATATCGGAGTGCTGAGATTCCTGGAAGAGCACCGCATTCCGGTCGACCGCATCGCGGGCACCAGTATGGGAGGGTTGCTAGCAGGTTTGTACGCCACAGGACAGAGTTCCTCCGATCTGGAGAGGATTGCTCGGAATGCCGGGTGGAGCGATCTTCTTCGCTTTGCGCCAAGTTACGAAGATCGTCCGGTCGCGGAGAAGCAGGAATGGAACAGGATCTCAGGCCAGTGGACTTTTCGGTTTGGCAAGAGGCTGTCATTTCCCGCTGGACTCAATTCCGGACAGCAACTTGCACTAATGCTGAGCCGCGAAACGATCGCCTATTCGGGCATTCAGACCTTCGATGACTTGCCCATCCCGTTCCGCTGTGTAGCCACGGACCTTCTATCGGGTGACGCCTTCGTCTTGCAGGAAGGGTCTCTGCCCAAAGCGTTGCGTGCCACGTTGTCTCTTCCTGTGATTTTCACGCCTGTGGAGTGGAACGGCCGGGTGCTTATCGATGGAGGGCTTGTTAACAACCTGCCGACGGACGTCGTGCGCGACATGGGCGCGGATTTCGTCATTGCAATTACCCTTAGGGCTTCCTCGATTGAACGCGCGGAATTAAACACGCTGACGGATATCCTGCGCCAGTCGGTGGCCATTGCCACGCTTCAAAACGAGCGACGGAACACTCAGCTCGCCGATCTCGTTGTCGCTGTGCCGCTGGACAACAAGGTGTTCCTGGATTTCGAAAACGCGTCCACCACCATTGAGAGCGGATACAGAGCGGCCCAGCAGAATGCCGAGGCGCTGAAAGCACTGTCGCTCTCATCGCAGGAATGGGACGAATATCTGAGGTTCAAGAACTCTCGCAGACGCACCGGCCAAACCTCGGGACCTCTTGTTGCGGTAAGATCTCTGCAAGCAAATATCCAGGAGAACGCCACCAAAGAGCTATCTCGCAAATCCGGCTCGCTGGTTTCAGAACACAAGCTGGAAGACAACTTGACGGGTCTTACGGCGGCAACAGGTTTGCCAAGCGCGTCCTACCGGTGGCAGAGTGCTCCGGCGAGTGAAGGCTACCGCGTCGATTTGGAACCGCGCCCTGACAGCCAGTTGCTGCTGCGACCTTCCATCTTCTATGGGTTTTCTAAGGGTGAACCAGATCGGTTCACCTTGCGGCTCAATAGTACAGCGATCTTAAAGGACGCCTACAAGTCTCGCTTTCTGACCGATCTGTTCATCGGCTACAACCCGGGCATGCGCTCTGAGTATTACCATCCGTTCGATGGCAGCGCATTTTTCGTTGCGCCCGGATTCCTGGTGCAGCGCACTACATTTCCCTCTTATAACGGAGCTGTTCGGGTTGACTCCACTCGAGACCGATTTGCCGGATCGCTCTACTTCGGCATTGGGACCTGGCGATATTTGCAGCTACGCATGGGCGCGCAGGCTGGGTATGACCGCTACAGCGAGCCGCTAACCCTGGACGGTGTCGCCGCGAAGAGCACGGCATTTGTGAATCCGGAGATTGTAGGGATAGTGAACTCGCAGGATTCAGGGGAATTACCAACCAGAGGAACGCGCGTCAACGGCTCTCTCGGATGGAGTGCGCGCGACCGTTCTTTCCCGTACGTGAAGACTGACTTTGATCACTTTCAACCTCTCCGGGAAACGTTTTCTCTGTTTACTCTCGGCAGCGTTGCCAGTGGCTTCGGACGGAAGCTATCGTTCTACGACCAGTTCACTGCGGGTGGTCTGACTCATCTGGACGCTTATCGATATCAGGAATTGCACGCCAACTCGGCGTTGGCAGTTGGTGGCGGGCTGATTTACCGCGGTATGAATCTCAAGAACGCTGCGTTCCGCCCGTACGTGGCGACTTGGTATGAGGTGGGGCGGCTGGATCTCAGCGAGGTAGGTTGGCAAACCCGCCAGAGCACATCCGTGGGCATGTTTGCGCCAACTCCGCTGGGCGTTACCGGCCTGATTCTGAGCTTTAATGAGAAAGGAGAGGCTCGGTTCCGCCTATCTTTGGGCAGCTTTTGGAATCGACCCTGAAGCAATGAAATGCCTTCTACCGTCGGCGCGCCCATCGAATCGTGGCGACGGCCTTTGCTTTCCATTTGCACATCTAGACGAGCAGCATCTGATACTTCGCTTCCAGCCGATCCTTGGGCAGGAACTCCTCTTCCATGGCACGGTATTCCTCGAGTCCCACGAACTCTGTGTACTCCTGGAAGGAAGGGACCCACTGGGTTTGTCCTGCAAGAATGCCTGTGGGTGAGGCCTTCAGCGCATCAAAGAAGGCCTTGAGCGACCTGAGGGAAACCATGATCGAAGCCACTGGAATGGAGACACGCCCCACCCCCATTCGGGCTAGCTCAGGCACCGGAATGAGCTCAGTCCTCACCCCCGTCACCGCGTCCATCAAGTTCACCGAGATCGGCCCTCGGATCGATCGCACTGCCTTCTCGATTTCACTCCTGCCTCCAATGCCGTCGATGAAGGCGACATCGGCGCCGGATTCCAGATAAAGGTTGCAACGTCGGATGGCCTCTTCCAGTCCTGCCATGGCATAGACATCGGTCCGGGCATTGACGATGAAGTCTGCATCCAGTCGGTCCCTGACCTTGGCACAGGCTCTCACCTTGCCCGCCATCTCCTCGGCCGGAATCACTTCTTTTCCTGCCATATGACCGCAGCGTTTGGGGAAAACCTGGTCTTCGATGTTCATTCCGGCCAGTCCCATCTCGATCAGCCGCTCGGTGATGCTGGCAGCGTTAATGGCATTCCCCCCGCCGGTGTCCACGTCTGCCATTACCGGCAAATTGACCGCTTGGGCAATGTTCCAGGTAATCTCCAACACATCCTTCATCTGAACCAGCCCCACATCCGGTTTGCCCAGCAGCGAACCGGCGACACCAAAGCCGGAGACTTGAATGGCTTCAAAGCCACTCCTTTCAATCACCTTGGCACTCAATGCGTCATGGCAGCCCGGGACCACCACAGCACGGCGCGCCATGATTGCCTTTCGCAGAATGGCGGACTTCTTCATGGGATTGCCTTCCTTCCCACCCTATTCAACGGGTGCGTCGCGAGCGGTCTTGGTTGGATCGCCTACTTAATCCCCTGGCTCCAGAGCTCTCCCCGACCGGTCTGCAACCAGAATATCCTTAAAGAGAAGAGCAAATGCCGTGCCACTGAAAAGGATTGGCCGAGCCAGAGTTTACCCGACAGTCTCTACTCGACTTGTTGGCGCCTCCGAGCAGAATGGGAAATAAACCGTGCGCGATATACCTAGGCGGTGGGTCTGATGGCGCAGCGGCTGACGATGACTTCAATTCTGGTCAGCTGCTGCGCTTTTTTGGACGCAAGAGCTCACGGTGAGCCGTTGAAGAAACTCCCAAGCTGGTTCGGTATTCCACACTGTGTGGGAGGAGGTTTGTTTCAAGCGGCGTTCTTGAAGTTAATTGCCTCTGACAGTGCCAGCAGTTGTTCACTAAGCTTTCGCGAGGGTTCTGTGTTCTCGAAGACAAACCTGCAGCCGACAAAAACGACGTGTTCAAGGACCAGTGGTTTTCCCGTGTAATAGATTTCTACACCATTAAAGATCAAATTCTTAATATCCTTCCCATCCAAATTCACTGCACCACCAATTACATGACAACTGGCACACCCACTTCCTTATTCAGATTTTGGCCAATTGATTCATAGCGCGCCGCCTCTGCGCTCGACACAGCCGCAAAGGTTTCCCCTCGCAGTTTTGGATGTGGCTTACCAGGGACAAACGGCCCAACATCGTAGTGGAGGAGAACTTTGTCGGCTGGAAGTTCAATTCCGGTGAAGCTCCGGTGAAATATGAAGTTGGATGAGCGGTAGCTAACAAAATCGAGCGCATCCCATGCCTTTGGGTCTTTTCGGGCTGCATCAATAAAGCTCTTGCCTGCTTGTTCGAGAATTGCGGGCGGGATGGAAATCGACTTTTGTGCGGCATCTGCAAGAAGCTGTTTCGCTGCCGCTTGATTTTCTGGCTTCTCTGGCCGACTCGATGCCTGTGCCAATTGCTGTGCAGCCCTCGTCATTCTATCGATACCAGAGAGTGTGCCGTTCATTTGATACACCGAGACAGATAGCCAGCCAAGCCATCCAAAGATCACCAAAGCCGTTATCCCAGCAAACCAAATGTGATTCTTAATGCGCTCCTCTATTCTCCCTAACGAGATTTCAACATCTTTGAGCGCCATGTCTTGTTAGCCTGTTTCAAAAACTGTGGATATAGGAAGTCCTCATCGAATCGCTTGTTGCTCTTATTCCCGACCTTCTGTCCCGCACGATTGGAACCTGAGTCCGACGTGCGTGGAGATGAATTCCGTAAATCCTAGACAGAATATTTCAAGCAGATGATATCCGGTCAAGCCGATTTCTGGTCTTGTGAGATCGTCCGAAATTCCGCCAACAGAGTGAAAACAGAGCGTAACGACCTTGATACTACTTCTGCTGCCACTATTGTTGAGGCTACTCAGGGGACGTCAGTGACAAAGCAGATTGCCCTCAAATCGACGGGAACCCAATGCGGTGGCTTGTTGCTGAGGAAGAGCTGATACCGAGTGTTACTGCGTGGAAAAGGGTGAAAAGGGCCCTCTGGTCATTTCTGCCACAAATTCGTATGCCCCTCCCAGGATCTCATCGAGGAACCCTATTCCAACAGGTCTGGCGGGCAGCGGTCTGGCCTATTCCGGTTGACATCGCTTCGTCCAGTAATATGATGAGAGTCGCTTCCGTTCCAAAAATAGACTACCGATCGACGGCTTCGGCAGCCATGTCGCAATTGCTCGAGTTCGCAAATTGATTCGCGTCAAGCTTTACAGCATCAAAACCGAACACGCTTACCTGCGTGGGATCAAGGACGACATCCTCTGTCATCAGAAACGCCCTACGGGAGATGGGGAACTGGGAGCTCACCCAATTGGACTATCCATTCCGTCATGAGCTGCAGCAGCGATTAGCATCTATCTCGCGCGTGGGGGCCTCGGAAATCAATGGATTCAAAAATCAATACAGGAGGAGTGAGCATGAAATCTGAATTCTCAAGAAGAAAAATGATGCAGGCCCTGAGTGCGGCTGCGGTGTCGCCCGCGATACTCTCTAAAGCTGGTTCTGCTGCGGCGCCTTCTTCGTGGCCGCCGCCTTTGGGGCAGAACACACCGAAGATTTGTCTTGGGGGTGGGCAGAACCTGGACGAAGCCGGCTTGCGTCGGCTGAAGCAAGTGGGCGTGGACTATTTCCTATCGGGCGGGCCCAGGATTCCTTGGGACGAGGCGGACATTCGCAGCCGGATCGAGAAGTTCAAGGCTGGTGGCATCACCCTCTGCAACCTGATGATTTCCGGATTCAATGATGTCATCTGGGGACGGCCGGGCGCCGACGCGCAGATCGAGGATGTCATCAAGTCCATCCGTGCCGCAGGCAAGGCCGGATTGCCGGTGATCGAGTACAACTTCTACGCACATCGCCTTACGGAAGGTTATAAAGAAGAGATCGGCAGGGCTGGCGCCGGTTACACGGCCTACGACTATGAGCTGTCGAAGTCGCTCCCGCCACGTGAAGGCACCCACACTCGCGCCGAGCAACTGAAGCGGGCTGAACACTTCCTGAAAGCCATCGTGCCGGAAGCCGAGAAGGCGAAGGTGCGCCTCGCTTTGCACCCCAACGACCCGCCTGTACCTTTGAGCCGGGGGTCCGAACAGATCATGGCCAGCTTTGAGCAATGGAAGACATACCTGAACCTGGTCAAGAGCCCTTACAACGGAATGACATTCGACTGTGGTGTCACCCGAGAAATGGGAGAGGATCCGGTCGCGGTTTGTCGCTACCTGGGAGAAAGGGATTGCATCAACCACGTTCACTTCCGCAATGTGGTTGTCCGAAAGCCCTATATAGATTACACAGAGGTGTTCATTGACGAAGGCCAGGTGAACATGTTCGCGGTGATGCGGGAGTTGGTGCGGCAAAAGTATTCTCGCGGGCTTTACCCTGAACACCCCCGGGCCATCGACGTCGACCGCGAGCGCGGGCAGATCCGAAATCAATATCCGGGCGGGGGAGGATTCTCCGCAGAGATCTATAACGTGGCCTATACGAAGGCCATGCTCCAAGCGGCCTTGTCGCTTTGATGTTTCAGGCCACGGACTATTCGCGTCGGTGACCTTGACATCGTCGCGCTGCTCGCTGTGCGAATGTGGGAGGCGTCCTCCGGACGGCGTGTTGCTCAATATCCACCGCGAATCGCCGCGCGGAGCGCGCCTCCCACGTTCCAGGCCTGCTTCACAATACGTCACCGGAATTGAATTGGCGGACTGAAAGTTTTCATGAAAATCGTCGCAGACGACAAGATCCCTTACCTGAAAGGTGTTCTGGAGCCTTTTGCCCAAGTCAGCTATCTGCCCGGAGGCAGGATTGGCCGGTCGGATGTGCAGGATGCCGACGCCTTGATCACAAGAACCCGGACCCGATGCAATGCCGATCTTCTGGAAGGCACCCGCGTGCGGTTCATTGCTTCCGCGACGATTGGTTTCGATCACATTGATACGGAGTACTGCCGGCAACATCAGATCACCTGGACCAATGCCGCAGGCTGCAATGCCGGGTCGGTTAATCAATGGGTGGCTGCGGCGCTGGCAACACTGGCGCGCCGATTCCGCTTCACCCTCGGGGGAAAGACGCTGGGGATTGTCGGGGTGGGACATGTGGGAAGCCGTGTGGAATCTTTGGCTCAGGCGATGGGCATGCGGTTCCTCCGTAACGACCCGCCAAGGATGCGAACGGAAGGCGCCGCCGGCTTTGTGTCGTTGGAGCAAGTGCTGGCCGAGGCGGACATCATCACCCTTCATGTGCCCCTGTCATTGGATGGACCGGACCGAACGCTTCGACTCGTCGACCGCGAGCGCATTGCAAGGATGAAACCTGGAGCCATCCTGCTGAATAGTTCGCGTGGAGAAGTGGTGGATTCCGCGGCACTCAAGGAAGCGCTTCGTTCGGGTACGTTACGGGCGGCGCTTGACGTTTGGGAGAACGAACCTGATATTGAGGTTGCCTTGCTCGACAGGGTCACGCTGGCCACCCCGCACATCGCCGGCTATTCCGCCGACGGGAAAGCGAACGGGACGGCGATGAGCGTGCAAGCAGTCAGTCGCTTTTTCGGGCTCGGGTTGGACGAATGGTATCCCGGAAGGCTGCCCGCGCCACAGTGTCCTATTCTCGAAATGGATTGCCGGAGCAAGACACACGAAGAAGTCTTGCTGGACGCCATTCAGGCAACGTATGACATTGGAGCGGACGATGACCGGCTTCGCAAGTCTGTGGAGACGTTTGAGACACAGCGTGGGAATTACTCTGTTCGTCGTGAGTTCTTCGCTTATCGAATCCAAGCAGCGAATGCTTCGGACGCCACAACCCATGCACTGAAGAGCCTGGGATTTCAGCTGTCCTTGGAGTAGAACCGCTGCGTTTCATCTTTGCTGATCCCGAACAAAGGCGGTAGTGAGATTACTTTGGCCGCCCTGCAAGAATGATGGCCTCTCCGGGCATCGGTTCTCAACGTCAGCGCAGGTCAACGCGATACTTGATGGACCGTCACCTTCCCTGGCTGGAGATCGGCATGATCGACATTGTAAGGAAGAGGAAAAGGCGTATTCGGTTTCGCAGCGGGATATTTAGGAACCACATACTTCTGAATCAACAAATCGACGAGCGGCTTTGGGATCTCTCGCTGATCCAGCAAAACCTTCGACACCTCATAGCTGCCGGCGCCGTTTTGCGTCTTGACGCTCGCCACCACGTCGAGCAGATGTTGTCCGCGCAACAGCGCACTGAGCAAGGGATTTGATCTGCCATCGCCGGTTTCCAGAGTGTCGAAATTAATCCGCGCACTGCCTGCAATGAGCCCCTGTTGAAGCTGGATGCTCACTTGCTCCAATCCTTTTGGAAACAACGGGGCCAGTTCATGCTGGACATAGGCGTCGACTTCCGACTGACGGAATTCCACTGTGTTCGCAGATTTTGCCTTCTCTCCAGCCGCCAGCTTCTCCATCTTGCGAGAAAACGCGTCTGCTTCGGCGCGGCTGGGACGGGCGCTCAATCCTGCCGCCTGTTCACGGGGATAAAAAAGGTACCAGCCGAGGCTGCAAACGATGATGAGGCTAGCCAAAACAGAAAGTTTCTTAAACACAAGGTCACTCCTGAGAATTGCGTTCTTGATCGCTTGGGACTCGCAGAGCCAAGCCCAAAGTAAGCGGGTTGCCCGCGATTCGAGCAGACGCCCGTCGTTCCCCCGAAAGCGGGCATAGCACGTTCGTGGTGAAGCACATCAGAGCTTCTGCGCAACCGGCGTGACGCACTGCCAACGCTATCCCTTCTTGCACGGGAATGACAACAACAGACATCAAGTTGGCACCTCGCCTGGACTCATTCCGATTCCCCTGTTGGTATCCATGCCAGAAACCCCTCGCTTATCGCACCAAACGAAACGTCCGGCTCCACCGGGTCTTCGTCAAGAAATTCAGGAAGAGATCCGCGAACTGCTGTACCCGCTCGACAAACGAATCGCGCAGGTGCTCATCCGGCGGCGTGTCATACGACCAGTAGATAATCAGCGCCCGGCCGACGATGTTCTTTCTCGGAACAAAGCCCCAGTAGCGGCTGTCGGCGCTGTTGTCCCGATTGTCGCCCATGGCAAAGTAAAAGCCCGGCGGGATCACGATCTCTCGACCCTGCGTGTGTTCCTTATAGAAAAAGAAGCTGTCAAAGATGTCCTTGTTCTGCTGGTAGTCTGGAAAGCGATTGATTTGCTCGGCCAGCATCGGGAAATTATCCCGCACTGGACGGTTTCGTACGTCGGGTTCCTTGTGGAAGGTGTAGGGCTCCTCCAGAGCTTGACCGTTCAAAAACACCGTCTGGTTTTCGACCCGAAGGTGGTCTCCTGGGAGGCCAATAGCCCGTTTCACGTAGTTCTTGGTGAGGTCTTCAGGGTACTTAAAGACAATGATGTCGCCGTGCTTGATTTCGCGGAACGGCAGGACTTTGCCAATCAACCAATCTGGTTTGGAGAAAAGAAACTTATTCACCAACAGGTGATCGCCCACCAGAAGATTGTCTTCCATGGAGGGTGTGGGAATCTTGAAAGCCTGCACAACGAACGTCGTGCCAAACAACGCCAGGATTACCGTCACGACCAGGCTTTCGAAATATTCACGAAGCGTCGACTGCATAGGGATTCATCGCAGACAGAACATCCAGCGCCAGCCGGGCGGCTTCCTGCTCGGCACGTTTCTTGCTTTCGCCCTGCCCTTCGGTCATGTGCTGGCCATTGATCTTCAGTTCCACAGAAAAAATCTTGCGGTGGTCGGGCCCGGTCTCTTTTACCAAGCAGTACTCAGCGGGCGGACATCGCAGAGCCTGCAAGCGTTCCTGAAGCTGCGACTTGAAGTCTTTGAACTGAAGGCTGCCGCTGGCGACAATGTCGAGGTCAGGCTTGAAGACTCGCAGCAAGAATTCGCGGGCCGACTCCAGACCGCCATCCAGGTAAATCGCCGCAACCAGGGCTTCAAAAGCATCGGCCAGCAATGCCTGCTTTCGCCGACCGCCGGTCTTCTCTTCGCCCTTTCCGAGCACCAGGAACTCACCCAGTTCCAGCTGGCGGCCCAGCTTCGACAGGTTGGCAGTGCTCACCAGATGCGCGCGAACTTTGGACAGCTCACCTTCGCTCAGGCCAGTGTGTTCCCTAAACAGGAAGTCGCTAATGAAGAAGCCGACGAGCGAATCACCCAGAAACTCCATCTGTTCGTTGTCATGCGAGGCGGAAACCTTCATTTCGTTGGCTGCTGAACTGTGCGTCACGGCCCGTTCCAGGATCTCCGGCCTCTGAAATGAGTAACCTAGAATAGATTCCAGTCTATGGAGATTCTCAATCATCTCAGGAGCGTCCGGAGAAGCGAGGCCAGGGACCCGAGTAACTTCGGCTAGGGTGAAGGTGTCGCCTTCCTGGCGCTGAACGGCTCCCGAAGTCCTCGCTGCGCTGCATCCTGTGCGTTGCGTGTGTTGTCACCCAAGGCGATGGCCGATTGGTACTGCTGCAAGGCTTCGGTTCGTTTCTGATCAACGTCGAAAATTCGGCCCAGATAAATATGAGCCCAAACCTTCACCGACTTGCCGGCCGTGGGTGATTGAACAGCCTTCGAAAAGTAGTCAGCCGCGATCTCTCGCTTGTTCTTCATGCTCGCCACCAAGCCCAGGCCATAGAGCGCTTCCCCATTGGCGGCATCGCCTTCGAGCACCTGCTGAAATTGCTCTACGGCAGCTTCCAAACTGTTGGTTGCCAGGTTCATGTTAGCCTGCCGCAACAGCTTTTCGACCGCACTGAGTTCTCGTGGTTCCGCCTTTTTCTGAGGAGGCGGCGCGTTCCTCTGTGCCTCGGCAAGGGCCGTTGGCAGCGAGTCAGTTTCGACGTTCTTCATCATGGTGGGATAATAGATTCGAATCCCCTCTGGACTCGCTTCAAACGTCTGCAGTTCCCGATAGAGCTGCCTGGCCAGTACCGCCCCACCGCGGATGGCCGAATCCAATTCGATAGCAGCTTCGGCTTCCGTGGCCTTTTTCATGCGCAGTTCCACAGCTCGAATCAGACTCTCGGTAACGACAAACTGCAAATCGTTCCGGTAGGAATCATCGATACCTGAAGCGGTCTCCATGAATTTCTGCAGTACCATCCGTCTGTCGCGCGCCAGTG
>Ga0180085_1000791_pt1 | contig 10880 bp, 8 predicted proteins | sample EasRiv730_16_10D_FD_123013 | JGI IMG/M metagenome (GOLD analysis project Ga0180085, IMG submission 123013) | Soil microbial communities from meander-bound floodplain in the East River, Colorado, USA - East River metaG ERMLT730_16_10D | ecosystem: Environmental > Terrestrial > Soil > Floodplain ... | reverse complement strand
GTGGCGCTCTACCACCATCCCCGATTCGCTCACCTGGTTCCGCCCCGTAACAGTCGGCTCAACCTATTTTTCGCTTGCCAATCGCTCCGGGCTGACCTGCACCCCAGTTCCGATCCGCGGGTGATTTATGTCTTTGGCGAGCCGGCGGCCTTCTTTCAACTAAAAGCGGCGGGTGAGCCGTTGGTGGTTCCCATCCAAACCATTCCGACGGACTCCGCGCTCGACGGCGGCCAGCCGATCGCCACCTACCTGTTGCTCGGCCCGCATTCCTTGGGGCAGCCGGATTTTGAGGGTTCGTGGCATACCCGCCAGAAGCCCTCCTGGGATCTCGTCGGCGCCTACGACTATGAGCCCAGTCCGATTGTCTATCTGGACCTCTATGATCCGCGGCAATATCCGCCGGGAAATCTTGAGCGCAACCGGCTCAAACTCTATCGTCTGTCGTCCGGCCGCTAATGCAGCTCTGCGTCTAGGTTGCGGCCGGTGCGCGTGGACACGTACAATCGGCCCATCCTCCCGCGCCCTCGCATTTCACGCTGCTCATGGCCCGCGCCGAACCTGTCCGCCAGCCGACCGAGATCGTGCCAACGTCTCCCACGGAGGGCAAAGGCAAATGGCTGGCCCTGGCCGCGGCCCTCTTGGGCTGGATGTTCGACGGGGCGGAGATGGGCATTTTTTCGATGGTCGGAAGGCCGGCCGTCAAAGACCTGCTGAGCACGACCGACGAGAGCGTGATCGGCCTGTGGTTCGGGATCATTACCGCCGGTTTTTTGGTGGGAGCGGCGACGGGGGGCGTCCTCTTCGGGTGGCTCGGTGACCGCATTGGCCGCGTGCGAGCGATGACTCTGAGCGTGCTGACGTATGCGCTCTTTACGGGGCTGTGCGGCGTCGTCGGCGAGGCGTGGCAGGTCGGCCTGCTCCGCTTTATCGCGTCGCTGGGCATGGGGGGCGAATGGTCGTTGGGCGTCGCCTTGGTCATGGAAGTCTGGCCCAACCGATCACGGGCCTTCATGGCCGGCCTGATCGGCGCGGCGGCCAACGTCGGCTATTTGCTCGTCGGCTTCATCGGTCTCGGGCTGATCGAGCTCATCGGAACTTTTCGCGAGTGGCTGCTGGCCGCTCAGTTGCCGGAGTCGTGGGTCGAGATGCTGGTCCGCAACAACGGTTGGCGGCTGATGATGCTCCTGGGAACGGCCCCGGCGCTATTGACGTTTTTCATTCGCATGTTCGTGCCTGAGTCGGCGAAATGGGAAAAGGAGCAAAAAACCGGCACTACGGGGCACTGGGCGACGCAGGACTTGCTGGGCGTGCTCGTCGGCCTGGCGGGGCCGGCGCTGATTGTCTTTCTGTGGGCCTGGCCGATCACAGAACGAACCGGTGCCTGGACGACCGTACAAATCGGGGGCACGTTCGCCGGTCTGGCAATCGCCACCGTCGGCTATACCTATCCCGTCATCCGCTTCTTTCAGCGGCACCAGCAGGCCACCGGCGGCGAGAATTGGCAGCCGACGCTGCGGCGGATGCTGCTGGGGGCGTGTCTGAGCGGCGTCGCGCTCTTGGGAACGTGGGGCTCGACGCAGTGGGCGCCGACCTGGGCCGACAAGCTGGCGGAGTCCGCGCACCAGTCCCACCTTCAAGCGGCCGGGCATGACGCCGACCCTTCCGCGTCACACCTCGTCCGTCCCAAAGCCAAGGAGTACACGCAGATCTGTCTGGCAGTCGGAGCGATCGTGGGGACGATACTGGCCGCGATGATGGGGGATTGGTTCGGCCGCCGGACGGCGTACTTCCTGTTGTGCGTGGTCTCGCTTGCATCGGTCTATCTGCTGTTCCTCGGCAACCATGAGTACGGCACGCCGCTCCTGTTTTGGGCCTTTGTCGCGGGGACGTGCACCGCCTCGTTCTACGGCTGGCTGCCGCTGTATCTGCCGGAGTTATTTCGCACTAACGTGCGCGCCACTGGGCAAGGCTTTGGCTTCAACTTCGGCCGCATTCTGGCCGCGATTGGCGTCCTCCAGACGGGCAACCTGATGGGCCTCTTCAAGACCGACGTCGTAATCGGCGGCTTGACGATCCCCCAAGGCTACCCGCTGGCCTGTTCGACGATGAGCCTGATTTACCTCCTGGGCATGGGGCTCATCTGGCTCGCCCCTGAAACGCGCGGCAAGCCGCTGCCGGACTGAAATTGCCGTCGAATGCCGACGCAGCCGAGCACTACGGCAGTTCGTCGAGCCAGCGGTCGAGTGTGCGGTAATATTCCCGCGGCTCGGGTGAGTTGTGGCCGCCCCCTTCGATCGTGAAGAATTCTTTGCGCGCTGAAGGCGCCGCATCGAACAGCCGCTGGCCCAGCTCATACGGGACCAGGTCGTCGGCCGTGCCGTGACTGGAAAGCAAAGGTCCGTCATACCTGCCGATCTTGCTCAGCGAGTCGTAGCGGTTGTGCATCAAGAGGCGGACCGGCGCCCAGGGATACATGTGAGCCACGGCATCGGGAAGCGAGGTGAACGTGCTCTGGAGGATCAGCCCGCGGGCGCCATTCTGCGCGGCCAGGTGCACCGCCACGCTGCCCCCCAGCGAGCGGCCCATCAGCACAACCTCGTCCAGCCGTTTGCCGGCGCGTTCGGCCAGCCAGCGGTGTGCCGCGTCGCCGTCGGCGAGAATGCCCTGTTCATTGGGTGAGCCCTCGCTGCGGCCATAGCCGCGATAGTCGAAGGCGAAAATGCTGACCCGCAACTTGTCCCGTACCTGCGACAAGTACGGCCCGAGATACGCCACGCAGTCGCCGTTGCCGTGGACATAGAGCATCACGGCTCGCGGAGCCGGGTGCTCGAAGTACCAGCCGTGGAGCTGGGTGCCGTCGGTCGAAGAAAAAAAGACGTCTTCATGCGCCAGTTCGGCCGCCGTCCAATCGCCGGTGGGATAGCGCGGGGCCGGGTAGAGCAGCGTGTTTTCGAAAAAGAGCAGCAAGAGCAATACCAGGAGGTAACCGGCCAGCGCCATTCTGCCCCAGCGGAGCGCGATTCGACCGGCGGACAAAAGCCAGGTGCGCACGACCATTTGGCAACTATACCGCATGTCGCAGCGGATGTCTGAATCTACAACTTTGGCCGCCAACCCCCTATGATCACGCATGCGCCTTCCCCAGTCCCGAGCCCCGATCCCCTAGCCCCTCCTCTCCCATGCAACTCGGCCTGATCAACTCCGCCTGGGTCCAAGCCAAAGAGCCCACCGTCTATGGCCTACGCAAGACGAAAGAGCTCGGTTTTGACACGATCGATATCTTCGTCGATCCGCTCGACATCGACATTCGCGAGCGGCGGTTGATCAAGGATGAATGCGACCGCCTTGCGCTGCCGATCGTGTCGATCGCCTGCGTCGCGGTTGGGCTGATTGACTTCAACCCCAGCGTCCAGAGGTTCCACATCGAGCGGGTCCACAAATATCTCGATCTGGCGTATGAATACGAGGCGAAAAACGTCCTGCTCGTGCTGGGCGAGTACATCTGGAATCAGGAAGTGATTCCGCCAGCGGAGCAGTGGCGCGTGGGGGTCGAAAACTGCCGCCGGTTGGGCGATTACGCAGCCAAGCTGGGCGTGCAGATTGCGTTGGAATTGGAGCCGTTCAAACTGTCGCTGGTGAACTCGGTCGATTCGATGGTCCGCTTTTTGGACGACTGCAATCATTCGGCCGTCAAGGCGAACATCGACGTGTCGCACCTGCACCTGGCTGGCGTGAAGCCCGAGGAGCTGCGGCGATTGAAAGGGAAGGCGATTCACGTGCATATCAGCGACTGCGACGGCAGAAAGCATGGCGACCTCCCACCCGGCCGCGGCGTCGTCCCCTTCGAGCCCTATTTGCGCGAGCTCAAGGCCCTGGCGATTGACGGCGCGATCTCGATCGAGCTGGAATACTCGCCCGAACCGGACAAGATCACCGAATGGGTCGCCGAAGCGTACACCGCGACCGATCGACTGCTGCGGCGGGCGGAGCTGCGGGGGTGATGATTCCGCGCACCCACCCGGGAAGCAGCCAGATCAAAAGGCTGATTAGTACGAGCGGCCAATACGGAATGGCAACTTGCCGGACCGGGATGCCGCCGGCGGTGCCGCCGATCGCGTAGCTGAAGCCGCCGCGATGCCACCAACCTCGGATGCCGGGGGAAAGCCCGGCAGCGGCATGCGGCCACGTCGCCGCGAGCCAGCGAGGAACGTCGCACCAGTCGGTGCGATAGACGTGCAGGACGCACTTCCCATACTCAGAGCGAACAAAGAGCGAGTGAGTCGGCCCGATGCGGCCAAAAAGCGTGCCGCGCACGTGAGACACTCCGGCCAGACCAAACGTGACTGCGAAACAGGCCAGTGCCAGCAGGCGGAGGGAATCGCGGTTTCGAGCGGACATTGGCGTTTGTTAGGGCTCGGCGGCTGGCGCGCAGGCAGTGAGCAGCTCCAGGAACCCCTCGACCTGCTCCAGCCTCTCGTGTTCCTTGCGCTCGGCGAAGGAGGAGGCCAGGTTCCGCAGCATCCGTTCCAGCGTTCCGCGATTGTTGAGCGGGAGCTGGCTGGCTGCATCCTGGCCGGGGAAAGCCCGCTCGATTTCGTCGCCGGCGCGAAGCGTGCGGCCGCGCTCGAACGGATCAAGAAAAATATCGTCCTTGGGAAACCTCTCGGGGACCCGCGAGCCGTCGTACTTGACGATGTAAGTCCCGCTCAGGGGAACGCCAACCAGCGGCACATCCAGCCGGCGGGCGACGGCGATCGTCAGGTGCGACAGCAGAATCGGCAGCCCCTTCTTCGTGGCGAGCACCCGCTCGAGCGAACTGTTATCGGGGTGATAGCGGTCGGCGGCGTTGCCCGCGAATCCCTCCTCAACAAAGAGCACCTGCCGGATTGCCGCGACGACCTTCTGGGGATCGGCTTCGGTGGGAGAGTCTCCCTTTCCCAGTTGTTTGCGAACGCGCTCGGCCAAATCGTCGAGTGATTTGGTCAGCGCGGCCTGCTTCACGGACGGATTGACGATCCGGGCGATCAGCCACATCCCCCGTTCGAGATCGAGTCGCTCGTCGGGCTGAGCGGCGAATTCGGACAGCTCGCGGCGGCGGACGCCCACCGTCAGGGCCTCGACGATGTTCTTGGCCCGCCAGCGAACTTCAGCGCTGGCATGGCCGCGCGCCGCCTGAAGCGCCTCGACGGCTGGCATGCCGATCGCAAGCAGCTCGCGCGTCGCCCGCTCGCGGTCCTCGAACCGATCGGCATCGAGCCGGCCGATCAGTCGAGCAATCAGCCGCGGCTCCGGCCCGGCCAGCTCCTGGGCGGCGCCCGGTGGGCCCAATAGGGCCCAAACCGCCACGCCTAGCCAGCAAGCGAAGACGTTCCAGTCGCGGATCATCGTCTCAGTATGCGCCTGCAACTGGCGCGCCTGCAACGGCAACAAGCCGTCCAGAACTTTGTCCGCGGTTTGAGGTTGCTCGCAGGTGCTCAGCCATGAGAATTCGTCGCGGGAATCGATTATGCTCCCAGTCGCTTGGATTGCCACCGGGCGACCTCCAGGGAACACGCGCATGACCAGCATCCAGCTCGACTACCTCCCCAAGCTGCCCAAGCACAAGGACGCTCCGATCGGCTGCATCGGCAGCGGGTTTATCATGGCCGATTGCCACCTGGTGGCGTATCGCAAGGCGGGATTTAACCCGGTGGCGATCGCGTCCCGCACTCCGGCGCATGCCCGCCGCGTAGCCGAGCGGCATGGGCTGATTGCATTCGACACTTATCAGAAGATGCTCGCCAGCGGCCAGGTTGAGGTGGTCGATATCGCGGTGCCCCCCGACGCGCAGATCGACGTGATCCGCGAGGTCGTCAGGCACAAAAAGCACATCCGCGGCATCCTGGCCCAGAAGCCGCTGGGCGTGAGCTACGAGCAGGCGAAGGAGATCGTGCAGCTCTGCAAGCGGGCGCGGATCACCTTGGCCGTGAACCAGAACATGCGCTACGACCAGTCGATCCGGGCCTGCAAATCGCTCCTCGATCAGGGGCTGCTCGGCGAGCCGGTGCTGGCGACGATCGACATGCGGGCCATTCCGCACTGGATGCCGTGGCAACAGCGGCAGGGGTGGGTGACGCTGCGGATCATGTCGATCCATCACCTCGACACGTTCCGCTATCTGTTCGGCGACCCCGTGCGGGTGTTTGCCAGCGTGCGGCCCGATCCGCGGACGGCGAAGAAGTTCCAGCACGAGGATGGCATCTGCCTCTACATCCTCGAATATGCCAGCGGCCTGCGGGCCAGTTCGTGCGACGACGTGTGGACCGGGCCGGCCCTGGAAGGGGCGGAGAAGGACATCGCGATTCGCTGGCGCGTCGAGGGGTTGGCGGGCCTCGCCCGCGGCACGATCGGCTGGCCCGACTATCCGCATCCCACGCCCAGCACGCTCGATTTCACGACCGTGAAGGAGCCGGGGTACTGGTTCTCGCCAAGGTGGAAGGAAGTGTGGTTTCCCGACGCCTTTGTCGGGACGATGGCGCAGCTCCTGTGTGCGCTGGAAGACCGCGCCGAGCCCGAGATCAGCGGGCAAGACAACCTGCGGACGATGGCCCTCGTCGATGCGTGCTACCTGTCGGCGCACGAACACCGGGCGGTCGAGCTGCGCGAAATCACCGCGGCGCGTTCCTAGGTGCGCTTGCTACTTCGAAGACATCTCAAATTTCAGATCGGTTGTTCCCGACTCAGGAATGACGGCGGTCAAGCCCGAGGTTTTGAAGCCTGTGTACTTCGGCGGGACACCGTATTCATAGCGCAAGGGTGCACCTCCATCGAGATTGGCCGCTTCGGCCGCGCTAATCTCCTTCACAACTGTCTTGCTGATTTGGACCTTGTAGGACCCTGGAATTGCGCCGTCCTTTTCTTCAAAGGCACGCAGGGCGAACCGGCCGCTGGCATCGGAGGCACCAAATGCCCCGCGGGCGTTTTCGCCCTCCCCGACCAGGACAACCTGCGCTCCATCCACCGGTTGACCGTCCAAGGTTACGATCCCCGAAGCGGTGACTGTTTTGGGCAAATGACTCGTGTCGGGACCGCAACCACTTGCCAGAACTACGCTGACCAAACACAAAGTTGCGATTGTGCGGACCATGAAGGTTCTCGATGCGAAAGGATGAGCGCCAGGCAATTCGGCCAAACGCCAACTCCAAGACACGGGGTTCCTACAGCGGGCGGCTGAACAGGACCGCCTGGTCCCGTTCACTGCAATAGGGTCGCGGGCGAAGCGTCCTATTCACGATTGGGCTCACCGCCAGCTTTCGTGCCTAAGGCGCCCCACACGCCATAGGGACTGGGGCCGCCGGCGTTTCCAGCGGGAGCAATTGCCGACTGATTGCCGGCGTCGATCGTGTTGCTCACGAACCGCACGCTGCCGTCACACATCGCAACATTGACGCCCCCTGGATGCTCGCTGGTGGCGGACCAGATGCCGTGATCCCAGTGCTGCGATACTCCCGCGGCCTGGGCCAATCCGAATACACACACGGCCGAATTCGGCGGAAGGATCGTGGTCAAGCCGGCGAAGAACGCGTTGCCCCCCGCCCAGCGATAGCCCGGCTGCGTGTCGCCAGTAAACATCGTCGCCGTGGGGATGTATTCTCGACCGTTGAACAAGGCTCGGCAGCTCAAGGGAACATAGCTGGCGGGATCGGCCGAAGTGTCGATCGCAGAGGCCCCACGGTCCCGCGTGCGGCCGGGGCGCGACCGCTCGCCCAGCGCAATCGTGTTGCTCGTTCCATCCAGAATGTCGGCCAACGGGGTGTAGGTGTGCCGCCCAAACACTCCCCGGTGCCGGATGGGCAACTCCCTTCTGGCCAGCGTCGCGTCGGCTCGCTCCTGCGGAGTCACCTGTGAAGCGGCATAGTCATCGCCGGTGCAAAACCCGTAGCTACACAGGCCGCGCTGGGCGCGTCCGTTGGGCTCCACTTTGCCGTCGTCGCTTGGGCATTGGAGATAGGAAAGCTGAGCATTGCACCAGACGTTGTTCGCCCATGGTTCGGTCACAATCGTATGTACTTGATCATACAGCGGCTGCTGTTCGCAGAAGGGCAAGAGCGGAACCCAACCAGCGAGCGCGAGGCGGTGTGTCGGCAGAGCGGCGTCAACAATATTGCCTCGGCCCGACTGTCGCGACGGGAAGCACTTGTACGTCGATTCGTAGTTGTGCAGGCCGAGGACACTCTGCTTGAGGTTGTTGTTGCACGAGGCTCGCCGGGCCGCTTCGCGCGCGGCCTGCACCGCGGGAAGAAGCAAGGCGACCAACACGCCGATAATGGCAATCACCACCAACAGCTCGACCAAGGTAAAACCGCGGACGATGCGCGGCACACGACGGGAGAGAGTCATGCGTCCAGCTCCCCAAAAAGTAAGGAATGAGAAAGTGTTTCAGCGCCGAATGGCGCGAAAGTGATCACGAACCCTAGAAGTCTAATTTAGCCGGGCAGAATGAGTCTTGGCAAATCGGGCAAGGCGGATTTGCAAATCGGGCAATCACCCCCCCCGTTTGAATTCCCGCCAGTGGCCGGGCGAATCGCCCGTTTGGCGCTTGAATGCCCGGTAAAAGCTCGAGATCTCCTCAAATCCGCATTCAAACGCGATGGCCACAACGCTCCGCGACGTTTCGCGAAGCAGCTTGCAGGCGTACTGAATTCGCAGGGCGGTGACATAGTCGGACCAGGTCTGGCCGGTGAGTTCGGCGAATAAGGTCGTGAATCGGCGGCGGCTCATTCCCAGTTCCTGGGCCGCGCTGTCGATCGTGGCGTGCTCGAAGAAGCGGTGCGCGAGGTCGCCCACATACCGCTCCACCTCGGCCCGCCGCGGCGATGCCGATCGAGCATCGTCCTCGGCGGCGGACTGTGTCTTCACCCCGATCCGGCGGGCCAGCGTGGCGAGCAACTGGAGCGTCAGGCCCACGATCGCCGTGACGCCAAACGGGCGCTCGCGGGTTTGCTCGAACAAGAGTTGGCGGAAGATCGAGCGGGTCTGTCCGGCCAGTACGCTCCCCAGCCGCACGGTGCCTACGGGGAGCCGGTCGAACAGATCAAAGTCATGCCCCGCAACGTCCGGCGACACACACACGGCGTAGAGCGCGAGCGGCTCGGCCGCGTGATCGTGAATCGTGTGCAGCCTGCCCGGCGGCACCGACATCAGGTCGTTCTTGCGACAGGGATGCACTGCCGCATCGATTTCGAAGTGGCCGCGTCCGCCGAGCACAAAAAAGAGCTCCAGAAAGGCGTGCGACTCGGCGCGCATCTGAAAGCCGGGCGCGTGGTAGCTTTCGAGCACATAGACGCCATAGTCGGGCAACTGGACACTGATCGGCGTCTGACGTTTGGCGAGCGTCATGGCAGTCGTCAATCGGCTGCGCTTTCCCAAGCGACGATCCCTCGGCGGATAAGGCGGACAGGATGTCGCGGAAATGGGGGCTGGCCGACTGGCTCTTCGCGGAAGGCCCAGGCATCTTTGGCCAGTTGCCACATCATGGCAAACCGCTCTTCGACCGTCGTCGTGGCCGACAGGTCGGGCTCGTCCCCTTGCATCTCGCGCAGCGTTCCCTTACGAACGGGCCACCGGTGGCGCGGGAGGTCGGTTGGGCCGGTTGGCAAGTCGTGAGACTGGCATTCCATACCCCGATTCTACCACACCCAGCCGCTATTTTGCCGGCGGCGCGTAGCCCGGGGCAGCTTGAAACGACGTAACCAGCGCTCCATCGTCGGCATTCCACACGAAAACCTGGCCGTCGAACGTCCCGCCGGCGATGCGTTTGGTCCCCAGGTGCATGGCCGTGGAAAGAACCCAATCCTTCGCTCCGGTCAGTTCACGGACCTGCTCCCGCTCCTTGGCCTTGAACTGGCGGACCTTGTTGTCGGCCGAAGCGGTCAGGAAGAATTCGCCGGCGGGGGCCAGCTTATAGACCTCGCCGCCCAGGCCAATTTCGGATCTCTTGGCTGCGTCGGCGATCTTCCAGCGATGCACCTTGTTGTCGCTCCCCGACGAATAGATCTCGGCGCCGTCAGGATGGAAGAGCACGCCCCGCACCGGCTGGTTGTGGCCGGAGTAGGTGATCAACAGGTCGCCCGTTTTGGCGTCGAAGACCTTCGACGTCTTGTCGCGGCTGGCGGTGGCAAGCTGGCTGCCGTCGGCCTTCCAGGCGACCGCAAAGACCCAGTCGCTGTGGCTGGTGATCGTGAGCTGCTCGGCCCCATCGGCGACGTTGAAGATCCGCACCGCCGCGTCGGCCGCGCAAGTGGCCAGCCGGTCCCCCGCCGGACTGAACGCGCAATCGAAGACCACGTCGCTGGTCATGCCGAGCACGCGGACGATCTCGCCCGTATCGGGCTTGAAGATCCGTACTTCGCCCAGCCGGCCTGGAGCCCCGCAGGCGACCGCCAGCAGCTGCCCATCGGGGCTGTAGCGGATGGCATAGGTCCGCTGGCCAACGTTCGCCAGTCGGCGGATCAGCTTGCCATCGGCAGGGTTATAGAACACGAGCTCGTGATATCCGCCCACGACGAGCTGCGAACCATCGGGGCTGAATTCGACCGCGGTGATGGGCAGCGTGCCGCGGTAGGCCTCGGGAGCCGCGGGATGCGTGGGCGGAGGAATGAACGAAGCGAGCGCGGCTTTGGGATCGGGGCCATCGAACGCCGCCCCCTCTTCGAGCCACCGCTTGAGCACATCGACCGATTCCGCCGGCAGCGGATCGCCATCCAGCGGCATCCGCTCGGCCTTGTCGGTCGAACTGATGCGGCGGAACGCCTCGCTCTCTTCCAGTTGCTTGGCGATGAATCCCGGCTGGGTAGAATCGCCCGCTGCCGTGAGCCGCTCGAACGTGTCGATCCGATAGC